>Ga0155019_147_pt2 | contig 1935 bp, 3 predicted proteins | sample RifCSPhighO2_01_FD_105987 | JGI IMG/M metagenome (GOLD analysis project Ga0155019, IMG submission 105987) | Candidatus Buchananbacteria bacterium RIFCSPHIGHO2_01_FULL_39_14 | reverse complement strand
ATTCTCCTCTTTAATCTCATTTCTTCCTGATTTCGGCATCACCCGAACTTTTAATTTCCCGTCAGTAACATAAGAAGAGATATCCATCATAATATAAAAGACAATCCTATTTATAATCTTTTCTCAAACCAACACCCAAACATACATAATCAAAAATAAGTATCAAAAAATAGAACAAAACACATATATCATTAAACTAGCAATAAGCTTTAAAACCTCCATCTGCTCCACAAGAAACAGGGGAAATTGTGAGAATGGAAGGCATAAAAATAACACTCGAAACATTGTACGACATTCTACGCAACGAGAAAAAACGCGAAGATTTACAGAAGATAGACTCCGCGTTCTTCGTTGATGTCGTCAGCTACCTTCGTGAAAAAAACACCCTCCTCCAATCAAAAAAACAAGAAAATGATCTCTTCGCCTCAGGAGAGCGCGACAAATTAGACTACGAACTTCGCTCAATTAAACGCATCCTTCGAGAAATCTACGAAAAACGTGAAAAGAAAATCATCGATATCGCCCTCAACCGCAGTAAAACCGGTTCCGACATCATCGATACCTCCGCCATGCTCACCGAAGAAAAAATGTTTTATGAAGAACTCCTCCGCACGTTAGACACCTATCGCCAAGGCATTATCCACCGCATCTTTCGTGCAGAACTACCCGACGTCACAATGCCTAGTTTATGGCGCCCCACAACTTTCTCCACACATCAAACCCCCATATCTTCATACGAAGCAGAAGAAAATACAGATGAAAATACAGAATACACACCCCAAACCCCGCAAACACCCTCAACCACCCCAGAAATAAAACCAACCATCAACACCTCACCGCAACCAACCACTATAACTCCCCAACCAACATCCACTCAACCACCACCTCCCCCACCCATGACTAAAATAAAATTCATCCACGCAACTCCTCGATTCATCTGGAAAGATCTCAAGGAATACGGCCCATTCGATACCGGAGAATCAACAGAAATCTTTCCTGAAGTTGCTGATTTATTAGTCAGAAAAGGCAGAGCAACAAAAGTATAAATAAGTCTTACAAAAAATAAGTTCAGAAAAAGTTTAAAAACTCTTCTCTAATCAAAATAACATGTCCTCCATCCAAAAACTCAAAAAAATTATCACCGCAGATAACACCGAATCATTTCTCAACGAAGAAGTTCAAGAATCATACCACTCACATAGCGGAGCAGTCGAAGAAGCCTATAAAAAATACGTCATCCCCTGCAAAATCAAAGAACTCGCCAAAACCGGCGAAATCAGAATCCTCGACGTTTGTTTTGGCATCGGCTATAACTCCGCTGCCGCCATCTCCGCAGCATTGGAAGAAAACCCCAACTGCAAAATCGAAGTCATTGGTCTCGAACTCGACCCCGATATCGTCAATCAAATCCAACATCTCAACCCACCTATCCCGTATTACCAACACTACAAACAACTCTCAACAAACACACTACAATTCACCAAAGACAACGTCACCGTCAAAATTCTCTTAGGTGACGCCCATCAAACCTCAACCACTTTACAAGACAACTATTTTGACGCCATCTTCTTCGACCCCTTCTCGCCTAAAACACATCCTCACATGTGGACCACCTCCCTCTTCACAGAAATGTATCGCGTCATCAAAGAACACGCCATTCTTGCCACCTACTCCTGCGCCCGTGTAGTCAGAGACAACATGAAAGAAGCCGGCTTCATCTACGACGACGGCCCTATTGTCGGCAGAAGAGGACCAGGAACGATTGCATTCAAAATGGAAATAGAACTAAAAATATAACCTCTCCAAAAATATTAAACAGTTGAATTAATTAGTTAATTAATCGGTTTTGTAATCTGTGAAAACCGTTGTATTGCATCATCCAAAAAATCTTGACGCATATTTGGCATCCTTCCCGCCATCAGACAAGATTGCCGA
>Ga0155019_135_pt1 | contig 5141 bp, 6 predicted proteins | sample RifCSPhighO2_01_FD_105987 | JGI IMG/M metagenome (GOLD analysis project Ga0155019, IMG submission 105987) | Candidatus Buchananbacteria bacterium RIFCSPHIGHO2_01_FULL_39_14 | reverse complement strand
GGCTAATACACTTGATGAGTGATTGCGTTGAACAGCCAAGATTGGTGTATCTGGAATTTGACGTAACTGCGGCACATATGTTTTCAAATCAAATGTTTTGTCTTTGGCAAGATCATAACCAACTCGATCTAATTTTTGATCGCTCCACGAATCAATAACTGTATATTTATCTACACCAATCGTTTTTTCAACAGATGGCGCACAGAAATATTTTCCGCCGGCAGTGTTACAATAGCCTTTGTTGTTTTTGTCTGTTACTTTGTCTTCACTTATTAAATAATTTACAACGTTGCAGCCGTAGAAGTCGGCGTTAGTTCCATCGCTTGTGAATACGACTTGCTGGGCGAGTTTTTTGACACGGAGGTTGGCTGCGCTTTTTGGTTCAAATTTTTGATCTTTTAGGGAGATGAGTGTCTCTTTCAGAACGCCTTTTTCATCTCGTTCCACAAAATATAATTCATAGAGTTCAGGATGTGGATTGGTGATCGTGTAGGGTGGTTCGCCGGGGAGGGGGTAGGTACATTCGGAAGAGAGGCAGGAGAAGGTGAGAGTGGATGGTTTTGGTGTAGATGATTCCGTGATTTGGATTTTTTTAAAATATTCGCTTTGGAATGAACTGAAAGGGAAGAAGAGAGAGTATTGAGATAGTTGGGAGAAAGTGAGTTCAATAGTTGATGAAGAGAGAATTTCGCCAGAATGACTTATAACATACGTATTTTCTGGAGGAACGATTACGCGCAGTATCATTTTTTTATTTTTTTCTAATAGCGTGTATATATTGTTAAAAACCTGACCAAAAGGGATGAATATTTGGTGAGTGGGATCGATACTTATTAATTGTGATAATTTAGGGAAGTCATCATTTTTCTAATTATTAATAACGCAATCGTATTCTTTACTTGAAAATTTTTGATTTTCTGGGCAAATAAGTTCGTAAGTAATAATTATTTCTTTATTTAAGACAGGATAATTAAATGATTTTTCTTTGATGTTAGAACTTGCACTTATTTCCACATCCATCACGCTGTTATTCGCCTTCACTGGTTCCGAATTCCAGCAGCCGTAATAGTTTTTCTCACCAATTGCGGAACTCACACCCGCATAATATTCTCCCGCATCATTACCGCAACAACGATTTTTCGATTCGGCAACACTATGACCTAACCACGCCGTCCCTTTATATTTTTCATCTGTAACATAATTTGGATCAAATAACACATTACATAATTTCTCACCAGTTACTTTCTTTCCTTCTTCCCACCAATCTAAATCATCCAACCAAGCACTTTGTTCAGTGCTCGCTTCGCCGGAACAAATTTTTGGTTTATCTCCATAGGTTAGATAGACGTTACGTATTTCTATTATATTTGCTTCAGGTGATGACTTAAATTCTAATGAGGTGACATCATACAACGTCGGCAAGGGAATTTTGACATGAATCCAACGATTTGGTTCTAATAAGGGAGTGTTGGTCGCGTAGCCTAGGATGGGTTGATTGAAATAGATAACATTCTCTTTTTCTACTTTTGGCCCAACGATTTTTAAGTTAACGGTGGCGGGATATACTAAAGGTTTATTGGTAAAGCGGATATAGGCTTCGAGGTATTGTTTGTCGCCTTGTTGAATTAAGTCGAAGCTTTTATCGCTATAAACCGATTTATACAGTTCACCAATTTTAATTTCAACTATTGGCTTTTTCTCATCATTCTCTGTGGGTAATTTCAATGGCAACGCAAACAAGCCATCTCCTTCGACACGGTCTTTGATGCCGTTGCTAATTTGCGTCGTTTGCTCATTACTTGCTTTGGGTTTACAATTGACCCAACTCCATCTGTCTCCTTCTTTATAACAGGAGAAGCCATTGGCGACCAAGGCATTTTCTCCCACGGGAATATCTAAATTAGGTTTACTTTCAGTTGTACATGCCTGCCATTTTTCTCCATTGGAGACTATATCATACGATTGTCCGGGCTTTTTGATGGTGAAGATGTGGAAAGGAAGAGAAGTCATTAATGGGGCACACCAGTCTCCATTACAAGGTTTATCTCCTGTTATAAATTTATCAACTGTTGCTTTAACACCGCCCTCAAACGTGCCTACCCTTTCTTTTTTATTTTCTAAACATAATACTTCTCCGGAAGAGGTTGTGAATACTTTGCCGAAGTCATCAGCGTCATCGCCGCAGCATTGCGAACCTTTCGCAGCATCAGGCATCCAGAAATACGCAACACCACCAGAATTTAAAGCCCCATTTGCACATGAATCTTTATCATCATCAGCATCTGTCGTTTTTTTGCCATCACAGTTTTCATCGATGTCATTGCCGGCGACTTCAAGTGATGCAGTAACAGTACATTTAACTTTTCCTTTTGGGGGATCTTTACCCTCTGCAACCTCAACACAGTCTTTGGGGAATGATGGATGTAATTTAATATCATTTGGATGGCACGTATCAAAAGAATTTGGAACTCCATCTTCATCTTGATCTACTGTTTTATCGAACTCTCCTACTTTCATCCAGAGATATTTATATTCCTCACTTATTCGAAGACAATAGAAACGGGTTTTTACCTTAGGATTGGCGGAATCGAGACTAATATCTGTAAATGTATCCACTTCTGATGGGCCACACGTATGCCAATAATGGTCATCGCCACAAATCCCGCCTGGATTTATTAACCAGCCCCAATTGAGAAAATTAACTGCGTCACCTTCTGTCTCACCGCCAAATTCTACGGAACCAGAGGCATCTATTTTAGTATATTTATGAGAATAAATAATATATCCTGGTTTGGCATACGCATATAAACATTCATCGTCTAAACCTGCTTCATAATCTACTGCACCAACATAACACCCTGTAATGACTGGTGGAAAACTGGGTAAATCGTAATCATATCCTCCTGGAGCTCCTTCACAATAATTACCAGTATACCATCCCCACCCTTTAGGGCCATATCCATCTCCAGTAGAAGCATCATATGTTTTATATGTAGGTTCATCATTATTTTTTTTCAATTGTAAACCTTCATAATTGGCAGCTTGAGAGAAAAAAGAAAATAGTAAAATAGAAAAGAAACTAAACAGTACTACTAACCCTCTTTTTTGAATAACCATTCTTTATAAACGAGATAACAGAAAAAAGCTTATTAAACTTTTGGTTTGAAAAGACAAAAAATTATTTTTTTGTAGCTTCTCCACAGATTTTTTGAAGTATGGTTTTATCACATTTTGAGTCCATTTGATGATCAATCCAACATTTAAAATCATAATCGTACAAAGAATTAACATATTCGCAATTATCTATACACCCTTGTAATCCTTTTCCTTTACCCACACCTTGAATACATTTATCAGTACCACCATCCATCCCATACAATTTACAACATTGAATTGAATTATTACAATAAGTCTCACATGTATACTTCACCGAACTCGTCACATCCCCCCATACGTCCCCTGCGGCTGGCAGACGCTTTGGACGCAAATTCTATCCCCTTTACAATCCGTATCCTTCATACAAGAAGTAGAGTCAGGAGTGCTACTTTCACAATTATACCCAAATATAGATACTCCTGCGACAAGTGCTATTTTACCCAATAATCGTTCTAAAGTCATGTAGACACTTAAAAGTGGTGTTTATTTATAAATGTTGCGGTGAGAAAATTACACAAAGTCTTTTGTTTTCATCAGTTTGATATTGGGTATGTTTTCAAAGTGAAGATCGTTGCTCCAGAGCGGATACTCAAATTTCAATGCCAATGCTAGGATATCAACATCTTTTTGATCGGTAATGAGCACTTTTGCTTTAGGAAGAAATGACGAATATTCTGTGTTTTGGTACACTTTTAATGGAATGAGTTCTAATGCAGAGAGAATATATTCTTCAGAAACGTCTGCTTTTTTGGCAATGTAAGGAATATATTTTCTTACTTCATTAAGAGTGTAATATGTGGTAATGAAGTTGAAATTGTGATTGAATAGAATTTGACGAGAAAAGCCACCTAATAATGCTGAAATTATAGGATTCGCATCTACAATAATGGTTAGTTTCATTTAGAGCGTACTGTTTCGAAGTGTTTGAGGATTTCTCGTTCTGAGATATTTTTTTTCTTTAAATTGGCGGCTACTTTGTCAGTAATGGAAAAAAAACGAAGTTTACGTAATTCTAAGACTTTGTCACGAATGGCTTCTTGAACAAATTCTTCTTTGTTTTGAAACCCAAAGTCTTGGACTATATTATTCACTTCCAACGTTAAGTCATCTGGAATTCTTAAAGTGGCTGTAGTCATATTTCTTTAAATGCAGTCTTTTTTTATAAATATTTCGTGTTTATTTTTTATCTTTGACTAAGCGTAAATGATCCTTTCTTCCTCAGCACCCGCTCCAGTGCCGCTAAATCCTTCGCCGCCCGCATTTCAGATATATCTGTACTAAAGTTGTTAAATAATACAGGTATCTTATATTTCTGGCACAACGAAAGATTAAACATGATGCGGCGGATGATTCTAGGACGATTAGGGCTGTTGAGGATGTCGGCAAAGGAAAAACCAAACGTCTTATTTGTTTTTTTGGCAAATGTGCAGAGTATTTGATCTAAGCCCCCGCGAACAAAATGCAAACTATCTTTTTCACAGATCTGCTCCATACCCATGACAATATCTACATGCGTTTTTTCAACAATAAAACGCAGCATGTCTTCCGACGTGGCATTGTAAATGACGAGTTGTTTTTTACTGTGAGCACGATCGATGGCTTGGAGGATGGATTTTTTGTTGTCGCCTTCAAGTGAGATGACGTCGCGGTCGAGAAAGAGGGTTTTTTCGAAGTCCAATTTAGTGCTGAGTTGTTCGGCTGGTGTGTTGGACTTTGTGAGGATGATGTTAATCATATGTTTTGGGAATGTGAGGAGTAATTAAAAGCTTTTCTACAAAATCACTACTTTTTCGAGGAAACTTTTATAAAAGGGCGACAGAAATTATGGTTTACTTTGGCTCATTAGGAGACGAAGCACAACCATGAAGATTACAGTAATACAAGAACGTACAAATAGCACCCAAATAGTTTCTTTTAAAGGGAAAATAGTGAAAGAGTTATTATGGCAATTAAAGATTAATTCTGAGACTGTGTTGGTTGTGCGT
>Ga0155019_132_pt1 | contig 5342 bp, 7 predicted proteins | sample RifCSPhighO2_01_FD_105987 | JGI IMG/M metagenome (GOLD analysis project Ga0155019, IMG submission 105987) | Candidatus Buchananbacteria bacterium RIFCSPHIGHO2_01_FULL_39_14 | reverse complement strand
GTATGTTAAATTTTTCTATGGCTCGTTTGACATTGAGATAGTCTTTTTCAAATTCAAATTCGGGGGTATGTACACCAATAATAATTAGTCCTTGATCTTTATATTTTTCATACCAGGAGTTAAGATATGGAATTGTTCGCTGGCAGTTGATACAGCTATATGTCCAAAAATCAACGAGAATCACTTTTTTTCCTATGTATTCTGCTAGAGTTATATTTTCTTTATTATTCCCTATATTATTTTCTATATTAAAGTAGCCTTGCGGTGCGACGAGTTCTTTTGCAATTTGGTATGTTTTAGCTTTTAGTTGAATTCTTGCGGTATCTTGTGATGTTTTTTCGTTTTGTGTTTCATTAGAATTATGAGGTAGAATTAGTTGAGTATCAACAATTGTTGTATCACTACTTGAATTATTTTTTGGCTTGAGAGATTCTAAATAGATGATTGAAAAAATGATTACGACAATCATACTTAACAGTAAGATTTTTTGATGTTTCATTTTTTTCTTTTCTTACTTTTTTTATTTTATTTTTTGTTCTTGTTGTGAAGATGTTGAAGCAAGGTAGGTTAGAAAACCGGGCAACAGAGGTAATACACAGGGGCTGAGAAAAGATACGATTCCGGCAAAAAAAGAAATGCCGATATTTATGATCGATAATGTCATGATTTCTGAGCCGCCGGTTGATAGACCAGCACCAAATATTTCTACGATGATTTCTAGATTAGCAATTCTATTTAATTGATTGACGAAAATTAAAATGCCCATGATTATAAGTAGCAAGCCGAAAAAAATGTGGATGTATCTGAACCAGCGGACTGTTTTTGAAATGAGTTTTTGTGCTTCTCCTACAAACATTCCTAGCAGTAAGAAAGGTAGTCCTAATCCAAGAGTATATGCTACAAGCAAGATAAATGCTCCAGAGGGTTGTGAAGTGGATAATGCTAGGATTGCACCTAACGCGGCGCTGACACAAGGGCTCCAGCCAATGGCAAAGGCGGCGCCAAAGACAAAGGAGGTAATATACGATGATTTAAATTTTTGGTGGATGTTGAGCTTATGTTCTGTTGCCAAAAATTGGGGTTTTATTAGACCCATCAAATAAAGACCAAAGAATATGATGATGATGCCGCCAATTCTTGCTAACCAATTTTGAACTGTATAGCCAACATTGGTGAGTACGGTTTGCAATAAGACACCCAGAAGAGAAAAAACAAGTGAAAAACCAAGTACAAAAAAAAGACTGCTTTTAAATGTTTCAATATTAATTTTGATCATGGTATCTATTTTTTGTCATTACAGGGATATATTTTTGTTACGTTGTTGATTTTGCTATCTCTTCTACATATTTTTCTTTATTCCAAGAGTTTGGCGCTTTAATTATTATTTTATTCTCTTTAAGAATTACTTTTGTATGCTGGTAGGCTATGCCAAATTGTGTTGCTATTGCAACTTCAGAATCATCAGTTTCTGAGTCTTTGTAATTGACTCTAAAGCCGATAATATTTTCGTTTTGTAGTTGATTAAATGCGGCGATAATTTCAGGTTGTTCTTGTTTGCATAATGGGCACCAATTGGCATAAAAATATAACAGAATAATTTTATGTTCCCTGATTGCTTTTTCGTAATCAGCGGTGTTGAATATAAGATATGGAGATTGGGTGCCAGCAAGAAGTTCACCAGTATATTTCTGATTGGTGTTTGCGTTGGTTGGAATATCACTTTTAATTGGTTTACTTTCTTTTTGGTTTTGTATTTTCTCTGAATTTATTTGCGGGGTACATCCAGAGAGGAGTAGGATACTTATGAGGAGTACGGATAATAAGATTATTATATATTTTCTCATGTGATAATTAGTATTTTTTTGATATACTTAAATCTATTGGTTAAGTTCTCTTTAGTGTTTGTCATGAGATATAGTATTTGTGTTTTTCATTGAACTTAGGTTGATGTTGTAGCCTTCGTAAATTAGGGGGATGACCATGCCGGCATCTGCGTGATGCAATTCATGGCAGTGGGTAATCCAGATGCCGGGGTTGTTGGCGATTAATTCTAAGTCGTAGCGTTCGCCGGGGGCGATATTAATGGTGTCTTTTGTTATGATTGCGTTTAACGGGACGGGGTTGCCATCGGTTGCGACGATTTTAAACGAGTGGCCATGGATGTGGATGGGATGAGTTGTGGATGTGCCGACGTTGATGAATCTGAGGAGAATTTTGTCGTTTTCTTTTACCACAATTGGTTCGGTGTCAGGGAACGCACGGCCGTTTATGGTGTAGAGGTTGTAGTTCATGCTGTGGGTATTTGTGTTTGCAGCTGATGTTTTGGCATTGGTTGTTTTGATTGGGTTTGCGGCGTTTTGGCCGTCGGGAAGTATTTCCCATTCATCGAGAAGAAGAGTATATTCTTTGTCGTAGGGTTTTTGATTTATGTTTGTTGTGATTGGATTATTTTTATTTTGTTGTTTTTCTTTTTTTGGTTCAATGATAAATGCACCAGATAGACCCATATCTAATTGTTGCGCTTCATCACCGTGTACTGAACCGTGAGTGTGATAAAATCGAGTTCCGGTGGGTTTGGCGATGAAGTCATAGGTATATGTTTGATTAGGGAGGATAGCTTGTTGGGTAATACCGGGCAGGCCGTCTTGGGTGTATGGTACTTCTAGGCCATGCCAATGTAGTGAGGTTGGAACAGGGAGGCTGTTTTTGAGCGTGATTTTGACGTGATCGCCTTCGGTTACGCGAATCTGGGGACCTGGGATTTGGTTGTTATAGGCCCAAGCGACGAGGTATTGGTTTGTTCTGTATTCCCAATGGATGGGGGAGGCTTCGAGGTAGAAGTGTTTGGTGTTGTTTTTGATTGTTGGTTGAAGAGGGAGGCGGTCTTTTGGTGATTTTATCGGGTACGAAAGATGGGATGTGTCGGTTGGTTCTGATGTTTGTTCTGAGGTGATGAGTGCGTTTAACGGATTACTTTTGATTAGGAGGATTAGAGAAGTTGTTGAGAGGATAAGAGTAATTATGCAGATTGTCCAGAGTAGTTTGTGGTGGGATTCCATGTAATTTTTTATTTTAATGCGTATTATTCTTTTAAATATCTTGTGGTATATATTTACTCTGTGGTTAAATATGATTGAAAGTTTTAAATAGTCAATGTTATTTAGACCTATCTGTAATCAAAAATACTAATTAGGGGGGGTAGAAACTATGGAAGAGAAGCTTAAAATTGTTCTGATAATTATCGGATGGATTATTATTTTATTTGCGGTTATTGCTTTAATTAATTTTATTATCAAAACAGGAGTTTTCAAATGAATTTATATAAAATAACACTTATCTTTGCTGAACTTTTAAGTGTGATACTTGGTTCTATCTGGATTGTCTATAAACTAAGAGAGATGCAGGTTGATGATTTGATTATGAATACGGCAACTTATTCTCTTATGATCTATGTTGCGTTGGGTAATTTAATAGAGCAATTGACTAAAAACTAGATTGAGCTTAAGAATTCTTTACTCATTCACAAAATCCATCCTAAATTCTAATCCATAATTTTTGAAGCCGTGTTTTTCATACATTTTGTGGATTAGTTCTCTGGCGTGGCGGGAGGTGCAGATTAATTTATAGCATTTATTTTCTTTGGCTTGCGCGATGACGTGGTTGATTAATTGTGTGCCAAGACCTTGGCCGCGGTGTGATTCTTCTACGTAGAGGTCTTCGATGAAACCGAAGGGTTCTATGTGTAGATCATTGTGAAGCAGGTAGAGGAAGACGCGGGCGATTTCTTTATTATTTGCTTGGTCTACTATGAAGAATTTTAGGCTGTTTGTTTGGATTGGTTTTTGGTGGATGTGCATGTGGGGTTTGATGTGGTTTGGGGTTATATATAATTTGTGATATGTCATATTGTTTTAGTTCTTACTAGTTAATAGTTAAATTAGAAAGATTTATAAACTGAGAGGTGTTTTTATGGTCTATGAATAAATTATATACTTCTTTGGCGGCAGTCGTGATGGCGTTGAGTCCTGTTGAGGGTCTGGGACAGCAAGCGACTGCGGGACAAGTACAACAGAAAAAAGATACTTCTATTATTGAGTCATTGTTGAAAACGTTTGATATTTTTGAATCTGATTTGGAGCGTCAGGGGTGGGCGCAAAAGTATGATCCAACGGTAGATTATTTGTTGAAGTATCAAGATGTTGTACAAGAGATTTGGAAGTTAGATTTAGTGCAATATAAAAATAGTCATTTTTTGGCTGATCGTAGAAATAGTTATAATGATGGGTATACTGCTGTTTTTTTTGGTGATGAAAAAGTGGATTTTGCAGTGCCAAAAGATTATTTGTATGAAGTGAAACGATCAAATGTTGCGATGATGATGCTTTCTGTTAGATATGATTATCTTCAAACAGTACATTGGGATGAGAAGCTTATGAAAACAGTGGAAGAAGAGCGTGTTGTACAGTTGTCTCAATCTTTTATTGGTATGGGTTGTGATTATTCTTATGGAACAAAAAAAAGATCAAAATGTCATTATAAAATTGATGTGCCGAAAGCTGTTCTTTCCACAAAAGAGCAATGGCATACATTTACTTCTGATGAAATAAATCAAGTGTATTATGTTGGCGCTGGTTTGGCTAGAGCGATGTTGGATACGCTTCGAATTGAAAATCAAAAATGGAAAGATACTTCTTGGAGAAAACTGAAAGAGGAATTTAAAGATAGTGCTTTTGTTGATAAGAAAACAGGTGAATTTGTGTTTTATGGTGATTCTTCCTGTGAACCTTGTGAACTTGTTACGAGTTTTTTATTTGATCATAAAATTCCGTTTGTTGAGAGAAGTCAGATTGGTGCTCCAGGTTATTGTAGTGGAGTACCATATATTCTTGAGGGAAAAAGTTGTTATGGAGCAGGAGCGGGAGTTATAATTGATATTACTAAGAAGATGTATGATTTTTCTGAACCAACTAAAGAGGCAACTCCAATTGTTCCTGTTGCTCCTGCTTCTGTAGAAGTTCCGGTGAAAAAGTCGAAATTCAAGCAGAAATAGTTAGTTCTTGTTTTGTTTCTCTTTTCTTACTCTTTGCCAAAACATTTTTAAAGTATTTATTAAATAATGTCTTTTAATTACTATTATCACAATACTATGGTTGAATTAATTATTACGGAGAAGCCCAGTTCTGCGAAGAAGGTAGCGGAAGCGTTAGCGGATGGGAAATTGATTCAGAAGCGAAATAAGCAGAGTTCGTATTATGAGTTAACGCATGGGAAGAAGCAGATTGTGGTGACGTCGGCGGTTGGGCATTTATTTGGGTTGGTTGAGAAGAATTCTAAAGGGTGGA
>Ga0155019_138_pt1 | contig 5402 bp, 10 predicted proteins | sample RifCSPhighO2_01_FD_105987 | JGI IMG/M metagenome (GOLD analysis project Ga0155019, IMG submission 105987) | Candidatus Buchananbacteria bacterium RIFCSPHIGHO2_01_FULL_39_14 | reverse complement strand
GTGTAGAGGATGGTGTTGGCCATAGAGGGAGATTGGGGGAAAAGGGTTTATATATCTTACTGATAATGATTATCAATAAGCAACTTGAGGAGGTGAGGGGGAATGGAAAAAAAATCGTAGAGAAGGTGTTTTTGACTTTTGTGTGGAGGGGATTTTGGGAGAGAAGCGGGGATTTCTGACGAGAAATATGGTTTGCTTTGCGTGTGAGACTTTATGTTAAGCAGCTACAGATAATAGAATATTTTATATATCTTATTGATAATGGGTATCAATAAGAGGTATTTAAAAAATATGAAAGGAGTGTCTTAAATGAAGAATAGAACTTTAAAAACACGGTTTACTTCGCAGAAAGTGATTTTAGAATCGGAAGTTGAGGATTTTACGTCTTTTTTTACCGCAGAGGAATTGCATGGAAAAATTAGACGTAGTTTTCCTAAGATTGGGATTGCGACAATCTATCGGTATCTGAAGAGTGCAGTTGAGAGGGGAGAGGTTCATTCGTTTCAATGTGAACGGCGAGCGATTTATTCAACAAATAGCAAGAATCATTGTCATTTTTATTGTGAGGTCTGTGGGGAGAAGAAACATATTACATTGCAGAATATTGGGGCGTTGCAAAAAGGGATTAGAGGGAAGATGTGTCATTTTCAGATTGATGTTGTGGGAATTTGTGAGGAGTGTTTGAGGAAGTGAAGAGGAAGCTTTCGAAGTGGTTGTAGATATTATACTAGCAACATCTTTTTAACCTCAAGTATGTTTTTAGAGTAGTATGATTCCGTTACCCTTAGAGATTCAACAGGTTGTGGAGAAAGAGCGTAGAGTGTTTTATACTATTCTTAAAAAAGCGTTGAAAATAAAAAAAGAGCAGGTGTTAATTATCAGCGATTATGGCTCGGGCGAGAATATTCTTGCGCCGATGATTGGGTATGGGTATTATTATGCGGCAATGGAAAAAAAGTTGAAGGTGGCGTTGCTGCATCAGCAGGTGAAGAAAGGATTTATGCTGGTGGATGAGCATGTGCGGGTGGCACTTGAGAGTTTGCCTGCCAATAGTGTAATTATTGTGGCGGTGTCAAATAAATTGGGCAGGTTAGGGGAGAAGAAGAGTTTTCGCGCGTTTTGTAAAAAGAGAGGGCATAGATTTATTTCAGCAATGGGGGTTGGTGATTTGTCGCGCAGACAGTTTCATTTTTTTTTAGAATGCATGAATGTGAATTATCGCGCAATGAAAAGGAGAGGGTTGTTGATTAAAAAGCAATGGGATAAAGCAAAGGAGATTCGCGTGAAAACAGAAGAGGGAACGGATGTTGTGTTTAACGTTGAGGGGATGGAGGCGATTGCAAATATTGGAGAGTATCATACCCCCGGTGAGGGGGGTAATATGCCGGCGGGAGAAGTGTATATTCCGCCCTTAGGTGAGGAAGGGGTGAATGGACGCGTGGTGTTGAATGGGAGTATGAAAACAGAGCAGGGGGCGTTTTTATTAGATGAGCCGTTGACGTTGATTATTGAGAGGGGAAAACTTGTGGGAATGGAAGGGAAGCATGCGGCAATGCTTGAGAAGACATTTGAGATGTTTGCACAGAGATCGAAATATCCGGAGCGGATACGCTTGGTGTGTGAATTAGGGATTGGAATAAATCCGGCGGCGATTCTTGTGGGGTCGACGTTAATTGATGAAAAAGTGTTAGGGACGGCGCATATTGCTCTTGGAAGCAATTCGTGGTTTGGAGGAGCGATCAAATCGATTTTTCATGGGGATTTTGTGTTTAAGAATCCGGTTTTTTATGTGGATGGGAAGAAGATGGAGTTTTAGGGGTGTTTTCGAAGGGTGAGTAATTCTTGCTCTTTTTTTCTTTTTTGGTATTCACGTTCCATCTCTTGGAGTTCTTTATCTTTCTCATAATTCTCTTTCATTTCTAATAGTCCATAAATCAAACAAGAAGCACTAATAATTGAAAATAATATTTTTAATGTTTGTTCATTATATACTTTATCATTCGTAAACAGAAAATATGCAACTAAAACGCCTAATAATACCATGAGAAAATCATAGCGTACATATCGTGGAACTTTATCAATCAGATCATTCATTTTAGAGAGTAAATGCTTTAAATAAAGTAAGAATTTGTTTGTGAAAAAAAGCTATGAGAAAAGCTATTCCTAAAGGAAGCCAAATCAATTGCGGCATTTTGAAATAGAGAACAATTGCGATAATGATAAGTATAATTAGGGAGGAATAATACACTTTCTTTTTTTCGGGAACCATATGTTGGTAATATCTTTTATCTATTTAAATATACGCTTTCGATATTTCAAAATCCAAACATTTTAATATTCTTACTTCTTTTACTTTATAATGGCACTCGTTGATGATGCATTGGAATTGTTGGATAAGATTAGTATAACAACAATCAAAGATCCAGAGAAATTGCATACGCAGATTAGATGGTCGAAACGTTCTTTTGATGAGGCGGTTTTGTATCTTCTTAGAGAAAAGTATATTACTCCTGAGTTAGAGTTGACAAGCAGAGCGAGGGAATTACTTAACGCAAGACAGACAAAAGAGTTTAACGTCAATATGAATGCATTTAACACGAAATGGGGGTAGATAACTATGGCAATAGGATTGAATTATGGAGCGATTGTGGTTGCGGCATTATTTCATATGGTGCTTGGTTGGGCGTGGTATTCGGTGCTGTTTGGGAAAGCGTGGATGAAGCTGATGAAGATTGATGCGAAGAAAGTTGAGGAAGCAAAGAAAAAAAGTATGGCAAAGCCGTTTGGAATAATGACGATTGCAGCACTTGTGATGAGTTATATCTTGGCGCATTTTATTCGATATACCGGTTCGATGAGTGCGCTTGAGGGATTGCAGGCAGGGTTTTGGCTGTGGCTGGGATTTATTGCAACGGTGATGGTGAATTCAGTGTTGTGGGAAGAGAAGCCGTGGAAGTTGTATTTGTTGAATGTGGCGTATTATCTGGTGTCGCTGCTGGGGATGGGTGTGATTTTGGCGAGCTGGCAGTAGGATGAGTTTTTTTCTTTTTTTTGAATTTGAGTGCGTTTAACGAAAAAAATTAAAAAATTATATAGGGGCAGTGTATTTATCCCCATCTACAACGTGTACTTTTGGCATATATTCTGCCATGGTTTTAGCATCTTCTCTGAATTTATTCCACTCTGAAGCAATGATCGGATAAGGTTGTTCAGTTACTCCAAATGAACTTGCCGTGTTTGCTTTAAATTTAATATCAATTATCATCTTGGGATTTTGTATACCATGTTGTCGAGCTACTTCTTGAACTCTTTTTTCAAAATCGGAATAAGTACCCTGATCCATAGGTCCAAGATCTGCTACTGCTGCTGCATACAATTCAGTTAATGTCGATAAGTATTTTCTCATTTTGTGATTTTCCTCCAATAATTAAGGTTATTAATAGGAGGAGTATTTAAACCTTTTGGTTTTGGTGTCATTTTCAAGTAGTATCTCCATACGAGAATTACCTTTCTTTTACCGTTCCTTCCACCAAATTAATTATCTTGGATGGTCTTGCTTCTTTTGGGCCTTCGTAGATGAGAAAGTCGATTTGTTTTTCGATAGATGGGTCGAGGTTTTCTAACGAGGTCATGAATGGTTCGTTGTGTTTGTTGGCGGAGGTTGTGACAAGAGGGGTGTTGAGTTTTTCGATGATTTTATGAAACCAATGGTTAGGGAGGCGGATGCCGATGCTAGTTGTGTTGGGATGGATGTTTTGAGCGATGGATTTGTTGTTTTTCAATTTGAGGATTAGAGTAAAAGGACCGGGGAGATTAGTTAGGGCGTTTGTGTTGTCTGGTGTGAGCATACAATGTTGTTTTATCCACTCAATTGAGGGAACCCAGATGGAGAAAGGGGTATCAGGGCGTTGTTTGATTGCTCTTATTTTTTGAACGGCGGCGGTGTTAGTGGCGATGCAGCCAATACCGTAGATTGTGTCAGTGGGATAGATGAAGATAGCGCCTTGTTTAATTTTAGTGAGGATTTCATCGAAACGTAGGGTTAGTTCGGTTTTGGTGAAGATTTCCATTTGAAATTAAAAAGAAAAGATGGTTTATATGTGTTGTGGCACATATAGACCATCTGAGGTGGTGTCATTGGGAGTTGTGGAGGTTATGATAAATATTAAAAAAAAATAATTGGTACTTTATTTACAAATATGCTTCTTGTGCGTATTCGTCGATAAAGTGCTGTTCGCCGCCGTAGATGTTGTTGCCGTTCATCTGGTCGTATTTATATAACAAATACTGTATCCGTCCGTTTATATCCATTTTCATCTTATCCACCCCCCACTGAGCTGATAGTCGAAGGAGTCTTCGCGTTCCATCAGCGTTTTTCGAGTCATGTCAATTACTTGTTGTTCAAACAAGTGCTTTATAGTTTTGTGCGAAAGATCTACCATCGCTATCACCTCTTTTTTTGTTTTTTAGTTAAAATCAACAAGGTGAAGTAAGCATGGCTACTCACTTCATTTGTGATGTTTATAGTACTGTTCTGGGAGGTATATAAACCCTGTCCGCAGTTGTCCAGTGACCAGTGGCTTTGAAAATTGAGGTTTTAGGGGTTGTAGCTTCAAAAAATTGAGGTTTCAAGGGGTGTCCAGTGGGTTCTGTTTTTGTTGGAAAAAAAAGTTGCAAGGAGTAATGTTTAAATAGATTCATTTCTTTCCTTTTTACTATGCCAGATGCTCATTCACATTCGACAAGTTCGCATTCTCTTCATCATATTCCTATTCCGCCCCAATCTCGAGGGGTGCCGCATAAAGTGGGAAGTGCAGTGCATCATTCAGAGTGGTGTTTTGTGTCGATGGTGCTTGGGGTATTTGGGTTGGTGTTGCCGTTATTTAGCGCGCTTGCAATTATTATAGGTATTGGTGGGTTGATGCATGTGCAACGAGAGAAGGTGGCAGGAAAATGGATGGCGTTACTGGGGATAGGATTAGGGTTTTTAGGGATTGTGTTAGTATTAATTGCGATATTGTTCCAGGTGAATATATTGCAGGATTATTTATTGCGGTTTGGGACAATTGAGACGCTGGTTGGGAAAGCTTATAGAGGGTAGGAAATATAGATTACTCGGTTTTAAAGATTAAAGGATTAAAATTTGTGTTTGTGTCATAATAATCTTCTTGTTCAGCTTTCTTTAATTTTGCAACGACTCCGTATGTAAAAGGAGTCATAACTATCTCAATTACAACTTTTAGCAACCACGCTGAGAGAACGGAGGTAAAGAGCAGACCGGTTGGAATAATTGCATATAACGCAATAACATAAAATAAGAACGTATTTGCGCCTTCGCCAAGTATAGTGGAACTAATTGTTCGTAACCAGAGATGCTTGCCTGAAGTCCATAATTTCATTTT
>Ga0155019_130_pt1 | contig 6703 bp, 7 predicted proteins | sample RifCSPhighO2_01_FD_105987 | JGI IMG/M metagenome (GOLD analysis project Ga0155019, IMG submission 105987) | Candidatus Buchananbacteria bacterium RIFCSPHIGHO2_01_FULL_39_14 | reverse complement strand
CCGTAAGGGCGACGAGAATACAAACCTGCTTGACTAAAATTTTTGCCAAAAAACAATTTTCTTTTCTATTATGCTAACAATGCCAAAAAATAACATGCCCGCAACGGCACTCATAATAATGGCTGTGAACATTTTTACTGTTTCCATATGATACGTAGAGGTTAGGATGATATAACCAATACCTCTGTTTGCACCAACAAATTCTCCTACGATTGCCCCTATTACGGAAAGTGCCGCTGATGTTTTCAGCGCCTGAAAGAAAAAAGGTAAAGAATTCGGCAATCGTAATTTTGCAAATATTTGCCGACGGGTGGCGGAGAAAGATTTGAATAAATCTAAAGCCTCCTCATCTATAGTTTCTAACCCCTTCACTCCATTAACGATAGTTGGGAAAAATGATACTAATGCAGCAGCCGCAATTTTGGAGCCAATATCAGAACCAAACCACAATACTAAAAGCGGAGCCATCGCGATTATCGGGGTAGTCTGTAATGCAATAACAAAAGGATGGAAACCAGCTTCTATTGTCTTAGAATGGGTAAATATAACAGCAATAAAGAAAGCTAAAATATTAGCAATCACAAAACCAACCATAGCCTCAAATAGTGTGATCCCCGTGTGATAAAGAAGGGAATTAAAATTCGCAATTAATGCACTGAATATTACAATGGGTCTTGGTAAAAGATATTCCGGGTAATTAGTGATAGATACAATAAATTCCCAAATGACAAGAACCCCTAAAGATACGAAGACAGGGGTTAGTGTTCTCTTTAGTTTTATTTTAATATTTTTCTTATACATTGCACTAATTCAAGATACTTTTTTGAATACTTTATTTCAGAAGTTCTTGGCCTTGGTAGGTCTATATCTACGATCTGCTGGACAGCTCCTGGTCTGGCGGATAAAACAATAACTTTGTCTGACATAAAAACAGATTCTGGTACTGAATGAGTAACAAATGTTATAGAAGAGATGGTAGAACTTTCTTCCCGCCATATCCGCAATAACTCTAAATTTAACCGATCCCTGGTAATTTCGTCTAATGATCCAAAAGGCTCATCCATCAGTAATATAGAAGGCCCAAAAGATAATGCCCGAGCGATAGAAACTCTCTGTTGCATTCCACCACTTAACTCATTCGGATAAAAATTCTCAAACTTCTCCAAGCCGACTATTTTTAATAATTTACTAGGTATCTCAGAAGCGTTGCGGCGGTCTAGAATCTCTAAAGGTAATTGTATATTTTCCAAAACGTTTCGCCACGGCAGTAGAACAGGCTTTTGGAAAACAAATCCGAATTTTCTCCCCTGAAGGGCGGATTCCACCGACCCGCTCTCTATTGTCACTGAACCTTTAGAAAAATTGGTCAACCCACCTATAATTTTCAGTAAAGTCGTCTTACCACACCCACTTGGCCCAATAATAGAAACAAATTCTCCCTCATTTACATCAAACGTTATATTTTTCAAGGCATGTAAACTATTGAAATACTTTTCAACATTTTTTAATGATATTATAGTTTTCATAATGAGTTACAACGATTCGTTCAACCAAGATTCAAGCGATTCATGGACATGATCCATTCCTATATAATGACAACCAACATGTCCGACATTGGGTTCTATAAGTATTTGATGTTTCCCGAAGCCGTCCCTCAACATTTCGTAGAGTCTAGTTGCATAATCTGCGGGAATAATAGGATCAGCTTCGCCATGGATGAGATAAGTATTTTTATTCTTCAATTTTTTTACGTAATCTATAGGATTGATATCAACCTTGCCTCGCATAAGTTGCCTCCACGTTAAAGGGCTAATATTCCATTCTTTATTATAAGCTCTGCTTAGCCTATCTTTTAATTTCGAGAAATCTCGCCCCTTGTAATTAGTTGGCCCAGCAACGGAAATAACATTGTTAATCTCATCTGATTTTGCCGCCGCAATCAAGGCAACAGACCCACCAAAACTGCCACCCACCAAAATGATTCGTTGTGGTTTTATATTAAAACGCTCTCCGGATATTAAGTCAGAGAGATCTCCGTCAAGTAAAACACGTAGCGTAACCAGAACAGAATTAACGGCATTTTCAATAGTACATACCCCTTCGCTCCCAAATGTTCCCTCGTAGTGAGGGTACGCTAATATATAACCCTGTCTCAGATATGACTCCAAGCCAAAAGGAAACCTGTCAAATGGGTGACTCGGTATTCCGTAACAAAACAAGAGGACAACATTATTCGTAGAGGAAGGTATATGATAAACCTCTGTTAAAATGTTACCTTTTTTAATTCTATTATATTGAACTTCGGTTTCATTTAAGTGGGGATCATGTTTATTTCGAGGCATTGTATTTCTTAAAAAGATTTGGATACTAATTTATCCAAATCAACAGGTGATTTGAGGATACCATAATCTACCAACAAATCTTGCATCTGCTTCACAATGTCCATTTCTATTGTACCGATTGGCTTATCATCTGGCTTTATAAGTTCTAAACTGGCCTTCATCCCGCGCATCTCCTGTTCTCTGTTGAGTTGATCGGAATACATGAGCACGTAGTCCACGGCCTTTTCCGGATGATCGTAAGCGAACTGCCAACCTTTAAGAGTTGCGCGAGTAATCCGTTTTACTAAGTCGGGGTTTTCTTGAATAACTCTTTCCGTAGTAAAGAGCGTATCCCCGTAAAAATTGATTCCGTAGTCTGACGGATTAATGATATACGTTTTATACCCCGCTAATTCTGCCGTAATCGGTTGATCCGTTAGATATCCCTCGTACACATCAACTTTTTTCTCAAGCAATAGCGATAAATTATATTTAACCGGCACAATGGTAATATCGTTAATATCGATACCAGTCTTTTTAAGCATTGCTCTGAAAAGTAAATCAGAATTGCTGCCAACGGTAAGCCCAACTTTTTTCCCGACTAAGTCCTGTGGCGCTCGTATATTTTCGCTAATTCCAAACCAAATGAGCGGATTTTTCCTATAAGTTGTGGCCAAGGCGACGACTGGTATTCCTTGTGCGCGTGCCTCTATTAACTGCGACATTCCAGAAACTCCAAATTGCTCTGATCCGCCCGCCACTATTTGAATTGATGGAGTTTCTGCACCACCGGGCACCAGCTTTACATTTATTCCCTCATCTTTATAAAATCCCTCCTGTGCGGCTGCATAGTATCCAGCAAACTGCGACTGATGCAGCCACTTAAGCCTAATCGTTACATTATCCAAACCGTTTTGTTTGTTCGTATTTGCCAAAAATACGGCCAAAGCCCCGGCGATTACCAAAATTACAATTATTACGATGATTAAATTTTTTTTCATAGGTTTAGTTTGAAATTAATAATTATATATTCTATAATATATGATATAACAAACCCAATAAAATTGCAATATATAAAATGGACTCCGAACAATTTAAAAATTTTTTATTTAGAACCAATATACTGGATGCCTCTTATCCAGTAAGGGGTGCTCACGTATGGCTGCCTTATGGTTTTCAGTTTAAAAAATTGGTTTTTAATAAACTTGAAACCATGATGACGGACGCCGGTTACAAACAACATGAATTCCCTCGACTAATGCCGGGGTCTTCCCTCAGGAAAATAGCCGCTACTGTAAAAGATTTTAGCCAAAATGTATTTTGGCTAAAGGATGGTAATAAAGATACAGACATTTTTCTAAACCCAACAGGTGAAAGCGGTATTTATCCGATGCTTCGTCAATGGATTAAAATTTCATCTGATTTACCTATCCGTCTGTTTCAAGTGGGCAATACATTTCGTTCCCATCATCGCCCATATCCATTGATAAACAGTGATGAATCCACGCCGTTATTGGAAGGACATGGTGTTTTTAGAACAAGGCAAGAGGTTATAAATGAATTTGATGCTGTGTTAAAAATTTTAGAAGATATGCACAATACTCTTGTCATACCCTATAGGATGGTAACAAGATTACAATGGGGCAATAACCCTGTTTCTGAAAAAAATATTTCATTTGAAAGCTATTTTCCGCCCAAAAATGTAAATCTTAATATCGGGGTAGCTTATTTGCAGGATCAAATTTTTTCACGAATTTTTGATATTAAATTTGAAAGCGAGGGGAGTGCAACAGAACACACTCATCAATTAACATTTGGAATCAATGAAAGAGCGCTGGCGGCAATGTTGGCAATACATTCAGATAATTACGGATTAAGACTCCTGCCGGAGTTTGCCCCTATACAAGTTGTGCTGATACCTAAACCAAAACTGCACGAAGATTATGGCATTGAAAAATATACAAAAAAGATAATAGAAAAGATAAGAGCCAGGGTTTATATAGATAAGAATAAAAATAGGACTGTTAAACAAAAAATTAGCCATTGGAGAGAAAGAGGCGTGCCATTGCTTTTAATCATAGAGCCGAACGACGTTCAAAATCAGACAATCAGTGCCAGCACAAGAACTCAAAACATCTGGCAGACTGTATCTGCGGATGATATTGAACAAACTGTATTAAAATACTTTAGTGAAGTAGAAAAACAAATCCGTGAAGACGCTGAATTTTTTCTGGAAGAAAAAACAAAGGCAGCAAAATCTCGCGATGAACTTGTCAATTTAGTGGGGCAAAATTATATCGTAAAATTTTCTTATTGCGGATCGACTGAATGCGGAATAAATCTAGAGCGGGATTCTGTCGGGGAAATATTAGGTATTGGCGTTAAAGAAAAAGAACATGGCAAATGCATCGGATGTGGAAATGAATCTGCCGTCGTTGGTTACTTCAGCAGAAGAGCACAATCGCCTTAATCATTTGAATCATTATAAAAATTTTAAAATTTGTAAAAGCAAAACTCCTTGACAAATCTGTAAGAGTGCGTTAAATTCTTATATAGAACTCAGCACCTTAACAAGTTAGGGAGAAAGGAGTAAAACCGATGAAAAAGATAAATCTCGTTCTCTATGACAGTGCAACCCGCAAGAAGCGGGCTTTCATTCTTGCCGACGAAAATCGAATTACGATGTATGTCTGCGGGCCCACCGTCTACAGCTATGCTCACATCGGCAACTTCCGCCCAGCGGTCGTGTTTGATATCCTGTTTCGTGTACTGCGCCATCATTACGGCGCAGAATCGGTAGTTTACGCACGCAATATCACCGATATCGACGACAAGATCATCAGGGCGTCCCAGGAAACCGGTGAACCCATAGAATCGATCACGGCTAAGTTTTCTGCGATTTACCATGAGGAATCGGCAGAGCTTAACGTGCTTCCGCCGACCATTGAACCTATCGCGACCAATTACATTGGCGAGATGGTGTCCATGGTTGAACGGCTCACTGCGAATGGCTTCGCCTATGTGGCCGATGGTCACGTTTTGTTCGCAACAAAGCGGTTCGATGCTTACGGATCTTTCTCGGGTGCCGATCACGATGAGATGTTAGCTGGTGCGCGTGTCGAAGTTGCATCATACAAGCAAAACCCGGCAGACTTCGTGTTGTGGAAACCCTCGAAGCCAAATGAACCGGGCTGGGAAAGTCCTTGGGGGCGCGGTCGTCCAGGTTGGCATCTTGAATGCTCCACGATGATCGGGAAAGAGCTCGGTATGACCATCGACATCCACGGCGGCGGCCAGGATTTACGTTTTCCTCATCACGAAAACGAAATCGCCCAGTCAGCCGGCGTCCATGGCGGCGCGCCGCTTGCCCGCTATTGGGTCCACAACGGCTTTCTGCAGATGGGCGCAGACAAGATGTCAAAGTCGCTGGGTAATATCGTACTGGTGCGAGATCTCTTGAAGCGGTGGCAGGGCGAAGTTTTGCGTTTCGCACTTCTCTCCGCACAGTACCGCAAACCGCTCGAGTGGTCTAACGACCTTCTGGCGCAGGCAAAGCAACAGCTTGACCGCTTCTATCGTGTTGTTGAGGAAGCGCCTGAGGTGGTTCCGTCTGCCCCTCCGCAGAACTTCATTGACGCCCTAGATGACAACCTGAATACGCCCGTTGCGATTGCTGCTCTTCACTCCCTGCGAGACCGTATCACCGACATGAAAGGCGATAATCGCATGGAAGCGATTGCTTCATTCAAAGCCGCGGGTCAGATGTTAGGCCTCCTGACAACAAACCCAAGACAGTGGTTTGAGGGTAAGCCATCAAAAGACCTATCGGTGGCAGAGATTGAAGAGTTAATTCGCCAGCGTGCTATCGCCAGAGAAAAGCGTGATTTTGCGGGTGCTGATCGGATTCGCGACCAGCTATCCACTCATCATGTTGTAGTCGAAGATGGTCCCACCGGAACCACCTGGCGACGGAAGTGATGAGAGGTCATCATCAACGTCGGTCAATGGCCCGGGCTAGAGAAAATCTGCCCGGGCTTTTTTATGTCACATAATAACAAACACTTGGATTATTAAAGTCTGTATGGTATTCTTATATTAAGGTTTCTAGCGCGATGGTGAAAAAGCTAACACGACGGTCTGCAAAACCGTTATTGCTGGTTCAAGTCCAGCTCGCGCCTCCAAGATTGTACTTTCGTCTTTTTGACCGACGAATTGGTGGGCGGCACTTCGTGCCGCCCATTGGTTTTGTGGGGGGAAATCAAGGCCGCTCGGCGCGCGCAGGCGCGCCTCGCGGTTGGCCAAGACGAGGTTTGGCACAGCCCCCAAATTTAGGGCACGGTGTCTACATGATATAATGGATACGAAAGGAGAAAAATCGTATG
>Ga0155019_121_pt1 | contig 9022 bp, 5 predicted proteins | sample RifCSPhighO2_01_FD_105987 | JGI IMG/M metagenome (GOLD analysis project Ga0155019, IMG submission 105987) | Candidatus Buchananbacteria bacterium RIFCSPHIGHO2_01_FULL_39_14 | reverse complement strand
ACTATGAAATCAATCTCATTGCCCAAAACAAAGGCAATGTTTCCCTTCAGCCCAAAGTCACTTTAGCCATTGGGGGGTGGGGGAAGATTAAATATTTTACCCGTTCCAGTTTTGATTACCAAAAAGGCATTATTCTTGATTTAAGGGATTTCACGGATTTTTTCACCGGCGAAGACTTAAGCCGCAACTGGCAGCTTTTGCGCGACCAAAAAGTCTCCACCAATTGGACCTGGCCTAAACCCCGCTTTGGCCGCTTCACCTTTCAGGCCAACTTAACCTATGACACGGAGGGTGGCCAAAAAACCATTGATTCCAAAAAAATCACGGTTTGGGTGGTGCCGTGGCTGGAGGTCAGCGTCATTATTTCCTTAATTGTTTTAGTCCTTGGCGGTATTATTTTAAAAATAATTTTTTCGCCAACCAAAAAATGGCGGCCTTATCAAGTCAAGCCCGGCGATCAATTGGTGAATTTGGCGGAAAATTACGGCGTAAGCTGGAAAAAAGTCGCCAAAGTTAATAAGCTAAAAAAACCGATCGTGAAATCAGGACAGACGATTTTATTGCCTCTAACAAAGAGGGAAAAGATGAAATCGGCCAAACGAAATTAGAAAGATAATATAAATAAATCCAAAATCTAAACAACAAATGACAAATCAAATCCAAAATCCAAATTTCAAAATTTGGCATTTGATATTTGACATTGATTTGAAATTTGGATTTTGACATTTGGATTTAATTAGTAATGGAGCAGGGAGCCTTAATTATGAAAAAGATTTTAATCATTATCGGTATTATTATTATTCTAGTCATTGCTGGCTGGCTGGTTTTTGCCAACTTCAATAATTCGGCTGAAAAAGACGAGGCGACAAATCAAAATCAAAATGTCAATCAGACGCTAACGCTTAAACCTTGGGAAATTACGGTTGGCATTTACGATCCAGCGGAAACGCCAAGTCCACTGACTAAATTACTGGAGTCGCGGCTGAAAGAAATTGGTTTTAAGGCCGTGATTTTATCTGATATTACTGATCCGCAGGCAGTAAACACTGACAAAACCACTTTGCTTTATCGGGCGGAAACGGAAAAAGATTTGGCAGTCGTGGCTAGTGAATTAATTGTCACTAATGTTTACCGGCGCGGCCAAAATCAGTCAATTATTGAAGATGTGATTATTGTTGCTTGGAATATTGAAGATATTAATTGGGGGAGTTTTGCGGAATTAGCCGATAAATATAATCATCCCAAACCCGAAGATGTTTCCATTTTAATTTTAAATGCCGGCGCCAAAAGCGGCAGTGCCGGCCAATTAGCCAAAATTTTGGGAAAAGAAGGTCATGCAAAAACTAAAGTGGAAAGCGCAGAAACAGAAATTCAGGAATCAGCCTTGATTTATTACCAGCGTAATTATAAAGAAACGGCGAAAGATTTGCGAAAAATTTTAGCGGAGAATGGCTACCCTGAAGCCACCTATCGCATTGACATTAATCAGGCGGATAATATTGTGATTAAGTTGGGCAAGCAAGCGACGACAACGGCGGAATAGGAAAGGAGTAGGAAGTTTTAAGTATCCTTCTCCCTTGGCGGGAGAAGGTGGTCGCCTTAGGCGACCGGAAGAGGGGGAAATGAGAAAACCATTAACTAATTTGGCGAGGCAGTTAAGGCAGAATCAAACTTCACAAGAAGCAAAGCTCTGACACTTGCTTCGCCGAAAGAATTTAAGAAATTTAAAATTTAAGCGGCAGTATCCAATAGGAAATTACATTGTTGATTTTTGTTGTTCAGTGAAAAAGTTAATAATTGAATTGGATGGTGGAGGTCATAACGAGGAATATAAAATTAAAGATGATAAAATTAGAGATGAGTATCTAAAGAATCAGGGATTTAAAATTTTAAGAATCTGGAATAATGAAATTGATAATAATTTAGAGGGAGTCTATAAAAAGATTATTGAATTTACTGAATAGATTTTCCCCCTCTCCCTATCCCTCTCCCGCCGGGGGAGAGAGGACGGCCTCAAGGATGACAAATCAAAGGGAGAGGGTACAAAAATCAAAACAAAATTGCCAAAACAAAAATAAACACTTAAAGATTAATCACGGCGATAATGAAGCGGAAAAAAGTGTTTATTTTTTGGTTATTGCTTGTCAGTTTAGTGTCACCACTTGAATTAATGGCGGCTGATAAAGAAATTATTTTAAGTTTAGAAATATCGCCTGCCCGGCCAAATCTTGATTTAACGGGGGAATTTTACAGTCAATTTTTGGAAAATAATATCAATTTTGATTATAATATAATTAGTAGCGAACCAACGCTGATTAATGAATTTTTCTATAAGGGTATCAACCTAAATTTAATCGCTTATCGCAGTTTGGCTGGTGAAATTGTAATTTCCGTCTATTAATTTATGGCGATTTTTAAAAACCAATCTAAAGATATTTTATCTAAAATTTTGATTTTTAGTTTGTTAATTTTTAGCTTCTATACCGGCTGGCCGCAGATTTGGCAGAATCAACTATTTCCGCCAAAAGTTGAAGTGGCAAAAGCCGTTGATACCGTTATTTTTTTAACAATTGCTGATAGTTCACCGTGGACCGTGCCGCTTGATTGGAGCGATGTTAATACGATTGTTGCCATTGGCGGCGGCGGCGGCGGCGGCTCAACGGCTAACGGCGGCGGCGGCGGCGGCGGCGGTGAATATTCGGCCATTACCAATTATACTAATTTGACGCCTGGTGCTTCAGTTGGTTTTAGCGTGGCTGCCACTTCTTCGGCGCAAACGAATGGCAATAACACTTGGTTTTGCAACAGTCAAACTAGTTGTGCTAATTATACCGATACTAACGTGATTGTCAGTGCTGAAGGGGGAGCACGGGGTAATGGCTCACTTGCTGGTGGTGGTGGTACAGGCGGGGTGAGCGCGGATTTTGCCGGCGGTGCTGGTGGTGTGGGCAGTAATGCTGGTGATGACGCTTCGGGCGGCGGCGGCGGGGCGGGCAGTCCTAATGGTATTGGTGGTACAGGTGGCAGAAACGATACTGATACGGCTGGCGAGGAAGCCAGCGGCGGCGGCGGTGCTTCAGGCGATGATTCAGGCACCACTGATAATGGCGCTGATGGCACGGCTGACGGTGGTGCGGGCGGTGATAGTAATGGTAATTCCAATAGCGGCGGCGCGGGCGGTACTGGCAATGGCAATGGCCAGCCCGGAACTGATGGCGGCGGCGGCGGCGGCGCTGACGGCAGCGCCGGGCAAGACGGCGGCTTGGGCGGTGATGGTCAAGAATGGACGGCAACTAGCGGCCGAGTTAGGGGCGCCGGCGGCGGTGGTGGTGGCGGTGAAGACACGACTGGCGGTGTGGGCGGCGATGGTGGTAGCGCCGGTGGTGGCGGCGGCGGCGGTGCGACTGGCGGCGCAGGTGCCAAGGGTTTAATTATTATTACTTATACGCCAAACGCGGTTCCGACCATTACGGTTAATGACCCAGACGGTGTGAGCGATACTGTTACTGCCGGTGATAATTATACGGTTAATTATGATTTAGCCGATACTGACAATACTGTGACCGCTAATTTTGCTTATGATGCTGACACTTCCGGTTATGATGGGACTTTAATTGCCGGTTGTATTGAGCGGGGTGAGGGTACTAATATGAATTGCACTTGGAGTACGACTGGCGTTTCACCAGGCACTTATTATATTCATGGCACAACAACTGACGGCATTGCCCTTGAAGCCCAAGATTATTCCACGGGGCAAGTGACTGTTTTGTCCGCGGCGAGCGGCGCGTTTGACGTTTATGCTTCATCTTCCGCTAGTTTTAACAGCGCTTTACCGGTCATTTTTACCGCCCAGACTTCCACCATGACTTCGGTCGGCGGAATGAAAATTATTGATGACCGCGGCACTTCGGCGGGCTGGACTTTAAATTTAACCGGCAGCGACTGGCGGGCCAGCACCGAACAGATTCAGTTTAATTATAATGGCAAAGGTTCAGATAATGGCAAAGGCAAGCTTTGCGCTTTTCCCAATGGCGGCAGTCTTTATGCGGAAAGCGGGAGTTTGACGGGGGTAAGCAAAGGTGGTATAGATTGTTTTAGCAGTACTTTATCCACGATTGATTTAGTCACCGCGACTAATGGCAACGGCAACGGGACTTATTGGCTGACGGATATGAAACTGGAGCAGTATGTGCCGGCTAACGCGACTGCGACCGTTTATACCACTTCCATTATTTTTACGCTCCAGTAAACCGTTAAAATTATAATTTTTAAATTAGAATTTTGATTCAATTTTTAATGACTGAATTTTGAAATATTAAAAAATTGGAATATTGAATCAAAATTAAAAATTAGAAATTAAAAATTATTTTTAGACTTGCTTTCAAGCATAAATTATCCCATTCTATATAAATGTCTAAAACGAAATTTAACCAAAAACAATTTTTAATCTATCAGCAATATCAGCGGATTCATTTTTTTCTTTTTATCGTTTCTCTGGTGGTGTTTTTAATCGTTTTTTTGGTGATGAGCACGATTTTTCTGGAAACCACCAAGGCAACCAGTATTTTGCTTTCCCTTGCCATTTCTAATCCCAGTGAAACCTCGGTGACGACGCAAGAGAGCACAACCATTACTAGCGGTGGCGGTTTAGCGCTGCTTCGGGCGCCAAGTTTAGCGAAAGAGCTAGCTCTTCAGCCAATGCCGCCTTCGCCAGCCGAATCAACCGGGGCAATCGCGCCCGTGAAAGTCTCAATTAACCTTTTAAACCAAAGCGGTAATATTATTGAGGGCGGCAGTGCCTCTAATTATTCACTCCAGTCAATTGTGCCGCAGATCAGCAATAGCCGGCCGGTTTTCAGCGGGCAAGTTGATTTGCCCTATGCTTTTATTTTTTTAGAAATTCATTCAGGGCCAGTTAACGCGATTACTACCAGTTTCAATGCAGATGCTAACGGTTTCTGGTCTTATCAGCCGTCCCAGCCGCTTGCCGCTGGTTCTCACTTGATGTATTTGACGGTTTTTGACCCAACGGGCGAGGCAAAATTAGCGGCGGTTGATTATCAATTTGAAGTTTTGTCAACTGAAGAAACAACCAAAGTTGCCACGGAAATCAAGCCAGGGCAAAGCAAAAAAATTACCGCTAAGCCATCGTTAGTTGATTCGGGTCAAGCCCTTTTTGACGTGCGGGTTAAGCTAACAGGTTCGATACCTCACGAAATTCAGCCCGGCGATGACTTTTACGCCCAAATCTATCTGACGAATGTTGGCGAAACCGGGAAGTTAGTTGATGTAATCGTTAAATATCAAATTGTTGATGAAAAACAAAAGATAATTTTTGAGCAAGGTGAGACTTTGGCGGTTAGCACCCAAGCCTCATTTCTAAAAACCTTTTCCACCAAACCAAATCTTTCCCCGGGTAATTATTCTTTGGCGGTCAGCGTTGATTATGATCACGTTCAAGCGGTTTCCGTTGAGAAATTTGCGGTTAAGGGCGAGCCGGTCTTAATTATGCCGGGCCGGACCAAAGTTAATATTTCCGCTGTTGTCCAAATCCTTGCCTTAATTTTAATTATCAGCTCCTTAATCGCTTATTTTGAATATAAACAAGTGGAATCTTTAAGGCGAGTCATTCATCAAGTGACGGAAAAAGATTTGAAAAAAGAAGGTTTAATTTCTTAAACGCGAATTTGAAAAGTTTTTTAAACCATTAAATAATCCAAAATTGGTTAAGCCTGTCATTGCGAGCGATCCCAAGCGAAGTCGAGGGAGAGCGAAGCAATCTCCAGAGATTGCCGCATCGTCCCGTCGCTCGCGAGCGACGGGACTCCTCACAATGACAATGTATTAGTGTCATTGCGATCCCGATTTTACATCGGGAGAAGCAATCTCGTTTGAGATATTTCTTTACTAAAAATTAATTAAAAAATATGCCTGAAAGTATTATTTACGTCAATACTCTAATCACTACCCTAATCTTTGATCTGATTAGGTTAATTTTAGCCATTATCATTGTTATTTTGGGGCTGCGGATTGTCTGGCGGGTAGAAAAAAAATTGGATTTATTTTTTAAGTTGATAACCTTTGCTTTTATTTTGATAGTTGGGCGCCAATTAATTAGGCTTTTTATCAATTTAGAAATATTTTCATTTGCCGGCTGGATGAACTGGTTAGACATTATCCCGAGCTTTATTATCCTCATTGCTTTTTTGGTGATGGATGGGGTAATTACAAAATTGGATCGGGAAAAATGAATTTGATTTTTTAATTGATACAGTGATAAAAAAACCGAGATGGCAATCTCGGTTTTTTACTTCCTTACCGGAAACCCCGTGCGAGGTTTCCCGAGTACGGGGATGAATGGGCAAAATCCGATCCAAGGATTTTGTAAGTTAGCGCGAGCTCAATTTAGACTGTCATCCTGAATTTATTTCAGGATCCTTCATTGGGATGCCGAAACAAGTTCGGCATGACAATAGCGAGCGAGTAGCGAAAACGTCAGGAAACCCCGCATAAAAAAAGCCACCCCGAAGGATGGCTTTTTGAGTGCGGGGAGGACGTCATTAAATAGAATTAATAAGTAATTTATTTAAAGCTAAACTTAGGCTTTAAATCACTATTATCGTTCCGTGAGACGAGGAGGTTTGGGGGCAATATTGAGACCATCTTCTTTTTGTCGTCCCGAGCGACCCAGCCGTTCGCCCAGTCGTTCGCGAACGGCTGGGGAGTCGAGGGATCTCAACAAGCTTATTAATTATTATGAGATTTCTCCACTCGCTACGCTCAGTCGAAACGACAAATAAAAAAGAAAAATTAGATTGACCAAGGTGACGTAAAGAGATAATTATTTATTTTCAATCGCTTTTTGGTAAAGCTGGTTTAATTCGTCTAACATGTTTTGGTAATCGGCATTATTCGGAGAACGTTTGACGATAGAGGCTAAAAAATCAATCGTGGCTTTTAAATCTTTAGAGTCGCGATAAGCCGATAAAAGTTTAGCGACATTTTCCGGCTGGTAAACCGGAAAACCAAGGGCTAAAGTTTTTTCCAAAGATTGGTACGCCAGATCCGCCTGACGGCTTAAAATATAGGCAATGGCTAAATTCCAATGAGCCTCGGCGAATTTCGGATTTAAGTCAATCGCTTTTTGGAAATAAGCAATGCCTTCATCAAACTTGGCTTGCGACATTTTAATCCGGCCAAGCAGAGTCAAAGTTTGATAGCGCTTAGGCGAAATGGCTAGGGCCTTTTGGCTGATTTCTTCGGCGGCGATTAAATAATTGGGATTTAATTGGTTGGTCGCTAAATAAAGCTCGCCTAACAAAAGATAATTTTGAATTTCATAGGGCGTGGTGCTGATATTTTTTTTCATTTCATTAATGGCAAAATTAATTAAGGGAAGAGTCTCTTGGTTAATCCCGCTTAAATTGACCCGATCTCGGGTGGCCTGAACTAAAATAAACCGCAATTCCGATTGGGCTGGGTTGGAATAATTAAACGCTTTGACAAAGTCATTTTTTATTAAGATTGGGTTAGTTTTATCTTTAGTCACGGCGGTAACGGTGTAATGATTGGCCAAGGCCGGCCTGACATTAAACCAATAACCCAGACTGCCAAAGATGATCAGCGCTACCATCAATAAAATGATATGCCAAGAACGCAACTGATTTTTCCCTAAGGTTTCTAATTTTTCATTTTTTTCAAAATTTGGCCGGGTTTGGATAAAAGCTAAGGTCAGAAAAAATAATAAGTAAGAATTAAGCGTGTCAAAAACAAAAATATTTTGAGCTAAATAAGTCAAAATTAAAGTGGTCAAAATCAGGTTTGTCTTAAATTCTAATTTTTTTTCCCAGATTTTTTTGACGGCAAAAATAATTATTAAAAGGTAGGTAATTAGGCCAACTAAGCCGGTGGTCACGCCAACCTCAACAATGACATTATGGGCGCGATCGTACCAGGGCTGGGAGCCGATGTCGCGCGCGAGGGCGGGATTAAAATGCTGGTTAAAGGCGGCGTTAAAATTTTCCCAACCCCAGCCGAAAATTGGCCGAGCTAAAAAGGCTTGGCCGCCGACTTGCCAAACCAACAAGCGGTTTTGGGTGGTGACGTCAGTTGGCGAAATATTAATGAGCCGGTTGACGGTTGTTAGATTTTGCGCCCAGGGCTGGGACCGATTAAGGTAGAGATAAAAAAAAGTCATTGCCATGAAAATTAGCAAAACGGCAGCACTAATTTTTAGGGCAATTTTTTTTGTTTTCAAAAAAGCGCTGAAGAGGATAAATAAGCCGCCAAAAATTAAGGCAATCACGGCGCCGCGGGTTTGGGTTTGCCAGATAATCAATAAATCAATAATCATCAGGCCAGCGTAAAGAATTTTTTGACCTTTAATTTGAGTTTGGAAAAAAAGATAAGCGGCAAGGAAAATGATAAAAATCAGGTAAGCGGCTAAAAAACTGGGATTGCCAATCGCGCCGCCCAGCCGTTCACCGGCGGTTTTTAGGGCGGGGGATAAATTAAATAATTGGGCCAGAGCATAGAGGGTTTGGAAAAAACTGGAAATTAAAACGACGTTTAAAAGCTGTTGCCACTCGGCTTTGGTTTTAAAGATGCCAATTAAGATAATAAAAAAGGCAAGATAATGAAGCCAAGTCAGGATGCCTTCAGTTCTTTCAATTGAACTCCAGAAGCTGCGATAAAAATTAACCCCAAACACGGAAGAGATAATCATCATTAAGACAAAAGTCGAGAGCAGCCAAGTGAGAATGGCGCGCTTGGGCCTAAATTTTGGGTTGAGGGCTAACCGAAGAATATACCCAATGAGGCAAAATTCAATTATTAATCGAAAAATCGCGGTTCGCGGGAAAACCAAGGGGAATAAAAAATTCGGGTTAACGTATAGCGGCAAAAATAAAATAATAAAAACTCCAGTTTTAATAAACTGGATTAATAGATTTTCTAAATTAAATTTTTGGTTTTTAGTTCGCCCGTTGGCGAATTGAGATAGGGCAGTCATACCCCTAATTAT
>Ga0155019_107_pt1 | contig 16703 bp, 19 predicted proteins | sample RifCSPhighO2_01_FD_105987 | JGI IMG/M metagenome (GOLD analysis project Ga0155019, IMG submission 105987) | Candidatus Buchananbacteria bacterium RIFCSPHIGHO2_01_FULL_39_14 | reverse complement strand
GACGCCGGTATATTTACAATGAATTTTACTGTAATACGCCACAAGGTTGTGGCCTCATGGAGTGCAAGATGTATGTGAACTTATGCACTGGCATAGAAAAATGATATATATTTTTATATCAGGTGGGATTGATTTATTGGTTAAATTCTGTTAAGATAATTTAGTCATATTCCTAAATTTGTTAATGGTTATAAGTTAATTGTTGATATGGACTGGTCGCTCCACCTCTGCTCCTCACTGCGTTCGGAGCTACGGCGGGCAGGCAAGTGGTCTGTCCCGAAAATTCCAAAATTTTTGATTTTGTGAATTTTTGAGGATCCTCAAATCAAAATTTCTGGAGACACTTGGACTGGTAGCCAAGTGGGAAGGCAGGAGTCTGTCCCGACACACCTAATTATTTATAAAATAATAAAGAAGTCGGGATCCCATGCCGAAATTTTTGGAGAGCTTGGCGTCGTAGCCAAGTGGGAAGGCAGGAGTCTGCAAAACTCTTATTCGCGGGTTCGATTCCCGCCGACGCCTCCAAAAATTTCGGTTGCGGGACAAAACTCCTATGTGCGGGTTTCCCGATGCACTTTATTGATTTATAAATTTAAGGAAGTCGAGGATCCTCGGTTCTCGGTGAAACCGGAACCGGGACGATTCCCGCCGACGCCTCCATTCGGTTGCTTCGCGACCTCAAATTAAAAATTAAAAAATCAAAAATCAAAATTATGAAAGCCGCCTGTGGCGGCTGAAATAATTACTAAAATTTTGACTTTTGACTTTTGCCTTTTGAATTATCTTTATGAATCCCGTTAGAAATTGCGGTCGCAGATGACGGCAATTCTATCGGGGGGATATTAGGTGAAATATAATCTTATAATTAAAATATATAGGAAGCGGCGTTGACCGCGACCTATTTCTAACGGGATGAATGTTTCTGAATTAGCGAGAAAATTAAAGGTTTCAAGCAAAGAACTGCTGGAAATTTTACCAACGGTGGGTTTTGGTATTGGCATGCGGGCGATCAAGATTGACGACCGCCAAGCCCATCAGATTTTAACCCAATGGCCGCAGTTGTTGGCGTCATACCGCCGTTTTCTTGCCGAAAACAAAAAAGATGAGCAAAAAGTTGAAGTCGGAGCTAAGCCAGAAAAAAAAATTAGTCTCCCCGCCTTAATTCGTGTCCGTGATTTCGCCGACAAATTGAAACTGCCTTTGCCTAAAGTGATTGCCGAATTAATGAAAAATGGTGTTTTAGCTTCCATGAATGAAACCATTGATTTTGATACGGCCTCGATTATCAGCCAAGAGTTTGGTTATGAAGTGATGACTGACCAGACTGTCACAGAAGCAGTCGAAGATTTATCGACAAAATTATTTTCGGCGCCGATCACTAAAGACGATCAAGCTAAATTAGTCCAACGGCCGCCAGTAGTGGTGGTGATGGGCCATGTTGATCACGGTAAAACTAAACTGCTTGACGCCATTCGTAAAACTAATGTCATGGCTTCAGAAAGCGGTGGTATTACCCAGCATGTTGGCGCTTATCAAGTGACGGTTCAGCCGAAGGTGGAACCGTCGTCCCGACCAAGCTCCGCCGAAGGCGGCGCGCGTGGAGAGATCCCTCACTCCGTTCGGGATGATCGTGTAGCCAGCCGCATGATTACCTTTATTGATACGCCGGGCCATGAGGCTTTTGCCACTATGCGCTCGCGCGGTGCGCGAGTGGCGGATATTGCGATTTTGGTGGTGGCGGCGGATGACAGCATCCAGCCCCAAACTAAAGAGTCCATAAAAATTATTCATTCGGCCGGTCTGCCGATGATCGTCGCCATTAATAAAATTGACAAGCCGGAGGCTAATATTGAAAAAGTTAAACAGGATTTGGCGACTCTAAATTTATTGCCGGAAGAATGGGGCGGTAAAACCATTTGTGTGCCGATTTCGGCCAAGGCGGGCACGGGCATTGATGATTTATTAGAAATGATTTTATTGGTGGCAGAAATGGAAAAGGAAAAATTAATGACTTCGCCAGACCGTTTGGCGTCAGGCACGATTATTGAATCCCATATTGATCGGGGCGAAGGGCCAGTGGCGACCGTTTTAATCCAAAATGGCACGTTGCGGCCAGGAGATTTAGTCGAAGTTTCAGGCATCTTCTATGGTCGAATCCGGGCGATGAAAGATTTTATCGGCCGGGAAGTTAGTTCGGCTGGACCGTCAACGCCGGTTAAGATTCTTGGCATTAAAGCGGCGGCCAGCGTTGGCGATGTTTTGCAGGTAATTGACGACTTAACCAAAACTAAAAAAATTAAGAGATATCAGCTTCGTAAGCAGGCCACCGACTACTCAAAGCCAACTGAGATTAAAGAAAAAGAAAAAAGCGAGGTTCAATCTTTAAATGTTATTTTGCGCGCTGATGTTTTAGGTTCACTGGAAGCCATTATTAATTCATTAACTAAATTGGAACATCCGGAAGTCGCCGTCAATATTATTAGCAAAGGCTTGGGGCATATTACCGAAAGTGATGTTGCCCAAGCCCAGACTTCAACTGCGATTATTCTTGGATTTCACATTAAGCCATCAACGCCAGCGGAAAATTTGGCTAAAGAAAAAAAAGTGGAAATATTTTTATATCAAGTGATTTATAAGCTTTTAGATGAGGTTAAGGTCCGCTTGGAAAAAATGCTTAAGCCGGAAGTTATCCGAACCGACTTAGGCCGGTTGAAAGTTTTAGCAATTTTTTACCAAGACAAAAAAGCGATAGTCGTGGGCGGCAGCGTCACGAAAGGCAAAGTCACGCTTAACGCCAAGGCCGACATCTGGCGAGATGAAACTAAGATAGGAAGCGGCCAAATTGTGGAATTGCAGATTAATAAAGTGAAAGCCAATGAAGCCGTTCAGGGCCAAGAGTGCGGTCTTAAATTTGAAGGTAAAACCAACATCGCAGTTGGTGATATTTTAGAAGTTTATCAGGAAGAAATTAAGCAGAAGAAGATAAGCTAATTAAAAGTCAAAATTCAAAAGGTAGAAGTCAAAAGTGCAAGTCAAAAGTTAAAATTTTATTACTTTTGAATTATTAATTATGTCTCATCGTCTCGCTCAAGTTAATGAACTTATTCGACAAGAGCTTAATCGGTTATTTTTAACGGAAGCGGAGTTTCCTAAAAATTGTCTGGTGACAATTGCTAAAGTCCAAGTCAGCAAAGACCTGCGCCACGCCAAAGTGGCACTTTCAGTTTTGCCTTTTACGGCAAAAGAAAAAGTCCAAAAAGAATTGCATCGGACGATTGGCCATTTGCAATTTTTGCTTAACAAAAAACTTTCTTTTTATCCCCTACCCCGCTTGCGATTTGTTTTTGATCAAACCGAGCAAGAAGCGGCCGACATCGAGGAGCTTCTTGACCGCCTTAAAGAAAACGGCTAAACTGGATGGTTATGCCCTGGAGTGATCCCTCACCTAAATTCAGTCTAGGATTACTAATTTGGGTAAAGTTTAAATTTTGAATTAACTAATTTAAAATATGTTCCCTTATAAAAATAGGTGAGGGACTACTACGGGGTTATGGATTTAAGCATTGTAAGTCAAAAAATTTACGCCCAGATCAATCAGGCGCAAAATATTTTGTTAGTTTGTCATCCTCAGCCGGATGCTGATGCTATCGGCAGTTTAGCGGCCATGAGCGCTTGGTTAAGCCGCCTGAATAAAAAGCATTTTAAGTTTTGTCGAGATGCGGTGCCGGCGAATTTGGGTTGGCTTTTGGATTTTGAATTGATTGGTGAAAATATTGACGGTTTTTTTAACCAAACATTTGATTTGGCCATTATCCTTGATTCCAGCGACTTAAAATATGCGGGACTGGACAATATTTTTTCCAAATTAGTTAAGCCTCCTTTTCTGATTAATATTGACCACCATGCGACCAATAGCCTTTTTGGTCAAATCAATGTCGTTATGACCCAAGCGGCCTCAACCACGGAAATTGTTTATTATCTTTTTCAGTCTTTAAAGTTTAATTTTTCGCCGCCAGTGGCTAATTGCCTTTTGGCCGGGTTGATTGGCGATACTTATAATTTCACTAATCCTAACACGACTACAGAATCTTTAAGAATGGCTTCTGGGTTGATGGCCAATGGCGCTTCTTTAACCAAAGTGGTTAATTCGGTTTTTAAAAATAAAACGGTTGATACGATTCAGGTTTGGGGTCGGGCGCTGGAGCGCCTTTATTTTAACCAAGAGTGGCAATTAGTCACCACCATTGTGACTGAAGCCGATTTACCCTTGGATCTGCCCTTGGCGGAGGCCACTGAAGGCACCGCTAATTTACTGAATAATTTAAGTGGGGTTAAAGCCGTTTTAATTTTACAGCAGCAGCCCGAGGGCATCATTAAGGGCAGTTTTCGGACTAATGACAACTTGATTGATGTTTCTAAATTAGCTAAAATATTAGGTGGTGGCGGACACCGTAAAGCCGCGGGGTTTAAGATCAAGGGAAAGTTAGTTCAGGATAAAGACGGCGGCTGGCAAATTGTTTAGAGTAAATCAAGCGAGGTAAGTAAATTAAGCAAGATAAGCAGCAACTTAATTTACTGAATTTACTTAATTCACTTAATTTACTTTTTTATGTATTTAATTCCCACCGTGATTGAAAAGTCAACTTATGGCGAGCGGGCTTATGACATTTATTCCCGCCTGCTTAAAGAAAGAATTATTTTTTTGGGTTCCCCGATTGACGATGCCGTGGCCAACACGGTCATTGCTCAATTGTTGTTTTTGGAAAGCGAAGACGCAAAAAAAGACATTAAACTTTATATCAATAGTCCGGGCGGTTCGGTGACATCAGGGTTGGCGATTTATGATACGATGCAGTATGTTAAGTCGGAGGTGATGACAATTTGCATTGGCACGGCGGCATCAATGGGCGCGGTGCTTTTGGCGGCTGGTGCCAAAGGCAAAAGAATTGCTTTGCCGAATTCGGAGATAATGCTTCATCAAGTGATGGGTGGGGCTGAAGGTCAAGCTACGGACATTAAAATCCGGGCCGAACATATCTTAAAAATCCGCGATCGCTTAAATCAGATTTTAGCGAACCACACCAGTCAGCCGATTAATAAAATTGAAAAAGACACAGACCGGGATTATTTTATGTCAGCCGAAGAAGCCAAAAAGTACGGCATTGTGGATAAGATTATTAAGTAGTTGATCCCGCACCTAATAAACATCAAAGCTGGCCTAAAGCCAGCTTTTAGTTTGTGGTTAGGTTATCGTTCAGGCGTTTTTGTGATTTACTATAATATATAAGTTATATAATTATTTAATTTTAAAAATGTTTATTAGGTGCGGGGTTGACAGTTTTTCTTTAGTTTGTTAAGCTAGCAATATCATTGAAAATTGAGGTTTATCAAGAGTGCTACTTGTTATCCGCCTTCGCCCGCTGGGCTTTGGTGAGATGAAAGGGATCTGGCCCAATGGTAGCCAGCAACCACCCGGTTTGGGGAAGGTGCTAATTCCAGCCCGGATTCGGGGAAGATAATAAGGTTAAAAGAACTCTTCGTCGTAAGAGTTTTTTTAGTCTGAAAAGAGCCAATCTTTCCCCTGAAAGGTTGGCTTTTTTTAGAAAAAATGTTAACATCATAAATCTTATGTCTAAAATTGATAATTTAATCAAAAAACTTAATAATCACGGGGTAATTTTAATGGATGGCGGTACGGGTACTGAATTACAGCGTCGGGGAGTTGGAACGACTTTGCCGTTGTGGTCAGCTCAGGCATTATTGAGTTCACCCCAGACGGTTAAGGAAATTCATTGGGATTATATTCTAGCTGGAGCAGATATTATCAAGACTAACACTTTTCGCACTAACCGAAGAACTTTGGCTAAAGCTAGTCTGGGTGATAAAGATTTTGAGTTGACTAAATTGGCGATTGATTTGGCAAGGGAGGCAGTGGTGGAAGCTAAGGTTAGCCGGGAGATTTATATTGGCGGTTCACAGGCACCCTTGGAAGATTGTTACGAACCAAAATTAGTCCCTGATGACCAAACTGCCTTAGCGGAACATCGTCGGTGGTCGAAAAGTTTGGCTGATGGTGGTGTGGATTTCATTTTTTTAGAAACCTTTAACACGATTCGGGAAGCTAAAGTAGCATTGCAGGCCGCTAAAGAAACCGGTTTACCAGTGGCAATAAGTTTTATTGCTAACCAACAAGGGCAATTGTTGTCGGGTGAAGAATTAGCTGATGCCGTTAAAGCCGTTGAAGCATTTGAGCCGTTGGCGATTTTAATCAACTGTATGCAGCCAGCCGATATTAGTAAAGTTTTACCAAAATTGCGAGCGGTAACCAAGTTGCCGATTGGCGCTTATGGCCAAGGTGTTGGGGCGCCAGCTGATGACGAAGGCTGGAGTTTTAGTCAACAACGTAACGAAGTGTCACAATATTGTAATCACGTAGGAGTGTGGCTGAAAGCTGGGGCTACTCTCGTGGGTGGTTGCTGTGGCACTAATCCCGCATACATTGAGGCTATAAAGAGTCTAGTCTCAAAGCAGTGATCCAAACCAATTTAATAGTTTCCAGAGGCTATCATGAGGAAAAGGAGGAAGCTGTATGATAGTTTTTGCTAGGTCTACACTGGCAACGATTGTTGATTGTCTGACGCATGTGGCATCAGATGGTGGACGCTGGTTACCTGAGGAAAAGCGTAACCGGATTTATCCATTGACCGCAGAATTGCTGGCCTGTGATGTCAGTAAGCGCCGCCAAGTCGCCAAGTTGTTGGCTTGCTGTGACGGACATTGTGGCTATGCGGCCGTGTCGGCATTGCTTGAGTGTTCGAGTGAACGCCCAACAATTTTTCTGCCCGTCGACACTTTTGATCCAGCTGATCCGTGGAGTAAGGTCTTTCGTCAAGCGTTAGCTAAGCTGAAAGTCGGTGGTAAAACGCTGTGTGAAGTCGGCCCTGGCTCCGGTGTGGCGACAATTGAGCTGATTAATTTGTCGACGCCACCCGCCAAGATTGTTTTGGATGAACTGGACCCGCATGTCTTGGCGGTCACTCGGCTTAATGTCGAAACGGTTTGTCAGGAACGACTGACTGAATTCGGCATCGAGCTTGAGTATCTGGTTGGCGACGCCGCTAACGTCTTCCAATGGCTGGCATTACAGCGGTCTCACCGATTCGATTATATTATCGGCTGTATCCCGCAAGTGCCGGCTGGTGGTGACAATCTTTGGGAATGGCAGAATATGGCTCACGAATACGATGATCGCATCCACAGCCATTTTCGGGATTGGGGTCTAGGACTGCTCTATGATGTCCAGCGGGCTGGCAAGGAAGTTTTGGCCGCTGATGGTGCGATGGTATTTGTCCATTCGGGACGAGTGCCGGATGCCGTTCATCGGCAATTCCATCAGTCGTTGGGCCTGAAGGTCCGGCGAACACTCATTAATGAGATGATCGCTCACTGTCCGACCACGTCGTTGGAATATTTGTTCGGTCACAAAGAGCACTTGTTGTTTGCCGATCGAGAAGGCAATAAACCGCTGACTCCAGAAGACGCTGAGTGTAAACGGCAACAAGCCATTGCCACCGATCCTAACTGCCACGACTGTGGTGTCTACCACCGGGTATTGGTTCTAGAAACCGTGCCCAATTAACCCTCGCGCTCTTTGTAGCAATAAATATCATCCGGCGCTGACCGAAAACTCGGTTGGCGTCTTTTTATTACTATAATGCTTGACTTTTCGGTTAAATGTGTTAGGGTAATAAACTGGATTAATTGGTTTATTTGTCTGTTACAAGTGAACTAATTGGTTCATCAATAATTTACGTGTCAGGGTTTCGTTTGACGCGTCGATTCGCTTTTTGATAATTGGCATGGTTATAAACCAACTAGGGAGACTATAAAGATGAGACTCAGCGTTAGTCAATTTCAGAATTGGCCAAATAAGGCGATCACTCTTTTGGGGATGTCTGGGGTCGGCAAGACCAGGTTGTCGTGCATCTTGCGGCTTCGTGATTGGTTTCACTATTCGGTTGATTACCGTATTGGAACTCGTTATCTTAGTGAACCAATTCTTGATAACATTAAGCGTCAGATGATGCAGATTCCGTTTTTGCGCGATCTGTTGCGCGCCGATGCTATCTACATCGGTAACAACATTACCATCGATAACCTCAAGCCGGTGTCGACTTTTCTGGGCAAGCTGGGTAATCCGTTACTTGGTGGGTTGTCGTTGGAGGAATTTAAGCGGCGACAATCATTGCATCGGGCAGCGGAAATAGCGGCTCTTAGAGATGTGCCTGATTTCATTCGCAAGGCTCAGGAGCTCTATGGCTATCGACATTTGGTTAATGATGCCGGTGGCAGTCTCTGTGAGCTTGATGATCCGCAAGTTTTGGAAGTGCTTAGTCAGCACACTCTGATTCTTTATATCAGAGCCACCGAGCATGATGAGCAGGAACTGATCCGGCGGGCTGAAGCAGATCCCAAGCCGCTATATTATCGTGAAGCATTTCTTGATGAACAGCTCGCAATGTACCTTCATGAGCGTTCATTCAATTGTGTTTCATTGATTGATCCCGACGACTTCGTGCGTTGGGTGTTCTTGCGTCTGTTTCAGTCGCGACTTCCCCGTTATGAGCAGATCACCAATCAGTACGGCTACACTGTAACCACCGAAGAGGTTGCGGCCGTCCAGGATGAAGCCGGCTTTCTAGCTTTGGTCGAGACCGTGATCCAACGCCAATCATAGGACTGGCTTTCACGGTTATTTTGGAAACCGATCTTTCTCGCTAAGGAGCGATTAATCACATCGCCCCTTTTTTATTTTTAACAACAGCTTGCCAAAAATTAGTTTATATGGTAGTCTAAAAAAGACTAAATAATTAACGGAAAATAGAGACTTAGTGACGTTAAAAGAGATTGAGTATTATTGGAACCGGAGGGGTAGTGGTGAATTGGTATTGAATGGCTGCGGTTTTCTCAAAATTTATTTCTGTGTTGTCAAATTATTTTCACTTTAACCTTATTTTTCAAACTCTTCGCCTAGGAAAACCGGTTGGCGTTTTTGGCGTTTCTCGGCGGAAATAATCTCTTCATAAATTTGCCCCTAACGGTTATTAGTTCAACTCTAGGCGGCAAGTCGTCATTTGGCCTTCTATTTCTTGGAAATAGAAACTTATGACTTTAATTTATATTATCGTGGCTTTAGCCCTCGGCCTGGTTGGCGGAGTATTTTTTGGTTATCAGTGGCGCAAAGTTTGGGCGGTTAAACGTAAGGATACCATTGAAACCAAAGTTGAAGCTTTGTTAAGCGAGGCGAAGGCGAAACAAAAAGAAATTTTGCTGGAAGCTAATGATAAGGCTTTAAAGATTATTGAAAATGTTAAAAGTGAAGAACAGCAAAGAAAACAGGAATTAAATCACCTGCAACGGCGTTTAGAAAACCGCGAGGCTTTATTTGATCAGAAATTGCTTGAATTGGAAAACAAAAAACAAGAACTTTTGGATAAGGCGGAAAGAATTGAAAAAGCTAAATCAGAAATTGGAAAAATTAGAGAGGAGCAGATTGCCAAACTTGAAAAAATCGCGGAATTAACTAAAGCCGAGGCAAAAAAAGTTTTACTCGATAATCTGGAAAAAGAGATGAAGGATGATTTAATGATTAGAATTAGAAAATTAAATAACCTGGCCGCCGCCGAGTGGGAGAAAAAAGCCAAAGAAATTTTAACTCTGGCTATCCAACGCTGTGCCGTGTCCCATGCGGCGGAAACGACAACCTCAACGATTGATTTGCCGTCTGATGAAATGAAAGGGCGGATTATCGGTCGCGAAGGCCGCAATATTCGGACGATTGAGCGCTTGACAGGCGTGGAAATTATCGTTGATGACACGCCTCAAGCCATCACGGTTTCTGGCTTTTCTCCGATTCGCCGCAATGTGGCGAAGAAAGCCTTGGAGCGCTTAATTTTAGACGGTCGGATTCATCCGGCAAAAATTGAAGAAGCGATTGAAAGCGCGAAAAAAGAATTGGCCGCGGAAATCCGCGAAGCCGGCGAGAGCGCGTTATATGAATTAGGCATTACCGGTTTAGATCCAAAATTAGTTCAGATTTTAGGCCGTCTGAAATTTCGTACCAGTTATGGCCAAAATATTTTACAGCATTCCATTGAAATTGCTCATCTTTCCTCGCTTTTAGCCGAAGAATTAGGGGCGGATATTGCCGTAGCAAAAAAGGGCGGCTTGCTTCATGATATTGGTAAGGCCGTTGATCACGAGATTCAAGGCGGTCATCCGGAAATTGGCTATGATATTTTGAAAAAATTCAGCCTGCCGGAAGAAATTGCCTACATTGCTAAGGGTCATCATGAAGATTCGCCTAAGACTTTAGAAGCGATTATTGTTAAGGTGGCGGATGCGATTTCCGGCGCTCGACCTGGCGCCCGCAAGGACACTTATGAACAATATCTCCAACGGCTTGATGAATTAGAAAAGGCGGCGACGAATTTTGCCGGCGTGGAAAAGGCTTATGCGATTTCCGCTGGCCGCGAGATTAGGATTTTTGTCATGCCAGAAGAAATTGATGACTTGGCCGCCCATAAATTAGCCAAGGACATTGCTCAAAAAATTGAAGCCGAATTGCGCTATCCCGGTGAAATTAAGGTGACGGTGATTCGCGAAACCCGGGTGATTGAATACGCCCGGTAGTGAAACTTTGATGAGTCGCCTGCGGCGACATAAAGATTAAACGCAGACTATTATTTTCAATTTTAATAGTCCATAGCTTATTAATTTTAAATTTTTAATGGTTGTAAAATATCAAAGTTCTACTACCGGGTATGCCAGATAAAATGCAAACTATGAATCCCGTTAGAGATCGCGGTCGCGCATGGATATAACGGGACATCGATTATAAGTAATATCTAAATATTAATTAATAGGGGGCGGTGTTTGACCGCGACCTATCTCTAACGGGATGAAAATACTATTTTTTGGTGATATTATTGGCAAAGTCGGCCGCCGGGCAATTAAAAAAGCCTTGCCGACGTTTAAAAAAACTTATCAGCCTGATCTGATTATTGCTAATGGCGAAAATTTAGCCCATGGCGCGGGTATTACCAGAAAAATTTTACAGGAAATGAGAGAGGCGGGCATTGATTTATTTACCTCTGGCAATCATGTTTTATCTAAGCCGGAGGCTATGGAATTGTTAAGTGAAACTGATGGCGTGCTGATTCGGCCGGCTAATTATCCGGTTGGCTTTCCGGGACTGGGTTATAAAATTGTGCCGGTGGGGACAAGGCAGCTTTTAGTGATTAATCTTTTGGGCCGGGTTTTTATGGACGAAAAACTGGATTGCCCCTTTAAAAAATTTGATGAGATTTTAGCTCAAGTTGATCAGAAAAATTTAGACGGTGTTATCGTTGATTTCCATGCCGAAGCAACTTCGGAAAAAGTGGCTTTTGGCTGGTATGCTGACGGCCGGGCCAGTGCGGTTTTAGGCACCCACACCCATATTCCGACCGCGGACGCCAAAATTCTGCCCGCCGGCACGGCTTATTTAACTGACATTGGCATGGTTGGAGCGACTGATTCAGTCATCGGTGATAAAAAAGAGCCGATTATTCAAAGTTTTTTGACTGGTCAACCGCCAAAAATTGACGTCGCTGAAGAAGGCGAAGTCACGATTGGCGCGGTTTTTTTGGAGCTTGATCGTAAAAATAAAAAGGTTAAAAAGTTTAAACAGCTGGACAAAAAAATTAAGGTATAGTATTATTAATTTGTAGCTTTTAGCTATTAGTTTTTAAAATAATTAAATTTAATTTTATTTTTATGAATAAAGCGGAGTTAATTGAAGCCATTAGCCAAAAAGTTGGCGTTTCTAAAAAAGAAGTTGAAGATGTTGTTGATGCCATAACTAAGATGATTACTGATAAAATTAAGGAAGGCCAAGAGGTCACTCTCACTGGTTTTGGCGCTTTTTCGGCTCGGACCAGGAAAGGCCGTACTGGGGTTAATCCGAGAAATCCCCAGGAAAAAATTGAGATTCCTTCAGTTAAGGTGCCGAAATTCAAGGCCGGAAAAAATCTCAAAGAAGCCTTGAAAAGTTAAAGTATTTTTGGAAAATTAAAACAAAAAACGCGCCCGTTGGTTGGCGTGTTTTTGATTAGTTAAAAAATTATCAACCCTTAGCCAATCTGCAAAAAAGTTTCATTTTTATCCATAAGCCAATTTAAGGCGGTATTATAATCTTTGAAAAATTTAATTGGTTTGTTGGTCATAGTTTTGGTGGCGATAAAATGCATAATTGAGCGCAAAATTAACTGGGGGGCGATGACGGCAATTTTTTCCAGCCTTTCCTGATTAACTAGGTCTGAATAAATTTGGCGGGCTTTAGGCGACGGATAATGAGCGGCAGGGCCTAAAGCTGATAGATCAACCAGACCGTTAAATTTATTATCATTAATCAGGACATTATTAATGGCTTGGTCGATTAATTCGGCCTGGCGAATATTGGTCGCAACATCAGTTACACCTTGAAACATCACCAGCTTAATTATTTTTTCGCCTTGTTTTGAGACGCTAAAAGTTTTTAGTAATTCGAAATCTGTGAGCATATTAATTTAATTATAGCAAAAAATCATTTTTTAATTAAAAGATGATTTTTTGGTGCGTTTGTTTGACGAAATCCGAACCTTTTTTAAGCAGAACTAACTCGTTCCGCCCCGCCGCTGCTCGCTAACGCTCGCCACCCCGCAAAAAAGTTTTCTCTATATTTTTTATTTTGCGCGCGCCGGATTTTTTCTTCTAAAAGGAAAATAAAACTTTTCTTTGGTGTTCTGCTCTCAACGAGCAGGGCGGCGGGAGCGGAGTTTATCCCGCACTTGATGCGGGACTTCGGCTCGGGCGCGGCGGAATTCCCCCCGCACCCCCTTCCGCCGCGCCCTCGCTTGGGCTGGCGAAATTTTTTGCGGCGGGCCTTTATAACTTTTATCTTGCTCTTTTTTTAATCTTGCCGTGTTCATTCATTACTCCGACGCCAGTATCGGTAGTATAGTCAATCGCTTCTTTCACAAGTTCATTTGGAACAGCAAGATAGCGTGCTTTATTTGTCCCTTGAAGTTGACTAACGCTTTCTTTCAGTTTGTTAGCATCTACTTCAACCTCAATTACTTGGCTTGAAGTACGAATATCAACTCCCTTATCAGAATGATACTCCACTCCCTTTTTTTCTGCAATTTCTTTCGCTATACGATCGTGTTTTGTAATTCCCATATCTGTTTTATTCCTTTTGATTCAAAGAGTATTGCGGTGGGCTATCTCTAGAAAACAACCCACCGCTCCACTTAAATAACTATTGACGATTGCATGGCGGATTATATTGGTCTCGCAGATCTTTTTCAATCTTTCTTCGGTCATCTACTGTGTATCTATCTGACGGTGTCCAAAAAATTGCAACATACAATGAACTGCTACAACTTCTATCCCAGCAAACGGCTCTTTCGTGATTTGATAATCGGGTGCCGGTTTGCCCGGTTTCCCCGACATAAACCAAATCATAATTTCCATTACTGCGGGAACAGAGAATAACATACACAGCTGCACGGTCAATTAAATTTGTGTTATTTAATAACCATGGGCCGTCAAAGTTATATTTGCCAATCTGAATCATTTGGATTTACTTTATTAACTTTTTTTGGTATTATTAAAATACCTGAAAAGGTGTGGTTCGGCTGGCGCGACCTTTATTGCCTATCGGCCGCCAGCCCCACGTTTATAATCATCAAGAAGTCATGAATTTTTTCATGGCTTTTTGATTTCTTCATTTTGTTCTTTCTTCTCAATCTTAATCGCATAAACTTCACCAACTCCATCAATGTTTTGTTTTTCCCAATCATAGCGACCGTGATACATTTTTGGGTCAATTTCATACATTTTGAAAAAACTTCTTGCTACGACACTTCCGCCATAACCGATTTTACTATGAATAATAGTAAACTTGCTTTTTTCGCTTTTCTCGTTGGTAAATTTTATCCCAATAGCCTTATTGCCACCGTCCCAATAAAGGATTACATACTTAAAATCCTTTATTTTATTGTTGTTATAAAACTTACTGGGAAACCCGATAGAATTGGACTTAGTTATGGTTATCCTGTTTTCTTGTCTTAGATTACGCCCTTCAAATTTTTGGAAATTGTATGCCATAAGTTATAAATTGTTATTTTTTACCTTCTACGACCTTTTAATACCATTTTAGCAGATACAATTTTTATGTCAAGACCTAAAAAATCGCCAATAGGCGATTTTTATTACTCATAAGTTATTCTATAAGTTATTCTGTGTTGGTACGGATTAAGATAAACTTATTTTGAATCCATTGGTTTTTGCCTCTTTTTGTAATAGCGATAGAATTTCTTTTTGTGAAACAGAGAGGTCGTTTTCGTTAAAATGATTTTCAACCGTCAACTTCAATACTGCAACGGAATTATATTTTTTACTATCAATTTTTACATCTTCTAAGTTTGTAAATAAAATCATTTTCAATAATCCATCTTTAATATCTTCCAAAGACGGCAAAGAATTATTTTTGCTATGTTTACCTTCGATCAGAAAAATATTATTTCCCTTGACTCCAGCTTCGTCAGAAGTGAAATAATAATAACCGCCTAAATAATTTTGTATTGTAATTATTGCTTTTGTTTCCGATAAATTTTCTTTTGGCTGGATGGTCAATCGTTCTCGTCTTTGAGCTTTTTCTGCCAACATTCGCGACAACTTCATAAATTCATCTTTGCCTTTCAAAAGTTCAATAATTCTTTTTTCCGCAGTTTGCCGCGAGTGCATTTCTACTTTCAATTTTTTAGAAATTTCAGCGTAAGCTCCCAGTGCTTTTTCCCCAATTTTTCCAACTTTATCAACATGAGAAAGATTCCAATGTAAGGCGTCTGATTGATAAGAAAGAATGTTTTTAATTTGTTCCTTGATGTAATCAATATCAAAACGCTGATTTGTAATTTTGTGTCTGTATCTCGTACTTCTTTTAGCGTCGCTATAATAAGCAATAATTACATAAACTCCCAATAAACTCATTAACGAAATCGTATCCCACTGCAAAAAATCTCTGTCGCCCTCTTTTCCCTCGTCTTTTACAACTGGAATTATTGTTATTTTTTTACCAGAGAATCCCAAAGTGTCATAAACTCTTGTGTAAGGATACGAACGAGTGCGTTTAGCTGAAACCCACCAGCTTATAGCGACTTTATTTTCTTTGTTGATATTAAGGATAAAAGAAGCGCAAGAAGCCAATGCTCTTTCTAAATCTTTGTAGCCAAAAACCTCTAAATCCCGACAAAGAAGCGGATTATATTTTATGCCTTTGATTTTAGCTAATATGTCCATATTTTCCTGCTTTACGGTTGATAATTTCTAATTTGTCGTTTTGATCGGTGAAAAAAGTGTTTTGGCCGCCGTCAAAACCTAACTTTTTTTTGATAACCGGAATGAGCGATTTTTTTATTTCAATGCCAATGCTATTTCTTTCTAATTCGCGTGCTTTTTTCATCGTTGTGCCGCTACCGGCAAATGGGTCCAATACGGTTTCGCCTTTGTAAGAAAAGAGTTTAATCGTGCGATATGGCAATTCTTCAGGGAAAGCCGCGATGCCTTTTTCTAGTGGCGAGCCGGGCATTACATTATTCATTTCCCAAAGAGTCATATACCATTTATTTTTTTGGATTTCTTTTGTGTCCACTTTTGATTTTTCCCGCACATCTTTAGAGATTGAGTGATAATCAAATTTACCCTTTTGAAAAATTACTATGTTTTCCAGTAGGTTGTCGGGATAAAAATACATCGGATAGGGATTTTGTAAAATGACTCCGCTCCGACGACTAATTCTTAAATAGCCATCTGGCTTTTTCCAAATGATTCTGTCCCTGTATCTAAAGCCAGCTTCTTGAAAAATTTTTGTCGCGTCAGCAACAATAGGAAATTTTTCGCCGTCTATCAACATATCGTCAATATTTAAAACAGCGATTCTCCCGTCTTGTAAAACTCTAAATGTTTCTTGCGCAAAATTTCTTAATACGTCAAGATATTGTCCATAAGTTTTGAATAATCCTTTATAATCAAAGGGTGCATTAAAATAGGGTGGCGAAGTAACCATTAAATGTACGCTCCCGTCGGGGATTTCTTCCATGCTCATACAATTTCCAAGTATCAATTTATGTATAGTTGCCATATTTTTAATCCTTAAATAAATTGGCGGGAGAAACGCCGAGGGCTTTGGCTATTTTTTCTAATGTGTCCACGGTAGGATTTGGGCTTTCCCCGGTTTCTATTTTCACAACCGTATTTAACGCTAAATCAGCGTCTTTTGAAAGGCGATCTTGGGATATTCCTTTTTTAATCCGAAGTTTGCGGATATTTTCGCTAACTGAATTTGCCATATTGTTTTGACTTTGATAAACTATTATAATATACTACTTATATTGAGAGTATCTCAACTAGCTTACTACAATGATAACAAAATATCCGCAAACAAACAATGCCGCCGCCAAAAATTCCGTCCGTCCAAGCGAGGGCGCGGCGGAAGGGGGTTCAAGGGGGGAATTCCGCCGCGCCCGAGCTGAAGTCCCGCATCAAGTGCGGGATAAACTCCGCTCCCGCCGCCTTGCTCGTTGAGAGCAGAACACCAAAGAAAAGTTTTATTTTCCTTT
>Ga0155019_145_pt1 | contig 24296 bp, 28 predicted proteins | sample RifCSPhighO2_01_FD_105987 | JGI IMG/M metagenome (GOLD analysis project Ga0155019, IMG submission 105987) | Candidatus Buchananbacteria bacterium RIFCSPHIGHO2_01_FULL_39_14 | reverse complement strand
GCGGCAAGATTTTTAAATTATCCGGCAAAGGCGTGCCTCATTTAGGCGGCCGGGGTCGGGGAGATCAATTTATAGAAATAATTGTTAAAACCCCGACTCGTTTGTCAAAAAAACAGAGAGAGTTATTGCGAGAACTTGAAGATTAATGTCATTCTGAGCTTAGTTTACCCTGAGTGGCATCGAAGGGAAGGATCTCATTAATTTTGAGATTTGAGATTTGACTTTTTATCGTGGCCCTATCGTCCCCGCCTCGACTCGCCGTAGGCTTTAGCCGAGGCGAGGTAGGTAGCGGTTAGTCCCGACGCACACCTATACTAATTGATAAGGCGCCGATGTTAAATCGGAATTCCGACCTAGCGTCGGAAAAGTCGGGATCCCGATTTCGCCTTTGGCGAACATCGGGAGACGCCAGGTTCTCATCCTTATGCCTTATTTATATATTTTAAAAACTAATAAAGGAGATTATTATATTGGTAGCACTGAAAATATAGAAATGAGAGTCAAGTATCATTAGGCGGGAAAGGTAAAAGCACTAAAGGAAAATTACCTGTTACTCTGGTTTTTAGAGAGTTTCATAAAACTAAAGCAGAAGCTCAGAAAAAGGAATATAAATTTAAAAGTTGGAAAAGTAAAAAAATGATTGAGCAAGTAATTAAACGAGGCCCCATCGTCTAGCCCGGTTTAGGACGCCAGGTTCTCATCCTGGTAACAGCGGTTCAAATCCGCTTGGGGCTATTTCGGTTAGTGGTTAGTCCCGACGCACACCTATACTAATTGATAAGGTGTCGATGTTAAATCGGAATTCCGACCTAGCGTCGGAAAAGTTGGGATCCCGATTTCGCCTTTGGCGAACATCGGGAGACGCCAGGTTCTCATCCTGGTAAGCGGGGTTCGACTCCCCGTGGCGGTAAAAATGTGATGAAATAAATGAAGTAACTCGGGTTCAACTCCGCTTGGGGGTAACAAACTTTATTTATCAAGGATGGAAAACAGTCGTTTAAGACAAAAATAATCTATAAAAAAATGATAAAAGACGAAAACTTAAAGTTTCAGAATGATTTGCACAATAAAGAAAACATATTAAATAAACGTATTGTAGAGCTAAGTGATAATAAAAAGTATATAGAGGCAGCAATTTTGTACTCCTCAATATATGAGGCTCTGTTGGTTGGAATGTTAGAGCTATGTGAAGAAATAATTGAACGTAAGGTAGGAAAGAGTATTCAATATAAAGCAAGAAAAGCGACTTATTTTATAAATGACAAAAATTTTACTTTAGGCGTTTTAATAAATCTCACAGAAAGATATTTTGATAACAAAGAACTTTTTAAAAAACTTAGAAAATTTAACAATGAGGTGAGGAGAAAAATTATTCACAGATTATTTGATCCAAACATAGAAGTCAATGACCTTAACAATGATCTGGGTAAAAAATGGTCTGATCATCATAAATTACTTATTATGCTTTTTGATCAAGAAATAGAGTTGCTAAAAGAATTAAAGGTAATTCTAAAGGGATCTGTAATAAGCCAGGTATTGCCATCGCCCCCTAGTCTGATGCGCGGGAACTCGAAATAAAATTTGGATCAACTTAGCCAAAGAAGTTTAAACAATCTTTGGGCAATACATATTTAAAATTAAATCTCTAAATCTATGAAATCCGCACAAATCAACAAATACGGCGGCAGTGAGGTTGTCGTCATTAATCAAAATACACCAACGCCAGAAGTTATTGCCGGCAAAGTTTTAGTTGAAGTTTACGCTGCGGGAATTAATCCAGCAGACTGGAAAGTTCGAGTTGGTTATTGGCAGGAAAAAATGCCTTTGCAATTTCCCGCGACTTTGGGCGGAGATTTTTCCGGGGTGATTTTAGAAGTTGGTGAAGGCGTTAGTGATTTTAAAAAAGGTGATGAAGTTTATGGTCAAGCCAGTCTTTTTAGCGGCGGTTCCGGCGCTTTCGCGGAAATGGCTTTGGCTGACGCCAAACATATTGCCTTAAAACCAAAAAAAGTTAATTGGCTCCAGGCCGCGGCTTTGCCATTAGCCGCCGTCAGCGCTTATCAAGCGCTAATTGACCATATGAATTTAAGTTCAGGCCAGAAAATTTTGCTTCATGGCGGCGCCGGCGGAATTGGCAGTTTTGCCATTCAATTGGCAAAACATTTAGGCGCTGATGTCGCGACAACGGCTGGCGCTAATGATTTGGAATACGTCAAAAGTTTAGGTGCTAAAATTATTATTGATTATCAAAAGCAATCTTTTACTGAATTAATCAAGGATTACGATGCGGTCTTTGACACGGTGGGCGGGGAAACTTATAAAAAATCTTTTGCCATTTTAAGAAAAGGCGGCATTATTGTTTCAATGCTGGAATCGCCCAATCAGGAATTAATGAATAAATATGGGGTTAAGGCAATTTCGCAATTTACGCGAGCAACCAGCGAATTTCTATCTAAATTAGCGGAATTAGTTGATCGGGGCGCAATTAAAGTGATGATTGATAAAGTTTTTTCGTTAGATCAAGCGGGGGATGCTTTGGACTATTTGGAAAAAAGCCATACCCGCGGCAAAGTGGCATTGCAGGTTAAATAATTTTAATCTTAAAAAATAATTAAAGGCGATGGCAGGCGGGTACTGTGGTCTTTGGAGTGCGGTCAAATTCATAATATTCACTATATTCACTTTGGACATATTCGTGCGAATAGTGGAATAACCAAATAAATCATCATAAATCATTTGGATTAAATCACTAATTATTTAATTTATGCGAGAACTGGAAAAAATTTTAAGGGCCATGGCCAGCCATCGGCGTTTGGCAATCTTAAAATATTTAAGAGATCACCGCGAGGCGTCAGTCGGGGAGTTGGCGGAAAAAATTGATCTTTCATTTAAATCAACTTCAAAACATCTATCAATTCTTTTGGCTGTTGATATTTTGGAGCGCGAACCGCGGAGCCAGCAGATGTTTTACAGTTTTAGTTTTAGTCTAAAGCCGGTAGCCAAACAAATTATCAATTTTTTGTAAATTTTTTTAATTATTATATCCTTTATTCGCGCGAATGGTAGAATAACCAAATTTTCAAAAAATTGCCTCTTGGGAAAATCAAGAAAAAGACCGAGTCGCCGCTAATTTAGTGGATAGTTGCCAGAAGTTAAAATAGGAATGTTGATAAAATGATTTTGGAATTTAAGTAGTTTTAGCAGATTGTGGATAATTTTATTTGACACCTAATACCCCTATAGGGTATTATATTTATATATGAAACATTATAATTATAAATCTTCAGCCATTAGACGGTTGCGTGTGGCAGGCGGCCAAATCAAAGGGCTGGAAAAAATGGTGGAGCAAGATAAATATTGCATTGATATTATTCATCAATCGTTGGCGGTCAAGAAAGCTTTATCAAGTTTTGAGGATTTTATTCTGGAAAATCATCTCTCAGCTCATGTAGTCAAACAAATTAAATCCGGCAAGTCAAAAAAAGCAATCGATGAAATTCTATCTATTTACCGATTATCTAAGCGAAAGTGAAGCTTGCCGCGGTTTACCCCGTGATATTATTGGAACTTAATAAATTATCCATGATAAATATTTATCAGCTGTCGTTACTAATCTAAAACTAATCTAAGCAATTTTTAATTTGAATTTATGCCAAACCAAAACAATCATGACTCTAAAATGATGTGGTTAATGATAATTTTTTGTTCATTGCCTTTGCTTATTTTGGTCTTGACCGGAAATTTTTTTGCCGGATATAAATGGTTTGCAATTTTAGCAATTGGTTTATTTGTAGTGGGTCATTTTTGGCTAATGCATAGAGGACATCATGGTCCCCAGCAACGAGACAACGATGAAAGTCATGCTCATTCGGCTCAAACTGATTATAAAAAATCAAATGGTCAATCAGATAAACATCGAGGAGGTTGTTGCCACTAAACTAAAAAATTATTGATATTATAAATTATGCAGTATGCCTGGCTAATTTGGAGCTTAATTTTAATCGGCATTTGGCTGATTATTTATTTTTCTTTAGACACAAAAGAAAAAAGAAAAGAAATGTTAGTGGTTAGCCTTTGGACTTCGCTTTTAGGCCTAACTGAACCGTTGTTTGTGCCGGAATACTGGAGCCCGCCGTCTCTATTAAATCTCGCTCTGCGAACCGGTTTTGATTTTGAAAGCCTTATTTTTTCCTTTGGTATCGGTGGAATTGCGGTCATAATTTATGAAGGATTTTTTCAAGCGAGATATAAAAAAATGAGTTACCACGAGAGACGCTCACCCCAACACCGCTATCATCTATTTGCCCTTCTTTCCACGCCGATTATTTTTTTCTTTCTTTTTTTAATAACCTCTATTAATCCTATTTATATTGCGGTAATCGCGATGACGGGAGGCGGGCTATTTACATGGTATTGCCGGCCTGACTTGAAAAAGAAAATGATCACGAGTGCTTTTATTTTTTTGGGAATTTATTTTGTATATTTCCTTACCCTGATTGTCATGTATCCCGGTTATGTGGAAAAAATCTGGAACTTAAAAGCAATTTCTGGAATTTTAATTTTTGGTATTCCCTTGGAAGAATTTTTGTTTGCGCTAAGTTTTGGTTTTATCTGGTCGAGCATGTATGAGCATTTAACTTGGAGAAAAATAAAATAATGTTTCGTCTAGCTGGGTATTCGGCGGACTTGCGCAATAAATTAATGAATTCCGTCAGATATTATAATGACTATAAAATCATTTTCTTCCTGGTTTATATTAATCTACATTTTTTTATTTATTGTATTATTGCTCCATCCGCACTTTGTCCAGCACATTGGTCCGATTCCTAATTTATAAATTATGATTAACAATTATCACAAACAGCATAAAAAAGGATTGCCAAAACCAAACTGCATTTGCGGCAAAGAATGTGAATCATGCATCGCTGAGAAATTATGTATCAATTTTGGGTGCGAAATTGAGGCGAAACAATACGAATATAAAATTGATGAAAAACTTAGTCATCAGGAACACGTTCGAGCAGAGCTGGCATCGGGGGGAGGCAAAACCGTTTATACCTGTCCGATGCACCCTGAAGTGATAAAAGAAGAACCGGGGAATTGCCCGGGTTGCGGCATGGCGCTTATTCCAAAAGAGTTGCCTGGCGGGTCTGAACATAATGTTTCTAAATTAAGTCACAAAGATCACGAAGCGGCGATGACAAATCCTCAAATGGCTAAGAAAATGGAAACGGATATGCGCCGCCGGTTTTGGGTTTCATTCTTGCTCTCTATCCCGATTTTCCTTTACTCGCCGGTAGCCATTAATTTTTTTGGGCTTAATCTGCTGACCCCGATTCCGGTAAACTGGCTTCTCCTGATTCTCACGACTCCCATTGTTTTTTGGACTGGCTCCATATTCATTATTGGTACCTACTACTCCTTGAAAGTGCGAAAGCTCAATATGTCGGTATTGATTGCTACTGGTGTACTAGCGGCTTATCTCTTTAGTGTTTTGCTTACTTTCACGGTTGGCGGAGAAACTTTTTATGAAGCGGCGGCACTTCTAGTGACTTTCGTTTTATTTGGCCATTGGATGGAGATGCGCTCTCGGCGCGGCACGTCGGATGCTTTGCGTGCGCTTTTTGATCTTGTGCCGCCAAAGGCAAATGTTATTCGCAGTGGCGAGGAGATGAGCATTCCCAGCGCAGAGATTGTACACGATGATATTGTTGTGTTGCGGCCTGGAGATAAAGTGCCGGTAGACGGCGAGATTATTGAAGGTGAAACATCTATTGATGAATCGCTGGTGACGGGAGAGTCTATTCCGGTTACCAAAATCATAGGCGCAAAAGTGGTGGGCGGATCAGTAAACCAAACTGGCACAGTCAAATTCAAGGCCACGCAAGTCGGTTTGGAGACAGTGCTCGCCCAGATTATCAAAATGGTTGAAACAGCGCAGAATTCCAAAGCTCCTGGCCAGCGCATTGCCGACAAAGCGGCCGGGTGGCTGGTAATTATCGCTATCGGATCAGGCCTTACCGCATTCTTTGGGTGGTATTTTGGAGCAGACGCCGGTTTTTTGACTGCTCTCACTTTCGCAATATCAACAGTCGTCATTGCCTGCCCGGACGCCCTAGGACTTGCGACGCCAACCGCCGTTGCGGTAGGGACTGGTATTGGTGCTAAGCATAATATTTTAATTAAGGATGCGGCAACGCTTGAAAATACTTCTCGTCTTAATGCCATCGTACTCGACAAAACCGGAACTCTCACCGAGGGCAAAGCGAAAGTGACTGAAGTTGTTATACGATCCGGATACGAAATCCGCGAAGTATTGTCGCTTGCCGCTTCGGCGGAGCAAGGTTCAAACCATCCTATCAGCGCCGCCATTCTCGAAGAGGCGCAAAAGAATGGGCTTGAGGCAGATGAAAAGGTGGAGAAATTTGAGAGCATCGGCGGTCATGGCGTCCGCGCCGTGGTCAACGGAAAATCTGTCATTGCCGGCACTGAACGACTGATGCAACAAAACAATATTGATCTATCACCAATTAAAAAAGAAATTGATCGCCTTCTTAATACCGGTAACACCATCAGCATTATTGCTGTTGATGAACAAGTAGCAGGAGCTATTGGTGTTGCCGACACCATCCGGCCGTCAGCTAAAAAATCAATAGCGGCGCTCAAAAATTTGGGACTAGAAGTCGCTATGATCACCGGTGATCATGAGCAGGTCGCAAAAGCGGTATCAAATGAGCTTGGCGTAGACCGCTACTTTGCGCAGGTGTTGCCAGAAGATAAAGCCAAATATGTGAAAAAACTCCAGGATGAAGGAAAATTTGTCGCTATGGTGGGAGACGGCATCAATGACGCGCCAGCATTGGCCCAATCAGATATCGGTATTGCCATTGGCGCTGGTACTGACGTTGCTATTGAAACAGGTAATATTGTGCTCATGAAATCCGATCCTTATGATATTGTCGCCGCGCTTCGGTTAAGTAAGGCAACGGTGGTTAAAATGAAACAGAATCTTTTTTGGGCTGTTATCTACAATATACTTGCGATTCCGGTCGCGGCCGGCGTGTTTTATAATTCGCTCGGTTGGTCGTTGCGACCGGAGATTTCAGCACTGCTAATGTCGGCATCATCAATTATTGTTGCCACTAATGCCGTGCTGTTAAAACGAGTCGAACCTTATCTAAATAAATAATTATTAAAATTATGAATCAAAATTTAGGCAAATTAGACAGAATTTTTCGCTTTGCTTTAGCGGTTTGGTGGCTTGGACCATTGGCACCGCAGTTTGCCGCCAACTGGGCTAATCTGCTCATTGTTATTATTGGCTGGGTTGCATTGGTTGAAAGCTTTTGGGGTTTCTGCTGGCTCCATCGTCTTTTTAGAGTTGATAATAAAAATCAGTAAAATTAAAAAATAACTAGAAACAAAGTTGAAAATCATTTTTTGCTATCAGCTGGTTTAGTTTATTGTGCGGTCCGCCGAATACCCCGTCCCGACGTGACATCGGGGGGATGAGGCGGAGTTAAAGATTAGATGGTGAGTGAGCCGTTTGTAGAGCGAAAGCGGAACAAACGGCGAACGAACACTTATCACAAGAGGATTCCAAAGGAGGATACTCCTTATGGTCGGCGGGCGAGGTCCAAAACCCCGCCCGCCGAAACATTGTTTATTATACTTTTAATTAATTTAAATCTACGCTATAATAATGCTATCAGATTAATTTAGGTAAAATTAATGAAAATTGGCTTAAGTAAACAAATAATTCTTTCATTTTTTGGCGTGGCGGCAATGATGCTGGTTTTATGTTCCTCGGCATTAATTCCGGTGATGACTACGTCTCACTGTTTAATTACGGCAAATTTGCCCGGTTCTCACTTTCAATTATTAGATAATATCTTCGGCGTTTCGGCCAAGCCGATTGAAATGTCGCTTTTACTCGCTATTTTAGCGGCAATCTTGGTGGTGCTTATTATTAATTTAGTTCGTGACCAGCTGAATTTTGTCAGTTTAATTTTTCGTCAAATTCGCCAGTGGCTGGGCAGCAGTCAAGTATTTTTTTATTTGGCGCTAGCATTCAGTCGCGGCATCATTCATTCTAAAAATTTTTAATTGATCGGAGCAAGTCTTACTTTCCCATTTTTGTTTTAAGACAAAAGGAGCGAAAGTAAGATTTTTTGTTATGTTAATTAATTAAATTATGGCTATGAAACAATCTAAGATGTTAGCGACAATATTTGGTGGCAGTAATACTTTTAATGTGGTTAATGTTCTCTTGTTAGCAATATTAATCGTTACGGTTGCCGTTAATCAGCTTTTAATCTGGCAGATGAAAGATATGTTAGGGATGAAAAAAATGTCTTTTTCTTTTTTTGACAGCAGTTTTGCAAAAGCAGATTCCGTCAAGTTAAGCGGCGACGCGACTAATGATGCGATGAAATTTGTCATTTCCCAAGGCCAGCCGGCAATTTACGGTCCGGAATTAAATGTCAGCTTTGACTCGGTTCAGCCATCAATGGATATAATGAAGCAATTTGATCCGACTTATGGCCAAAATAAAATTACTTTAGCCGGCGCGGATTTACAACGGTATATTAATATTGGCTTAAAGATTGCTTGCGAGTATTGTTGTGGAGCAAAAGGTTTGGTTTTTCAAAATGGCCAAGCCGCCTGCGGTTGCGCCCATTCGCAGGCCATGCGCGGCTTATTGGCTTATCTGATTACCAAACATGGCAACCAATATTCAGATGATGAATTACTGCGTGAATTGGCAAGATGGAAAGGGATGTATTTTCCCAAACAAATGATTGATAAATTGACCGGCCAATTGCAAGGTCAACCGTTTACGCCAGATACGGCTTCGCTGGTTTTAGGCGTGAATTTGCCTAATTACGGCAAAAATTCGGCTCAAGCGCCCTTGCCGTCAGATATTAATAATCTGCCGAGTATGGTTGGTGGATGTTAAACAAACTAATAACTAATATCTAAAAAATATGGAAAACCAAGAATTAATTAGTAAATTAAAAGATGAAATCCTAAAAGAGTTAAATCCAGTCAAAAAACCAAAAACCAAATTTTGGTGGGGGAGTTTTAGTTTTACTTTGGTTTTAATCGTTTTCGCTGTTGTTTCGGTGGCTCAGGCTTTTTCGGCAGCCGCAATTTTGCAGAAAATAAAAAATTCGTCAATTCAATCAGCGTCCGCCGCGCCTACTGGCCAAAGTCAGAATTTGCCGACTAATGTTTCCAATCTGCCTAATATGGTCGGAGGATGTTAAGAAACTAATAACAATTAACTAATAACGATGGTTATGATAAAAAAAATTAATTTGAGTTCCAGTCAAAAAATTTTTACTCTTTGGTCGATAGTGGTTGGTCTGGCCTTAATTAGCGGTTTAGTTTTTACTTTGCAGACTAACTGGATCTTAAAAGAAAAAGAGAGTAAAGACAAAGAGGCGGCGCGACCGGTCCAATTAAACCTAAAAGTGGTTTATGATTCAACTTGTCCTGATTGCAGTGATTTAAAGCCGTTAATTGATGCGATTAAGGCGAAAAATGTCGCGATCACTGAAGAAAAAAATATTGACTATCAATCAGATGAAGGTAAGTTGCTGGTGGAAAAATATGGATTGGAAAAAATTCCAGGTTTAATCATCGCCGGTGAACTTCAAAAAAATAGTGAACTGGCTACCCTGTGGCAGAATTTAGGCGAGATTAAAAATGGCGAATTTATCCTCAGGCAGGTTGGCGCGCCTTATCGGGAAATTAGCAGTAATGAAATAAAAGGCCGGGTTAAGGTGATTTTATTGGCTGATAAAAACTGTGCTGACTGTTATGACGTTAATCGGCATTTAAACATTTTAGCCAGCATGAGTTTGCCTATCGCCGACCGTCAGCTTTTAGACGTGAATGATCTTGAAGGCAAAAATTTGATAAACGAATATCAAATTAAATCAATACCCACCTTGATTTTGACCGGCGACTTAGCCGCCTATGTCGGCTTAAAAAATATCTGGTCGCAAGTTGGTACGATTGAAACTGACGGGACTTATGTTTTTCGCAATGGCGTAACGCAGATGGGCGTTTATCGGGACTTAGTCAGTAACAAAATCATTCGCTCCGCCGTCAATCAAAATCAATCGCCAAATGCTAATCCGTAGAAATGTCATTATTTTTGGGTTAAAAAATTTTATTTCTGCCTGTCATTTAGTTTATGACAAAAAGATTTACTGGCTGATCAGTTTAGCAATTTTTGTTTTACTTATCAGTTTCAATTTTTTAGCTTTTGATTTTAATTGGTTAACTTATCTTTGGCAGATAAATATTTTTAGCCGCTTTGAAATTTTTTTGATGATTATTGATGTTATTGTTTTTAAAATCAGAATTAGTCCGATTCCAAGTTTATTGATGATTAGTATCGCGCTCGCTGGTAGCTTGAACCTTACCTTTTTACTGTATTTTATCCGCCGTGGTTTTTTTGACGCCAAATCAGTTAGCACCAGCTTATCCAGTTTAATCTTAGCCACTCTGGGTTTTGGCTGCCTTTCCTGCGGTTCAATTATTCTGTCTAGCATTCTTGGTTTTTGGTTGTCGGTTGAGATTATTAGCCTTTTTCCCTATCAAGGCATTGAATTTGGCATCATTTCTTTATTATTACTATTCATTTCAACTTTTTGGCTGGCAATTAAAATTGCGAAAATTTCGCAAAGTTGTTGTGAAGTTAAGTTAAAAAATCTATGAAAAAATTAAAATATATTTTAATTTTTGTCTTAATGCTGTTTTTTATTTCCGCCTGCACTAAAAAGACTAGTGAGAACGTCGTTAGTAGCCAAAAGCCGTTAGTTAATCAAAGCCTTAAATTTGAGAAAAAAATTGCGAGTAGCGATGGTGTTGACGTTGAAATCGTTGGAGTTGAACGGCAGTGGGGAAAAACTCGAATCAAGGTAGTGATGGATAATCATCGTTACGACTTAGGTAGTTTAGATGTTTTTAGTCAGACTGATTTTAATGGCGTTAAGCTGGCCGGTTATCGGATTATTAATTCCGGTTCCGGCGGCCATCACCTTCAGGCGGAATTAACTTTTAATCAAGAACTTTTTGGCAAATTGTCCTTAGGTTTAGGCAAAAATTTGACTTTTGATTTTATTTTAAATTAATGAATTTAATTTACTCAAAAAAATTTTTACCGCTTGTCTGGGCGATTGCCGGCGGTCTGATTTTAACTTTAATTTTATATCTGATTCAGGCCGCGGGCATGCAAAGTTGGACTGGCCCAATTTCTTTTTTTAAAAGCAAATGGTATTTTATTTTGCCGTTGATTTTGGGTTTTGCCGTTCAAGTCTGGCTGTGGCGAAAAATAAAATATTTTCACGAAAAACATTTAGGATTGGTGGCGGCTTCCGGCGGTGTTTCCGGTTCGGCGATGCTCGCCTGCTGTTTGCATAATTTTACCCCGATTTTAGGAATTTTAGGCATTAATGCTTTAGCGACTATTTTAGCCGCTTATCAAGATTATATTTTTTCGGTCAGCTTGTTTTTTGTAATTTTTGGTTTGCTTTATCTTTATCAAAAATATTTAAAAGCCAAAAGAAATTATTTTTTCTTAGCTAACGGCGTGGTTTGCCATTAACCACTTTTAAAGATATAATTAAATAAGCAAAAATTAATAATTAACTATAAATTTATGCCAAGCAAAAAAATTTATTGTTCTTTCGTTTTAAGTTTAGCAGCAATGCTTTTTTTCAATTTTGCTTTAGCGGCGGAAAATGAACTATCGTTAACGGATGTTTTGCAGAAAATAACGAGTCAGCAGAAAGTCAGTCGGATTCAGGATATTAATTGTAACGATATTAGTGATGATGATTTTGAGATTTTAGGGAACGCTTATATGGAGCAGATTCATCCCGGACAACAGCACGAATTAATGGATCAGATGATGGGCGGCGAAGGCTCGGTTGCTTTACGCAACACTCACATTTTAATGGGCCAGCGTTATTTAGGTTGTGGTTTAGTTTACAGTTCTGGCGGCATGATGGGAATGATGGGCCCAGTGATGATGGGAATTTATAGTGGGGGAGCAACTCGCAGCAATGATGGTTATTATGGCTCAGCCATGATGGGAACTTACGGTTTTGCCGGTAAATCATTGGGTACGAGTTGGTTTTGGCTTAACAGTTTTATTATGATGATTTTAATTTGGGTAATTTTAATTTTAATTATTGCCGCTTTAATTAAGTGGCTTAAAAGAAAGTGAATTTTGACCCCTTGAAAGGAGGTGATAAAAGTGGAAAATAAGCATTATTGCCAAATTAATACTCAAGGCTTTGCTTTAGCTACGGCCGGAGTAATGGCGATTATTTATTTGCTTTGCACTTTGGTCGTGGCGCTTTGGCCAAATTTAGCTTTGCAGTTGTTTGGCTCGCTGATTCATTTGGTTAATTTGGAAAAAGCGGTTGATATAAGACTGACTTCAGCCGGTTTTATCTCTGGTTTACTCCAAGCGGTAATTTATACTTACATCGGCGCTTGGCTGGTGGCTTGGCTGCATAATAAGTTTTGCCAAGCAAAATAATTTTTTAATCATGAAATTTAAATTAATAATTTTTATTGTTTTTTTAATTGTTATTGTTAGTTTTTTAGTTTTTTGGTATTGGCCAAAGTCAGCTTATCCGGTCGTCACTGATTTTGATTCTTGTTTGCAAGCCGGGTATCCAATTATGGAATCTTATCCGCGCCAATGCCAAAACCCTGATGGCCGAAAATTTATTGAAGATATTGGCAATGAGTTAGAGAAAGCGGATTTGATTAGGATTACCAATCCGCGGCCAAATCAGACCATCACTAGCCCATTAACTATTACCGGTGAAGCGCGGGGCAATTGGTTTTTTGAAGCGAGTTTTCCGATTAAACTTTTGGATGAAAACGGCCAGCAGATTGCGATTGCCGTGGCACAGGCAAAAGGGGAGTGGCTGACCACAGAATTCGTGCCATTTGAAGCGACTTTGGAATTTAGCGCGCAAAACAGCAGAAAAGGAAAATTAGTTTTGGAAAAAGACAATCCTTCCGGCTTGCCGGAAAATGATGATCAGTTAATTATGCCGGTAGTTTTTAACCAAAGCCATGAGCTAATGACGGTAAAAGTTTATTTTAACACCCCCAAATCGGCTCAAGTGCCAGATTTTGATTGCCAATATGTTGAAGCTGTGGAGAGAAAAATTCCCAAAACTTTAGGCATAGCCAAAGTGGCTTTAAAGGAACTATTAAAAGGACCAACGGAAAGCGAAAAAGCCGCTGGGTTTTATACCTCAATTAATAGCGACGTTAAAATTCAAAAAATTGAAATTTATCAGGAAACGGCTTATATCGATTTTAATTCCCAACTGGAATATCAGGTTGGCGGTTCTTGCCGCGTGGCCGCAATTAGAAGCCAAATTGTTCAGACCTTAAAACAGTTTTCAACTGTTAAAAACGTGGTGATTTCCGTTGATAGCCGAACAGAAGATGTTTTGCAACCTTGATTAAGCAAGATAAAGTGAATCGCTTAAGTTTGCCTGCCCGCTCATAGCCTTTGGAAACTTTATCAAGTGGTTAATTAAAAGCTTAAAACTCTTGTCAATTACGAAGTTTTACCGGATTAATGCCAAGGGCAAAAAATCTATGACGTTGATTTCAGTATTATTGCTGAATACGAAAAATTAAAATAATTGATTAAAAAATTTATCAGCATTATTGAAAAAATAGTCAGCAGATGACTATTTTTTCTAATAACACAAAAGTAGCTTGGAGCCGTTTTTTTGACAGTATCTAATTAAGTCGGTATCATAAAGTTATATGCCATAATATTTGATATCCCCGCAGCTCTGCTGCGGTTGGGTAATTCATTAAAAACTTACTAATAACTATAAAACTATGTCTAGAGAACAAGGTCCATCTCCTGAAGAAATAGAGATTAAAAGTGAAAACCCTGATGATACTAAATTGAAGGAATTTTGGGATCAATACTCAACAGAAGAATTAAAAGAAGCAGTTAAACCAGGTGATCCTATGAATGATATGTGGGGTAAGACACCAAACCATGGTGAACTTGGTGAGGATTTTAATCCCACTAGAAGTCATGATGAAATAGTAAGAGAAATATTAGAAGAAAGAGGAGAAAAGGTTGATTAATCAGAAACTGTTTTTATTACAGCACACAACACGGTTTAGACGGAGTTGCTTGGTCGCTAGCACGGTGTGCTCCGCATGATTATACCGCGCCGTTTCCGGTGCAACTCCGCCTAAACTGGTCACGTTATGAGAACACATGACTTGCCCTCTGAAATGGTGAGGAAGTATCTGGGCAACCGTAAAGTAATGCCTATACCTACCCCCCCCTTACTCACAGAGAAAGTCGACTGGCTTTCTTTTCCCACCTAAAATATCTAATTAATAGTAAGTCATACATCTCAATCAGCCGCTTGCTTGCGTAACTTACTCTGCAAGATTATTTGTAGATTCGCATAAATTCGTAATTAGCATTGATTTAATGAAAAAACTTATCAAATCAAAAATATTTTGGGTCGTTTTTGTTATTTTTTTGGTTGGTGGATTTATTTCAGCTCGATTTTTTGGCAGTGAAAAAAAAGTAGAATATGTCACTCAAGATGTTATTCTTGGCGATTTAAAGCAAACCGTTTCAGCTACTGGCAAAGTAAAATCCGCCACGGAAATTGGTCTTAATTTTAAAAACACCGGCAAGCTAAATATTTTAAATGTTAAGGTTGGGGATCATGTTAGTGGTAATCAAATTTTAGCTCAGCTTAAAGCCACAGATTTGGCAATTAATGTTAATAAAGCTTTGGCTGATTTAGCTGAGGCCAAAGCCAATTTAGATAAAGTCAGGGCTGGGGCGACCAAACAAGACATTGCTGTCTTGCAGGCCACCGTCGCCAAAGCGGAGACTGATTTAACTAATGCCAAAACTGATTTAGAAAATACAAAAAAAACTTACAACCAGCAGCTGGAGAATGAAACAAAAAATATTTTAGTTAATGCTAATAGCGCTTTAACTAAAGTTAATATTTCTTTGCAAAAAGTCTATGATACGCTTTACTATGAAGGTGATGACAATAATTTTAGTACTTCAAATACAAATTTATACTTCAAGGTGAAAAATGGCTATATTGATTCCGTGAATCAGATTGATGAGGCGCAACTGACCTACAATTTAGCGGTTTTAGACCAAACCGACATTAAAATTAATAATGCCGTTGATAAAACTTTAACCGCACTTGATCTGACTTCTAAAACTCTTGATGATTTAGTTAGTTTATTTAGCTATGTCATTACGACTTCAATCCTCACGCAATCAGAATTAGATACTTTAAAGACGACTATTAATACTGAAAGAACAACCACTGATTCCAGCTGGTCAACAATTCAGAGTGGAAAAAATGATTTAGCTGATGCCCGCTTAAGTTATCAGACTAAAGTGGAAGAGGCGCAAAATAATGTTTCGGCCGCGGAAAAATCATTAGCTAAAGCTCAAGCTGATTTGGCATTAAAAGAGGCACCCGCTAGAATAGAAGACATTACTTTATATGAGGCAAGAGTGAAGCGAGCCCAAGCCGACTTAGAACTTGCCCAAGACAAATATGGCGAAACCATTATCCACGCACCAGTCGCTGGTGTTATTACTGATATTAATACTGATGTTGGCGAACAAACGAATTTAAGTGAGCCTGTGCTCGTTATGCTCGCTGACGGAAATTATGAAATTGAGGTTGATATTCCGGAGTCAGATATTACAAAAATTGATTTAGCCGATCAGGTGAAAATATTTTTAGACGCTTTTAGCGCTGATGATATTTTTCAAGGAGTGGTGACGACGATTAATCCCGCGCAAACAGAAATTCAAGATGTTATCTACTATCGGGTGACGGTTAGTTTAAATAATGAGCAGGCGGAAGCGATTAAACCGCTTTTGCCAAAAATTAAGCCCGGCATGACCGCTAATGTGGAAATAAAAACCGCAGAAGTTAATGATGTTTTAATTATTCCTTTACGGGCAGTTAAAGATAAAAATGGAGTAAATAGCGTTGAGGTTTTACTGGCGGAAAAACCAAAATCAGTTGACGTTAGTCTTGGTTTAAAAGGCGACGATGGCTTGGTGGAAGTAAAGTCTGGCCTTAAGGAAGGGGATAAGGTTATTACTTTTGTGAGAAACAATAACAAATAGCTTTGTTGATTAGCCATGTTGCGCCGTTATTTAATCTTGCTCAAAAATTTTGATTGGGTACTTTTTGGTGCAGTTTTTTTGTTAATTACTTTTGGTCTGGCCGCTTTATATAGTATTGCCATTAGCTCAGAGACGCCTGACTTTGCCAATTTTAGAAAGCAAATAATTTTTGCTTTAATTGGTTTAATCCTTTTACTTTTAATCAGCCTTTTGAATTATCGGATTTGGCAGCATTACAGTTTGTTAATTTATTTAGCCATTTCTTTTTTATTGCTCTTAGTGATATTTTTTGGCAAAACTATTAGGGGCACAACCGGTTGGTTTTCCCTGTTGGGTGTTAATTTTCAGGTGGTGGAATTGGCTAAGATATCATTAATTTTAATGTTAGCTTGGTTTTTGCATCATTATGCCAATCGCTTGGCTCAGTTGAGAATTTTTTTAATTAGTGCGGCAATTTGTTTAGTTTATTTTTTATTGGTCATTTTCCAGCCAGATTTAGGTTCAGCGATTATTCTTTTCTTAATTTGGTTTTGGCTAATTTTTTTTGGCGGGGCCAAAAAAAAACATCTTTTGGTACTGGGATTAATTTTAATTATTATCGCTACCCTGGCTTGGTTTTTTTTATTTGCCGATTATCAGCGTGGCCGAATTTTAACTTTTATTAATCCGGCATCTGATCCCTATGGCCGCGGTTATCACGTTCGTCAAGCGATTATCGCCGTTGGCGCCGGCGGCTTTTTGGGTCGCGGTCTTGGCTTTGGTTCGCAAAGTCAGCTTAAATTCATTCCCGCCAGTCAAACTGACTTTATTTTTGCCGTCATCGCTGAAGAACTTGGTTTTTTAGGTGTCTCCCTAGTGATTGGTTTTTGGGCTTTAATTTTATACCGTCTGGCTAAGGCAATAATGCTAATGAAAGATGATTTTGCCTTATTTTTTACGCTTGGGGTTTCGGCTTTATTTTTCAGTCAATTGATGATTAATATTGGGATGAACATTGGTCTTTTGCCAGTCACAGGAATTTCTTTGCCTTTTTTAAGCTATGGCGGCAGTTTTTTGATTGTGAGCTTAGTTTTAATCGGTATTGTAGAAAGTATGATTATTAGAAATAGAAGTTAGAATTAATAATTAAGGATTCATTTTTTTAAAAATTTAGGCGGGTTGACAATAAATCAAAGATTTGCTACTCTGAAATTGAAGAGGTATGACAGATAAATTATTTAATTTTTTTAATGATAATCCAACCTTAATTACCCACTGTCCGGTGTGTAATTTGCGTTTTAATCCGTTGGAAGCAAAAGTTTTGGAAGAAGGCGAAAATACCCATTTAGTTTATATTAAATGTCGTCATTGCCAAGCCTCAATTCTCGCTTTAATTTCGGCGAGTCAATTAGGTATTAGTTCTGTTGGTTTGATTACTGATTTGTCTGGTGACGATATTATGAAATTTAAGGAAATGAGTCCGATTACCTTTGACGATGTGATTGAGAGCCATCAATTTTTACGTCGTGAAAAAGCCTTAATTGAATATTTGGATTAGCTAAAATTAAAAATTTAAAAAGCTAATCCCTCTCCCTAGGGAGAGGGTAATTATTTTAACTGACATAAAAATGACAAACTTAAATTTAAGCTTAAAAGCTTTTAGCCGACAGTTAGTCGGCAAAAAAGTTGAGCAACTAAGAGGCCAAGGAAAAATTCCAGCGGTTTTATATGGTCATAGTATTAAACCCATAAATTTAGCGGTTGACTACGTGGCATTTGAAAAATTATTTCGCCAAGCCGGAGAAAGCACCTTGGTTGATTTAATTATTGATGAAAAAAATTCAGTCAAAGTTTTAATCCAGGATTACCAAGCTGACCCATCGAGCAACCGATTTTTACATATTGATTTTCACCAAGTCCGAATGGATGAAAAGATTCATACTAAAATTAGTTTTAAATTTATCGGTGAATCGCCAGCGGTTAAAGAAAGCGCTGGTATTTTAGTGACTAATCTTAACGCTTTAGAAGTTGAGTGTTTGCCCGGCAATTTAATCCATGAAATTCAAGTTGATTTGTCATCACTCAAGACATTTTCTGATGTTATTCATGTTTCCGATATTCAAATGCCAGCCGGCATTACGGTGCTAACTAAAGCCGATCAAACAGTGGTTTTGGTTCAGGAACCAAGAAGTGAGAAGGAGCTAGCTGAATTGGAAAATAGGCCGGAAGCTAAGTTGCCTGAAGAAGTAACGGCCGAAGCTACGGAAAAGAAAGAAGAAGGAGAAGTTGAAATTAAGAAAGACAAAGAAGAAAAAAAATAATATTCATTAAATAAAAAGTTCCAATCAAATTGGGGCTTTTATGTTGCTAAAATTAATTTATAGTGATTGGCGAAGTTTTTCGGAAAATTCTGGCAGGGCGAATACACGCATCTGAATAATTTTTGTTAAACCGCCTTGTAAAAAATTAAGAAATGTTTTAAAATTTAGGTGCCATTTCATTTATGTCCCAAACTTTATATCGCAAATACCGACCGCAAACATTCAGTGAGCTTGTCGGTCAAAACCACATCAAAACAACACTCCAAAGTGAACTGGAAACGGAAAAAATCGCTCATGCTTATTTATTTTCCGGGCCACGAGGTTTAGGTAAAACAACCGTGGCTCGGCTTTTAGCAAAATCCGTTAATTGTCTTAATCGTAAAGCCGGAAAAAGCGAACCTTGTAATGACTGCGTTGCCTGTCAGGAAATCATCGTCGGCCGAAGTTTAGACGTTTTGGAAATTGACGCTGCTTCCCATACTGGTGTTGATAATGTCCGAGAAAATATTATTAACAGTTCGCGCTTTACTCCAACCAGTCGCAAGTTTAAAGTTTTTATCATTGATGAAGTTCACATGCTTTCGCTTTTCGCTTTTAACGCTTTATTGAAAACTTTGGAAGAACCGCCAGCTTATGTCATTTTCATTCTGGCGACAACCGAAATTCATAAAGTGCCTCAAACCATCATCTCCCGCTGCCAGCATTTTGAATTTAGAAAAATCAATAAAGAAGAAATTATTAAAAGATTAAACCATCTGGTGACTCAAGAAGGCAAAAAAGTTGACGAATTAATTTTGGAAAATATTGCTAATGTCAGTGGCGGTTGCCTGCGGGATGCGGAAAGCCTTTTGGGCCAAATTTTGACTTTGGACGAAAAAAAAATTACTTTAGAGCAGTCCGAATTAGTTTTGCCGCGTTCGCGCTTTGATTTGGTTTTAGAGTTAATTAATTATTTAAACATTAAAGATACGGCCGGTGCCTTAACCTTGATTAATAATTTAGTGGAAGAGGGTGTTAATTTAGAAAAATTTACCAATGATTTAATTGAGGCGCTAAGAAAAATTTTACTTTTAAAAATTAATAAAAATTTAATTAAGTTTAGCGGTAATTTAGACAAAGAGAGTGAGAAAAAAATCAGCCAAACCGCCCAAAATTTTGACCTTGAGTATTTGGTTAAAATTATCGAGATCTTGGTCGCCAAAAAGGTTGAATTGAAATTTGCTGAAATTCAGCAACTGCCGCTTGAACTAGCGGTGATTGAAATTATTGAAAGTAAAAAAGAATCCGATGATAAATTTAATCCACCAGCGCCTAGGGCAACTAAAGGCGAGGAACAAAAAAAAGTCGAACCACCGCCAGAGTCAGAAACAAAAAAAACCGGTCGGATTAGTCTCACCTTAGAAAATATTAAAGAAAGATGGCAAGAAGTTTTGACCGGTTTAAGAGAACATAATCAAAGTCTAGCCTCAACTCTAAAAATTTGCCAACCCAAAGAAGTCACTCATGACGGTTTTTTGGAAATTTGTTTGCAGCATAAATTTCATCAACAGCGGCTTAACGATTTAAAAAATAAAAAACTTTTAGAAAAAATTTTAGCTGAAATTTTTGGCGTTGAATTGATCGTGAGAACAGTTATTGTCAAAGATATTGATTTGGGTAGTTGGTCAAGTGAAAACGTAGTTAATCAAGACAATCAGGGGTTAAATGATATTATCAAAACTTTTGGCGGGCAGGTGGTGGAATAACTTGTCCCGCTTAAAATTCGGGGATCGTCTAATGGCCCCTAGGTCGCCCAAGGCGACCCGGGGTCCCGGTAGGTTTATGCCTTTTGTTTATATCTTAAAGAGTTTAAAAGATGGAAAGCTGTATGTCGGTTCATGTGCTAATTTAGATAAACGTTTACAAAGACATAATCAAGGCTTTGTTAAAAGTACAAAAAGCAGGAGACCTCTAGTAATATTATTTAGTAAGGAATTCATAACTTTATCAGGGGCTAGAAAATTTGAATGGCAATTAAAATATACGCCGTGGGGAGGAAAATTAAAAAAAGAATTGGCCAGTAAAACTGCGGGATCGTCTAATGGTAGGACAGCGGATTCTGGCTCCGCTAATCCAGGTCCGAATCCTGGTCCCGCAGTTTTGCCGACTAAAAGGCATAAACGTACTTAGGGATAGGACAGCGGATTCTGGCTCCGCTAATCTAGGCCCCTAGGGTCGCCCAAGGCGACAGGGGTCCCGGTCTAAAGACCTAGGGATTCGAATCCTGGTCCCCGAGTCACGATAATACTTTCCCTGTTTTTGGAAAAATTTTTGCGTGCGACGCAAAGCGTCGCCCATTGTTTTACGGGGGATTCTTCAACTTTTTTATTTCGCAAAGACAGGTTCGAGCCGAAAATTTTTTGGAGGGAGGATTTTTTGGAGGGGAGGTCGTCGTTTTTTGCTATTCCGTCAAGTAATGAAGCGTTGATGATTTAATTCATGAATAGTTATGAAAAGAAAATCTTCAAATAAAAATCTGCGTAAAGCAAACGCTGCCAAGAAAGATGAGTTTTATACCCAGCTTGTTGATATAGAAAAAGAGTTGAAACACTATAAAATTCAATTTCGCGGCAAAGTAGTTTATTGCAATTGCGACGATCCGTTTGAAAGCAATTTCTTTAAATATTTTGCTGCCAATTTTAATGCGCTCGGACTAAAAAAACTTATCACTACAAGTTACGTCAAATCGCCCATTGTCGGCGGGCAGTTGCCGCTGTTTGAGGTGGAGGGGCTAAAGCCGAAGGGCAAAGAGCCGTTTAAAATTGAAATCAAAGAAGTGCCGGATACCGACGGCGATGGTGCAGTAAACCTCGACGATGTAGAGTATTTGCTAAAACACGACAAAAACACCGCAACCTCCCTGCGCGGTAACGGCGATTTCCGTAGTGATGAGTGTATTGAGTTTCTTAAAAAAGCTGACATAGTTGTAACCAATCCACCATTCTCTCTATTTAGAGAGTATGTCGCACAACTTGTAGAACACAAGAAAAAATTCTTAATTATGGGTAATCAAAATGCGATTACTTATAAGGAAATCTTTAAATTAATTAAAGAGAATCAAATGTGGCTCGGACAAAGTCTAAATGGTAAAAATATCCTATTCCAAATTCCAGATTACTATGAAAGCTACTACAAAATTATAGATGGTAAAAAGTATGCCTTTCCAAAAGGTGTAGTTTGGTTTACTAATCTTGATGTACCAAAACGAAATGAAGAATTAGTATTGTACAAAAAATATACTAAAGAACAGTATCCCAGGTATGATAATTACAATGCGATAAATGTAGACAGAACAGAACAAATTCCTATGGACTATGCTGATGTGATGGGAGTCCCGATAACCTTTTTGCATAAATACAATCCCAATCAATTTGAGATTATTGATGGATTAAATCGGTATACCATATTAGATGTTGCCGGTCTAAATAATAACGCTGTAAAAAATCACCTGCATATGACGGAGATAGGCGGAAAATCAAAGTATTTTAGAGTTTTGATTAAAAATAAAAAAGTGAAGAAATAGTATGAAAATTGATTTACACAAAATTCCAATTCGTGAAGTAGTAGCTGGCTATAAAGATAGCGCCGAAGAGGGCGTGGTGGCTTATGGTGGCAAGCTTGATATTCGTCCAAAATATCAGCGTGAGTTTGTGTACAAGGAAAAGCAACGCAATGCCGTGATAGAGACAATTAAAAACAGTTTTCCGCTGAATGTAATGTATTGGATGATTAGAGAAGATGGCGGCTACGAAGTGCTGGACGGCCAACAGCGCACCATCAGCATCGGGCAATATTTTAATGGCGATTTTTCGTTGAACGATCGCTTTTTTCATAATCTGACCAAAGAAGAACAGGATAAAATTTTAGATTATGAACTAATGATTTACTTCTGCGAAGGCACGGACAAAGAGCGGCTGGATTGGTTTAGGATTATCAACATCGCCGGGGAAAAATTGACCGACCAAGAAATTCGTAACGCAGTTTATACTGGGACGTGGCTCTCCGACGCTAAATTGAAATTTAGTAAAACAAATTGCGCGGCGTATCTGTTGGCAAACGACGGCGGACAATTAGTTAGTGGTTCGTCAATACGGCAGGAGTATTTGGAAACCGCGCTTTCGTGGATAAATGACAGCAAAATAGAAGATTATATGGCCAAGCATCAGCACGACAAAGATGCTGATAAGTTGTGGGATTATTTCCAAGATGTAGTCGCCTGGGTGCGTAAGACCTTTCCCAATTATCGAAAAGAAATGGCGAGCGTAAATTGGGGAGAACTATATAACCAATTCAAAGATAAAAAACTCAACGCCAATAAACTAGAGGCCGAGATCGCTAAGCTAATACAAGATGAAGATGTAACGAAAAAATCAGGTATCTACCCCTATGTTCTGACTGATCAAGAAAAATACCTCTCAATCCGCGCTTTTAATGACAAAATGAAACGCGAAGCCTACGAAAGGCAGAAAGGTATCTGCGTAAAATGCGGAGAGCGTTTTGAGATAGAAGAAATGGAGGCGGATCATATAAAACCCTGGCACGAAGGCGGTAAGACGACTGCAGAAAATTGTCAGATATTGTGCAAACAGGATAACAGGACTAAATCTGGAAAATAAAAGAAATAATATATGGAATATAAACCTGAAGTTGCAAATAAAATTGAATATTATACGAACGGTTATTTAAAGTCCATCACTGGGTCTCAGGAATTTATCGATAAATATAAGGATATACTGCCTCCTAAGGGGCTACCGATCCAAGTTACTAATAATTCCTGGGCAAGGTGGGCGCCGGAATTCTTTACCCTTCGACTTTACCATGGGTTTACATATATTCGTGTACCGCTTTTTTATGTTCTTATTGTCCTGTATATTCTTAATGCGTTGTGGGGCGATATTTGGGCAGGGTTACCTTGGACCCAGAAAGATCTTGGTGTAGTGGCGAAGTATTCAACTTATTTATTACTAACTGTAGGAGCGTTAGTAGCAACATGGCTAACCATTGTTTTAAATATTATTAAAATATCTGAAAGAGCTGGTGGTCAGTGGGCAAACTTAGTGAAATATGTTCTATATCCAATTGTGACCGCAATACTAATCTCAATAATCACATTTTTTCAGAAATTAGGAGTAACAATTCCCGCTCCATTTTCACTTTCTTTGTTTATAGGTTTTCTTTTATTGAATGCTCTTTATACAACTATCAAGGAAGCTGAACATTTTGCTAATGCGTCATACGGGGCTGAAGACAAATAATAAAATAGCTCCGCCAAAAAAATTTGCCAGCTCAAGCGAGGGCGCGGCGGAAGGGGGGTGTGGGGGGAATTCCGCCGCGCCCGAGCGTCCCGCCGAGCGAAGCGAGGCAGGTCAGTGTAGGTTTCACTTTTTGGATTTGTGTATCAGATTCGGCAAAATGATTTCAAAAATTTGTGAAGGTTTTAATTCGGGAGCCATAAAACTAGATACGAACTCGTTTTTTGAAGACGAGAGGGTTCGCTCGCCACGGGGGCATACAGCTCATAATTCGGGGCAATCTTACCAGTAATTCACGATCTTAAACGGAAGAAATGTTGCCGGGAATCTGCCAAATTGCGGCTCTAAATGCGTGAAGCGCGCGGAGTTTTGGGCGGGAGCTCCACTAAAATTAGTTTCACATTCATATGAAAGTAGTGGTATCTTTCGTAAACTAATGACCTTATTGGCAAATTTTAACTATTTGACTTTTTTAGTGAATTAACCTAAGATTGAAAG
>Ga0155019_146_pt1 | contig 29557 bp, 27 predicted proteins | sample RifCSPhighO2_01_FD_105987 | JGI IMG/M metagenome (GOLD analysis project Ga0155019, IMG submission 105987) | Candidatus Buchananbacteria bacterium RIFCSPHIGHO2_01_FULL_39_14 | reverse complement strand
TTATTGTTCTTAATTGACAAAATAAATAGCAGGTATTTAGCTAATTTTAGCTAAATATTTATCTTTAAAGCTTCTAAATTTTAGGAGTTGTCCCCTTTTTTGATAATTTTTTTTCTAAAAGGTAATCACTAAAAATTGTGGGGGTGGATAACTTTTTTAGATAATTTGAGCCTATCTTAAAGGGGTAAGTACGTGGAATAGCGAAACCTTCTCGCTAGTGTCATTGCGACCCCGATTTTACATCGGGGGAAGCAATCTGACGCGAACCGTCATCCTGAACGAAGCGAAGGATCACAACGGGATGGCGGAGCCTATCTCGAGCCCTTCAATTTCATTCAGGCTAAACTCCGGTGAGAGATCTCCTCCTCGCCATGACACGTTAAAGCATCTCTATTAATTTTTTTATTATGCAAATCCGCCGAATCCCTGCGCTCTTGGTGCAGGGAACTTCATTTTGCGACACAAATTTTTATCTAAAATTAAATAAATAATTGCTTCAATATAATTAGAATAAGATAAAAACCATTGAAATTTAACCAAAAATTCATTTTTTACCGAATTATCAATTTAATTTTCTCTTAAAAAAGAAAAATAAGCTAATTTTAGAGCCATATTAGAGTCGTAAAATATATTTTTATACTTTTTTGACTTTTAAGGAAATTATATATAATAATAAATATATAGATTATAGAGAGTTGGCAGCCCGTCACCTTTTGGGCCCGTAGTTCAGCTGGTTAGAACGCATGCATGGCATGCATGAGATCACCGGTTCAAATCCGGTCGGGTCCAAAAGGTGACGGGAGGCCAAGGGTTTCCCGACGCACAAATATTTTAATCATTTAGAAAGTCGGAATCCTCGATTTTTCATCCCGCCACGGCGGAGAAAAATCGGGACAAATCCTTTTGGGTCCAACAACAATAATTAACACGTAACTTTTAACAATTAACCTTCAAAGTATATGAATAATTGTAAAATTTGCGGGGGCGAAACCAACAGCTATAAATGTGATATGTGTGGTGAGGAATCTATAACTCATGATGAAAATCATGGTTGTGGCGGTGAACACTGTATGCCTAAATGTGCCGGTTGTAATGAAGCAGAAATTAAATGTACTTGCACCTAAAACGTATATTTTCGCTAAAATTAGCCCTAAATCAGGGCTAATTTTTGTTATTTTTGTTATAAGTGATGAATTACCAATCGTTTTTCTTTTATTATCATCATATTCACCTTGGTCAATCCAGCTTCCCCTTTTTTATTTGTCGTTTCGACCGAGCGTAGCGAGTGGAGAAATCTCATAATAGTGAATTAACTTATTGAGATCCCTCAACTCCCCCGACCTAAAGTCGGGGTCGCTCGGGACGACAAAAACGGGACGACAATCGGGACGACAAAAAGAAGATGGTCTCAATGTTGCCCCCAAACCCCTTTGTCTTGCAGAACAGCAATAGTGACTTAAACGCTATAGCTTAGCTTCTAAACAAAGCCGCAAGCCTTGAAAAACGTCGCGAATTTCAGAAAATTGGCGCCAATTACCTTACATTGCCAGTGTTTGCAGGTCGCCTTTAGGCGACCAAGTTGGCAATGGGCGCCAATTTTCGTTAAGAAATTCGCCCAGTTTTTCAATTTGCTTGCGCTTTTGGCGCCACCTTTTCTAAAAAGGTGGCAAGAAATATTTATTTAAATGTTCCACGTGGAACATTTTTTTATGGCTAAATTTAGCCAAAATCTAATAATTGACAAATAAAAATTAAAGTGATAATCTCAAAATTACTGTTCTTCATAATGCAAGGTAAAGAAGAAATAAAAAGGTAGATATAAGAACAAGGATTTGAATATAGTAGAAGAAAAAAGGAGGATAAAATGTTGGAAAATGTTGGGATTCTAACTGGTGGTGGGCCCGCAGCGGGATTAAATGCCGTAATTTATGGTGCAACCAAGGCAGCGCACGAAGCAGGTTATGGAGTAATAGGAATTCGTTACGGCTGGCGAGGGATTCTTGATGGACAGATTATGGAAATCACACCGGCTCGCATATCTGGTATAGCCAATAAACCCGGCACCATTCTTGGCACCAGCCGGACTAATTTAACAAGGGTAAAGATCGGAAAAGGCTCAAAAACTGAAGATAAGACTCAAGAAGTCCCTGTCTTTATGAAGACCCATAAGCTCTGCGGACTAATTGCGATTGGCGGCGAAGATACAATTAGTGTTGCTGAAATCCTTTATAATCAATTTGACTTGCCAGTAGTCTGTGCGCCAAAAACCATTGACGGCGATGTTTGTGGCACTGACCGGACTTTTGGCCTGGATACAGCGGCAAACTGGGTCGCAAATGCTATTCGAGGAATCCATGAGGATTTTGCCTCAACCGGATATATTGCCTGCGTTGAAGTTATGGGCAGAAAAGCCGGCTGGTTGACTTTATATGGCGGACTCGCTGGTGGAAGTCACGTTATTCTGATACCTGAAAAAACCTATGTTATGAGTGAAATTGCCGATCAAGTCAAAAAAGTAGTTGACAGATATGGTTACTGCATTTTGACCATTGCCGAAGAGCTCAAGATTCCGGCGCTGATTAGCAAAATTCAAGAAGGTGCGGGTCCAGACAGTTTTAATCACGCTCAAATTGCCTTACGCGAAAAAGGCTGGGCAAAGGTACTCGCCGAACAACTCCAAAAATCAACGGGTGTTGAAGCCAGGCCAATTGTGCTTGGTCATGCTCAACGCGGTGGACCACCTTCAGTGCTTGACGTGATTATGGGTTTACAGATCGGGCGCAAAGCTTTTGAATTAATTCATAACGGTGAAATTGGTCAGTTAGTGGCTTGGGTCAGTGAAAACCCAGTGCCAGTAGATCTTAAAATTGCCGGCGGTGGAAAATTTAAGCCAATTCCTCCGGAAATTTACGAACCGCTTTTGGCCAACCTTGATCTTTAATTTCGAGGATATAAATCAGTCGTAGCTGATCAATGTTATCTTCAACGATATTACTGATTTTACCTGCCGTAGCATATGCTACGGCTTTTTTTGCTAAAATTAGATAAAATATTTATATTGACCAGCAATTACCTTTTTCAACTTTCTGTCCTTTTGCTACGTTGATTTCCCTTATTTTACACCTTATTATTTTAAATAAATTAATGCAACTCGGGCAGGCAAGTTTCGTATGAAACTAATATACTGGGATAGAGTATACAATAAATTCATCGCCGCCTCTGGCGGGATCCCGCCTTTCCCGACGTAAAGTCGGGATGCCGATTTTACATCGGCACCTTCTAAAATAGATTATTGTGGCGGGAAAAGGCAAAAATCAAAATGCAAAATTAAAGAAGTTCGCCTTCGGCGAACTTCTGATCATAAGAGGATTCTAAGGGAGGATACTCCTTTGGTCGGTTGGCAAGGTCTGATGCCTTGCCAACCGAAACTTTATTCACTGTTTTAGAAGGTATTCAATAGTTTGATTGCGCTGCTTCATACTTAAGGCGTGCATTACCACAATAATGGCATTATTTTTTTTCAGCACCATCGTACGTTGAGCTTCAACCAAGTAGCCAGTTTTAACGGCTTGCGGCTCATATTGAAACAAAGAAAAATTGCGGTTCGTTGTTTTAATTGATTTTGCCGTACCGGTTTTATCAAGTGCGGAAAGATTATAATCTCTAATCGTCGTGGTTTCGCTAATTTCCGGCTTGGCAAAAGCCGCTAGGGCTAACTTGGCCATCTCTTTAGTGGTTGTCACATTATGCGCGTCTAAGCCGGCCAAATCATAAAAAATGGTTTTTTTTAAACCTAAGTCCTTGGCTTTTTGGTTCATTTTTTCCACAAAGTCGGCGCGGTCAATGCCGCTGGAATCGACTAAGGCCGCGGTGGCTTGATTGGCGGAAGAAACTAACATTGCTACCCATAAATCATAAAAACTTAAAGTGTCGCCAAGCTGAAAATCAACTTCACTAGTTGCGTCGTCAGCCACATAATTTTTAGGATAATTTAATTGGGCGGCAGTGATGGTAATTTTTTTCTGCCAATCAGGATTTAAGTCTAATAAGACTAAAGCCGTCATTAATTTGGTTAATGAGGCTAAAGGTAAAATTACTTCGCTGTTATACGATTTGGTAAAATTTTTGCCGTCATAACGGACATAAGCGACATCGGCAAAAGTGTAATCGCAGACAATTTGTTTTTGATTCATCGGCACCTGACTTAATTCCTTGTTTTTTACCGCGATATGAAATTTTTTAATCAAATCAAAAATAGTTTCGTCCTTAAGATAATAGCGCAAATTGTCAACGGGGTTAACGTACCAAGCCTCGCCATTTTTTTCCACGGCAATCAGTAGCCGGCCTTTGAGCCGGTTAACCAGCCGCCGGTCAAATTTTTGTCCTTTTTCGGTCGGAATTTTTTCTAAATCAACGTTCGTGATGCCTAGGCCTAAAAGTTCAGTGACTTCAAGGGCGGTTTTCGCGTCTTTAAAATAATAACGCTCAAACGTTTTTGGTTCAACATACCAAGCTCGGCCATAACTTTCGGTTTGAAGTAAAAATCGGCCGGCATATTTTTTCGCCACACTCAAATCAGCGGCTTGAATCGGTTTTAATGGCAAAAAAAGAAAAAGAATTAGAGCTGGGATAATAATTTTAATTTTGATTAGGGTTGGCATACCCTTCATTTTACTAAATAATTTACCCGCGCACCAGTCTGCCTGAGGCGGACGGTGCGGGGTTCCGCCCTCTGTGGAACACCGAAAGAGCTGATGCCACTCCGCCATGACGGGGTGGCGGGCTTCACTAAAAAGTGAGGCTGAGGTGATTTTTTTGTTGAAAAAAAGACCCCGCCCTTGGTGAAGGGCGGGGCGAGAATTAAGGGTTGTTCTGATTTAGGCAAAAAATAATTAGTCCTGATGCTTGGCAGCAGGGGATACCAATATTTTTGATTAACTGTTATAATATATTTATCTAATTCATGATTTAATTTTTATGATTTTAAAAATGTTAGGCAAACAAGGTGCGCAAGCAAAACTTTTGTTTGTTATCGGCTTAGTTTCTATAATTATTATTGCGGCTGTTGTCTTAGCCATTATTTATCAGCCGTCATTTTTGAGCAAATTCGGCGGCGGAGAAAAAATGGTAGTTTTAAAACTGGATCAAGCGGCTCAAGATTTAGTTAGCTTTATCACGGAAGTTTACGGTGCTCAAGTCGGGGCGGTGACTTTGAAAGAAGTAATTGAAAAAAATGGTTTATATCAAGTGACGCTTAGCTTAACCGGGAGTGACGGTCAGCCAACGGAACAGCAAGTTTACGTTAGCCGTGATGGTAAAAAATTTTTTCCCCAAGGCATTGACATTGCCGAAATGACCAGCCAGTTCCGCAACTTTCAGCAGCAACAACAACAAGGGCAACAGCCGCAAGGACAACAATCGCCAGCGGCGCTCCAACCATAGGCTTAAAAGGTCAATTATATGGTAAAACAAGTGACGATTATCGGTGCGGGGGCGATTGGTAAAGCGATTGGTAAAACTCTTAGCGAAAACCAAGAGACAAAAATTCATTTTTGGGATGTGGTAAAAAATAAAGTTAGAAACCAGCGCCCGTTAGCCGACATTGTGCCCACGGCTGATTTTTTATTTTTGTGCCTGCCGTCGTTTGCCACGCCAGCGGCGATCAAAAACATTAAACCTTTCTTGAAAAAAGAGACAATCGTTATTTCCGTTTCCAAGGGTATTGACAAGAAATCAAAAAAATTTATCAGTCAAATTTTAAAAGAATCATTGCCGGCTAGCCAGAATTTTGCCTTGCTTTATGGGCCGATGTTAGCTTCGGAATTGATGAGAAATCAAGGCGGCGCGGCTGTGGCCGCCACGACCAAAAAATCAGCTTTTGAAAAAATTAAAAAAATTTTTTCCCATTCTGGATTATTGGTTTCTTATTCCTCTGATGTGGTCGGCGTGGGCGCTTTGGGTGTTTTAAAAAATGTTTATGCCATTAGTCTGGGCATTGCCGATGGCTTAGGTTGGCAGAATAACCGCAAAGGTTTTTTAACGGCAAAAATTTTAGAAGAGATTTTTCGCCTTTTGCCTTTGTTGGGCGGGCGGGCCCAGACGACTTTAACCCCGGCTGGAGTCGGGGATTTAATTGCCACTGGTTTTTGTCCGACGTCACACAATCAACAGTTAGGTCGCCAACTGGCTTTAAGACTTGCTGGCTCTAAAGAAAGCGAAGGCTACTATTCTTTGCCGCCGCTGGCGCAAAAATTAGACAAAAGAATCAAAAATTTTCCTCTTTTATCAACGATTTATCAAGTGGTGATTAAAAATCAAGACGCTAAAATTGCTTTTAGCCGCTTAATTAAAAATTAATGGCTCAAAAAAATTGGCAAAACGCGGAAATTTTTCAACTGCGTCGTTTAATCGGGCAATTAGTGGGTGTGGAAAAAATGTTTGCCCATCAGGCGAAATTTTTAGAAATCCTCCAGCAGCTTGAAGCCGTTCGGGGCAATTTAACTTCGCTGGAAAAAAGGCTTTTAGAGAAAAAAGTTAAAAAATTTAAAGATCAGGAGTTAAAAAAAGCCTTAAATTATTTGTTAAAAATCTCCTAATTTAAAGATTTTTCTAAAAAAACTTGCCAGTAATTTTTTTTGGCGCTATAATGGTTCTATCCAAAAAATTTTAGACCTCATTTTTTTTATCTTTAAGAATAATTGAAATTTTTGCCATTAATTAATGAGAGCGTCAATTTAAGAGCAAGTAAATTGATGATTAATCTTTTTACTTTAATTTTACCCGCCTGCCGCGCCCGACTTCGCTTTGACGAAGTCAAGGCGGGCGGGCCAAACGCCTCTCCTAAAACTTTAGGCAAGACATAAATAATAATTTAAACACATAAACTCAAAACTCATAAGATTAGGCGATGGCGCCTGCCTGCCGGTAGGCAGGGGCAGGTCTTGACGAAAAATAATATGTCGGAAGTGACTTTGAATGATGAAAATTTTAATGCCGAGGTGCTTAGCTCAAAAACCCCAGTCTTGGTGGACTTTTGGGCTTCGTGGTGCGGTCCCTGTAAAATGCAGGAGCCGATTTTAGAGGAAGTTGCCGCCCTTTACCAAGGAAAAAATATTAAAATTGGCAGATTGAATGTGGATGAAGCGCCGCGGTCGGCTAACCGTTTTTTAGTGATGAGCATTCCGACCCTAATGATTTTTAAAGATGGCCGCCCGGTGGAGCAGATGATTGGTGTGCAGGATAAAAATACCTTAATCAATAAAATTGATAAATTAGTATAATGGCAAGGCAAAAAAACGAGGTGATTATTATCGGCGGTGGGATTGCCGCTCACACCGCTGCTTTGTATGCGGCTCGAGCCGAGCTTAAGCCCATTGTTTTACAGGCCGCTTCGCCGGACCAGCTCAGCTTAACCACGGTAGTGGAAAATTTTCCGGGTTTTCCCGAAGGGATTTTAGGGACGCAGTTAGTGGAAAACGCCAAAAAACAAGCCCAAAAGTTTGGCGCTCAATATGTTTTGGCTCAAGCTGATTCTTTTGACATTAAAAAAGATTATTTTGAGATTGTGGCCGGAAAAGAGGTTTATCAGGCTTTAACTGTGATTATTGCCACGGGCGCGGCGGCGCGGCGCTTAGATGTGCCGGGTGAAGATAAATATTTCGGCCGCGGGGTTTCCACTTGCGCGACTTGTGATGCGGCTTTTTATCGTGACCGGGAAGCCGTGGTCGTGGGCGGTGGTGATTCAGCGATGGAAGAAACTTTAGCCCTCTATAAATTTGCCAAGAAAGTGACAATTATCCACCGGAAAAATGAATTTAAAGCGAGCAAAATTATGCAGGAGCGCGTTTTTTCGCTTAAAGATAAAATTGAAATTATCTGGGGCACGGAAATTACTGAAGTTTTAGGCGATGGCCAATTTGTCACAGGCTTAAAATTAAAAAATATCAAAACCGATGAAATGTCCGAGATTAAAACTAACGGTTTATTTTTGGCCATTGGTCATATCCCAAACACCAAGATTTTCATTAACAAAATTCAATTAGACGAGTTAGGTTATATTGTCACTGACAAAAAGAGCCATATTAATGTTAACGGGGTTTTTGCCGCTGGTGATTGCCAAGATCATATTTTTCGCCAAGCGATTACTTCCGCCGGTTCGGGCTGCCAGGCCGCGATGGAAGCAGAAAGATATATTGAAAAATTAAAAGCTGATGGCAAAGTTTGAAGCAGACCATAAAAGATTAGGAAAATTGTAAATTAGATTTTTTAAAAAAAGCGGTCGCCAAAGGTGACCATTTTTTAAAAAATAAACCCCTGCCCTTAATTGAAATTGATCAGCTTAAGGTAAAATTTAATTTCGACTGAGGCGCTGTCCAAGGCTTCCAAAAAAAGTTAAGCAATCCATTTTTTCTGCAGTGAACGGAGTAAAACTTCGTTCATTTCCTCCATCAAAAGCAAGTCATGGATCACTGCTTTGACTTTGGGATTAATTGCCATCGCTTGCATTTTACGATAGCAATGCTGTAGTTGCGCCTCGGCGGAAATTGCTTTTTGAGCCTCGTTGAGCATTTCCGGGGGCATAGTTCCTCCTAAATTAACTTTATTTTAGTTTTATTTTAGGGTCTTTTTAGACTACTATATTAATACTTAGTGAGTCAATAAGTTTATTTTTGCTTAATTTAGTTAAATTTTTTGGTGATTTTAATTTTTTTGCTCCGATGATGATTTTTTAATAAGAATTTGACGGTTATCAGCTAATCAGGCACAATTAATAAACAGCTTTTTCCACAAATTATCAACTCATAATTAATTTTTATTATGCAAATCCGCCGAATACCCTGCGGTCTCTGCCGCAGGGATGAGGCGGAGTCAATAATTAAATCTGTGAGCGAGCGGTAGCGAGCGAACACTGATCATAAGAGGATTCCAAAGGAGGATACTCCTTTGGTCGGTGGGCAGGGTCTGATGCCCTGCCCACCGAAACTTTATTCATTTCATGATTTTTCCCCATTTTTTAAAAGAAAAAAAATTGAGACGCCAAGGGTATAAATTAATTGCTGGTTTAGACGAGGCGGGTAAAGGCGCTTGGGCTGGGCCGATTGTGGCCGCGGCCGTGATTTTAGATCCTAAAATTAAAATCAAAGGCATTAAAGATTCTAAACTTTTGCGCGCGCCTGAACGGCAAAAACTTTTTGAAGAAATTATTAGTCAGGCCGTTGGCTGGGCGATTGGCGCGGTTAGTCAGCAAAAAATTGATGAATCGGGAATCGTGGCCGCTAATATTATGGCCATGCAACAAGCTTTAAAAAAACTTTTACCTGCCCCTGATTATTTGTTGGTTGATGCGATAAAAATCAATTATCAAAATTTGCCGGCTTTATCCATTATTGACGGCGATTATAAGATTCGCTCCATTGCCGCGGCTTCCATTGTCGCCAAAGTCACGCGCGACCGCTTAATGGATGAACTAGACGAAAAATATCCCCAATATGGCTTTAAACAGCATAAGGGCTATGGCACGAATCACCATTTTCAAATGATTGCCAAATACGGCGCCGCTGACATTCATCGCCAGACTTTTGAGCCAGTGAAGCATTTTCTTAATGACTGATTTGGAGTATAATAAATTAGGAATTAGGAAGTTAGGAATTAGCTTAAAAATTCCTACCCGCCTAATTTCTAACTCCTAAATTCCTAAAAAAATGGTTTACATCTCCGGTGGCAATGAACTTTTGGACCCAATCGCCATTTTTGAGCGCTTGGGCGTGAAAGCCGGCGCACGCCTGGCTGACTTAGGTTGTGGGGGAGCCGGACATTTTGTTTTACCGGCCGCCAGAATTGTTGGAGACAAAGCGACTGTTTATGCGGTTGATATTTTAAAGTCGGTGCTGCAAACAGTCACCAGTAAAGCTAGGTTGGGCGGACTTAATAATGTTAAAGGCGTTTGGGCGAATTTGGAAAGCTATGGTTCTGCTAAAATCCCGGCCGAGAATTTAGATTTTGCTCTGCTGATAAATATTTTGTTCCAATCCAAACAAGATGAAAATATTATTAAAGAGGCCGTGCGCCTGCTTAAGATCGGCGGGAAATTACTAGTCATTGATTGGAATCAAAATCCGGCCTCATTTGGCCCGCCGTCGATTGATCGGATTAAGCCGGAAACCGTAAAAAAAATTGCCCGAGATTTAAAGCTTGAATTAGTTGATGAGTTTGCTGCCGGCATTTATCATTATGGATTAATTTTTAAAGTAAATTAATTGCGAATTCAGCATGGGGCGGCAGCCTATTATTATGATTGACTATCTAAAATATTTCTTTAAGCCTAGCCATCTTTTTACTCTGCGCCCCGGTGCAATGCATTTTCGCGCGGTTATGATTTTATTAGCCATTTTTATGATTTTAATTATTGGCAGTTTAGCCCTTAAGGTTTATAGGAAAAAGATTAGAGACGGCTTAAAAATTAAAGGCTTGGAGCGACTTTTTCGGTTGTTTTTAACAATTGGGATCTTAGGCTTAATTTATCTTTTTTTTGCCTGGCAGGGCGTGGTTTTGCTCGCGGCCAGATTTTGGCTTTTACTGATATTAATCAGCGGCGCGGTTTGGCTTGCCTTTATTCTTAAATATTTATTAATGCAAGTACCTCAACTGCGCCAAGAACTGGAACAAAAAAGAAAGTTTAAAAAATACCTGCCGTAGGTTAGGAGGTTAGGAATTAGGAAGTTAGGAAATTAGAATTGAAACATAGCGCAGAAGAGCGCTTTTTATTTACCCTTGTGTCGTCCCGAGCGAGCCCGACTTGTGTCGGGCGAGTCGAGGGATCTCATCATAGCTAATATGTCAAACCAAAAAATATTTTATGTTTATATTATTATGAATAAATGGAATACCACTTCTTAATATTGGTATTACGAACAATCTAGCGGAAAGGGTTTGGCAACATAAACAAAAAGTGGTTAATAGTTTTTCTAGCAAATATAACTTAACTAAATTGGTTTATTGTGAAGAATTTAATAATGCTTATGAGGCGATTGCTCGAGAAAAACAACTAAAAAGATGGTCAAGAAAGAAAAAGGTTTTATTAATCAAAAAAGTTAATCCTAATTTTTACGATTTAACTCTTAATTTACTATAATATTTGATATCCCCGCAGCTCTGCTGCGGTTGGGTAATTCATTGAGATTTCTCTGCTCCCCAGCCGTTCAAGAACGGCTGGGTCGGTCGAGACGACAAGAGCATGGATAGACTATCGCTCGGGAAAATCGGCGAAAAGTATGCCCGGCACTATCTTTGGTGGCGGGGCTATAAAATTTTAACCGCTAATTACCGCAAACGTTTTGGCGAAGTGGATTTGATTTGCAAGAAAGGCAGAACGGTTGTTTTTGTGGAGGTAAAAACTCGGCGCGGCTTAGCCGCCGGCTGGCCGGAAGAAGCCGTCACCCCAGAGAAACTAGAAAAAATTATGGCAGCGGGCTTAAGCTATCTCGCCGAGAGTCGGCGGCGCAGCGATTGGCGCATTGATGTTTTAAGTATTTTAGTTAATGACCAGAATCAGCCAATTGAAATTAAGCATTTTAAGGACGTGAATTAAAGAAAAAAGACTTACCCCATTTTTTCAAATGAGATAAGTCTTGTATGGTTGAATTTCAAGCCGATATCGCTCTGGCAATCCGTGCGTCATCCCATGGTAATACTTCAAGAATCTTACTTAAATCTGAGTCTTGAACTCCTGCTGCTTTTAGGTTCTTAACTACTTCCACGTCATCACTCATTTTCAGCTCCCGGAGCGCTAGAGCGAGGCTTATATTCCCCAATGACGTGTCAGATGCCTTAATTGCCAAAATGATCCTAAGGTTGTCCCAACCAATCGCCTTTAAAGTTTTAGCAACTTGGATTTGGGGAACCGGTTGACCAACTATTGTTTTTTCTGAACCTGGCCAAAGCGCTTCAATCAGAGTTTGGGCAACTTTGTCATCTGGCCAATTAACGGACCCCAGTGCTTGAGCGATGACTGTCAGGTCAACTTTGCTACTAATCAAGGCTTTGACAATTCTTGTCTCATCCCAGTTTGAGGTGATCAAGCAACGTATCGCTTTAATTGTTTCAGCCACTAGCTCAAACCGCTGGGCATCTTTTTCCGTTTTCAGTGTTTTTTTACTATTTGACTCCATTCAACTACCCTCCTTAGCTAAAAGTTAAAATGGTTGTTAATGTCCCAAATGTTTCAAAACCTTTAATCATATACTAAAACCGTTAAACTGTCAATTTCGAAATCAAACATTTTAAAGAAGTGGGCAATTAAAAAACTTGCACCGGAAATTTTAGTGCAAGCAGAATTGATTCGGCTTAAGAACAATTTTAAACGTTTTGGATACCAGCTTTTATCTCGGCAACACTCCTGCCCTCAACTTTCTTGATAGAACTAATCATCTTGTCCCAATTGATACTTAGTAGTTGAGACATTCCTTTGAGCTGTTCAATGGTTGGCGTTTTGGCGCCCGACTCCAAGTCAAAATAATCGAACAAAGCTAGACCTAAGTGGGTCGCCACCGTGCTGGCCATCATCTGTTTCTTATCGCGCTCGTGCTTAAGATAATGCATCGCCGCCTTTAATTCAAGGTCTGACAAATCATCAATTACCGTGGTCATTAATTTTTCCTCCTCAGTTGAATACTTTTAGATTACTCCTTAAATTAAATAACGTCAATTTGACAAAATTCCAAAAATCCCTTAAAGTAACAATATCACTGAATTTGTTGTTTTTGGTCGCTGCTGGCGACCATTTTTCATAAAAAATTGAATTAAATATCCCACAAAGTGGAGTTCCTAAATTTTGAGATTTGAGACCTGCCCGCCAATGCCTGCCAAAAAATTTTAGTGAAACAATTTAGGTTTATTCGGACTAAAATTTATTATTAAATATTTAAGAAAGGCGATGGCAGGCGGGTTTAAATTTTGAGATTTTATAATATGGATCAACAATCAATTGCCGAAGCCGTTAAACAAATCTGCGAGGAAAAGGGCGTGCCCTTAGAAGCGGTGATTGCCACGATTGAAGCCGCTTTAGCCGCGGCTTATCGCAAGGATTTCGGCGAAAAAAATCAAAATATTAAAGTGGAATTTGACCTTAATACTGGAAAAATTAAGGTTTTTGACGTTAAAACTGTGGTTGAAGATTTGCCCCCGGAGCTTTTAGAAATGTTAAATCAAGAAAAAACAGAAGAAATTGCAGTCAAGAAAAAAGAAGAAAAGTCAGAAAAAGACGCCTCGGCGTTAGCCGACAAACCAGCCAGTGAAAATGAAGAAGAAGTGCGGCGTTTTAATCCGAAAATTGAACTCCAGCTAAAAGATGCTTTGGCGATTAAAAAAGACGCTGTGGTTGGTGAAGAAATTAAGACCGCGCTTGAGATGCCGGGTGATTTTGGCCGAATGGCCGCTCAAACCGCGAAACAAGTGATTATTCAAAAATTGCGCGAAACTGAACGTGAAACTATATTTCAAGAGTTCAAGCAGCGGGAAGGGGAAATTTTGGTGGGCACGGTTCAGCGCCGAGAAGGCAATTTGGTTTTAATTGATTTGGGCCGGACGACCGCGCTTTTGCCGCCGGAAGAGCAAATCCGAAACGAAAATTATACGCCGGGCGGGCATTTTAAAGTCTACATTCTTTCCGTTAATCAAACAACCAAGGGTCCGGAAATTATTGTTTCGCGGTCTCATCCAGAAATTGTCAAAAAACTTTTTGCTTTGGAAATTCCGGAAATTGCCTCGGGCGTGGTTCAAGTTAAAGCGATCTCCCGAGAAGCCGGCTCGCGGACGAAAATCGCCGTGGCCACGGATCAGGAAAACATTGATCCGATTGGCTCTTGTATTGGCCAGCGCGGCGCCAGGATTCAAACCATCATTTCCGAACTCAAAGGCGAGAAAGTTGATATTATTAAATACAGCGAAGATCCAACTGAATTTATTGCTAATGCTTTGTCGCCGGCAAAAATTATTAATATTAAACTTGACGAGCAAAACAAAATCGCCACGGCCCAAGTGACCGAAGACCAATTATCTTTGGCGATTGGTAAAGCCGGCCAAAATGTCAGATTAGCGGCGAAATTAACTGGTTGGAAAATTGATATTATTTCTACAGACGGTAAGAAAGTTGAAGAAGACGAAGCAAAAGCAGACGGTCAAGCCGCCGAGCCAGTTGTTGGCGAAGATAAAAAAGAAGATAAAAAAGAGGAAGAGCTAAAACAGGATGAGGCGAAAAAGAATGAGGGAAAAGATGAGGAAAAAAATCAGGTCACAGAAGAAAAGACTGCCGAGAAGAAAACTAAGAAAGAGAAAAAAACTAAGACCAAAAAAGAGAAAGAAGTTGAATCATAATTAATTATTAAAATTTTTATGGGGCAATTTGAAATTTGGATTTTACTCTCGGCGCTCGTCGGGTTAATTGGCGCTGGCATTTTTGCTTATCAAATAAAAAACAAGAAAGTTGCCAATAATCGGGCAAAAGAAATTTCCGAACACATTCATCAGGGCGCTTTAGTTTATTTAAACAAGCAATATCGGGTTTTAGCAATTTTTATTATTGTCGTTTCATTGCTCATTGCTTTTGTTCCGGGTTTGAGCTGGAAAACGGCTCTCCTTTTTACTTTTGGTTCGGTTATTTCCATTGCCGCCGGCAATATCGGCATGCGCATTGCGACTTTAGCCAATGCCAAAACCGCGGAAGCGGTTCAGGAAAATCTTCATCAGGGCTTGAAAACCGCTTTTTTCGCCGGCAGTGTCAGCGGTTTAGCCGTGGTTAGCCTTGGTTTAATCGGTGTGCTTGTTTCCTATCTTTTATTTAAAGATATTGACGTGATGTTTGGCTTTGCCTTTGGCGCTTCTTCGGTGGCGCTTTTTGCCCGAGTCGGCGGCGGTATTTATACCAAAGCCGCTGATGTCGGCGCGGATTTAGTCGGCAAAGTTGAGGCCGGTATTCCCGAAGATGACCCAAGAAACCCGGCGGTGATTGCCGATAACGTCGGCGATAATGTCGGCGACGTGGCGGGGATGGGCGCTGACCTTTATGAAACTTATGTTGACGCGATTATTGCCGCGACGGCTTTAGGCTCAATCAGCATGGCGACCTTTGGTCCGGACGCTTTATTTTTACCCATGCTTTTAGCGGCAGTTGGCATTATTGGCACTTTAATCGGTAATGCCGTTGTTCAATATTTCAAACATCCAAAGCCGCATGTGGTGATAAATGCGGCGATTGCGGTCGCCAATGGCGCAACCACGATTTTTGCCATTCCTTTGATTTATTATATTTTGCCCGGTAATTTTAATGTTTTTTGGGCGCTGCTAGCCGGACTTTTAGCCGGGGTTTTGATTAGCTTGGCGACAGATTATTTTACTTCTTATCGTTATCGGCCGACTCGGTATATTGCTGAATCCGCTCAAACGGGTCCAGCCACCACGATCATTAGCGGTTTGGCGGTAGGGATGATTAGCACGGTGGCGCCGATTGTCGCGGTGTCCGCGGCAACTTTGACTGCTTATTATTTTGCTGGTTTATTTGGCATTGCCATGGCAGCGGTGGGTATGCTTGCGTCTTTGGGTATTACCTTAGCGACTGACACTTATGGCCCGATTGCGGATAATGCCGCGGGGATTGCGGAAATGGCTGGCATGGGTAAAGAAACCCGGGAACGGGCGGAAGTTTTAGATGCCATTGGCAATTCCACCGCCGCGGTGGGTAAAGGTTTTTCGGTTTCCGCGGCGGCTTTAATCGCTTTAGTTTTGTTAATTAGTTTTTCTCAAATTGTTGGTTTGGAAGTGATTAATTTGCTTAGTGCTAATGTCATTGTTGGCATGTTTTTTGGCGGACTTTTGCCTTTTGTGTTTGCCGCTCTCACTATGAAGTCAGTGGGCAAAGCCGCTTTTAAAATGGTCCAGGAAGTCAGACGGCAATTTAAAGAAATCCCGGGCCTGCTTGAAGGCACGGCTAAGCCGGATCATCGGCGCTGCATTGAAATTTCCACGCAAGCGGCGATTAAAGAAATGATTTTACCCGGCGCGCTGGCGATTATTTTTCCTCTGGCGGTTGGCTTTGGCTTAGGCGCCGCGGCTTTAGCTGGTTTTTTGGCGAGTTCCATGACGGTTGGTTTTTTGATGGCGATTTTTATGGCCAACACCGGCGGCGCGTGGGACAATGCGAAAAAATATATTGAAGCCGGAAATTTAGGCGGCAAAGGTTCTGACGCCCACAAAGCCGCGGTCATCGGCGACACGGTTGGGGATCCATTTAAAGACACGTCCGGCCCGTCAGTAAATATTTTAATCAAAGTCGTGGCCACGGCCTCCATTGTCATTGCGCCATTACTTTTGCTTTAGATTTTTTAACCAAAAATTTAGGGTCAATTCATTCTATTGGCTCTTTTGTTTTTATATGCTAATTTGTCTTGTTTGGAGGTTAAAACTGAATTTAAATAGAGGAGGGTCTAGTTATGGAAGATGTTTTTGCCCGAATTGTCCTTGGCCATTTAACCGGCGACTATCTGCTCCAAAACTGGAAAATGACTTTACGAAAAAGCCAAAAAAGTTGGATGGGATTTTTATGGTGCACTTGGCATTACTTTCTTTACACCGCTTCGGTTTGCCTTTTTTTTGGACAATAAATCCGCTGATTATCGTTTTGGTTTTTCTTTCGCATTGGCCGATCGACCGGTATTCATTGGTTAACTACTGGTAAATTAATCGGTCATCCGGATATTATGGCGACGTTTTCTGCCAAAGACAGATATCGGGACATTGAATTGCCCTTTGCCTGTTTAGTCTATGCTATTACTGACAATACGATGCATTTAATTTTGCTTTGGCTAATTACCAAAGTGACATAGCGAGCCTTTTCGGCCCGCTTTTTATTGACTAAATAAATTTTTTTTGTTAGACTAATTTGACATAATACTAATATATATGGATGACACAAATAAAAATATTAGTGGCATTCGCATCAATTCGCAGATTAGCATTATATTTTTATGAAAATTGATTTTAAAAAACTGCCCCGCGGCCAAGCCGAGATTACGATTGAATTAGCCCCTAATGAATATCAGCCGTTTTTGGAACAAGCGGCTAAACAAATTTCGGAAACGACAAAAATTTCCGGCTTTCGGCCGGGCAAGGCTAATTTTGAAATTATTAAACAAAAAGTTGGCTTAGCGGAAATTTGGGAAAAAGCGATTGAGCCGGCAGTTAAAAAAACTTTATTTAAAGCCATTAATGATAATCATCTAATCACTATTGGTTCGCCGCAGATTGAAATTATTAAATTAGCGCCGGACAATCCGGTAATTTATCAGGCTAAAATCAGTTTATTGCCTGAAGTTGAACTCGGTGATTATCAGCAAATCAAGGTGGCGAGGAAAAAAATTGAAGTGAGCGAACAAGAAGTCCAAAAAGCTTTAACTAATTTGCAAAAAATGCGGGCTAAAGAAATTTTAGTTGACCGTCCGGCCAAAAGCGGCGATAAAGTGGAAATTGATTTTGAGACTTTTTTAGATAAAATCCCGGTTAGTCAGGGCAAACAGCAAAAATTTCCTTTAGTCATCGGTGAAAACGCTTTTATTCCGGGCTTTGAAGATCAGTTGATTGGCTTAACTAAAAATCAAACTAAAGAATTTTCTTTAAAATTTCCGGAAAATTATCACCAAAAAAATTTAGCTGGACGTTTAGTTGATTTTAAGGTGAAGCTTAACGCTGTTTATCAATTGGACTTGCCGGAATTAAATGATGAATTGGCTAAAAGTTTTGGCACTTCTAAAACGATGGCTGAATTCAAAAATGAAATTAGGCAAAAATTACAGACCGAAGCCGAAAGCCGCCAAGCCCGGGAAACGGAAAATGAATTAATTGATAAAATTATTGAACAAAGCAAATTTACTGATATTCCGGACTTTTTAGTTGATTCCGAGACCAAAAAGATGGTTGATGAACTGGAGTATAATTTAACCGCTCAAGGGTTAAAGTTTGAGGATTATTTAAATCATCTTAAAAAAAGTCGAGCAGATTTGCTTTTGGATTTGGCGCCGCAAGCCATGAAGCGGGTGAAAAGCGCTTTAGTCTTACGCCGAGTGGGTAAAGATAAAAATATTGAAGTCAGCAACCAGGAAATTGACCTGGAGATTAAAAATACTTTAGCCGCTTATGTCGGCAATTCCGAAATTGAAAAAAATTTGCAGCAGCCAGCTTATCGCGATTATTTAAAAAATGTTATTGCTTCAAGAAAAGTTTTAGATTACATCAAATCAGTCACGGTAAAATGAAACCCCTCCCTCTCATTATTAATTTTTACCATATGGTCGAGTCAGCCTTGACAAAAATCGCAGTTATTTCCGATTCCCACGATAATCTGGTTAATATTTATCGGGCACTCTCGTTTATTAAAAAACAAAAAATTAAAACTATTATTCATTGCGGTGATGTTTGTGCGCCCGCGGTCCTTGAAGAAATCGCCAAAAAATTTAAGGGTAAAATCCATCTGGTCTTTGGTAATGTGGATGGTGACCAAAAAATGATGAAAGCAGTGGCCACCAAATTTAAAAATATCATTATTCACGGCCAAACCGGTCAATTAGAATTTGGCGGTCGGACTGTTGTCTTTACCCATTATCCGTGGCTTGCTCAAAAGTTGGCCCAAAGTCAAAAGTATGATGCGCTTTTTTACGGCCATGATCATCGGGTTTGGGAGAAAAAAATTGGCAAAACCGTTTTGAGAAATCCCGGCACCCTAGCCGGCCTTTTCGCCAGAGCGACTTTTGCGATTTATGATCCAAAAACTGATAAAGCGGAGTTGATTTTACTGGAACGTATTTAAAAAATTCCAATTTCGAATTTTTAATTTTCATTCAATTTTAAACCCGCCTGCCGCGCCCGACTTCGCTTTGACGAAGTCAAGGCGGGCGGGCCATCGCCTTAATTATTTTTTAAAATTAAAATTGTTGAGCTTGATTTAAATTTTAGTTCTATCGCCAAATTAAACAGGCCATGGCGGGCAGGTAACTGAATTTTGAAAGATTAGAATATTAATATATTGAATCAAAATTCGATTTTCAAAATTCAAAATTATAACTATGGATATCTTGGTTAAAGTTATTCCTCGCTCCAGTAAAACTGAAATTATTGAACAAAAAGAAAATTTTTTAAAAATTCATCTCAAGGCGGCGCCAGAAAAAGGCAAAGCCAACCGAGAACTAATTAATTTTTTGGCTAACCATTTTAAAGTGGCGAAATCACAAATTGAGATCCTTAAAGGGTTGACAAGTAAAAACAAAATGATTAGATTAATAAAAAATCAATAAATAAACCCGCCTAAATTTTCAAATATGTATTATGTTTATATTTTAAAAAGCCAAAAGGATGGTAAATTATATATTGGTTATACTAATAATTTAAAAGTTAGACTAGAAAAACATAATCAAGGTAAATCATTTTCTACTAAAAGAAGGGGGCCTCTAATTTTTAAAACAGGCTGGGGTAGAAATTATATCAAACGAAATCTTAAAAACACTTTACTAATTTGAAAATTTTGGCAGGTAAATTAGTTAGAATTTTTTAATCAAGGCAAAACAAAAAGAAAATCCCGATGTCCGACGATGGCAGAATCGGGATCCCGACTTTACGTCGGGACAAAAAAACGCTTATCTAAGCGGTTTTTTGATTTACTTGATTAATTTTGTCTTGACCCACCTAAATTCTTGACAAGCAAAAATTTAGTTGGGCTTGACAAAAATCTAAAAATTTGCTAAGCTAATTGGTTCTTTTCAAATCATTATAACAAACAAATCCTCTGATTAATCTGCAGACAGCCCAAACGGGTAGCCCTCCGGCGTGCTTTTTGTGCTAAGCTTTTGGAGGGGTGGCTTTGAGTGCCTGTAGGAATTTGGATAGCAAGCAAGTTGTACCTTTAACCAAAACCTCCTTTCGCCTCGTAGCAATGCGGGGAAAAACTTGCTATCCGACTTCTGCAGGCACGACAAGCACGGAGTTTGTCTTTTGGACCGTCCGGCTCCGGCTGGGTTTCTCCTAAAAATAAACTTCTTGTCTGCAGATTAATCAGCAGATTAATCAAAGAGTTTATCTCTAAATTTATTATCACTTAGAATAAAACCTCGTCTCGCCCCGCTTAAATTTTTGCGAAGCAAAAATTTGGGCGGGGTCTGCAGATTAATCAGCAGATTTTCCGACAATCTGCTCAAAAATTTGTAGATCCTATTTGCTCCGCACTAAACCTGTTACGGAATTATGTCTTTAAGCTAAATAAGCGTGCTTCGAAGTTGAAAATCGTAAAAACGGTAATTCACAGAGTTAAGTGCTGGGGTCTGCAGATTTTTGGGCAGCGCGACTGCCTGATTTAGAAAACTGTCACTTTTTTATAAAGCTGGCGGTTTTTTAATTTTGAATTTCGGGCAAGCTTTCGGTTGTCGTGGCCACACTTGGTTCTTTTCCCACTAACCAAACTTCTTTCCAAGGAACATAATGACTGTAAAAATCCTGTTCTTTAACTGTGCCGTCGGCATAGGTCACCGTGTATTTAAAATAGGTGTCAGCACCGGCATGGGCGCTTTCCACTTTTTTCTTTTCCCCAGGCTTCAATTCTTCAGTTTCAACATAACGTGGTTCGCCGGGCGAAACAATGTTATAAATTTTCGGCGGATTTGGTCCGAGGTCAACCTGGCGGCCATCGCGCGTGCCATAAAATTCAAAAATTAAATCATCGCCAACAATTTTTGTCGTAAATAAAATATAATTTTTGGTGTCGTTTAGAAAACGAAAATCCGGCGCTGGATCATAAATCGTCGCATCCATACCAGCCGGTTCATAATAAATTACCCGATAAGAATGATTGCGGCGTTGGGTAATGGGTAGGCCGGAACTTAAAGCAGCGCGAAAAGTGGTGGTGCCAATTTGGCAAAGCCCGCCGCCAAATTCCGGGATCGTTCGGTCTCCCTTAATCACTAATTCCGGCTTATAGCCGTGCTCGGCGTCAACCGGGCCTAAGGCTTTGAGTAAAGAAAATTCTTCGCCCGGGGCGATTAAAATACCATTTAAACTGACCGCGCCAACCGTAATATTATGCCGCCGATTTTTAGGACTGCCTTTGAAATTAGAAACGCCGCGGCCGAGCAATTCTTTGATGCCTAAATTATTTAATTCAGCTGTAGCGATTTTGGCCGGCGTTATTTTGACGACAAGCTCAATTTCTTTATTCTCACCTAAAATCAGCTGGGCGTTAATTTTTTTATAAGTCGCCGCTAAATCAAGCTCTTGGCCGTCTTGACTGGCTTCAAATTCCGTCACCCGATCGCCGGTCATTTTAAATTTGGCTTCTTTGGCTTCAACATTAATTACGGTTCCAATTTTATTAAGAAAATCATAAATTTTTTCCTGATTAAAGCCAACCACAATCTCACCTTCAAACTTTTGAAACTCAAGCCAAGGGGTAAATTCATTTTTAGCAATTTCCCATCGGCTTTTTTTATAAGTTAAAGTTAAAGCATTCAAAGCTAAAGCTTTTTCCAGAATATTTTGAGCTTGTCCAGTTTCATTTTTTTTAATTTCTGGCTCGGTGAAATTCAGGTCTAAAGTGATTGGCGCCGTATTAAGTTGGTTAAGGTTGATTTTAAGCTGATCAACGGCTTTTTGATAATCAAAAACATAGCCGGATTTTTCACCCGTGATTTCAAAATTATTGCCCGTAATTTCTAAGCCGGCATTAGTGGGTTGTTTTTCTAGAGCCGAAAAATTATTTTTTAAAATATTTAGCAATTCTGTCTCGTCAAGCCGATAATAAACTGGAATTTCTCGGCCTAAAACTAACAGCTGAAATTTTTCCGTCAGATTTTTTAGGGGGTTAGAATTTCGGCCAACCTGATAAGCGGCATTGATGGTTTGGGGCCAGCCAAAAACCAAGACCGGTTTAGCTAAGTCCGGATCCGCGGCGGCGATATTAACCGGATTAACTTTAATTTCTTGGCCGTTAGCTTTAAAACTTAGGCCCTGATTTTGAATTTCGGCTTCAAAATTTTTCAAATTATTTTCCACGCTTTTGATGTTTTGGCCGGAAACGTCAAGGTTGCCGATTTTTACTCGCGGATAAAATTTGCCGGCATAAGCCCGTTCAAGCCCAAAGACTAAGGCGAAAAAAATCAAAAATAAAATTAAAAAAAACGTGGTCAAAATTAACCACCCCTTTTTCTTTTTTTCCTTGAACGCGGCGTCAAACTTTTTATTCTTCATTTTTGTTTGTTTTTAGAATTTCGTTGAGGATAGTTTTGGCGGTTTGTCCCCGGTCTTCTTCGTCGCTCTCATTGGTTTTTAAAACTAAGCGAACTGCCGTGCCAATTTGGCAGTCGTCAGGTAAATTTTTAATTGGCCAGTTAATTTTTTGGCCGTCAGCAGTCAGAATCGTTGCGATTTTTCCGGTAAAATTTTCAACCTTTCCTTTTAAGTCGGGCTGGTTAATTTGATTGGAATTATTAATGGCCATTTTTTACTCCTCGCTAATTTTTATAGGGATATTTTGCCGATTTTTGGCTTTGGGTAAAGTGACGGTCAAAACGCCGTTTTTCAGAACTGCTGAAATCTTATCAGCTTTTATTTCGGTTGGCAAGATGATGGAACGGGAAAAACTGCCCCAGTAACATTCGCGGTAAAAAAAGTCTTTTTCTTCAACTTCTGAATCCTGCTGGCGTTGGCCGCGAATGGTTAACATGTCGTTATTAAGGGCAATTTCTAAATCTTCGGGCTTGGCGCCGGCAATCGCCGAAACGACATAAATATTATTTTTATCTTGGCAAACATCTAAAAGCAGTTCGCCTTCGCCGGCTTGAGTCAGCCAGCCGGGTTCGCCTGCCGTTTGATCGTCTGGCTGCTTGATTAAAATTTCTAGCTTATCATTTTTGGTCATATTTTCTTTATTATAGATAATTTAACCAATAATATCAAATAATATTTTGTTTGAAAGTGAATCTTGTCTGTGTTATAAATAAGTTATGTCCTTTGACCTAATTTAACCAAGGGAAACAGGAAAAACAGAACGAGAAATTTTGGTTCAAAACTATAGAAGAAAGGAAAAAACGATGAAGACACTGGTGGCTGGGGGAAAGGGGGTGAATCGGCTGGTTGTTTTTTTGGTTCGGCCGACGAATTATGACGATCGCGGTTACCCTCGCCGTTTTTGGCGCGGGGTGTTGCCGTCCAACAGCTTGGCGGCAATGTATAGTCTGACCCAACAAGCGTTGGCAAGTGAAGTGGTATCGGTCGCCAAATACCACATCGAAGTTTTTGATGATGGGGTTTGGGGTCAGCGGGTTGACGATCCAATAGGATTGGTACGCCGTTTTACTGACGGCCAAACCAAAGTCGTAGTTGGTTTAGTCGGCGTGCAAACCAATCAGTTTCCGCGGGCGCGGGATTTGGCTTATAAATTCAGAAAAGCTGGCGCTACTGTGGTTATTGGCGGCTTTCATGTCAGCGGCTCAATCAGCACGATGTTTGATGGTATCGGAGCGGACGATGAAAAACGAAAGGATGTACCGTGTCCTCATATTATGCCGCCGGAAGTCCAAAAGTTAATGGCTGATGGGATCATTGTCTGCCACGGCGAAGCCGAAAAAGTTTGGGTTCAAATCCTTTCTGACATTGTCGCTGGCCGTCCTCAACTGTTATATCGAGGCGGTAAGCCATCACTAGAAAATGCGCCAATGCCGGAATATCCAAACCATTACTTTGACGACTTTGCCACGGAAATGTATACGCTTGACACCAATCGCGGCTGTCCGTTTGCTTGCAATTTTTGCACCATTATCAATGTCCAGGGCCGAGTCCAACGTTTCCGCGACCCTAAAGCAATTACTGAAATGGTCAGACAAATTTGCAACCAAAAAGGCAGTTTCTCCGGATTTTTCACGGACGATAATTTTGCTCGAAACCCACTTCGCGACGCGATCTTGGACGGGCTGGCTAAATTACGTCAGCAAGACTACAAAATCGGCTTTATGGTTGAAGCTGATTTGGCATCTTTCCAACTGCCGGGATTTATTCCCAAGCTGGCGGCGGCCGGCTGCAGCCAAGTATTTCTTGGTCTTGAGTCGCTCAACCAAGCAGTGCTCAAAGACGCTCGGAAACACCAAAACCAAGTTACCAATTTTCCCAAGATGATTGATGCTTTACACCAAAATGGCATTGGCGTCCATGCCGCTTTTATTATTGGCTGGCCAGTGGAAACACGGGAAAGCATTTTGGCCAGTATTGAGGAATTAAAACGCCTTGGTGTTGACCAAACCTCGCTTTTCATCTTAACGCCTTTGCCGGGTTCGGAACTGCATATCAGGATGTACTGCACGGGCGTGCCAATGGACCTAGACTTCAATGACTATGACAGTTTCCATCTGGTCAATAATCATCCGAATTTGAGCCGGCAAGATTTGCGGCAACTGATGTATAAATGTTTTCGTGAATTCTACCGCTCAAAACAGATGATTGCCGCTTTGAAACGCTTGCCGCCGGAAAGATTCTGGGGAATGCTGCGAAACTATTTTTGGTATCGCAACAGCGCCTTGGGTGAAGGAACACATCCGATGATGGCGGGCTTTTGGTCAAAGAGACGGCGATGCGAACGTCGGCCGGAATTGCCGCGTGAAAGTTTGCTTACGTTCTGGTCCAAAGAAGCTTGGTTTCGGCTCAAATACATTGGCCACTGTTTCCGCGAATTTTACATTTTCCAGCATGTCTATTTTGAGGTGCGCTTGCAGGGTGAAATTGGTGAGCAGATGGCAGATGGCATGACAAAAGCCAGAAGTTGGTACCGTCACATCTTTGCCCGTCCCAGCCGCCAATGGCTCAATGAGTTCTGGATCCGTTACGGCCAACAAAAGTGGGCACTGCTTTGGAAACCTCATTGGCATATCCGGACGCTGCCCTATGCCACGGCGGAAGTGATTTACACTTCGTATTGGGTTGTGGTTCTTTGGTGGAATCTCAAAACCATGGCCGTCTAAATCAAAAAGGCTCTTTGAGTGAAATATGGCTCAAGCACCAGCTTGAGCCTTCTTTATTATGCAAATCCGCCGAATACCCTGCGGTCTCTGCCGCAGGGATGAGGCGGAGTCAATAATTAAATCTGTGAGCGAGCGGTAGCGAGCGAACACTGATCATAAGAGGATTCCAAAGGAGGATACTCCTTTGGTCGGTGGGCAGGGTCTGATGCCCTGCCCACCGAAACTTTATTCACTAAATAAAAAAGCAAGCCTACCTCCCTGAAGCTTGCCTTGATAAAATTATTACTTCAACCAATCCTTAATGGACAAAACCTTTTTCGCCCTAGACGCAGAGGTGATAGCAACGGCCAAATCGGCCATTGCGGACAACTAGGAACGGATCATTGACTAAATAGTCAACAAGAAATCTCGCCTTAGGGCACCTGGCTTTAATCGCGGCGATTTCTTCCTCAACTGAAGGCGGAACATCGCCACGATATTTCATCACCGGCACTCTTGCCCAATAGTAGTCAATAGTGGTATAGGCAAAGTTGACTATAATGCAAGTGGAAATAATAAATATTAAGGCCGCAGATGCAAATGGCCAATCTAGTGCGTCGGCAAATTCATGGCTAGCGGCTTGGAGAACCTGGTTAGATAAATAATAGGACAGACCGCTGACACCGACAGCCAATATTATGGAAACCGTCAGAATTATTGCAATCAATCCAGACATACTACACATACTACCGTTAACCAGTAGTAAACCCATTAAACACAGCTTGCCAAAAGACATATGCAAGTCTTTCAGCACTTGGCTTTTGTAAGCCCGGACTGAAGCCGGAGTAAACGGCTTAATCTTTAGCTCCGCTAAAACTTGGGTAAGTGGCGCTGGGGTAGTAGGGAAATCCTAACTTGTTTTTGGCAGCAAATTAACAGAAAATCTGCCTGGCTTAATTGCCTTTCTTTCCAAAATCGCCGTGTTGAGCATATTGACCTCCTTAACTTGCTGTTTTGACTGGTTGAAGGCGACCGACCCAGTTCAAAAGCGATTTGTCTAATAGTTTTGTTCTGCCAAAGTCCCAAATGAATCCTTTCCCTTTCTTCAATTGATAATTGTTGATAGTGCTTCATATACCCTTATTTTATCAAGGGTGTTGCACTTACTCATTGAACTTACCGTACATTTGCTTGACAAGATTTAGATGATATGCTATAATTAAAAATCGTAAAACCCCGCACTTTTTAGGCATAAATAGAATGAAATAATACTAATAAATAGCTCAATTATTTATCATAAATAATGACTTTTTCAAATGGTCCACTAAAAGGGTACGGAAATACAATGCCTGAAAAGTGCGGGGAAAATTAACTAAATTTATGACCTATATTTTCCAAAAAAATCATTTAAAATTAGCTAAAAAACAACCTCCCCTTAACCCCTCCTTATCAAGGAGGGGAATGGGGTGGTTGCTAATTTTGGCTTTATTTATTACTCTGTTAGCGCCAATCAGCCAATTACAGGCGCTTGAACCCTTAAACATTTCTAGTATTGCGGTGGCTAAAGATAACAACAGCGCCACCATTAGTTGGCAGGTCAATCGTCCGGCTTTTGGTAAATTGGAATACGGTTTAGATTCCGGCCATTATATTTGGGCTTTATCTACAAATCAAAGGGTGACCTCGCAAGCGATTACTATTTTTGGTTTAAATTCCGAAACCACTTATTATTTTCGCATTACCGCGACTGATGACGCCACTGAAGTCCGGTCTTTTGAGCAAAGTTTTAAAACCACTAAGTTCGGCGATAATACGGCGCCGGTCATTTCTCAAGTTCATGTGCCTTATACCACGGGCAAAACCGCCACGATTCAATGGTTAACTGATGAAGAGGCAACCAGCGAAGTTGAGTATGGCTTAACTGCGAATTACGGTTCAATTAAATCAGACAGCCGCTTGGTTCGCGTCCATGATTTAACCATCAGCGGTCTAATTGATGGCACTTATTATCATTTTCGCGTGCGCTCCAAAGATAAAGACAATAATATCGCCCGTTGGGAAGATTTAACTTTTCAAACTAAAGTCACGGATATCAGCGACCGCGAAGCGTTAATTATTTATAGTATTACGCCGGCCGGAGAAAACGATTTATATATCACTAACTCAAGCGCGGTCATTACTTGGCGGACCAACAAACTCGCCGAAGGCTTGGTCAAATACGGCGTCACCACTAATTTCGGCAAAACCGTTAACTATAATCCGCCCCGAGATTTTTTTCAAAGCATTACTTTAACCGGCTTAAAAGCGGATACAGTTTATTATTTCCAAATTGAAGCTAAGGATGTTAATGACAAAATTGCTAAATCCGAAACCTTAACTTTTAAAACTAAACCGAATGCCACCACCGTCAGCCAGCCAACGACTTATGGCTCGGTTTTAGGCATCGGTACTTGCGACGTTAATTTAGAAACTGATTTTGGCTATTATGGCTTATATTACAATTTATCAAGCAATCATCCGGAGGTTGAGCAATATAAAGGCGACATTATTCCTAATACGAAAATCGGCCGGGAAAACGACTGGTATAATCCGGAATTTTTCAGCTTCAGCCGAGTGGATAAAAATTTAACTTTTGGCCAACGCTTTTTGCCCGTTGACGAAGGCAAACCCGGTGATCCTTATGGCTTTGCCGTTAACTGGCGGGCGATTATTGATGTGTCCTCTGGCGCCACTTACCGCTACACCATTGCTTCAGATGATGATTCTTGGGTTTTCATTGATGACCAATTAACCTCTGATTTGGGCGGCTTGCATCCGGCGAAAAATGCGACCAAAGACGTTTATTTAACCGCTGGTTATCATAAATTAGAAATTTATTATGCCGAACGGCAAAAGGGCGGAGCGCAGTTTGATTTTAAACCAGACGGCAATTTAAAATTCCACCCTCTGCCTGAAGGCTGTGAGATTGAAGATGTTTTGGATTATAACCGCTATTTAGGTCAAGGTTTTCTTGGCGGCTATGACCGCGTGACTCAAATCACGGGCAATCAAACCGGCCGCGTTTTGGGCATTTCTACGTTGGACGTGCCAAGTGATCTTTATCGTGGCTATGCCTGCAATCCGGATTTGGGCTACACCAAAATTAAAGCTTTGTATAAAACCACGGAGAGTCCGGATATTTGGGCGATTTTGGAAACCGGCCAAAAGCATTATATTACCAGTCCCCAGTCTTTCAACACGTATGAATGTAATTGGTCAAAAATCAAGACGGTTAGCAAAAAAACTTTAGATAGTTATGCTAACGCCAATTTGGTCCGCACGCCAATTGACCCGATTATTTATCATTTATTTCAGCGGCCGGATCATAAGTGGCTGAAAATCAATCTTCCTTCACCCACGATTTTTGTCAGCTACCCGGGAAATTTTTGGGGCAACGTGGCTCGGATCAATGATTTGGATATCAACTCTTATCCGAATGTTCAATTGATTAAAACTAGCAATCAACCCGAAGTATATTTAATCAGCAATACGAGCAAACAAAAAATCACGGCTCCGGCTTTCCAGCGAATTGGTTATGACTGGGCCGAAGTGGTTGAGATTAACCAGACTCATCTGGACACTTATATTAACGGCGCCCAAATTGACTAAACCAATAAATTACGATATTATAATTTAAGTTAAATTAAGCTATTCCCGCCTCATTGGCGGTTTTAGCTTAAATAAACAGTGTTAATTGTTAACTGTCAAAAGTTAATGGTTATAGTGGGGCCATCGTCCCCGTCTCGCGTCGACTCGCTTCGATAGCGAAGCGAAGCGAGCAAGTGCCGCGAGTCGAGGCGGGTAGCGGTTAGCCATAATAAATTTCCACTATGTATTATATATATTGGCTGATTTCTGAAAATTGAGGAATAACATATATTGGGTTTAGTGATAATTTAGAAAAAAGATTGAAAGAACGTAGAAATAAAAAGGTTAAATCAACAAGAGATTTTGGTAATTTTAAACACTATATTTTAGAAAAAATTGATTCACCGGAAGAAGTGAGAATAAGAGAAAAATATTGGAAATCGTCTTCGGGTAGAAAAAAATTAAAGGTTCTATTTTTGAAATTTTTAAATAAAAAAAGTTAGTAAGCGTGGGGCCATCGTCTAGCGGTTAGGACGTCGGGCTTTCATCCCGGCAACCGGGGTTCGATTCCCCGTGGCCCTGCCATGTAGTGATGAGGTGCAAGACACCGAACACCGAGCGGCCTTGCATTTGAAATAAAAAGAAAAAGCCATGAAATTTGCTCTTGGCTTTTTCTTTTTATTTGATTAATATAATTTTTTGTTTAGAGTAGCACTGTTGACATTACATCTGCCTTTTATTAAGATAAAGTCATAACTTAACCGATCAACATAGCGCGCCATTTTTGGCGTGTTTTTTGTTGCAGATTTTAGAGACAGCAGTGGTGGGTACCCATTTCTTTGGACACCCTGTCTACACTTTAATGGATATATAATTAGTTGTTAATATCTGCTGCCTTACGGCGAATACCGCCGGAG
>Ga0155019_103_pt3 | contig 32685 bp, 39 predicted proteins | sample RifCSPhighO2_01_FD_105987 | JGI IMG/M metagenome (GOLD analysis project Ga0155019, IMG submission 105987) | Candidatus Buchananbacteria bacterium RIFCSPHIGHO2_01_FULL_39_14 | reverse complement strand
CAACTGATTTTTTCGCCCAAAATTCCCTACGATTTGGTCGCCGAGCGAAGCGAGGCGAACCAACGAAATTTGACTTTTCCTTACTGGTGCGGACGAGAGGACTCGAACCTCCAAGGGTTGCCCCACATGCACCTCAAGCATGCGCGTATACCAAGTTCCGCCACGTCCGCCAGACAGTATTTATATCCAAAAAACTCACCAGCCTGTAAGCCCGTCTGAGCCGGCAAGCGATATTAATCTATTCCAATTAGGCGATTTTTTCTTCTTTTAATCTTTTAGAATAGTCGCGGAGATAGTAAAGTTTTGCTTTGGTAACTTTAGCTTGCTTGACGGGCTCAATTTTAATGACATTGGGCGAATAGAGGGGAAAGATTTTTTCCACGCCCACGCCGTCAGAAATTTTGCGCACAGTGATCGTTGCCCCTGGCTCTAAACCGCGGTGATGAGAAATAATAATTCCTTCATAGATTTGAATTCTTTGTTTTTCGCCTTTCGGCCCCTGCTCACTGATTAATTGGTGAACCCGAACTGTCATGCCTGGTTTAAGCGTCGGTAGCGCTTCTTTTTCAATTTTTTTCTTCGCTAATTTATCTTCATGTTCTGAAGCTTTAGCTTTTTTGTCTTTAGCCATATTTTCAGTTAGTTAGTAAGCAATAAGTCCAGATAAGCCAAGATAAGCAATTATTTGATTAGTAATGGTAAGTGATTTATAAATCTTTATCTGGACTTATCTTGACTTAGTTCTTATCTTGACTGATTAAAATACTTAAAAAATATACTCTAAAATTTGGGAAAAGTCAAGTCTTTTTGCTTTTTACTGATTTCTTTTTTAATGATTACCACCGTTTTATTGATTGTTTGCTGTAATTTACCTTCTTGATTAACTACGATATAATCGTAAACATCTTTATGTTTGAGCCATTCTTCGGTGAATTTTTTCCGGCTTTTAATCCGATTTAAAGAATCCTTACCTCGTTTAATTAATCTTTGCTCTAAAATTTGATAGGACGGCGGCGCCAAAAAAATTGCCGTTGTCTTGGGGAATAATTTTTTTATGGTTTTTACGCCGTGCCAATCAACTTTCCAAAGAATTGGTTTATTTTTTTTAATTAACCGGTGAATTTCGGTTTTAGTGCAGCCGCGATAATCGCCGTAAACAAGCGCCCACTCAATGAAGAGTTTTTGCTTAATTATTTTTTTAAATGTTTTTTTAGTAATAAAATAGTAAGGCCGACCTTGACTTTCACCAGGTCGTTGGGGTCGAGTGGCGGTGGTAATGACCCGATTCAAGCTGATTTTTTTCCGTAAGCCGGCAATCACTGAATCTTCGCCAGCGCCTGATGGTCCGGAAATAATAAAAATTTTACCCCGCACTTTGTTGGCATTGATTTTTGTCATTATTTATATTTAGTAGTTTTTATTGATTAAAAAAGTAAGATTTAAGGTTAGATTAATATTTTATGAAATTACACCTATGCCAACAAAGTGCGGGGCTCATTAACTGTTTTGTCTATTCATAAAATCAGTTAACTCGTTTGGTAATGGTGAAGTAAATTCTTGCCATTGATTGGTTTGGTCATAAAAGCCGATTTTAGTGGAGTGGAGAAAGATTCGGCCCGGATTAACCACTTTAATTTTTCGGCGCAAGAAATGAAAAATTTTTTTTCTGGGCCTATATAATTGGTCGCCCAAGATCGGGTGGCCGATTGCCGAAAAATGAGCCCGGATCTGGTGAGTGCGGCCAGTGAGAATCTGGACAGCAATTAAGGTGTAATCTTTTATATATTCTAAAACTTGGTATTTGGTTTTGGCAACTCGGTCGGCTGGCTTGAATTTGAATTTACCTAAGCGCGGGTGGGCGACAAACTGGCCGTTTCGGCTGCGGCCGATCGGTAAATCAATTTTGCCTTCCCATTGCGCTATTTTACCGTAGACCAAGGCGATATATTCTTTACGAACCAATCTTTTTTTAAATTGTTCTTTAAGATGATAATAGGCTTGCTGGGTTTTGGCGACAATCATAATTCCGGAAACGTCGCGATCAAGCCGATGGATAATACCCTCGCGATATTTTTCTTCGCCGACATCTTTAATGTTCGGGTAATGAGCTAAAAGCCAACTGACCAAAGTGTCGGTTTCATTTTTATCAGTTGGGTGAACCCCGTTATTCCCTGTCCTAAAGGATGAGGCTTCTTTAGAGGAAATTAATTGATTGTCTTCGGTTGTTATATTCCTCGCTGGCCTAATGGTCAAGGTTTCCTTGGGAGTAACGGGGTGAACTAAAAGTCCGCTTGGTTTTTCCAAAATAAGAAAATCATTGTCTTCAAAAATCACTTTTGGCGATAAGTGACCACCCCCTCCTCCCTCCCCCTCCTTTAAGGAGGGGGAGAAAAAAGAGGGGGAGGTGATTTGTTTTTTATCCTCTGTCACGATCGTGATCGTGTCGCTGACTTTCAAGAATTGATGGACTTTGGCCGGCTTATTATTGATTAATACGCCACTGCTCTTAATTAATTTTTTAATCTGCGAACGATTATAATCAGTTAAATTTTGCGTTAGAAATTTATCCAGACGCATTTTCGCCTGACTGGCCGAAACAACAAATTTCATATACTTATAGATATTTTTTAATATATTTTAAGCCAGCGGTTTTAGATTTAACTTTTCCCCGTAGCTGGGCTTCGCGCAGAAGGCCTAAAAGTTTTCCGATTTTTGGGCTGGCGGTAAGCTTAAAAGTTTTCATTAAATCATTGCCATCAACCAAGGGTTTAGGCAAGACATTTTTGGCGCGAGTGGTTTTTTTTATTTTATTAATCCGATTTTTCAGTTTTTTATAATTAGAAAAATCCGGCTGGCCGTTTGGGGGAACGGTCGCTAAAATATCAGCATAAATGGCCATTAAAAGCTCGGTTCCGGGAAAATTAGGATTAAAAAAATATTTTTCAATTGTTGTATCTTTCATTTCGCTAACCGTGTTGCCGGCCAGAATCATATGTTTAGCAATAATTTTTTCCACCACATCAACATTAAGGCCGGTCGAGGCTAATTTTAATTGCTCGCTAATTTCCCGAAATTTTTTGACAGAAACAATTTCATGGCCGCTAAAACGAATTCGATCTTCGTGAGTAATCGTAAAAGGTTTACCCAAATCATGAAAAATTAAACTCCAAATCACTTCGGCGCTGGGTATTTTTTTGTCAAACTCTTTAATCAAAGCGGTTGAATTAAGTTTGGTTAAGGCTAAAATGGTGTGAGTCCAGACATCACCTTCACTGTGCCAATTTTTCGGCTGAGGGCAATTTTTCATTTTCAAAAGTTCAGGGAAAAGATTTTTAATCGCTCCACTTTTGTTTAATAATTCTAAGGCTAAAACCGGATTAGCGCTGAAGGCTCGAGTTAGCTCTTTAGCGATAATTTCATAAGCTACCACTCTTTCGTCAGCTATTTTTTTATTAAGATTTTTAATTTGTTTTTTGATCACTTGCCAAGTCTTTGATTCAATCTGAAAATTCAGTTGGCAGGCAAAGCGGATGGCTCGAAGCATTCGCGAATAATCTTCTTTGAATCTTAATTCCGGTTTGCCGACGGTGCGGATAATTTTTTTATTTAAATCATTCAAACCGCCAAAAGGATCCACTAAGTAATTTTGAGATTTGAGATTTTCCGCCCGAGGCGGATGCGCCTTGGGCGTAGAGATTTGAGATATCTTTATTGCCATGGCGTTGATCGTGAAATCGCGGCGGCTTAAATCGTCTTCAATTTTTAAATTAGCTTTGCTTTGAATTTTGAAATCACGGTAAGCGCCAGAAAAATTAAGCGAATGTTCGGTCCGCGGTAAAGCAATGTCAATTTCTTCGCCCGTCCAGCCCCGCGGCTTAAATTTAAAAACGCCAAATCGCTTGCCCACCAGATCAACTTTGCCGAATTTTTTCAAAAAATTTTCCAAGTCATTTTTATTGACCTCCCGAATGACAAAATCAAAATCTTTAGTCGGGCGATCAAGCATTAAATCGCGCACCGCGCCGCCCACTAAAAAAATTTCTGCTTTCGGGTATCGGCGGGCGAGTTGTTTAGCAAAAGGCTGATTTGACCAGTTTTGTAATTGTTTTTGACATGGATTCATAGTTTTATTTTAGCAGAAAAACATTTTTTTTAAAATTCTTAAAATTTGACCCGTCTAAGTTTTTGTCAAGCAAAAATTTAGGTGGGGTTGACCCCGCACCATGCGGGTATTTATATTTTTGATTATACAATCTGGGTTTAATTTACACATTTTTGATTTATGAGAGATAAAAATGATTATTTCTAAAATTCTCTTTGATATACCCGAAAGCGCGGGGTTGACTACATCACTGATATCAGATAAGATAAAAAACGTTGTTATCACTTTGTTCCTTGAAGTTATCAATCAAGAGGAGATTTAAAAAATGATACTGCGCGGGATTGATTTTGGCTATGTTTTGACTTCCGCTGGCGCCAGGAATTTTTTTGGTGAGGGTTATTGGTTTCATCGTTTATGGCCTTGGTCAATGATGGATTTTACTGGTTCAACGTTTGTCACTAAGACGATCACTTTAAATGCTAGACCGGGCAATATGCCATTATGCCAAGATCAGCTATCGCCTCGGGAATTTTTTCCCAAATGCGTTAAAGTCTATTGGCGGAAAGGGTTGGTGCTAAACGCCGTTGGTTTAAGCGGTCCGGGAGCAAAATGGTTGTTTGCTGCTGGGACTTGGCAGAAAATTGAATCACCGTTTTTTATCTCTTTTATGGCAGTCAGTGCGGAGCTGAAAGAGCGCCGGGAAGAACTTTGGCAATTTGTCGAGTTATTTTCTAGAGAGTTGTCAAAGTTTAAGGCCAAGGTTGGTTTAGAGATTAATTTTTCTTGCCCTAACGTCGGTTTGAAATCAGAGAAGCTTTTAGACGAGGTTCAAGAGGCTTTAACCATTGCCGCCCGGCTTAACATTCCTTTAGTGCCTAATTTTAATCCTTTAGTCTCACCGGAAAGCCTAAAGACAATTTGTGAGCACCCAGGCTGCGATGCTGTTTCGGTGGCTAACACGATTCCGTGGGGGAAACTGCCGGAAAGAATTGATTGGGTTGGGTTATTTGGCACTGATGTTTCGCCGTTGGCGAAATTTGGCGGCGGCGGTTTGTCTGGCTGGCCGCTTTTGCCGATTGTGGCCGAAACTATTTCTGAAGCCAGAAAATTGGGGGTCAAAAAACCAACCATTGCCGGCGGCGGCATATTTTCAATTCAAGCGGCTGATAAATTAATTGCGGCCGGGGCATCGGCAATCAAATTTGGTACGGTATGTATTTTGCGGCCTTGGCGGGTCAAAAGAATAATTGAGTATATCAATCAGAAACTTGGTGAATTGCAAGATTGGGAATAGTCAATAAATTTGTCACGATTAAGCCTTGAATAAGAACATGAGATTAAGTCAATTCATCTCTTGAGGTCTTTGACCAGCCGTTTTCATTTACGATCTTTTAAGATTAAATTTCCGTCTACCAAATCGGCAGACGGTTTTTATTTTAAAATCTCAATTGATCAAAAATTATTTATATTAGATTGACATGGTGGAATATTCATGTTAATTTATGAAAGCTATCAAGATGATTTACTGACAGGAGATTAAATCATGAACAGGTTGATGATCTTTTTTCAGCGTTTATTTAGGCGGGAAAGTAGTTCTTTGCAATCAGGGGCCGCTGATCCCAGTCAGCCATGGACACGACTTGTCATTCTTCCCGGCGAGTCTGAACCAAGGCGAATGAATGATGATTCACCGGTTAATACGGTAGCTGAATTGATTAATCAAAGGCTGAAAATGGTGGGAGCTGATCCTAAAGAGCCAACAATGCCAACCGTGGATCCAAATCATCAATAAGGACAAAATAGACGGTGGAATAAACCCATCGTTTTTTATTTCTAAATGATAATTAAACAAAAAATTCCGCCATAGCGGAGATTTTTGGTGGGCTCGTGCAGACTTGAACTGCAGACCTCTTCGATGTCAACGAAGCGCTCTAACCAACTGAGCTACGAGCCCCTAGTTTAAAAAATTTTAAAATACTACATAATCAATAATATAAGTTTTTATTTTTTATGATGGTGCGCATGGCTGGACTTGAACCAGCGAACCTTCCGCTTATAAGGCGGATGCTCTAACCAACTGAGCTACATGCGCATTTTATTCAGAAAAGTAAATGTTAAAAAGGGGATAATGTTGGGTATCCCAACATAAACTATTATACCAGCCTTATTATTTTTCCCCAAGTTTCTTTTTTATCTCTTCTACCACTTCTTTTTCCGCTTCACGCAGAGTTTTTTCCATTAAATTAAACTCCGTCAAAGCCTTATTACCCGTGGGATTAAAAACAGAAGTTAAATACATCGCATTTTGATTTTTTAAACTATCAACCAGGACTTGAGTTTTGCCGCCCACCTGATAGATTAAGACGACGACTTCAACACCGGGGATAAAAGAAATTAATTCTTCCACCACTGAAGGCAAATCATCTTGACTGGCTTGAGTTTCGACAAAATCATGTTCCGTTAAAAGCGACCAGATTAAACGATTGTTGCTGTCACTTTTCAGGCGGGCCAAAACCCGGCCCCATAAATTCAAAGTCGCTAAACTTCGGTTGCGATAAAGGCTTTTGATAATCGTATCGCGGTCCGCTTCAGCGGCCAAGAGCGCGCTCGCAATCTCTAAAGTTTTAGGCGTGACGTTTGGCGTTTTGAAACTTTTAGTTTTTGCCACCAGCCCCGTCAAAAGGCAAGTGGCAACTTCCTGATCAAGCAAATTTTTATCAATTTCATCAATCAGGTTATATAAAATTTCCGCGGTGGCGACCGCATTTAAATTCGTTAAATTAATTTGGCCGAAATGTTCATTTTCCGCGTGGTGGTCCAGATTAATAATGGTGGTATTGTAAAAAAATTCCGTGAACTGATAATAAATTTTACCTAACGAATCAAGGTCTGGCGCATCCAAAGTAATAATTAAATCATATTTATAATCAGAACTTTTCGCGTTGACTTTTTCTTGGTTTAAGGCGCCGCTCTTGGGGGTGAGGTAAATTTTTAAATTTTCACCTTCTAAATTATAACTTAGGTCGTCAATTTCAGTTTGGCGAAGGTCAACCTCAATAATAAATTTTTGCAGGCTAGAAATTTTGTCAGTAATGATTTCACTCTTGGGCAAAAATTTGAGATTTTTTGGCAAGCTAAAACTATCAGCGACAATATCAACTAGCTTATCCTGTTTTTTCAAAATTAAATAAAGCGCTAGCGCACAAGCTATCGCGTCTGGGGAAAAATCTTTGGGCAAGGCAATTAAGATTTGCCTTGCTTTTCGGATTTGCTCGGTGATTTGTTGAGCTTCAGTTAAAGCCATTCCGTCCAATTTTTAATTTATAATTTTTAATTTTGAATCAATATTTTAATATTCAAAATTCGAAATTGAATCGAAACTCGAATTTCAAAATTTGAAATTCAAACAAAGTTATTAATTATACCCATTTTTAGGGAATCTGTCATCTTAATGGTTTGGTTTAAAATTGTCAACCATTGACAGAATTAGTTGTTTACTGTATAATAAAATATCTTCTAAAAAAGTGATAGCATTCGGTACTTGGACTTTTGGGGTTTGGACTCCTTAAACCTTTTCGGTCTTTGGAGTTCAGACCCTTATTTTTTTACTCAAAAATTGCTAAAAAATTTGCGAAGAAGCCAAAAAAATGCTAAAGTAATAGTATTAATGGAGATAAAATTTTAAGTTTTATGACCATACAAACTTTTATTAAACAACGGCCTTATTTAATTTGGTATGTCAAAGATTTTAATCAACTTTCTGCGGCGGCGATTGTGGAAGCTGTTTTGAATTATGGTGATTTTTCTGACGTCAAAAAATTGATTGCCATTTTAGGAATGAAAAAAACAGCGGCAATTTTCCGAAAACAAATCAGGGTAAAAAGAATAAATTATGATCCTAAGATAGTGAATTATTTTAAACTCTATTTCAAAAAGTATGCATAAAGAAATTTTAACCCCGGAGCAGATAGAACTTTTGCCGCTGGTAAAATCTTTTACCAAAAATTTTGGCTTAGTCGGCGGTACCGCCATTGCTTTGCATCTTGGACATCGCCGTTCAATTGATTTTGATTTTTTTACCAGCAAAGACTTTGACAATTTGAAAATTAGAAATCAGGTTTTGAAATTTAAAAAGATCAATCAGGTTTTAAGAGATGAGAAGGGACAGTATACCATTGTTGTTAATGAAACGAGGTTGACCTTTTTTTGTTATCCTTTCAAGATAAATTTTTCTAAAAGTTTTGAGCGAATGTGCCGGTTACCAGACTTACTGACTTTAGCCGCGATGAAGGCTTATGCCTTAGGTCGGCGAGCAAAATGGAAAGATTATGTTGACTTATATTTTATAATAAAGAGGCATTATCCTTTAGGAAGTATCATAAAAAAAGCTAAGCAGATTTTTGGCCGTGAATTTAACGAAAAAATTTTTCGCAGCCAGCTAGTTTACTTTAGAGACATTGATTATTCCGAAAAAGTGATTTATTTGCCTAATTGGCAAGTGAAAGATCAAGAGATTAGAAAAGCTTTAATTAAATTTAGCTTAGGTTAAATAAGCAACTAAAATGGCTAACTTTGAAATCCCGAAAGCCTACGAGCCGCAAAAATATGAAGACTCTCTCTACCAAAAATGGGAAGAGTCTGGTTTTTTTAATCCGGATAATCTCCCGGGGCGCCGACAAAAATCTTTTACGATTTCTTTGCCGCCGCCGAACGCGACCGGTGTTTTGCACATCGGTCACGCGGTGATGCTGGCGATTCAGGATTTAGTGATTCGCTTTCAGCGCCTGCAAGGCAAAAAAACTTTATGGCTGCCCGGGACTGATCATGCGGCCATTGCCACCCAAACAAAAGTGGAAAAATTAATAAAAGACAAGGAAGGCAAAACCCGATTTGATTTAGGCCGGGAGGACTTTTTAAAGCGCGTTAATGATTATGTCAAAAAATCGCAAAACACGATTAAAAATCAGATTAGAAAAATGGGTTCAAGTTGTGACTGGTCGCGTGAACGATATACTTTAGATCAAGGTTTAACTTTGGCGGTTCATACGGCCTTTGTTGAAATGTATCAGGACGGATTAATTTATCGCAGGGTGCGCGTGGTTAATTGGTGTCCGCGCTGTCATTCAACATTGTCTGACGACGAAGTCGAATATCGGTCGGTTAAAGAAAAACTTTATTGGATTAAATATGGACCTTTTATTTTAGCCACGGCGCGTCCGGAAACAAAACTGGGCGATACGGCGGTTGCTGTTCATCCAAGCGACAAGCGCTACACGAAATATGTTGGTCAAAAAATAATGATTCCCGGTGTTTTAGGCGATTTTGAAATTACGGTCGTGGCGGATGGGGCGGTTGATCCCCAGTTCGGCAGCGGGGTGATTAAAGTAACGCCGGCTCACGATTTTACTGATTTTGAAATTGCGCAAAGGCACAATATTGCTTTCAAGCAAGTTATTGATGAAGATGGAAAAATGATGGCGAATTGCGGCAAGTATGCCGGAAAAACCACGTGGCAATGCCGCCAGGCGATTGTGGCGGATATGCAAAAAATGGGTTTGATTGAAAAAATTGAAGACTATGACCACAATCTTTCCGTTTGCTATCGTTGTGAAACGCCGATTGAACCGATTCCTTCAAAACAATGGTTTATTAACGTCACCAAGCCAATCGATAAATTCGGCGGTAAAACTTTGAAAGATCAGGCCTTAGCGGTTGTTAAAGACGGTGAGATCAAGATTATTCCTGACCGGTTTGAAAAAGTCTATTATCATTGGCTGGAAAACTTGCGCGACTGGTGCATTTCCCGGCAGCTTTGGTTTGGCCATCGCATACCTGTTTACTATCGTAAACAGGCAAACTCTAAATCCGAAACCCTAAATCCGAAACAGCAGGAAGAAATTTATGTTGGTATTGAGCCGCCGAAAGGTGAGAGGTGGGTTCAAGATCCTGACACTTTAGACACTTGGTTTTCCTCCGGGCTTTGGACTTTTTCCACTCTTGGCTGGCCCGAAAAGACAAAAGATTTAACGACTTATCACCCGACTGATTTAATGGAAACTGGTTATGACATTTTATTTTTTTGGATTGCCCGGATGATTATCATGTCAACATATTTGTTAAACGATGTTCCATTCCGTACGGTTTATCTCCACGGTTTAGTCCGTGACGAGCAGGGGAGGAAGATGAGTAAGTCTTTAGAAAACACCATTGATCCTTTGGACATGATTAAAAAATACGGCGCCGACGCCACGCGTTTGAGTTTAATCATCGGCAATACGCCGGGCAATGACATGAATATTTCCGAAGCCAAAATCGCCGGTTATCGCAATTTCGTCAATAAACTTTGGAACATTTCGCGTTATATTTTAATGAGAGCCTCGTCTGTCCAGCTGATTGAAAAACCGCTCCAGCCCAAAACCCTGGCGGACAATTGGATTTTATTTGAACTTGATAATTTAATTGATTTTGCCGCGAAAAATTTAAGTGAATATAATTTTTCCATTGTTGGTGAAAAAATTTATGAATTTACTTGGTTAAAATTAGCTGATTGGTACGTCGAAATCTCAAAAGTCAAAAGTCAAAATTCAAAACTGACGGAAGAGATTCTTTTGTATATTTTGCAAGTTTTGCTTAAACTTTGGCACCCGTTTTGTCCTTTTGTCACGGAACAAATTTGGGGGCAGTTACATTCTAAAGAATTATTGATTGTTCAACCTTGGCCAAAACCATTAAACAAAATTAATCAAAAAGTGATTAAAGATTTTGATTTAATTCAAAACATTATTACGGCGATTAGGAATTTGAGGGTGGAAGTTAAATTGGCGCCGGGGCAAAAAACGAAAGCAATTGTTATTTCTTCTAAGGCTAAATTAATATTAGGCCAGGTAGAAATTATTAAAAGTTTAGCGCGGCTAGACGATCTAAAGATTTTAACCAAAAGCCAAAAGTTAGCCAAATCATTCTCCGCGATTATTGCCGGCGCCGAGATTTATTTGCCCGTTTCTGGTATGATGGATATAGTTAAAGAAGTTAAAAGGTTAGAAGCAGAAGCGCAACAGGCTAAAAATTTTATTAGCCATTTACAGCAAAAATTAGAAAATAAAAGATTTTTAGAACGCGCGCCCAAAGAAATTATTAACGCGGAAAAAGACAAATTGGCAATTAATCAAAATCGTTTAGAAAAAATTGAACAGCAGCTAAAAACATTAAGATAATTATGAATTTTGAAATTCGAATTTTGAATCAATTTTGAATGTTTTAATAATTCAATAATTAGAATTTGAATCAAAATTTAAAATTAGAAATTCGAAATTAAAAGTATGAGTAGCTTGCGAAATCAAAAAATTGAAGAAGTCTTAAGCCGCGGGGTGGAAAATATTTATCCCAACAAAGAAGCTTTGGAAAAAGTTTTATCAGCCGGTAAAAAGTTAAGAATTTTCACCGGCATTGATCCGACTGGCCCAAGCCTGCATTTAGGCCATGTCGCCGTGCTTTTAAAATTAAAGCAGCTTCAGGATCTAGGCCATGAAGTTATAATTTTAATTGGCGATTTCACCGCTCAAATTGGCGACCCGACCGATAAAATGGCGGTCCGAAAACCGTTAACCAAAAAACAGGTCTTAACTAACGCTAAGGACTATAAAAAACAGGTTGGTCAGATTTTAGATTTAAAAAAAACCATTTTCAAATATAATTCAGCTTGGCTGGAAAAATTGACTTTCACGGATTTTTTACAACTCTCCGCTTATTTTACCGCCCAGCAGACTTTGGCCCGCGGCATGTTTAAAGAAAGGCTGACCGCCGGTAAAGATTTATATTTACACGAATTTTTTTATCCTTTAATGCAGGCTTATGATTCCGTGGCCATGGATGTGGATATGGAAATCGGCGGTAATGACCAGACTTTTAATATGCTCGCGGGGCGGACGCTAATGAAAAAAATGAAAAATAAGGAAAAGTTTGTTTTGGCGGTTAAGCTCCTTGAAGATCCGACGGGCGTTAAAATGGGCAAAACCCAAGGCAATATGGTGAGTTTGGCGGATCCGGCGCCGGCGATGTACGGCAAAATTATGAGTTGGCCTGATGATTTTATCGCCTTGGCTTTTGAATTAATTACCCCAGCGCCAACCGCCGAAGTTTCACAGGTTAAAAATGATTTGAAAGCCGGAAAAAACCCAAAAATTTTAAAAATGCTTTTAGCTTATAAAATCGTGGAATTTTATTATGGGGCAAAAGCGGCGATTGCCGCTGAGGAAAATTTTCGTCAGGTTTTTGAAGAAGGGCTAAATCCGGATAAAATGCCAAAATTTAAAACTAAAAGCAAAAAATTAGTTGATATTTTATTGGAGACAAAACTTGCGACTTCTCGCACTGAAGCCCGACGTTTAATTAATCAGGGCGGAATCAGAGTTGACACAAAAAAAGTTACCGACGAAGATTATCAGATTGATAAAATTGATGCCGATGGTGTGGTCATTCAAAAAGGCAAGCGGCATTTCATTAAGATCGTTAATTAAGTAGATTCAGTAAATCAAGCAAATTCAGCTGACCCGCTGAATTTACTGAACTTGCTTAATTTATTGAAATATGGGCAAAAAGAAAATTTTAATTATTGAAGATGAGGTGGCTTTGATTAGAAATTTAGAGTTTGCCTTGAAAGATGATTATGAGGTTTTAACTGCGACTACTGGCCAAGCAGGTTTAGCTAAAGCCAAAAAAGAAAAACCCAATTTAATTTTATTAGATATTTTGTTGCCTGACACTGACGGCTTTACTATTCTACGAGAGCTGAAAACCAATAAACAAACTGATGATGTTTCGGTTATTGTTTTAACCAATTTAAGTGATAGTATTACGGTTAGTAAGATTATGGCGGCGGGCGGCACGGCTTATTTGATTAAAGCTGATTGGAGTATTGGTGATATTGTTAAAAAAATTGAAGAGAATATTTAGTTAATCAAGTGAACCCCGCACCTTTAGACTATTTAGTTAATTTCCTCTTTGTTTTTTCCCATAAAATATTTATTTATCAATTAAATTTTTTCAGGAAATAATCTCTAGCTTTGATTTTCAATCAAAGCGATAGTCTAAAGGTGCGGGGCGAATCAAGTCAATATAAAAAAGACCAGCCCGATTTATTTTGGACTGGATTTTTTGAATGATTTGATGAGTAACCAATGAAGCAAGGGAACGACGCCAAAAAATTTCTGGGCTTTGCTTCCTTGTTCCAAAATCAAATTGTTGGCCCAAGTTTCCGCTGGCCAAACAAAGCGTTTGACATCAGACCAGGTTGGGTTTTGGCAAACCGACGTGCTGTGATAAGTTCGGCAGTCAATCGGTCGGGCCGGATAAACACGGCAATTGCCGCTCTCGTCTAAAAAAGCGCAAGGTTTGCCGTCCCAATATTCATTAGCCCAGATAATTTTTTCGGCGGAGGTGATAACGGTACCTGTCAACTGATGTTGTTCCAGCCATTGTTGATACTCGGCCGCTCGTTTTCTGGCACGATTCAAAATCGTATCGCGTTGCCTTCTGGGCAAACTTAGAATATAAGTAATGATTTCGTCAAACTCGGCTTCGGTTGAGGTGACTAATTGGTGGCAGCAGGCACTACAGCCCTTGTGGCAGGCAAAACATTGTGGCTGACTTTGGCTTTGCGCTTCAACAACCTCGCTTAGAGCTTTATAGACGCTAGCGATAAATGACATTCCTTTTTTTGTTTTTCGTAAAACCAGATTTATGAATTCAGCTTCAGTCATTGATCTTCTCCTTAATTAAAGAGCCGTGATTAAGTTAGCATTGTTTTTCTTCGCCGTCAAATTATCATTGACCTGTTAAAATTTTTGTTTCACAAAAACTTAGTCAGGCGAAATGAAGCATTGTTTTGGCCAAGAGAACAATTGAGAAAACCCGATGCTTGGTATAATGGTTGCGTGCATAGTTTTGACAAAAATATTGTTTTATGGTATATATAAAATAATAATAGTTTGTAGTTTTGGTTGGTGATTAAAACAAGAATTGGTGGTCAAAACAGCGAAGAGGAGAGAAAGAATGGGAACGCGGAAAGAAGTTAAGTCAATGTCGGCTGAAGAGGCTGAAGGGATGGAGGAGAGATATATTCGGGCGCGGGAGGTCTATACAGCTGTCAGTATGTTGATGGCTCATCCGCCGGAGGGTCAAGAGGAGCGGCTCAAGGAAGTGGCCATTATTAAGGCAGCGGTTGAGGCTGACCAGTTTTCCTGGCCAGAAGTGTTACTGGCCGGGCTGAACGACAAGGTGGCTGATTGGCAGCGGGAGTTATTAGAGATGAATTCCGATAATGAAATGCCGGTGATGCCAAATTTGATGCCAACCGTGACGCCAGTGGATTTCGAGTGCGGTCGAGGGAAAGCCGTAAGTGTTGGAGAAGATAATGCACCGGAATTTTCCAGTGGCCAATGTCATTACCTGGGCCCAAGGAGCCGGGGGAAAGCCGTTAACCAGTAGTAATCGTCCTTTGTTCTATTGAGTATTTTTTTCGACGGACCGAATCAGTTTTCGGTCCATTTTTTTGTATACTAATGGCGATATGCGAACATCCCTCACCCTACCTTCTCCCCGAAAGAAGTTAAATCAATTTAAAGGGGGAGAGAGATATGATGGATAACGGATAGGAGTTAGCTTGATTAACTGGATTTACTTGATTTACTAATAACAAAAAGGCAGGGGGCAACCCCGCCTTAATCGATTTTGTCGATTGAAGTAGGGCTAACCTGCCTTTTCTGAGTGTTGCCGATTCTGACCTTTGGCAACCTAATTAAGAAATTAAGAAAAACTGCTTGCCGGTGAGCGAAATACTCTGGTATTTTTGGTCTCGGAAACTCAATTTTGTGGTTTTTAGACCAGAACAGAATATTTACCCCCTGCATTAATTTAGACGTATAAGACGTTTATTTGTTACCATGCACCATCCCCGCCGCTCGCGAGTAGCGGGAGATACGGGGTTTTATTTTCGTATAATAAAACATAAATTTTGCTATTTAGTCAAGGGAAGCTTCGCACATTTTTTGATAAATTTTGATGAGCTGTCCGAACGCCTTGTCCCAGTCGCGACTTAAAGCCGTGTTTCTGGCATTTTGACCCATAATTTTTCTTTGGTCAGAATGTTGAATAAACTGGCTAATCGCTTCAGTAAAAGCGGTAATGTTGGGCTTGACGATTAAGCCGTTAATTTTATTTTTTACTAATTCTTTGGGTCCGCCGACATCAGTGACAATCACTGGTAAGCCGCTAGCCTGGGCTTCTAACACGGCGTTGCCAAAAGTGTCAGTCACTGACGGAAAAACAAAAAAATCAGCGCTGGCATAAACTTGGCTTAATTTTTTTCCGGTCAGGTAGCCCCAAAATTTTGCTTGGGGTAATTGTTTCATCAAACCAGTTTTGTAAGGTCCATCGCCAACTAACCAGAGGTCAACATTTTTTCTATTTTTCCAGACTTCAACCAAAAGGTCTAAATTTTTTTCCAGCGAAAGGCGGCCAACATATAGGGCGACTGGTTTTTTTGATTTTAATCTCTGGTTTTGCCAGACAGGATTAAAAATTTTTGTGTCCACTCCACGCGGGAATAAATCAAGTGGCCGATCTAAAAATTTTAATTTTTTTTGAACCTCTCGGCTCGGGGCTAAAACTAAATCAGTCTTCGCATAAAACCATTTTAAAAACCGCCAGACCAGTCCCTGCGACATTTCACCAAGCGGCGAGAGAAAAGTCAGCGATAATTTTTTTAAATTTATGGTCAGCCAATTTTGAGCATAATCAGCCAGCAGCGTGTGGAAAACGCCGATTTTTGGGATTGGTTGATGGGCAAAAATAATTCTGGCGGCGATGCCAAGTGAACCGGGAGTAGCTAAATGGATTAAATCATAATTACCTTTGGTTAATTTTTCTTTTAAGCCCGGGGAAATAATTCGGGCGTCAAAGGGCGGCAAGTCATAATAATATTTTACTGGCCAGACCGAAGCCAATTGATAAATATTCACCGTACCTTTTTTTTGATGATTTTCTTTTCTGCCGAGCGTAAAAATATCCAGTTGGATATTTTTACGCCGGCAATATATAGCTAACTCTTGATAAGTCCGGGAAACGCCGTTAACGGCAAAATAGGTGTCGGTAATGAGCGCAATTTTACCAGCAAAATTTGATTTGGTTTTTTCAAAAAATTTATTCTCAGGCATATTATAAAAGTATTATAGCATCTTAAACTAAGTCAGTTGAGTTGAATAGAGAGGAGACGGTTTAGCTTAAATAAGCCAAAAATTATGAAAAATTTTTTTTAGAAAAGCTCAATCCTTGACAAATTCAAAATTTTTCTTATAATAGGGATATTTAAAATAGCAAAATTGTTTAATTTTCTATCCTAGCGCTAAATTTTGCCTAGAATATTTTAATTTATGAAAGGTTACAATCAGTCAATTATTGTTTTCGGCGTGGCTTTAGCCTGGTGGTTGGCGGTGCCAATCGTGACGGCCATAATTATTGGTAATTTTTTTGATCAACAATTTAATATTAAGCCGTGGGGGTTAGTGTTTGCCATTAGTTTTGCTTTTTTGGTTTCTAACGCCGGCATTATTCGGCAAGGCCTAAAATTAATGAAACGTTTAGAGCAAGAAGACGCCCTAAAAAAAGATTTAATGAAAAAAGATAACCATGAGTCAAAATAATCTGGAAAATTTAAGTGACGTTCAAGTTCAGGCCTCTTCGCCTACCGCAATTGAGGGAAATGCGGGAAAAGTTTATACTGAAGTTAAGCATCAGCCGACCCTATATGCCGAACCGGTGCTGAAGTTTAAAGATTTTACCGTCACTAATTCATTGCTTACTTCTTGGGTTGTAGTTGGTTTAATTGTGATTTTTTCTGTCATTATCCGTTTTAGAATCAGCCGGATCCCTCAAGGCTTTCAAAATTATTTAGAAGTGATGGTTGATGGCGCTTTGAAACTCGCCGACAGCGTGACGGGCAATCGTCAGAGTTCTTTAAAATTTTTGCCGATTGTTTTTCCACTTTTTATTTTTATTTTGTTAAATAATTGGCTGGGTTTATTACCGGGTATTGGTTCGATCGGATATTTCGCGAACGAAGGTGGGCATCAAATATTTATTCCTTTTTTTCGCGGCGGGACAGCGGATTTGAACACGACTTTGGCGCTTGCCATTTTGGCGGTGATTATGACTCATATTTTTGGGGTGATGACGGTTAATTTTTGGCACCATTTTAATCGCTTTTTTGGCTTGAAATATTTTTTGGAGTTGCCGAAAAAAATTTTTAGGGATAGAGAATACACGGCGATTTTAATTCAGCCGATTAATTTTTTGGTCGGCTTAATTGAGCTGATCGGTGAATTAGCCAAAGTGGCTTCCCTCTCCTTCCGACTTTTTGGTAATGTTTTTGCCGGCGAAGTTTTATTGGGGGCAATAGCGTTGATTTTTGCCTACCTTTTGCCAATCCCATTTATTTTTTTAGAAATTTTGGTTGGTATCATTCAGGCCTTAATTTTTGCCATGCTGACCTTGGTTTTTCTAACCGTGGCGACAGCTGACCATGGTTCAAGTCATTAATTAAAGATAATTATTAACTATGGCGGTAAAAAATATTTTTTTTGCCACTGTAAAGGAGAGAATTTTATGGATTTAACTATTTTAGCCAAAGCTTTAGCAATCGGTTTAGGTGCCCAAATGCCGGCCTTGGCGATTGGCTTGATCGGCGCTAAAGCGATGGAAGCGATTGGCCGTAATCCCGAAGCGGCCGGAAAAATTTTAGTGCCGATGCTTTTGGTATCGGCTTTTGCTGAAGCCGTTGCCATTTACGCCCTGGTCATTGCTTTTTCAATTTCTTAAATTTTGAGGTAGATCAAGGCTAAGTTTTATGGAGTCAATTATTGCGACTTTTCACTTGGATTGGAAATTGGTTTTGGCGCAACTGGTTAATTTTGCGTTAGTCGTTTTTGTGCTGTGGTTTTTTGTTTTAAAGCCTTTAACTAAGGTGATGGGCGAGAGAAGTCAGGAAATTGAGAAAAGTTTAATCCAAACCAAAGAAATTGAAGAAAAGTTTAAAGAAGCCGAAAAGGAAAGGGCGGAAATTTTAAAAGAGAGCCGGCGTCAAGCCCAAAAAATTATTGCTCAAGCAAAAATTTTAGCTGACAGTGAACGGGAAAAAATTATTGAATCGGCAAGGCTAAAAGTAGAAAAAATCGTTGAGGATTCTAAAACCAATTTGGCTTTTCAAAAAAAACAGGTCTTGGCGGAAATTCATCAATATTTAGCGGATTTGGTGGTTGGCGCTTGCGAAAAAATTTTGCCGTCAGTGATGGATAAAAAAATTGATCACGCCTTAGCCGATAAAGTTTTAGCCGAAGTGGAAAAGCAGGATTGGCAAAACAAAAAATTATGAAAGTTTCCAGCAAACAATATGCCCAAAGTTTATATCAGGCGCTAGAACAAACGCCCCAAAATCACTGGGAAAATATTTTTAATAACTTTGTGGTATTACTGGCGAAAAATCATTTATTGAGCCAAGCGCCAAAAATTTTTATAGAATTTAAAAAATATTATAATGACCAAAAAGGCATTATCGAGTTCCAAGTTAAAACACCAGTGCCATTGAATAGTGAACAGCGCCAGAGCCTCACGCAGCGCCTAAAAGAAATTACCGGCCAAAAAATTGAGCTAATTGAGAGTTTAGACCGCGCCTTGATCGGCGGTCTGGTTTTACAAACAGCGGATTTGTCAATTGACGGCAGCTTAAAAAATAATCTTCAAGATTTGAAAAAAGAGATTAGTTTAGATATTAATTATTTGTCTGAAACTTAAAAAGGTATGGATAAAAATCAGATTTTAGAAGCTTTAACGAAAAAAATTAAAGAACACGAAAGCCAGGTTAAGCTTGAGAAAACCGGCACGGTTTTTGAAGTCGGCGACGGAATTGCTAAAATTTCTGGTTTGACTCAAGCGATGGCTGGTGAAATGCTTGACTTTGGCCATGATGTTAGCGGGGTAGTTTTAAATTTAGAAGAGGACTTCGTGGGCGCTATTTTGCTCGGTGATTATAAATTAATTAGGGAAGGGTCATTGGTTAAAAGTACGGAACGGATTTTGTCTGTGCCGGTTGGTCCGGCGTTAATTGGTCGGGTCGTTGATCCTTTGGGGCAGGCCTTAGATGGTCGGGAACCAATTGTCGGTGATAAATTTTACCCGATTGAAAAAATCGCGCCTCGCGTCATCACCCGCCAGCCGGTCAACACGCCCCTGCAAACCGGAATTAAAATAATTGATGCGATGATTCCCATTGGCCGGGGCCAGCGCGAATTGATTATTGGCGACCGGCAAACCGGAAAAACGGCCATTGCCATTGACACCATTATCAATCAAAAAGGTCAGAATGTGATTTGCCTTTATGTCAGTATCGGTCAAAAGGAAGCTAAGTTGGCCAGAATTGTCAGTGAGCTGGCTGAACGTGGAGCCATGGAATATACCACGGTCGTGGCGGCTAATGCCTCTGATCCGGCATCGTTACTTTATTTAGCGCCATTTGCCGGCTGTGCCATGGGCGAATATTTTATGGACCAAGGCCAAGATGTTTTAGTGGTTTATGACGATTTATCCAAGCACGCGGTTGCTTATCGGCAAGTTTCGCTTTTATTGCGCCGGCCGCCGGGGCGTGAAGCCTATCCAGGCGATATTTTTTATCTTCACTCGCGCTTATTAGAGCGGGCCGCCAGATTAAACGATGACCATGGCGGCGGTTCATTAACCGCTTTGCCGATTATTGAAACTCAAGCGGGCGATATCTCTGCTTATATTCCGACTAACGTAATTTCCATTACGGACGGCCAAATATTTTTAGAAACTGATTTATTCTATCAAGGCATTCGACCAGCGATGAATACCGGCCTTTCCGTTTCCCGCGTTGGTTCAGCCGCCCAGATTAAAGCGATGAAAAAAGTCGCGGGTCGGCTTAAGCTGGAAATGGCGCAATTTCGCGAATTGGCCACCTTTGCCCAGTTTGGTTCTGATTTAGATGAAATTACGAAGCGGCAGATTAATCGTGGCCGGCGTTTAACTGAAGTTTTAAAGCAAGGCCAGTATCAACCCATGCCTGTCGTGGAACAAGTCATCATCCTCTATGCCGTGACTCATGGTTTTTTGGATAATGTGCCGGTGGAAAAAGTCAGTGATTTTGAAAAAGATTTTTTGAGTTACTGCCAAATTCATGGCCAAAAACTTTTCGCTGATATGATCCAAACTAAAGAATTGACGGAGGGTCAGGAAGAAGAATTAAAAAAATTAATTGCCGAATTTAAACAAACCCTTGATTATTTAGAAAGTTAAGATTCGTTATGGCTCAAACAACAAAAATTATTCGGCGGCGTTTGCGCTCAATTAATAATACCAAAAAAATTACTAAAGCGATGGAGATGGTGGCGGCGGTTAAAATGAGAAAAGCGACGATGGCCGCACTGGCCGCCCGGCCTTATGCTTTGGCGGGTTGGGAAATGGCTTTACGTTTAGTGAGAAAAGTAGCGCTGGATCAGCACCCTTTATTAATCCAAGAAAATAAAAGTAAAAAAGTTTTACTGGTTCTTTTTTCCGGCAATCGCGGTCTTTGCGGCGGCTTTAATAGCCGGATTGTTAGTCAAGCGATCCTTGAGGTTTTAGAAAGAAAAAACCAAGGCGCGAGCGAAATTGATTGGGTCACCGTGGGCCGGAAGGGGACGGAATTTTTAATCCGTCAGCGGCAAAAGGTGATTGCCGAATTTGAAAAACCAGAAATTGCCGAGGAGATAACCGAAATTTTGGCTCTTACCCAAATGATTACTCAAGCCTACTTGGCGGGCGATTATGGTCACGTGGTGCTGGCTTACACCGATTTTATTAGTCCGCTGGTCCAAAAGCCAAGAATTAGACAATTATTGCCTTTTCTATTTCAACCTGATTTGGCGCTGGGAGCAGTCGGAGAGCAGAATGAGTCTGGGATTAATTTAAGTCAAAAAACAGGCGAAGCGAATTTTGAATTTTTATTTGAACCAAGTCCAATTCAAGTTTTAAATCAATTACTGCCGCGTTTAATTGAAATTCAATTATATCAAGCCTTATTGGAATCAAGCGCGAGCGAGCATTCGGCAAGAATGCTGGCCATGAAAAATGCGAGCGAAGCCGCAGTCGATCTGATTGAGGATTTAACTTTACTTTATAATCAAGCCCGGCAGTCAAATATTACCCGGGAGATTGCTGAAATTTCCGTGGGCAAAGCCGCTTTAGAAAGTGAATAAAGTTTCGTCCCGCCATTATTTCAGAAGGCGGGACGACCAAAGGCGTATCCTGCCCGCCAGAGGCGGGTCCGCTTTGGGCGGAGAATCCTTTTGCGAGAGGTGTTCGCTCGCTGTTTGTTCCGTTTCACACTTTACAAACGGCTCACTCACATATTTTATTATTGATTCCACCTCATCCCTGCGCTAAGGGTGCAGGATATTCAGCGGATTTGCGTAATAATGATTAAAATTTATGGATAAACCGATACCAGAAAATCAAGGCATTATTAAAAGGATTATTGGTCCGGTGGTTGATGTTTATTTTGAAAATAATTTGCCGGGAATTTATCATGCTTTAGAAGTAAAATTAGACCAAGAACGTTTAGTTTTGGAAACCCAACAGCATTTAGGGAATAATTTAATTCGCGCCATTGCTTTGGGCCCAACCGAAGGGGTGAAGCGCGGTTTAGCCGTGGTTGATTTAGGCGTGCCGGTCATGGTCCCGGTTGGCAATGAAACTTTGGGCCGGATGTTTAATGTTTTGGGCGAACCAATTGATGAAAGGGGGCCGGCCAAAACTAAAAAATATTTGCCGATTCATCGGTCAGCGCCGGCATTTACCGATCAGTCGCCAAAAGTTGAAATTTTTGAAACCGGCATTAAAGCCATTGATTTAATTTGCCCCTTTGTCAAAGGCGGCAAAGTCGGTTTGTTTGGTGGCGCTGGCGTGGGCAAAACGGTTATCATTCAAGAGTTAATCAGAAATATCGCCACCGAACACGGCGGCTATTCGGTTTTTGCCGGCGTGGGTGAACGAACTCGCGAAGGCAATGATTTATACCGGGAGATGAATCAATCCGGCGTGATTAATAATACGACTTTGGTTTTCGGCCAGATGAATGAGCCGCCGGGCTCGCGTCTGCGCGTGGGTTTAGCCGCTTTAACCATGGCTGAATATTTCCGTGATGAGCAGGGCAAAGACATCTTGCTTTTTATTGATAATATTTTCCGTTTTACTCAAGCCGGTTCAGAGGTTTCCGCTCTTTTGGGTCGAATTCCTTCGGCCGTGGGTTATCAGCCGACCTTGGCGACAGAAATGGGCGAACTCCAAGAGCGAATCACTTCCACCAAGAAAGGATCAATCACTTCGGTTCAGGCGGTTTATGTGCCAGCTGATGATTTGACTGATCCGGCGCCGGCCACCACTTTTGCCCATCTTGATTCAACCGTCGTGTTGTCCCGTAGCTTAGCGGAATTGGGCATCTATCCGGCGGTTGACCCCTTAGATTCTTCATCAACGATTTTAGATCCGCGCATTGTTGGCGAGCGCCACTATCTGGTGGCCAGAAACGTTCAAAAAACTTTGCAGCGCTATAAAGACTTACAGGACATTATCGCGATTTTGGGTTTAGAGGAACTTTCCACGGAAGATAAATTAATCGTCAGCCGCGCCCGGAAAATTCAAAGATTTTTGTCCCAGCCATTTTTCGTCGGTGAAACCTTTACCGGCATGCCCGGCGCTTATGTGTCAATTGCCGAAACGATTAAGGGTTTTGAGGCAATTTTGGCTGGTGAATACGATAATGTGCCCGAGCAGGAATTTTTTATGAAAGGCAGCATTGATCAAATTAAAAAAGAAAAAGCCGCAAAACAATGAGCCAGAAATTTCATTTAAAATTAGTGACGCCGGAACGCCAAACTTATGAAAAGGAGATTTACCAATTAACTGTTCCTACGACTGAAGGCCAAATCACGATTTTGCCTAATCACTTGCCGCTGGTTTCAGTTTTAGCGCCAGGCGAGATTATGATTATTGAGACACCGGGGAAAAAAGAAGAAATTACCATGGCGGTTTCCGGCGGGTTTTTACAGGTGGCTCAAAATCAAGTGACGATTTTGGCGGACACGGCCGAGCGCTTAGAAGAAATTGATGAATCCCGGTCCGAGGCGGCGCGGCAGAGAGCGGAGAAATTGTTAGCTGAAGTCAAAAATCGGGAAAGTGTGGAGTACACGGCGTTAGCGGTAAAAATTGGAAAAGAGTTAGCTCGTTTGAAAGTTGTCCGGCGCCGGCGGCATCATGAACGCGGTCAAACTACTAATCAATAATTAATTGGGAGAGAGGAAGGGCGATTAATTAAAAAAGGGAGAAAAAAATGGCGAATCATGTCACCATGAATTCATTAGTCATTTGTTGTATTGATGGCCGGATGAAGCTTTCGGCTTTAGCGGAATTGTTTGCTCAAAACAGCTTGCCCGAAGGCACTTATGATAAGGTTTTTTTGGCTGGTTCAGGCATGGCTTTAATTAAAGGCACGATGACCGAAGAGCAGGCCTTGCTTGAGCAAATTAGATTGGCAAAAAAATTGCATCAGATTAATGAGGTGGTTGTGGTTTTGCATGATGATTGCGGCGCTTATAGAATTCATGATCCAATCGCGGAAGCTGAAGTTCAAGAAAAAGATTTGGTGACCATTGCCCAAAAGCTCAAAGGTATTTTTCTTAACTTAGGCGTCCGCGGAGGAATTATCAAGGGGACGGCCAGTGGGGAATTAAGCCTGGCATTAGAGATTTTATAGGCAAGGAAATTTTCGCCTTTATCTATTGGATCGAGTTTTGCGCTCGATCCTTTTAATAATTAAGAGCTTGAGGTTAACCCCGTCCGCAAGAGGGCCGGGGTTGACAAAAATCGCAACTTGTGCTAGACTGGGTTTAATAATTAATTAAGTATTTTGTCATTTAATTTTTCAAACAAGTCTAAACCAATTAGCTTTTTGAATTTTTAAATCAAGCAAAGTACATCAAGGTCAATTAGATGGATAATCAAGGAAGCTTCGGTCCGCGGCAGATGTTCAAAGGTAATTGGACTTGTTCCAATTGTGGAACAGAAATTACGGAACTGCCGTTTGAACCGGATGGTAGCCGGCCAATTTTTTGTCGGGATTGTCACCGACAGCAACGGCAAGATCGGCCGCGTAAAAGATTCTAAATTTTTCTTGTAAAAATTTTATTAGAAGTCTTTTAAGAAAAGCCCCTGAATTGGGGCTTTTCTTTTTTTTGACCCCGCACCATGCGGGCATTTTTTTGATTATATAATTTTGATTTAATTTACACTTTTTTAATTTGTGAGGGGCAAAAAAAGATTATTTTTAAAATTCTCTTTGATATACCCGCACGTTTTATTCTAAATAGAAATGCGACATAGGATGATATAATTACAAGGTATCTAACTAGTAATTATCGTCAAAACTATGCCGCACTATGATTCTATCACAAAGATCAAGATTTGTTGGAGTTTGTATCTAAATGGGGGTGTCTCCTGAAGAAATTCCAAAACAACTGGGAATTCACAGGGCGACCATCTATCGTTGGCTTAACGGTATTAAATTGAAAGGGATCAATCAATTTATCAGGGATTACAAACAAGCCAAGAAAGGCAGAAGACAACCCAGAAAAACTAATCCAGTAATCAAGGCCAGAATTTACCAAATCAGAAAAGAAAAACATAATTGTTGTGGTGAAAAGATTAAATATTTCCTTAAAGCAGAACATAACCAAGTAGTTTCCGTTTCAACAATCTATCGTATTTTAAATGAAAAATACCAACTAAGCTCAAAATGAAAAAAGTACTGTAAACGAGGGCATCTTAGAAAAGGCGAAAAACCAAGGGAATCTATTGTGTATTGGAACAGCTGAAAGGAACTCAAAAAATGGTTGAATTCATATATAACCTATATGATGAAATTAAATTATCATTTAAGCAAAATAAATCACCATACTTGGTGTCCTTTCTTGATTTTATATTTGCTAATCCTATGTTTATCGCAGCTCAAGCGACTAAAGAAATTAAAGCATCATCTAATTTTATAATTTAAGAGGTTAATTAAGACCTTCCAACAGGCAAAAATTATAGAAGATACTGGTGCCTTATTAAATAGATCTAAGCTTTATACTTTTGAAGGTTTACTTAAAATACTAAAATAAAATTTGTTCGGAGAAAATCAAAAAACTACTCATACCGAGTAGTTTTTTGGTGGGGTCGGGAAAGGGACGACGTTAGAACTAAACTATTTACGATTATTGGGGAATTGAGAGATTTTTTTATCACGGATCATTTTACTAAACTTGAAGTTTTTCCTTTAGGTATTGCTCCATTAAGCCGTTAATTACTTTTGAGGCTTTCACGGTCAAATCGGTGATAGTCTCAAGGACTTTATCAGCTTCGCCCGCCATGGTCATGCAGCTTTCTAAATATGATTGTATGGCCGCATCGGCATAGTAGTATCGAGTTTTATAAAAATTTGTTCCTTGAGCAGAATAATATGCTGGCTGATTTACGAATTTTTTATAAAAATGATCTCTGAAGCCATTCGCTAATGGTTTGCCAGCGCCATAGTAATGAAAGGTTACATTTGCCCTAATTTGTATTAGCATTTTTTTAAACACTTCGATTCTCTCATCAGAAAGTTTGGTTGGATGTATTTTGGTAACTTCCAAAAATAAATCCCAAATACTCTTATCTTGTCGTGACAGTTGTTGTTCATATCGATTAATAGGGTCTGTGTTAATTATATTTTTATACTCTTCGAGAACGTTTAAAAATTCAGACAATATTGCAGCAAGTAGTTTAATTCTTTGTAATTTTATTCCATGCCACTCACCCGCATGACCAGAGATTTCTTCTTTTTGTGGTTCTCGATATTCATGTAACCAATTATCAAAAAAAACCAAACCTTTAATATCATTAAACATCAAAGCCATTATCAAAAAGAAGCGATCAACATCTCTGTCATTGCTTGGATTATCATCAATTAAGCTAAGTGGTTTTTTATGTCTTAAAGCTCCTAATTGAAATTCTTTTTTCATATTATTTATTTTTTCCTTCTGGCCAGCCAATATCCTCCAGCACCGGCGGCACCAAGGCCAATGAGCCAGCCAAGCCAGCTATTATCTTCTTCGGTTGATGGTTCATTGTATTCCGTGCCTAATATTTGAGGATTTGGATTATTATTTATATTGCTATTAACCCCGGAGTTGATATCTGCATTATTATAGTTAATGTTATCGTTAACTGGTATTGGCTTTTTGTATTCTGGCGCAGGATCTGTATGACCGGTGCCACCAGCACCATAGGTGCTTTTAATCGGTTCTTCTGGTTGCGGCAAAGCCTTGGCATTATGGCAATGGTATTCACCTGTGCTTAAGCCCCATGATGCACAATTCGTTCGGCATGTATGACAACCATAAGAATCAGTTCGGCCGGGGTGAGCTAAACTGGCTAGAGGCCAAAATAATATAATAAAAAGCGCTATGTTGATTAATTTTTTCATGTAATTTTATATTCCTACTTTTGTTAAAAAGTGTCAAATAAAAAATCACCGAACAGGTAATTTTTTGTAACAGAAGAAATTGGGCTGTATAATCATTATATATGACCAGAGAACAACATGGAACGATAATTTTTTTTCTTCAATCACCTCCCAAGAACAACCATATTGATAATTGCTTTGAAAGAAAAATATTGGAGATATTAGTTACCACTAAGCTATTTCCTATGTTGGTACTTGATAATAAAGCTCAAATCAACATTAACGGTGCCCATGTCTTAAAAGGTTATGACCACATTTCTATACCCCCAGACTTACGAATTCACTTGACCAGTAATACTAATGATAAAAAACATTTGTTTTCTAATTTGACGTTAGTTGATAATTCTTCAGGTTTATTAACAGATGAACACTTTCACTTGTTTACTTTTATAACAAAACCGTTACGGGCATTTGAGAGATTTCAAGGTAAGGTAGAGAGGCATCAAGCAGAGATAATATCTCTACCTAATAATTTTGATGATGATGCCTCATTATACATTGATTTTTTTGTTCACAGCAGAAGAGATGAAAATTTAAAAGATTTAATAAATAATATAAGCATTCCCAGACAACCAAAATATGAGATTGGATCTTATGAGTTTAAGGAAGTGCTACGTGGAAAGTTTTCAATCAATCCAAATTTTTATTTTACCATTGTATTTGGATATGTGGACAGTAAAAGTAATGAGGATGAATATATTTTTATGTCTAAATATTTTGGTAATGTGCAAGATGATACTTCTGTTATTGAATTAATGCTTTAATATTTTTATAACCTTGGTTAATATAATATTAACAATACTTGTGGTATAATGACTATCAGTCAGGCAATATGTTGATAACTTACTATAAAACCCGTAAATATTTAATAATTTAGGGGATTTTTATTTATATAGATATGTCTAAAAAAAACAAAACTTTACAAATCGCTAACTATTTTATTTATAAAAATAACAACGATCCAAAACCTAATTTTACTAATAAAAAATTACAGAAATTACTTTATTACTCTCAGGCGTGGAGTTTAGTTATCAATAATAAAAAATTATTTGACGATAAAATAGAGGCATGGATACACGGCCCAAGTGTGCCAAGTATTTATTTAGAATTTAAAAAGTTTGGTTTTAGTGAAATTAAACAAGATATTAAAGAATCCGACTTTTCAGATATTACGACTCAAGAGAAGGCAGTATTAGATGCCGTATGGAATGTTTATGGTAAATATGATGCAAATTATTTAGAAGCCTTAACGCATAATGAAGAACCTTGGCTAAAAGCCCGAGCTGGATTGATGCCTTATGAAGCTTCTTCTGCAGAAATTTCAACTGACGAAATGAGAAGTTTTTATGAGCAAAAATCAAAACGATCCAATCAAGAAGCTTAAAGCTCAGTTATGGAATCTTCTTAGCGGGCAGGGGAATCAAAAGAAAGTAAAAGAGATAGAAAGGATTGTAAATATACCAGATGATAAGTTTACAGGGTTAATTAGCCCCACTCAAGCCATTAACGAAGATATACCAGAGATAGACGAGCAAGGAAAAAGAAAAATCGTAGTAGTATTTAAAAACTATAATCAGGCAGAGTGTGAACTTTATAAATTAGATGCAACACTGGCAAGATCACTAACATCTAAATTGAAACATTTAACTTCTATTACTATAAAGGAATTACCGAGCAGTGGTTTAATTAGAGATGATGTAGATGAGAGTGGTGACTACCAAGCTCTCTATAATAATCTTGGACGAGATGTTACACTGAAAGAGGTTAAGTTCGCCGATGAATCAAGATTTTTTGGTTTTTTTATAAATGAATATTTTTCATTGATCACGGTTTGGGTTAAACACCCCAATTTACATTAGCTTAACATAGCACGATAAAGCACTAAACTTAAAACTCCTCCAAGTAAGAGGGGTTTTAAGTTCATTTAAAAAACAATGCTAATTAAATAATAAAGATTTCAAGCTCCACTTCAACTACTACCTTAACAACCTATAGATACTTGACAAATAATTCTACTTGGTATACAATGTAATTAGAGTTATCCATAATTTTATAAAAATATATGGCAAAAGATAAAAAACCAACAAAATGGGAAAAAGAGGACATTCGTAAGTTACCCTTGAATCTCCAGAGAGTATTGCAGGTATTTATTGATAAAAAGACTAATTTACTGACTTTTCAGGACATTGCCACTGCTTTAGGTGCTAAAACGGGTGAAGGCAAGGGAATCGGTGGTAGTTTAGCCGGTTTCTCTAAGATTAAGAAGAAAGACCCTCTTGTTCAGAGGATTTCACGCGAAGAGTGGCTGCTAAATGTCGACTACAGAGAATTGGTTATTAAGAGTCTTAATGAACTAAACGAATTACGTAAAAAAGCAAAAATTAGATAGATTTTAGTTAAAACCAAAAGACCCCGCGATGAAGCAAGAGTCTTAAGGTTTTGCAACGTAGTTAAACTAAGCTGCTTTTATATTCTAACATTTTTATCAAATTATGCAATTACCAGAGGAGGCAATTGAAGAATTTAAACGGGTTTATTATGAAGAATATGATAAAAGGTTATCAGATCAAGAAACTTTAATTATAATAAAAAATTTAATAGAGATATTTAAAATCGTTTATAAACCGGTTTTGAATAATCAACTAAGAGAGGATAAAAAATATGGATAAGAATAATGAAGAAATAAATGTTAAAACAATTAAAGGTTCAATAAGAAGAATGATCTGGTCAACGATATGGGAATCAAAACAGGTTGCTCGCCTAAAGCCTTTGGAAGTAATACTTTATATTGGCACGATATCAATTTCGGATGATGAAGGTAGATTTAATGCAGATAGTCAGATACTTAAAGCAAAAATTTTTCCTCGGCGAAAAAATGTTAGTCCAAAGATGATTGATGGTATGAAAAAGAGTATTCAAAGAGAACAGCTCATACCATTTTATAGGGTAGACGATGAGGAGTATGGCTATCACCCTAATTGGGATAAATATCAGAGTCTTAGAAATGATAGGCGTAAAATAAGTAAAATTCCACCCCCCTTTGGCAATCCTGAGAACCAATCGCCAACCAACTACCAACCAGATGATGACAAAATGGCTCCTCAACAGAATATAACCAAACCGAACTCAAGCCAAGCTAAACTAACCGAACCAAGCATTTCGGGGTTTAAAAAATTATTTATAAAAGACCATGCCTTATAAACCACGAATACTGGTAGCAGGATTCATGCCTGAAAACTCTGCGCAGGATCGTTGTTTGCAAATAGCTCTATATGTCGGGGAAACACACATGGATTATTTATTAGCCGCTGAACGTAAATGTGGTTTGTCTATTATAGAAGCTGCTTTTGGCGAATTTAAAGAGATAGAAACAATTGAAAATAAAAAGGGCGAAAAAATTGATAATAGGCCGGCACTATTGAATTCTTTAATTGAAAAAAAGTTGAAGTAATGTCCGTAGACACCCTACACTATCGTAAAAATTTACTCTTATCTCACTTATCTTATATTAATTTTTTTCTTTTTTAAGTAATTTTAGAGCAAATTTAGCTGATTTGGTATGTTCATAATTAATCGAATTTTGGACAATTTTTGGACTTTTATCTATGTTTTTACTAAAGTTTTAATCGGGTTGATAAATACGTTTATCATTATATTTTACAACGGGGGATTGCTTGATAAAGAAAACAATTTTATAACCTTTTAAAAAACTTTAACGGGCTCACGAATGCGTAATTTTTTACTTTTTATATAAGGGAGACCCCATAGTTTTTCAAAATCGGATTTTTCAAGCCAGCACTACCCCTATTCTGGATATAAAAATTAGCTTTTGATCTTTACAAAATCCCTTAATAAAGCTAAAATTGAAACATAATTAAATACGAGCGCTAACAATTATGATGCCCTCATCAGGCCTTGTTAGCGCTCGGAACGGGGAAACCCGTTAAAACTGGTGAGGGCTTTATAGTGCTCACCGATTTGAAAATTTTTATGAGTAAAAAATTTTGGTTTTCTTGGACAGTAACCGTTTGGGCAGCTTTTTTAGTGTTTCTTGGATTATTTTATTATGTTAATTGGTATATGCCGCATGGGCCGAGTTATCCGACAGGGGATTACGATTGTATGTTTGATGGAGAAGGTCCATGCGGAGAAATATACAAAGAGGATTTAAGCGTAGTAGATATTCCTAACTGGGCAAAATTTTTAAGAGCTAATGGCATTTTCTTTTTTACCGGGTTGCCAATTTTGGGCCTTATTTTAATTGCAAAGATCAAAAAGACAGAGGAATAATAATAAAAATAAAATTTTTATGACTATAAAATTTATTCAATTACAAACTATTTATATATCGTTGGTTATTCTTTTAAGTTGGATTTTTGGTTTTACCAAAGACGATTACAACTTCGGTCATTTTTATTTTTTACTCTGGTATTATTCTTTTCTCATGCTGGTAGTTTTTGCGCCCCTAATTTTTCTTTATTATGCCAGTAAATCTGACAAGATTGTCGTAGGGAAAATTTTTAGAGGTTTCGTTTGGTTTTCTATTTTAGTATTTTTAGTCATTGCCGGATTGGATTTTTACCTAACAACATTAGAATCATTTAATCTAACTGTTTTAAGAGAGTTTGGAGTAATAAATTTTCTAACAATGCTTGCGCCGTATTTGGTCTATCTAACTTTAATTATTTTAATGTTTGCCGTAATTAGGGTAAACAGGAAATATGAAAAATAGCTCGGATAAAATTAAATATTTTATCTACGCCCGGAAGTCAACCGAGTCAGAAGACCGGCAGGTTTTGTCTATCAGCTCACAAATTGACGATTCTAAAAAAGTTGCCGATAAATTTAATCTTAAAGTTGCCAAAGTATTTTCTGAATCAAAGTCTGCCAAACAGCCGGGCCGGGAAGTATTTAATGAGATTATAGAAAGAATAAAAAGCGGCGAGGTTCAAGGCATAATCTGTTGGAAGTTAGATCGTCTGGCCAGAAACCCCGTAGATGGCGGTCAGATATCATGGCTTTTACAGAATGGCATTATTAAGCATATAAAGACGCCAGAGCACGATTATTATCCCGAAGACAACGTTATACTCATGAATGTTGAGTTTGGCATGGCTAATCAGTTTATTATAGATCTCAAAACAAATACCAAAAGGGGTCTGATGGCAAAGGTTAATCAAGGTTGGAATCCTTGTGTTGCTAAGCCGGGTTATATGGGCGACAAATTTAGTTTGAAAGGAGAGAAAAAGATTCTAAAAGACCCAGAGAGGTTTGATTTATTAAAAAAAACATTTGAGCTACTACTGACTGGTTTATATTCTCCTCCACAGGTATTAGATAAACTTAATAACGAATGGGGTTATCGCACGCCGGTTAAAAAGAGGAGAGGTGGCAAACTAATGAGTCAAAGTTCATTTTATAGAATATTAGCTGACCCTTTTAATTATGGCCGGTTTGAGTATCCAGTTGGTAGTGGTGATTGGCATGACGGCAAACACGAAAAAATGATAACAGAATCAGAATACTGGCAAATTCAGGAACTATTAGGCCGTAAGGGAAAAGCACGGCCCCAGAAGCATGTGTTTGCTTTTACCGGAATGATTAGGTGCGGGGAGTGCGGATCAATGATTACTGCAGAAGAAAAATTTAAAACCAACAAAGGCAATGGCCATGTTCGTCATTACACTTATTATCGCTGCACTAAAAGAGTTAAAACTGCCCAAAAGTGCAGTCAGAAACCGATTGAGGTTAAAGATTTAGAATTACAGATAATCAACCAGCTAATAAAGATTAAAATGCCGGAAAACTTTAAGGATATAGCGCTTGAATATCTTGATAAAATAAATGACACAGAAACCGAAGACCGCCAGAAGATTTACGAAAACCAACAAAGAACTTGTGACAGTCTTGAAAAGCAGTTGGATAATTTGTTAAA
>Ga0155019_116_pt2 | contig 35072 bp, 35 predicted proteins | sample RifCSPhighO2_01_FD_105987 | JGI IMG/M metagenome (GOLD analysis project Ga0155019, IMG submission 105987) | Candidatus Buchananbacteria bacterium RIFCSPHIGHO2_01_FULL_39_14 | reverse complement strand
GTCTCAAATCTCAAAACTGTAATTTAAATCCTAAAACTTTAAAGTTTTAATTTTTGAGATGTAATTTTGAGATTTGAGATTTAAGATTTAATTTATTTTATGGTATCTAGACGACCAAAACCAGTAATCTTGGCGATTTTAGACGGCTTTGGCATTGCCCCGCCGTCTAAAGGCAATGGCGTGACCCTAGCCAAAAAGCCAGTTTTTGATTATTTGGTGGCAACTTATCCGGTAATGACGCTTCAGGCTTCAGGCGAAGCAGTTGGTTTGTCCTGGGGCGAGATGGGTAATTCAGAAGTCGGCCACATAAATTTAGGTTCAGGGAAAATTGTTTATCAGACTTTACCGCGGCTTAATAAATCAATTGAAAATGGCAGTTTTTTTGAAAATAAGGTTTTATTAAAGGCGGTTAATCAAACTAAAAAAAATAAGTCCCGACTTCATCTTTTAGGCCTGGTTTCTAACGGCGGAGTTCATTCTCATCAGAATCATTTATACGCTTTGCTTGATTTATGCAAAAAGCAAGGCTTAACCGAAATTTACATTCACGCGATTTTAGACGGCCGCGATACGAAAAAAGACGGGGGTCTTGATTTTATCAATCAACTTTTGGCAAAAATTAACGAAGTTAAGGTGGGAAAAATTGCCAGCATTTCCGGCCGTTATTACGCTATGGATCGGGACAACCACTGGGATCGGGAAGAAAAAGCCTTTAATGCGATTGCCGCTGGGAAAAGTCCGGTTAAGGCTGAAGATCCAAAAAAAGCGATTAGCCAATCCTATCAGAATAATATTTTTGATGAAGAATTTTTGCCGATGGTGATGACCGAGGGCGGCAAACCAGTGGCCACGATTGAAGACAGCGATGCCGTCATTTTTTTTAATTTCCGGGCGGATCGTGGCCGGCAGCTAACTGCCACTTTTTCCGTCCCTAGTTTCAATAAATTTAAACGAGCCAAAAATTATCGCAATTTATTTTTTGCCACCATGACGCAGTATGACAAGGATTTGCCGGTAGAAGTGGCGTTTCCGCCGGAAACAATTGATCAGCCATTAGCCAAAATTATTCAGGATAATAATTTAACTCAATTGCATGTCGCGGAAACCGAAAAATATGCTCATGTCACTTTCTTTTTCAACGGCGGCAAGGAAGATCCTTTTAAAGGGGAGGACCGAATTTTAGTGCCGTCGCCGCCGGTCCCTAGTTATGACCAAAAACCGGAAATGAGCGCGCTTGAAATTAATACTCGCTTGCTGCCAAAAATTAAAGAAGGCAAATATGATTTCGTGGTGATTAATTATGCCAATCCGGATATGGTTGGGCATACTGGCGTCATTCCGGCCACAATTAAAGCGGTTGAAACGGTTGATAAATGTTTGGGTGAATTGGTCAATGCCGTCTTGGGTCAGGGCGGAATTTGTTTTGTCACCGCTGACCATGGCAATGCCGAAGAGTTGATTAATTTGCAGACCGGCGAAGTGGACAAGGAGCACAGCACTAATCCGGTGCCGTTTGTGATCGTCGGTGCGGACTGGGAAGGCAAAAGTTTAACGCCGGGTTTAGACAGCGTGGCTGGTGATTTGAGCATTTTAACCCCGTCAGGAATGTTAGCCGATATTGCCCCGACGATTTTAAAAGTTTTAGGCGTGCCAAAGCCAGACGAGATGACTGGGGCGCCGTTGATTTAAATCAAACCCGCCTGCCGCACCCGACTTCGCTTTGACGAAGTCAAGGCGGGGCGGGCCATCGCCTTTAATTATTTTTTAAGATTAAAGTTGTTTAACTTGATTTAACTTCATCTCTGTAAAAATCCTTGGTTAACAGGCATTGGCGGGCAGATCTCAAATCTCAAAAATCAAAATTTTGAAAGGTCACCCTGATCCGCCAGTTGGCGGATCAGGGCGACTATTTTTTATAAATTTTTAATTTGCCAAAAAATTATTTTTTGGTTATAAGTTATACGTTACTTGTACCTTTTCAGCACTTGCTCGGGAAGTGCTTTTTTTGTTTGCATAAATTGTTTTTTTATGGTTAAATAAAACCATGTTAACTGAAAAAGTGAAATACCGAATACTGGAAATTATTCCAGGTTTTTTAGTCTGGCTGACATTTATTTTCATTATTTTTTTGTCATTTTGGCAGCCGCTGTGGGCGATTTATTTTATCATTGTTTTTGACTTGTATTGGCTACTTCGGATTTTGTATATGTTAGTTTATCTCCTGCTTTCTTGGGGGCGCTTTCAGCGCGACCGTAAAATTGACTGGTTCAGCCGCCTTCAAAATTTGGATAAAGATTATCGGGAGTATTATCATTTGATTTTTTTGCCGACTTATCAGGAAGCTTACAAAGTTGTCGCCAAACCTTTTTTGGCTTTAAGCCAGTGCCAGTATGATTTAAAAAAATTTATCGTGGTTTTGGCCGGTGAAGAAAGAGACCAAGAAAATTTTTTAAAAATCGCCGAACAAATCAGGCAAGAATTTGCCGATAAATTTTTTCGATTCGTCGTGACGATTCATCCGAAAAATTTACCTGATGAATTGCCGGGTAAAGGTTCAAATACCAATTATGCGGCCAGGCAAGCTCAAAAATTAATTGATGAACTAAAGTTAGATTACGCTAAAATTATTGTTTCTAATTTTGATATTGACACTTGTGTTCATCCGCTTTATTTCGCTTACCTAGCTTATAAGTATTTGACTCATTCTAATCCGACCCATGCCAGTTACCAGCCAATCGCGGTTTATAATAATAATGTTTGGGAATCAAATCCGATTGTTCGGGTGGTGGCGAGTTCAACCACCTTTTGGCTTTTTACGGATTTATCGCGTTCTGAAAGGCTATTCACTTTTTCTTCGCACAGCATGAGTTTTCAAGCGCTGGTGGATGTTGGTTTTTGGGATAAAACAATCGTGACTGAAGATTCCAGAATTTTTTTGCAGGGTTTAGTCAGGTATCAGGGCGATTATCAAACCGTACCAATGTATATTCCAGTTTATATGAATACGGTTGACATTGGCGAATTTTGGCGAAGTTTAAAAAATCAATATAAGCAAATGCGGCGCTGGGCTTGGGGCGTGGAGCATTTTCCTTGGATGGTGAGGCAATTTTGGTTTAAGCAAGGCGTTGGTCATCGGGTGCCATTTTTGAAAAAAATTTATTACCTTTGGAATCAAACTGAAGGAGTCTATTCTTGGGCCACGGCGCCGATTATCATTTTGCTCGCTGGCCATTTGCCCCTTTGGCTCGCCTCAAGCGAGGAGAGGGCCACGGCTTTATTCCAAAACGCCCCCCACATTTTAGCCTGGCTAATGCGAATCTCAATGATTGGCTTAATTGTCATTGCGGTTTTATACACAATTATGTTGCCAGAAAAACCCAAGCGATTTCGCTGGCACCATTATTTGATTATGATTTTACAGTGGGCATTAGTGCCCCTGACGTTAATTATTTTTGGCTCAATTCCGGCGGCTGACGCCCAAACGCGGTTGGCCTTAGGCGGACATTTCCGTCTCGGTTTTTGGGTCACGGAAAAAAAATAAATATAATGCAAATCTACAAATGTATGCGAATGGTACGAATAAATTTGTAGTATTCGTAGATTGGCATAAATTCGTAGATTAGTATTATATATTATGAAGGTTTCCATTCAAATCGTCACTTGGAATTCAATGCGCTATATTTTTGATTGCCTGGAATCATTGATGCGCCAAAGTTTCCGTGATTTTTCGGTTTTAGTCATTGATAATGGTTCTGATGACGGCACGGTTAATTTTATCCGCTCCAATTATCCAACGGTATCGGTTTTGCAGAATTTCAAAAATTTAGGCTATGCTAAAGCGAATAATCAGGGAATTTTATTAGCGAACAGCGATTATGTTTTAGTGATGAATCCAGATGTGATTTTAACCGATGAGTTTTTAGCCGAGATCGTGGCTTTTGCCGAACAAAAGCCAGACGGGGCGAGTTTTGGCGGAAAAATTTTAAAAATGCAAAGTGAGGCGATTGATCAAGATGATGTCTCTGGTTTAAGGCAAGCGGTTAAATCCGATATCATTGATTCAGCCGGACTTCAGATTTTTAAAAGTCGTCGTATCGTTAATCGCGGCGAGAACGATCAAGCTGAAGACCAGTCTAAAAGACCAACTGAAATTTTTGGCTTGTCGGGAGCGTGCGTGCTTTACCGCAAACAAGCTTTAACTGACGTGATGATTAAAAATGATTTTTTTGATTCTGACTTTTTCGCTTATAAGGAAGATGTTGATTTGGCTTGGCGTCTGCGCCTTTATGGCTGGACCAACTGGTATGTGCCAAAAGCCGTTAGCTTTCACCATCGTCATTTGGCGTTGAATGCCGAAAACGGCTTTTATCAGACTTTTCAGAATCGGCGCCAGATTTCAAAAATTTTGCGCCAGCTTTCTTTTCGCAATCATCATTTGCTTTTAGTCAAAAATGACTTGCCGTTAAATTTAATTTTAAATTTACCTTGGTTTTTAGGCCGAGAACTAAAAATTATTATTTATTCTTTGATTTTTGAACCTTTCCAGTGGCGGGGGGGAGTTGAATTTTTTCAATATTTGCCTGGCGCACTGATCAAGCGCCGGGTGATTATGGGCCACCGGAAAATTTCAGCTAAGGAAATCAGAAAATGGTTCAAGTAATAAATCAAAATTCAAAAATCAAAAGTCAAAATTTAGGTAATTATTCCGTCCCGCGACGGCGGGACTCCATAATTTTTATTTTTGAGATTTAATTTTTAAATTTGAGCGAAGCGAATTATGGATTTATCAATTATTATCCTCAACTACAAGCAAAAGGGCTTACTGAAACAATGCCTTAAGGGCATTGTCATGGCTCAGCCGGAATTAACTTATGAAATTATTGTTATTGATAATCATTCTGAAGACGGCAGTTTGGCAATGGTGGAAACGATGTTTTTACCCGAAGCAGAAACAAACACTTCTCAACCGATGTTGCCGATTGCTAAACCATTAGTCATTCCGCCCATTAAAACCATTGCCGCGCTCGCTAACGATGGCTTTGCCGCTGGAAATAATTTGGGCATTAAAGCGGCGAAAGGCAAATATTTGATGATTTTAAACCCCGACATTGCGTTGGTGCCGGGGACACTTGAGAAAATGATTGTTTATCTTGAGGAAAATTCAAAAGTCGGCGTGCTTGGGCCTAAATTGATTAATCCCGATGGCAACGTTCAAGATTCCTGCCGACGTTTTCCCAGTCTTTTAACGCCGCTTTATCGGCGAACTGTGTTTGGCAAATTTCCAATTTCTAAAAATCCAATTAGTCATTACTTAATGAAGGATTTTAATCACAACCAAATCATTGAGGTTGATTGGCTTTTTGGCGCCTGTTTGCTTTTCAGAAAATCAGTTTTAGCTAAAATTGGTCTATTTGACGAGCGGTTTTTTATGTATTTTGAGGATCTGGATATTTGCCGGCGGATTTGGAAGGCCGGCTATCAGGTGATTTATTTTCCGCTGGTGGAATTAGTTCATTATCATCAGCGGTTGTCGGCGGAACGAGGCGGTATTTTTGGTTTATTCAATCACGGCGGCCGAATTCATTTCTTATCCGGCTTGAAATATTTTGCTAAATATTTAGGAGCAAAGTTACCAAATCGTCAGGCTGGACAAAATTAGTGATTTTAGCTAAGATTAGGGTGCTTTAGTATTAATTTTGAATTTTTAATTTTGAATTTTGATAGTTTGTGTCGTCCCGAACGACCCCGACTTTAGGTCGGGGGAGTCGAGGGATCTCAATAAGTTAATTTACTATAATGAGATTTCTCCACGCGCTTCGCTTGGTCGAAACGACAAAAATTTCAAAATTATAATTTTATTTTGGTTGGTATGTTAATCAAAAAAATCGGTATTGATTTAGGCACAACGAATTCGCTGGTTTATGTCCCCAAGCGGGGGATTGTAATTAATGAGCCGTCAGTGGTGGCGGTTTCCGTGGTTGACAAAAAGATTTTAGCGGTTGGCGCGGAAGCCAAAGAAATGTTGGGCCGGACGCCAGATACGATTGTGGCGGTGCGGCCGATGAAAGACGGCGTGATTGCCGATTACAAAACGACGGCGGCGATGCTTCGTTATTTTGTTAATAAGGCTTTAGGCGGCGTGCGACTTTTTCGGCCGGAAGTGATGGTGGCCGTGCCGGCAGGCATTACTTCCACCGAACGTCGGGCGGTGATTGACGCGACCATCGCGGCCGGCGCTAAAGCGGCTTATATCATCAAAGAGCCGATTGTCGCCGCGATTGGCGCAAATATTCCAATTGGTTCGCCCTCCGGGCATATGATTATTGATATTGGCGGCGGGACATCAGAAATGGCGGTGATTTCTTTGGGCGGGATTGTGGCTTCAACTTCAGTGCGGATTGGCGGCAATCGATTTGACACGGCGATTGCCGAATATGTTCGCCGGAAATATAATTTAGCCATTGGCGAACGGACCGCTGAAAGAGTAAAAATTGATATTGGCTCCGCTATGTATTTGGAAGATCGATTGTCAACCGATATTCGCGGCCGTGACATGGTCACGGGTTTACCAAAAACCGTGACCGTCACTTCTGATGATGTGACTGATGCCATTGTTCTTGAATTAGAAGGTATTATTCAGGCGGTCAAAGATGTTTTGCATCAGACGCCGCCGGAGTTGTCGGCCGATGTTATTGACAAAGGAATTATAATGTCCGGCGGCTCAAGTCTTTTGCGCAATGTTGACCAATTGATTACTCAAGCCACCGGCGTGCCCGCTTATGTTGCTGACGAACCGCTTTTTTGTGTGGCCAAAGGCACAGGGATTGCCTTAGAAAATTTAGAATCATATAAACGAAGCATTTTAGCGATTAAATAACTGAAAATAATTAACAAATAAGGCAAAAAAGTAATTAAGAGCGAATAACTTATGGTATAAAGTTCTTTAACAAAGGAGGAAAAACGATGAGAAAGAAACAACTGATGGTTATTGGTTTAGTGATGATGATTGTTTTACTGGCGGGCGGTGGCGGAATGGCGGCGGTAGTGAAATTGCCCGAAACGAACAGTAATAGCTCTCCTGATGAATGCGTCAAATTGATTAAAGGGCGTTTATCACGGGAAATCCCGGAGCCTCATCTGCGAAAAAGACTTAGTGAGTTGTTAGAATCAGCGATGAAGTTTAAGGTGCCTAAAGTCGGTGAGGAAGCGCAAAGTTCAGGGGAAGTGATTGGAATTTGGAGAAGTTGGCGCGGGGTTTTTTCTGCTTATGAGCGGTATCAAGTGCTGTTCGGACTGGAAGATTCACTCAAGATTCGGCCAGTGGTCAGAGATTTATTTACTTACACCAACGAAAAGCTGGCTTGGATTAAAGAGCGAAAAATAGATACTCCAGTCCTGAAGGAGGTTTATGTCAGGATAGAGCAACAATATGACCTGATAAAATTGGATGCGCCAATCCCCCAAGCGTCAAAACAAAAAAATCCGCCACCGGAACAGCCGAAGAGGGAAAAGAAGGGCTAGTCATAAAAGAAATATCCTGACAGTTTAATTTCTCAATGTATTTTTATAGAATTGTTTAAAAGACAATTCTATTTTTTTAATAAAAAAGCAGAGTGGTTTTCTCTGCTTAGATCATATCTTGGCTAACTAATTTAGGCCGCGGAAATTTCAGCTTTTGGTTTTGCGCCAGTTAATTCGGCAACCTCCTGCGGGGTCACTGACTGATGGGGTGGCAATTGTACCACGGGGATAAGTTGGGAAAACTTGGTTTTCGGCTGGAGGCCAAAGGTTTTCGCGATTAGATAGCGTGAAAGCGAGGAAAAGCGGCTTAGTTTTCGCACTTGCTTGAGATTAGTTTCTGTTTGTTTTGCCAGTTGCTCAAGCCGGCATTGTCCATCGAGCCATTCTTGCTGTTTTACTAACTCAAGCTGACATTGATTGATCGCTGTTACCAATATAACTTTCAGCCATTGATTTTTGAACGGTTTGAGGCAGCGATCAATTTGACTTGAAGAGTAATGCCTAACCAGAATTTTGACTAATTGACCAAAGACCGAATTTTGATTTTGAGCGCGATTCGCCGAGTGATAAATTTCATTGGCATTAGCCCAAAGTAAAGCCTCAATCAAAGCGCCTAAATCTGCCGGGTAGCAGTGATAAAAAACAGAATCAGGAATTTCTATTGTTCTCGGCGTGATTATGATGTTGATACCGTTTTCTGCCGCCAGCTCTTGCAATTCGTCCGGACAACGGCTGGCGGTCAAAATCTGTCTGATGGTTTTACCAATCACGTTTTTTATCTTACATTGCATTAGCGGTCGGTCGAGCCAAAAAGCAATCATTAGACTGCCAAGAAGAAAGAAACCGCCCGAGGCATAGGTTAGAACTAGAAAGTAGAAATTATCTAGTTCAAACATTGAATTTTCGGCTGGATTGGCAACAGGATTCAAGTAAATATTCAGTGTTTTAGAAAAAACCAGCAAGCAAAGCAAAGTAAAAAGAATGACAACAGTTTGCAGTTTCCGATAACTTTTAACTTTTCCCATCAGTGTACCCTCCTTTTCCCTATATTTTTGCCTAAAAAGTGCAGATCAAGATTAGTTTTTAGCTTATAATTTTTATTTGAATTTGCCAATTTGGTGTTTTTATTTACTTCAAAGGTGAGACATATTTAAGCCAGTTATTTGAGGATTTAAAATCTGAAGTGAAGTTATTCCCTCTCTGATATCAGAGATATCAGAGAGGGTTAGCTTGCTCGCCTGCCTGCGCCGGCAGGCCTCTGGCGGGGGTGAGGTGACCAGTATTGTAACCTCACCTCGGTCCCCCTCTCCCAAACGGGAGAGGAGAACTAATTATAATTTTTCATCAAATTTGATATAATTAAGATATGAAATGGTCAAACCATAAAAAGCATCGCGGCCGGAATTTTTTCTTTCTTGTTTTTTTGATTTTATTAATTTTATGGTTTTTTTCTTTAAATTGGGATTTTAGCGGCGGCCAGCGGCCGATTTTTGGCGTCACTTTTAGCCAGAAATACGCCCTTGATTTGGAACTTGATTGGCAGAAAACTTATCTGGCCATTTTAGATGAATTAAAGGTTACTCATCTACGATTAATTGCTTATTGGGATGAAATTGAAAAAAATCAGGATAATTTTGATTTTACGGATTTAGATTGGCAAATTAAGCAAGCTAACAAACGAGGAGCAAAAATAGTTTTGGTGGTTGGCCGGCGCGCGCCGCGTTGGCCCGAATGCCATGATCCGGTCTGGCTGAAAAATTTGGCGCCACTGGCGATTCAGCAGCAGCAAATTGAATTTATTAAAGCAGTGATTAAAAGATATCAGGACAATCAAATGATTAGCGCTTGGCAGATTGAAAATGAGCCGCTTTTTGCTTGGTTCGGCCAATGTCCAAAACCAAGCAAACAATTTTTAATTCAAGAAATTTCAACGGTGAGAAGTTTGGATTCTCGGCCGATTATAATTACCGATAGCGGCGAATTGAACCATTGGCAAAGTGCCGCTAGCGTCACTGATATTTTAGGCACCACCATGTATCGGATTGTTTGGAATAAAAAAACCGGTTTTTTTGACTATTGGTTTTTGCCACCGGCTTTCTACCATTATAAAGCGGAAATCACTAAATTTTTTCATCGTAATTTAGAAAAAGTAATTGTCACTGAATTGCAAATGGAGCCTTGGACAATGGATCGGCGGATGGTTGAACTTAGTTTGACTGATCAGGAAAAATCTTTTAATTTAGCACTTTTCAAAGATAATATCACTTATGTCAAGAAAACCGGTTTTCCCGAAGTTTATCTTTGGGGGGTAGAGTATTGGTATTGGTTAAAAGAAAAAGGTCAACCGGCAATTTGGCAAGAAGTGAAAAAATTGTGGGCTGAATGATTCGTTTTATTTTGAATAGAAATGCGATATTTTCATCTTTAAAATCATTTACTTTATTTATTGGTTGATAACTGATTAACTAGTTCTCCTCTCCCTCTTGGAAGAGGAGACAGAGGTGAGGTGACGTCGTCCATTACCTCACCCCCGCCAGAGGCGAGCAGGCTAACCCTCTCTGATATCAGAGAGGGAACAACTTGGCTTTCAGTTTTAAATCTTCATTGAACTATCTTAAGTCTGCGCATTTGATATGAAAGAGAACAAAATATTGACTTATTGGGATTTTTCACTTAAGATAGTAGCGGAACCTTGGTCGCTTGATGGCGGTGCCTCAAGCAAAAAAATCTTGGCGGTGCCAAGAAGGAGGTTAAGATGATTATGAAGTTTAGGGAAATTGAACAGAGCCGATTGGCCGCTTTATTAGATTTTCGCCAGAAAGGACGAAAATAAATTCGTTACTACGAATACCAAAGATCCCAAGTCTGGCAAAAGGTACGTCGCCGGTCTTAGTCCAGTGATTTTTTTACTTGAATCGAAACAAACCCAGAAGCTTGCTCCTGGCCATCGCCTGATGGATGTTACCATAGAAGTATTAGGAAAAACATTGGGTTGCAAATTCAGATCCAAACGGTCCGGCATTCAAAGAGGAAGGCGTTCCAAGCCGGATTTACGAAGCAGTATGTCGTTTTTTAGGCGGTTTTCTCGGATTAAGGCCTGATTGAGATTTAGGAGGAACACCAATAGGAGGAACACTAATGAGAATAATAATAGTGTCGCAATCTGGGCAAGACGTAATGGTCTCAGAATCGGAGTCTGGAACTTGTAGCACTTGCGGTGGAGCTCGGGGCGAAGTAGAGGTTATATTAGAAGAGAAAGAGGAGGAAATCTTCGATCAGCTTTTAGAAACGGAAGAAGGTCAAAGTTTGCTTAATAAAATCGCCCAAGCGGGATTTGAACTTTTTTCTCAATAATTTCTGTAGATAAATCACCTGTTTGTTGAAAGGAGGAAAAATGGGAGGCTTAATAAACGCATTAACAATTATGATTGCATTGACCTGGGGTCTTTTGGTGGCTTGTCTGGCGACTTTGGTTTTTCTGCCGCTACTGGCTAATTTACCTTTTTTGGCGGTATTGCCTCAAGAGATTTTGGCCGTCGGCGCCTTTGTCATCGCCATCTTTGTGGCTTGGTCCTTTGTATTTTTAGTCATTAGTTTGAGTGCCGTAGCTAGACTGCTTAAGGTGGCTAGCCGAAGGAGGACAGTCAGGTAGATCTGGCTTCAGGCTGAGGTGGCTAGATTTTATGACTGAGAGGGAAAAATTCCCTCTCTTTTTTATTTAGCAGCTTGCCAAAACTTGATTTTGTGTTAAAATATAATCACCTTCTATGGCTAAAAATACCGGTCTGAACTGGCCAATTGTTGGCCACCAAAATATCATTAGTTATCTCGAGCATTGTTTGCTTTCCGGTCAGTTGGCTCACGCTTATCTTTTCGTTGGGCCAAGCCAAATTGGTAAAACCAAAGTGGCTGATTTTTTTTCTCAAGCCTTAATCTGCCAAAATTTTTCCGAGAAAAAAAAGCCCTTACCCTGCGGTTTGTGCCCCTATTGCCGCCAGGCACAAAATCATCTTCATCCTGATATTTTTCGAGTTGAGCGTGAACTAAACGATGATTCGGAAAAATTGAAAAAAAATATTAGTATTGAGCAGGTCCGGGAACTGCAAAACAAATTAAATCTTCGTTCGTTTCTTGATTCCTTTAAAATTGCCATTATCAATCAGGCCCAAGCTTTGAGTCAAGAGGCGGCTAATTCGCTTTTAAAAACTTTGGAAGAACCGGCGCCAAAGACGATTTTAATTATTTTGGCGACTCACCAGCATCTTTTACTTCAAACCATTGTTTCCCGTTGCCAAGTTTTAAAATTTTTGCCGGTCAAAAATAGTGATTTGGTTGATTATTTAATCGGGCAAAGAATCGACCGCAAGAAAGCTAAAAATTTAGCCGCCTTAGCCTTTGGTCGACCCGGTGTGGCGATTGATTATTTATCGGACCAAAGCGCTTACGAAGAATTAACAAGCGAAATAAAACAGTTTATTTCTATTTTACAAAGTGACGTGATCAGCCGCTTTAAAATCATTAATGAATTAGTGGTTGCCCGAGACATTGATGGGCTCAAAAAGATTTTATTTATCTGGTCTAAAGTGATTCGTGATTTATTGCTGATTAAAAATTCTTTGCCCAATTTAATCAGCCATGCCTTTATTGGCGGCGAATTAACCAGGGTAGCTGAAATTTTTAGCCCAAAAACGCTAATGGAAATTATTAAACAGCTTAATTTAACTCGGCGTTATTTAGACGCTAATTTAAATCCAAGATTAACTTTTGAAAATTTAGTTTTAACTTTTTAAAAAATATGAAAAAAACTTTAATCCTTTTGGCGGTTTTAACCCTGACGGTTTCTGGTTGTATCAGGTTGAATGGCCCAAAATCGCCTTCGGCGGCTGGTGTTTTTAAATCTTTTGATAAGGGCAATACTTGGGCGGAAAAAAATCTTTTTTTGCATTCGGGCGGGAGCGGGAGCATCGCCGGAGTTAATGTTCTAAATTTGAATTTTGATCCCCAAGACCGTCGCGCTATTTATTTAGCAAGCGACGGTGCGGGTTTGCTTTACAGTTATGACGGAGCGGATAGCTGGCGAAAAGCGGATCAAGTCGGCAATGGCCGGATTGAATCGGTCGCCATTGATTCCAAAAATAAATGCGTGATTTATACGACCTTTGCTAATACAATTCTCAAAAGCGTTGATTGTAATCGTAGCTGGTCTGAAGTTTATATTGATACGCGAGCCGATAAAACTATCACGGCTCTGGCGGTTGACAATTTTAATAATTTAATTGTTTATGCCGGAAATTCTGTGGGTGATATTTTAAAAAGCGTTGATGGCGGCGGCAATTGGCAGGTTATCGGTCGCCTTAACGATCGAGTCACTAAGATTTTAATTTCGCCACAAGATACTCGGATTATTTATGTTGCCACTCGGAGTAAAGGCATTTTTAAAACCACTAACGCCGGCAATCAATGGAATAATTTGAATGACGGTTTAAAGCAATTTTCCGCCAGTTTGGAATACCGCAATTTAATTTTTGACGCGACTAAGCCGAATTCTCTGCTTTATGCGGCAAAGTACGGTTTGTTGAAAAGTGATGATGGTGGGCAAAGTTGGACAGCGATTAATTTGATTACCCCGCCGGCGAGTGTTGATATTTTGGCTTTAGCCATTAGTCCAAAAAATAATTTGGAAATCTACTACGCCACGACTTCAACTTTTTATAAGACGATTGATGGCGGTAAGAATTGGATTACTAAACGTTTGCCCAGCGGCGCGGTTGCGGCCTATTTAGTGGTTGATCCGCTTGAAGATAACGTAATTTATTTTGGGTTAGCTAACCCGACCAGAAAATGATATGAGTGAAATCATTGAAAAATATCAGCCGGAGTTTAGCCAGGCCGTTAGTAGTCTTAAGGATGAATTAGCGACATTGCGGGTGGGGCGAGCTAATCCGCTAATGGTGGAAAACATTTTAGCCGAAGCCTATGGTGCAAAAACGCCGCTTAAACAATTAGCTTCAATCTCCGTCCCAGAGGCCAGAACCATTTTAATCCAGCCTTGGGATAAAAGTATGGGTAAGGAGATTGAGAAAGCGATTACTCTGGCTAACATTGGCATTAGTCCGGTTAATGAAGGCTCACAGATTAGACTCACTATTCCGCCGCTCACTGAAGAAAGCCGGAAAGAATTAACTAAATCAGTTGGTGAAAAAATGGAAAAGACGCGAATTATTATTCGTCAGATTCGGGACAAAGCGCGCGAGGAAATTGTCAAAAAAGAGAGGCAGAAAGAAATCACCGAGGATGACAAATATGATTTACAAAAAAAACTTGACGAAGTGGTCAGAGAATTTAACGAACAAATCAAGCAGACTGGAGAGAAAAAAGAAAAAGAAATAATGACGATCTGAATAGTTAAAGTAAGCGAGGCAAGTAAATTAAGTAAAGTAAGCTAAACTTGCTTAACTTGCTTGACTTGCTTAATTTACTTATTTATTTTATGCTTTTAACTTTAGTTACTTTTTTCGCGGTTTTAGGCATTTTAGTTTTAGTCCATGAGTTCGGTCATTTTGTGGTTGCCCGACGGGCCGGAGTTAAAGTTGAAGAGTTTGGTTTAGGCTTGCCGCCGCGGGCAATTGGTTTTTATAAAACGCCGGAAGGCAAATGGCGCCGGCTTGGCCTGAAAACTAAAACCGCGTCAACAACCATTTGGTCCCTAAACTGGGTGCCTTTAGGCGGTTTTGTGAAAATTAAGGGTGAGGAAGGCGGTAGCGCCAATGAGCCTGACAGCTTTGCCGCTCAAGGTGTTTTTCGCCGAATTTGGATTATTTCCGCTGGGGTGACGATGAATATTATTTTAGCGGCAATTTTAATGGCGATTAGTTTGGGGATTGGCTCGCCCCAATTAATTAATGAACAAAGTTTACATTTTGGGGCGAGAATTAGAGAGGTTGAAATTAGAATTTTAGAAGTTTTAGCGGAATCGCCGGCCCATCAGTCCGGGCTTGAGGTGGCGGATTCAATCATTACCGTTGACGGTCAAAATTTTTCTAAAATTGAAGAGCTGCAAAATTATTTTGACGAACGAGTCGGCAAAGAGGTGACTTTGTCAATTAAGCGAAAAACGGAATTATTAGAAAAAAAAGTCGTTCCTCAAATTTTGACGCAGACTAACCGTGGGGGATTAGGGGTGGCTTTAGTCCAAACCGGTTTTGTTTCTTATCCTTGGTATTCATCGCCGGTTTATGGCGTCATAGAAACTTTTGAAATGATTGGCGGAGTGATCTACGGTTTTTATTTGATTATCGCCAATCTGATCGTTTCGCAGCAATTAATCGGCGAAATTTACGGGCCAGTCGGAATTGCTGGTTTAATTGGCGATGCGGCCAGACTTGGATTTTTATATGTCCTGCAATTTACCGCCGTCTTGTCAGTTATTATTGCCGTGATCAATTTTTTGCCGTTTCCGGCTTTAGACGGCGGCCGGGTTTTTTTCTTGCTCATTGAAGCGATACGAAAAAAACCAGTTAATCAAAAATTTGAAACGGCGATGCACAATTTGGGTTTTGCCCTTTTGATGGTTTTAGTCGTGATTGTCACCTTTCGTGATATTGCTCGGGTTTCTTCTGGATTTCTAAACTGGTGGCAGAAGATTAGCGGCCTTTTTTAAGCAGATAAGTTTGTAAGCAAGATAAAATTGTAGATACTTATCTTGCTTACAAACTTATCTTGCTTATCTCGCTTATCTTGCTTATTTATGAGAATATACTTGCCTTTTGAATTTAATGTTAATTTCCGGATTTTTATGCAGCGGGCTGGTTACGCCGAGCATCAGGATTTTAACACTCGCCAGACCAGCTATACCAAAAGGTTGGCTGGCGACTTTTATCCAAGATTTCATGTTTATTCAGAAAAAGATCATGATCAAAGGCAGTTTTTAAATTTACATTTAGATCAAAAAAAACCGTCTTACGCCGGAGCTCATGCTCATAATGCCGAATACGAAGGTGATTTAGTTGAAGAGGAGGCTAATCGGCTTCAAGGTTTGATCAAAAATCAGATGGATAATCAGGGCCAGGGATCAGAAATCAGAAATCAGCAATCAGATCAAAAAGGATTTTGGGAGAAATTATTTGGTCAATAAAATAATATAAATCCTAAGCACCAAATTCTAAATCCTAAACAAATCCAAAATTCTAATAACCAAGATTTAAAACCGTTTTGAACATTTTGATTTTGGAAATTAAATATTGTTTAGGATTTCGGATTTAGAATTTAGAGTTTAAATTAATTATGCGGCAATCAAAACTTTTTGGAAAAACTTTAAAACAGGCACCGAAAGATGAAGTTTCAATCAACGCGATTTTACTGACTCGCGCCGGTTTTATTGATAAATTAAGCGCCGGTATCTATACTTATTTACCCTTGGGTTTGCGGGTTTTGAATAAAATAAAAAATATTGTTCGAGAAGAGATGAATGCCATTGGTGGGCAAGAAATTTTAATGCCGGCGCTGCAACCCAAGGAACTATGGGAAAAAACCGGTCGTTGGACCAAACCCGGCAAAGAAGTAATGTTTCAATTAGAAGATCGGAGCGGCAAAGAATACGGTTTGGGCTGGACCCATGAAGAAATTATCACACCTTTAGTAAAAAAAATTGTTTCTTCCTATAAGGATTTACCGCTTTATCTTTATCAAATCCAAGATAAATTTCGCGATGAACCGCGGGCAAAATCTGGTTTGTTGCGCGGCCTTGAATTTTCGATGAAGGATTTATACAGTTTTCATACAGATGAAAAAGATTTAGAAGAATATTATCAAAAAGCGTTAAAGGCTTATCAAAAAGTTTTTAAGCGATGCAGTTTAGAGTTACTGGTCACCGAAGCTTCTGGCGGCAGTTTCTCTAAATATTCTCATGAATTTCAGGTGTTGACGCCGTCTGGTGAAGACATAATTTTTTATTGCCAAAAATGTTTTTATGCCCAAAACAAGGAAATCGCTAAATTTAAAGCAGACGATAAATGTCCAAAATGCAAAAGCGGGAAAATGGCAGAAGGAAAATCAATTGAAGTCGGCAATATTTTTCAACTCAAGACAAAATATTCATCGCCATTTGATCTTTTCTACACTGATCAAAATGGCAAGCAAAAACCAGTCATAATGGGTTGCTATGGCATTGGGCCAAGCCGGGTAATGGGGTCAGTGGTTGAAGTTCATCATGACCAACAAGGGATTATTTGGCCAAAAATCATTGCTCCTTATCAGATTCATCTGTTGATACTTGGGTCAGAAAATGAGCTTGGCAAAAAGGCCAAAACGGTGTATAATAAATTACTTGCTCAAGGATTAGAAATTTTGTTTGATGACCGGTTAGATATTTCCGCTGGTCAAAAATTCGCTGATTCAGATTTAATTGGTATTCCATATCGGTTAGTAATATCAAACAAAACTAAAGATAAAGTGGAAGTAAAAAGACGCAACGAAAAAGAAGTTAAATTAATGGAAATAAAAGAATTATTTAAAAAGTTGACAAGCGAGCAATCTGATAAGTGAATCGAGCAACAAGTAAATTAAAATGAATTAAGAGAGACCAGGAGGATTTTGGACCTAAGCTGGTCTTTTATTAGCTAAGCGGCGACCTTTAAAGATATGTTTAAAAATTTATTTAAAAAATTTGCCAAAGATGTGGCGATTGATTTGGGAACAAGCAATACTTTAATTTATGTTAAAGATCGAGGCATTGTGGTTAAGGAATCGTCAATTGTGGCCATCAACAATCGGAGCGGTCAGATTTTGGCGGTTGGTGAAGAAGCTCAAAAAATGGTGGGCAAAACGCCGCCGCATCTCACGATTTCTAAACCCTTAGTTGATGGTATTATTTCTGATTTTGAAGTGACGGAAAAAATGCTTAAATATTTTATTGATCGGATTTATCAGGAAAGCTTTGGTTTGTCACCTCGGCCGAGGGTGGTGATTGGTGTGCCTTTAGATGTGACAGAAGTTGAAAAAAAAGCGGTTGAAGACGTGGTTTTGTCCGCTGGGGCGCGCGAAGTTTTTTTGGTGGAAAATGTGATTGCCACGGCGATTGGCGCTCGGTTGCCAATTCAGGATCCGTCCGGCAACATGGTGGTTGATTTGGGTGGCGGTATCACCGAAATTGCAGTGATCTCCCTTTCGGGTGTGGTCGCTTGGAAATCTTTGCGTACGGCCGGCAACAAATTAAATCAAGATATTATTCAATTTGCGCGAAGCGAATTTAATTTATTAATTGGTGAACGAGTGGCGGAAGAAATAAAAATTGCCGCCAGCCGATTAATTGATTCGGCTGAACCGATTGAATTAAAAATGAGAGGCCGGGACTTGATTACTGGTTTGCCTAAGGAGGTTATTATTAATACGGATCAGGTGAGGCTGGCTCTGCAGCGATCAATCGCGGCGATTGTTGAAGGGATTAAAAGCACTTTAGAAATTACGCCGCCGGAATTAGTGGCCGATATTTATCAGCGGGGCATTATTTTAGCCGGTGGCGGAGCGCTTTTGACCGGTTTAGACCAGATCATTGCCAAAGTGACAAAAATACCGGTTAAAGTCATCGACGATTCCTTGACTTGTGCGGTACGGGGGATGGGCTTGATTTTAGATGATGAGAATTTATTACGTGAAGTGGCGATTCCCTCTTCAAATCAAGATGACAAAACCAGCCGCTAAAGTCAGTCAAAATAAGAAATAAGTAATAAAGATTTAGCTTACTTGACTTATCTTGGCTTACTCACTTTGTTTTGATTGATTAATATATGTTTCGTTTTCTTAAATCTTGGCGCTTGTCAGCCACGTTATTAGCAGCGGTTATTCTGCTAATTTTTTTACATTATCTAAAGATTATTTTACCTCTTGAAGATACCTTGATTAGGATTTTTTCCCCGATTCAATATCGGGTTTATTTAGCGGGAGTAAAAATTAACGATTTTTATTATAATTTGACCAGCCGTGGCAACTTAGTTGATGAAAATGAAAAATTAAGAAATCAGTTAGTCAGTTTAGCTGCGGAGAATTCCCAATTAAAGATTAAGCTGGAGGCGCTCGATCAACTAATTCAGCAAAACAATTTTTTATTAGAAAATAAAACTAATGCCGTCTTGGCGAAAGTTGTTGGCAAAAATCCCGAACCTAATCATCAGTCATTAATTTTAAACAAAGGCAGCGAGGACGGGGTTTTGATTGATTACCCAGTTATCACTGAACGGGGGATTATTATTGGAAAAATTTTATCAGTTGAACCTCATAGTTCACAGCTGCTTTTATTAACTGATTCAAAAAGCCGACTGGCGGCCATGATTCAAGGGCAGAATCAAATTAAGGGTGTGGTTGTTGGTGAACATGGCTTAAGTCTTAAAATGGAAATGGTTTCTCAAAAAGATGAAATCAAAGAGGGTGAGATCGTCGTTACTTCCGGGCTAGAACCAACCATTCCGGCCGGGTTAGTGATTGGCAGCGTCAATCGAGCTAGTAAAGAAGCCAATAATTTTTTTCAGACGGTCCAGCTCCAGTCGTTAATTAGAATTGATGATTTAATCGTTGTTTCTATTTTAACGGATTCATTATGACTAGTTTTTTATTAAATTTGCTCGCTATTTTTTTAGTTGTAATTTTTCAAGTCAGTTTTATTTCCGCTTCGCCTTGGCCAATTAATAATATTAATTTAATCTTATGCTTGGTGATATTTTTTGCAGTTTTAATCAATTATCAAAAGGCGCTTTGGTGGGCATTTGGCGGCGGTCTTTTGATGGAACTTTTTAGTCAAAATTTTTTTGGTCTAATAACTTTAGGCTTAATTATTACCGCCGTTATTTTAAATATTTTATTTAATAATTTTTTTACTAATCGTTCATTTTATTCTCTTTTAATTTTAGGAGTAATTGGTGTGATTGGCTATAATTTATTAAAAACGATTTTGGGTTTTTTACTTATTATTTTAGGTTTTAAGTTTAATTTTTATCAACTGAGTTTTTCTTCTTTATTTTTTTGGCAACCATTTTTAAATTCTTTGATTTTGATAGTAATATTTTTTACCTTTCAGTTTTCAAGCAATCGGCTAAAAAATATTTTTTTGCCAAAAAATTTTTAGTTTAAGTTAGCAATGGTATGATGAGAAAAAAAATCTTATCAATATTTTGGCATCAAAAAAGCGATTTAGTCGATCACTTAGAGATTAAAAGTTTTATTGAAAATAAAAGTGAGCTCAATTTTTTGCCTGTTCACAATCATTCCTCACCAGCAGTTTATTTGATTAACAAAAAAAATAAAGTTCGTGGTTTTAATATCGATCTTTTTGATGAGCAAAAAAATTATACCATAAATGAACCGGGTAATCTTGGATTAAAAGATAATGTTTTTAAATTTTGGTTAGCGATTATTTTAGCTGGCCTGCTTGTTCTGTCCGGCCGAACGGCTTTTCTCCAATTATTTAAAGGTGCTGATTTTAAATTAATTGCCGAAGGTAATCGAATTAGGATTCATGATCTTAAGGCTAGCCGGGGCGTGATTTATGATCGCAATCATCAAATGCTAGTTGAAAATATTCCGGGTTTTTCCTTGGCCATTATTCCCGTTGATTTGCCACGTGATGAAAAGATTCAGCGCCAAATCGCCGAAGAAATCGGAAAAATTACTAATTTGCCTAGCGCCCAGATTTTTGAAATGATTGTCGGGCAACAAAAATTTTCTTATCAGCCATTAGTGATTTTGGAAAATTTAAATCAAGAGCAGGCGATTTTAACAAAAATCTTAAGCAGCCGTTACCCCGGCGTTATTTTGAAAACCGATAGCACCAGAAATTATTTATTTTCCGATTCCAGCCAAAGTCTTTCTCATCTACTGGGTTATTCAGGTAAGATTGAAGAGGATAAAAAAAATGAATATTTAGAGAAAAATTATGCCATTGATGATTTGGTGGGTAAAACTGGTTTAGAGTTGTTTTATGAGCGGGAATTAAAGGGGGTGAATGGTCGTGAGGAGGTTGAGGTTGACGCTACCGGACAAGCGAAAGATATTATTGCCTCCCAAAAACCTGAATCAGGACAGAATTTAGTTTTAACCATTGATTTGCCATTGCAGCAAAAAGCCGAGCAAAGCTTGCGCCAAATTTTAAGCGCTTACGGCAAAAGTCGAGGCAGCGTCGTGGTTCTTGATCCAAGAAACGGTGAAATCTTGAGTTTGGTTAGCTTACCGGCTTTTGATAATAATCTTTTCCGTCGTGGTTTAATGGCGGCAGATTTTGAAAAATTAATCAATGACCCTAATCGGCCGTTGTTTAACCGGGTGATTAGCGGTGAATACCCGTCCGGTTCGACTTTTAAATTGATTATCGGCGCGGCCGCCTTGGAAGAGGGGATTATTAATGAAAACACAGGATTTAATAGCGTTGGCGGCATTAACGTTTCGCGTTGGTTTTTTCCGGACTGGAAAGCCGGTGGTCATGGCTGGACCAATATTTATAAAGCCTTAGCTGAATCAGTGAATACCTTTTTTTATATTATTGGCGGGGGGTATAATGATTTTGAAGGTTTAGGGGTGGCCAAGATTAAACGTTATGCCCAAAATTTTGGTTTAAATCAGCGTCTAAATATTGATTTGCCTAATGAAGCAACCGGATTTTTACCCAACGAAGAGTGGAAAGAAAAAACAAAAAACGAACAGTGGTATATCGGCGATACTTATCATTTGGCAATTGGCCAGGGCGATATTTTAGTTACGCCATTACAGGTGGCGGCCTGGACTTCGGTTTTTGCTTCTGGCGGTAAACTTTATCAGCCTCATTTAGTCAAAGAGGAATTAACTAGCGATGATCAAATAAAAAATCAGATTAGCCCAAAAATTTTAAATCAGAATTTTATCAGCGAAAAAAATATAAAAATAATCAATCGCGGTTTAAGGCAAGCGGTTTTAACTGGCAGCGCGAGGCGCTTAAGCGAATTGCCCATTGCTGTGGCGGCTAAAACCGGCACCGCTGAATGGTCAAGTCGAAAATCACCCCATGCTTGGCTGACGGCTTTTGCACCTTATGAAGATCCCCAAATCGTGGTCACGGTTTTAGTAGAAGAAGGCGGAGAGGGTAGTGCGGTGGCTTTACCGGTCGCCCGCGAAATTATTAATTGGTGGGCCGTTAACCGGTATAAAAATGAGTAACAAAAGATGATTAAATTAAATTCAAAACAATTACGAAAAAGTCAACCTCTGCCCAAAGCGATGGATCAATTTTCAAGAAACGAGATTTATTTTATTTTGGATAATGTCTTGGACACTTTTAATATCGGTTCGATTTTTCGGATTGCCGATGCCGTTGCCGCCAGAGAAATTTATCTTTGCGGCGAAACCGCCACACCGCCGAATAACAAAATTCGCCGGGCCTCGGTGAATACTTGGCAATGGGTGGCGTGGGAATATAAAAAGACGGCGGTTGATGCCGTTAAAGATTTGCGGAAAAAAATTCCGAAAATAAAAATTATCGCGATTGAGCAGGGGGAAAACAGCATTCCTTTCGAGAAAGAAAAATACTCTTTCCCCGTTGCCTTAATTGTTGGCCATGAGACTTATGGGGTGAGTCAAGAAACCTTAAATTTAGCTGATAGCATGGTTGATCTGCCGATGTTGGGGGTCAATCAGAGTTTAAATGTGATGGTGTCTTTAGGGATTATCGCTTATGAAGCTTTAAAGAAAAATTTTGTTGATTTAAATTAAAATTATTTGTTTATTTTGTTAAGTCGATGAATTCTTTTTCGCCAAATTGAGAATTAATCGCCCAGCGGAATTTGCCTGGCGCTACAGGCGGAAAGCCATGATAAAAATCAGCTTTAATGTCGTAAATTAAGCAGCTGTTAAAAAGATTTTGCGGTTCAAAAATTACGTCATTAAGTTCGTTGTCTTTGGCAATCATTAAGCCGCCTGATTTTTTCCCGCCTTTACCGTTGACGAAAAAAACCAAATTAATAATATCAGTCAGTCTGTGGTCTTCGGCAATGCCGTCTTTATGCGGCGCCACTTGCGATCCGGTATAGGTTGAATTCAAAATAAAAGAATAAAAAGAAAAATCTTTATTGCGGTTGGTAAATTTATTGATTCGTCCCGCCATTTCCGGTGAGCGGAGATAATTAAAAAAAGCCAAAAGGACAGGATTTTTTTCAATATTTTCCGGCAGAGTTTCTTGATGAAAAGTCCAGTTAAATCCAGTGTTATAGCTTTTTGTCATTTTTCTCGGTGGATTAAAATAATATTTCTTGGGCCAATTTTTTAACAATAGTTGATGAAATGATGGCTCAATAATGTTTTCCAGAAAAACCCAGCCGTGTTTTTGGAAATGTTCGGCCGCCCCCTCCAAATTATCAGTAATTTGACACGGTAAAGTTATGGCCATTTTTTTAGGCTTAGCCAATTTTCGGCGAAAATTTCGCCAGCGCTGGATTGCGGGGAGCAATTTGATCATCAGGCGTAGTTTGAGTTGTTGCAGACCGCGACTATTTTTTTTAAGATATTGACCAGAAAAACCAGTACCCATATATTTTTTATCTTTATCCTTTAGTAATTAGAAAAATTATATCAGGCTAATTTTTCTATGTCAAAGGGAATTGATTGACTTTAAAAATAACTGACGCTATAATTAGTTTAATCAAAATTTAACTGTGGATAACTAAGATTTTTTTAATTGATTCTTGACTTTGGTTTTAAAATGGCGTATACTAGTTTTTAATGCTAAAAACCCTCGATTTGGCTATTTTTTATTGCCCAAATCCGCCGAATACCATACAGCTCTGCTGTGGGGATGAGGCGGAGTCAAAAATGAAATATGTGAGCGAGCGGTAGCGAGCGAACACTTCTGGCAAGAGGATTCCAAAGGAGGATACTCCTTTGGTCAGTCGCCTTAGGCGACTGAAACCTATTTTATAAAAAAATTTTTATCCTGTTTATGTCACCAATCTATTTAACTAAAGAAGGACGAGAAAAATTGAAAGAAGAGTTGGAATATTTAAAAAAACAAAAAATGCCGCAAGTCGTGGAGCGAATTGCCCGCGCCAAAGAGTTGGGTGATTTGTCGGAAAATGCGGAATATCAGGATGCCAAAGACGAACAAGGCTTTATTGCCGGACGGATTGCCGAACTTGAAAATTTGATCAATAAATCAGAAATTATCAACGAGAACGGCAGCAAGGATTTTGTTAATGTCGGTTCAACCATTAAAGTCAAATGTGGTAAAATTCAATATCAATATACGATTGTCGGCTCCAATGAAGCCAATCCGACGAAAGGTTTAATTTCCAACGAGTCGCCGATTGGCCGGGCGTTTTTGGGCAGAAAAATCGGGGAAAAAGTGGTGGTGAAAATCCCCAAGGGCGAGATGGAATGCGAGATTTTGGCAATCACCTGACATTATAAATTTTTAGATAATCATAAACCAGCCACCTTGTTCTTTGTAAGGTGGCTGGTTTTTTGACTTTCAATTTAAATTTTGCTAATTTAGGAGCGTTGCTTGGTTTTGACTAGGATAGGTTTGCTTAACTATAGGGTGTGTGTCTTAATCGGGCAATATCTTTTTGCTCTTTCTCGGCTGATTCTAAATAATTAGTGAATCTTCATTTTAAGATTTTGCTGCAGACGTGAGTTAGCCGATAATTATCTTGTTTGGGTGGGACTATGCACGGTTTGCTAAAAAGCTAGTATTTGGGTGTCCCACCCACCTTCTTTAAAGTGATTAACAAAAACCCTCTCCGATTACGGAGAGGGTTAGGGTGAGGTCACGGAGTTTGGGCGCCTCACCCCACCCTCTCCCTTATGGGAGAGGGAAAACAGAGTTAATCTCTTCAAAGAGGGTACTACGTGACGGTTGTTTTTACTAGTTCATCTATGTGCCCTTGAAGTTCTTTTTCAATGAGGATACTAATATGTTCCTGTCTTTTTAGACTAGGCAAATCCTGTATCCTTAAAGATATTTCTGTGTAAGTGGACGAGACTATGGTGTGTTTGTTCTACTAGGAAGAGGTTGTCCCGCCCACTACTTTCTTTTTAATATTTAACGACAGGACTAGGAGAAGATTGTCTTTTTATAGACTATCGCAAAGTGTCCTGCCATTGCCTTGATTTTGGTGAGTGGGCCTAGCCGTTGAGTGTTCATAAACTAGAATTGGATTGACTCACTCACTAATCGTTTTTCCGCTGGGTCTAACTGCTGAATGTCTGGAACTATAATAGGGTTGACCCGGCCTTACTCCCCGTTAGAAAGCCGGGGCTTCTGATGGGGGTTTGCTCTTTTTGCCGCTGTTTTTGTAAAGTAGACTAGCGGTATGATGGCTTATCGTCTACAGGGATGGTGTCTATTTTATAAAAAACAGCGGCCTGAAATTTTGCGAGACTAAGTTTTACGTGTTTGTGGACTATGGGCACGATGTCTCGCTCTAAAATTTTGATGGGACTATGTTGAGTTTGTTACCCAGAACTATTAACCGGGTGTCCCATCTTCCCCTGAACCAATCGGTTTAGGGGATTTTTTTAATATCTCAAAAATCAAACCCGCCTGCCGCACCCGACTTCGCCTTTGACCGTTGAATATTAATTATATTGTCATTCTTAGAGTTTAATCTTGTTTTCTTGTAATATTTTTAGACACAGGCGAAGTCAAAGGCGGGCGGGCCATCGCCTTTCTTAAATATTTAATAATAAATTTCAGTCCGAATAAACCTAAATTGTTTCACTGAAATTTTTTGGGGCAGGCATTGGCGGGCAGGTCTCAAATCTCAAAAATTATTACCAGTGTCATTGCGAACGATCCCGAGCAGCGTCGAGGGGAAGTGAAGCAATCTCGAGATTGCGGAGCCTGTTCCAAGGTCGCTTCAGGGAACCGAGGAATCTCCTTCTCACAATGACCAGGAAAATCGGCTTTGACCAAAAACCATTTTTTTAGTAAAATAATATCATTATGGCAAAAGCAAATTATCAGGATGAATACCAGATTCGTCTGGAAAAATTAAAAAAAATCAGAGCCGCCAGGATTAATCCCTATCCCGAACGGTTTGAAAAAAAACATAATGTCAGTGAAATTTTGGGGTTTAAGCTTGGGGCAAAGGTCCAAACTGCGGGGCGGCTTTTGACGATTCGGGGGATGGGCAAAATTATTTTTTGCCATATTTTGGATATTACGGGTAGAATTCAGCTGGTTTTGAAAGAGGATGAGGTTGGTAAGGAAAATTTTAAAATTTTTAGTCAGATTTTTGACCCCGGTGACTTTATCGGCGTTGTCGGTGAAGTTTTCAAAACCCAAAAAGGCGAGCTATCAATTTTAATCAAAACTTATCAGTTTTTAGGTAAAGCATTTAGGCCAATGCCGGAAAAGTGGCATGGCCTAAAAGATATGGAATTAAAATACCGCCAGCGCTATTTGGATCTAATCGCTAATAATGAAACTTATCAGCGCTTTTTATTCCGCAGCGAGTTGATTAAAACTCTGCGGGAGTTTTATTGGCAAAACGGGTTTATTGAGATAGAAACACCGATTTTGGTCAATAATCCTTCGGGGGCTTTAGCTAAACCGTTTAAAACTCATTATGAGGCCCTGGATCTTGACGTTTATTTGCGCATTGCGCCGGAAACCTATTTAAAAGAAGCGATCATCGGCGGCTTTGAAAAAATTTTTGAGATTGGTCGGTGCTTTCGCAACGAAGGTATGGATCCGTCTCATTTGCAGGATTTTACTTTGGCGGAACATTATGTCGCTTATTGGAATTTTGAAGATAATATGAAATTTACCGAAGAACTTTTTGTTTATTTGTTAAAAAAACTTTTTGGCAAAACTAAATTAACGATTAAAGACCAAAGCGGAAAAGAACAAGAAATTGATTTTAAGCCGCCGTGGCCAAAAGCCAGTTTTGTTGAACTAATAAAAAAAGAAAGCAGACTTGATCTTGATAAATTTGAAACCGCCGAAAAATTACGCGCGGCAATTATTGCCAAAAAAATTAAAATTGACGGCATAGAAAAATTGGGGCGAGGGAATTTGATTGACGCTTTGTATAAAACAGTTTGCCGCGATAAAATTACGCCGCCGACCTTTGTTTTATATCAGCCAGCTGACTTGTCGCCCTTGGCTCGGAAAAACGATCAAAATCCAGAAATTGTTGATCGGTTCCAGCTGGTGATTTCCGGCTGGGAAATCGTGAATGCCTATTCGGAATTAGTTGACCCGATTGACCAAAAAGAGCGGTTTGCGAAACAAGCCAAAGCCAAAGCCACCGGGGACGCGGAAGCTCACGGCAAAGATGATGAATTTGTTTTGGCTTTAGAGCACGGCGCGCCGCCGATTTCGGGGTGGGGGATGGGCTTAGATCGCTTGGTTACACTCTTAACTAAGCAGAATAATTTGCGCGACGTGGTATTGTTTCCCTTGTTAAGACCGAAAAAATAGCAAATCGCTAATATCAAAATTTCTTAATTCTTAATTCTTTCCTATACTTACTCTTGGTCAAATTTTTTTTCGACTTTTCACCATTGCTATTCTTGCCGGTTTAATTGGTTTGGAACGTGAATTTAAACATAAGCCGGCGGGATTACGGACTAATATTTTAGTTGGTTTAGGTTCAACTTTAGTGATGATTGTTTCCCAGCAGTTTGACGCCGATCCCAGCCGGATTGCTGCGGGAGTAATTACCGGCATTGGTTTTTTATGTGCGGGTTTAGTTTTGAAAGTCGGCGATGAGGTTTTAGATATAACGACCGCGGCGACCATCTGGATTGTTTCCGCCATTGGTTTAGCCGTTGGCAGCGGTTATTATTCCGCGGCGATTTTAACGACACTGCTAGCGTTACTTGTTCTTTATCTTTTCGGCAGCGATCATCTGCGTAAAGTAATACATTTATCAAGTAAATAATCATCCATGATTAAAGTGATGGTTTTTGGGACTTTTGATGTTTTACATCCCGGCCATTTGGATTTTTTCAAACAGGCAAAAAAATTTGGCGATTATTTAATTATTGTTGTCGCCCGCGATAAAACCGTAAAAAAAATAAAAGGCAAACTGCCGACCTTGGATGAGAAACAGCGTTTGGCGGTAATTAGAAAGCAGGGGATAGCCGATAAAGTGATTTTAGGCCATTTGAAGGATCCTTACTTTTTCGTAAAAAAAGAAAAACCAGATGTAATTTGCCTTGGCTATGATCAAATTAGTTTTACTGCTGGTTTAAGTAGAAAATTTTCTAAAATAAAAATTATTAGATTAAAATCATATAAGCCAGAGATTTATAAATCATCTAAATTAAAATAATTTTGAATTTTGAAACTCGAATTTTGATTCAATATTCTAATATTTGAATATTCAAAATTGATTCAAAATTAAAAATTCAAAATTCGAATTTAATAAAATATGTTAGATATCAATAAAATCCGTAGCGAAAAAGAGGCGGTTAAAAAGGCACTTTTAAAGCGAATAGCGGCCCAGGATTTGGATTTGGATGGCATTATTGCCCTTGATGATGAGCGCCGAAAATTGCTCCAAGAGGTTGAAATTTTCAAAGCTGAAAGAAACAAGTATTCAAAAACCAAGCCTAATGCCGAAATTATCGCGAAAATGAAAACGATCGGCGAAAAAATCAAGAAATTAAACGATAAAATCAGGGTAGTGGAAAACGATTTGAAAGAAAAACTTTCAGCTTTACCTAATCTCCCAAGCGAAGAGGTTAAACCCGGTGGCAAAGAAAATAATCAGATGTTAAAAATCTTTGGCAAAAAGCCAAATTTCAAATTTAAGCCGAAAGACCATATTGAGTTAGCTACTGCGCTTGACGTGATTGATTATCAGCGAGGCGCGAAAATTAGTGGTTCAGGCTTTTGGGTTTATCGGGGAAACGGCGCGATTTTAGAATGGGCCTTGCTAAATTATTTTATTGATTTTCATCGGAAAAATGATTATACTTTTTTACTACCGCCGTTTATGTTAACCGAACAATCAGCTTTTACTTCTGGGCATCTGCCAAAATTTAGAGATGATTTGTATTGGACCAAAGATGGCCTTTGTTTAAACGCCACTTCAGAAATGATGATTGGCAATTATCATCGCGATGAAATCTTAGACGAGTCTGATTTGCCGCTGAAATATTTTGCTTATTCCGCTTGTTTTCGGCGTGAAGCTGGCAGTTACCGTAAAGAAGAGCGGGGGATGGTGCGCGGCCATCAATTTAATAAAATTGAGATGTTTCATTTTTCTAAACCAGAACAATCTTGGCAATCTTTTGCTGAATTATTAAAAAATGCCGAAAAATTAGTCAGTGGTTTAGGTTTATATTTCCAAACCGTACAATTGGCGGCAGCTGATGCCTCAGTCGCGATGGCTAAAACGATTGATGTTGAAGTTTGGCTGCCGAGCATGGCCACTTATAAAGAAGTCAGCAGTGTTTCCAATGCCTTGGATTATCAGGCGCGGCGCGGCAATATTCGCTTTAAAAATAAAAAAACAGGCAAAAATGAATTTGTCCATACCCTAAATGCTTCTGGTTTAGCCACTTCAAGATTAGTGCCGGCCATTTTAGAACAATTCCAGCAAAAAGACGGCAGCGTGAAAATTCCAAAAGTTTTACAAAAATTTTGTGGCTTTAAAAAAATTGAGCCAAAAAAAATCGCCTGAAACTTGATTAAGTCCAGGCGCGAGACAGTGGCAGAATCACGGTTTAATTATGCCAGAGTCTTTTTTTCAGTTCATTAATGAGCCAGCAAGAGAGAAAAGTTGCACCAAACAGCAGGATACTGGTGAATGGTCCTTTAAGCTCCACACCTGCAAAGCCAGCTACAACTGAGAGCAAAAAACCGCTGTTATCACGTAATATTGTCATCATGGTTCTTCCTCCTTTTTGTTTTTTCAATAGTTTCTACCATGGAAAGATATCATCATACCATATCTATCAAATTTTGTCAACTTAAACCCAAAAAAATTAGTAAAATTAGCAAAAATTAATGTATAATTCTTGGGTGGAAATTTCTCAATCAGCAATTTTACACAATTTAAGTCAGTTTAAAAAATTAGTCGGCAAATCAGTTGGGATTATGCCAATTATCAAAAGCAATGCTTATGGCCACGGCATGATTCAAACCGCAAAAATTGTCAGTCCCAAGGTCAAATGGCTAGGCGTGGTCAGTTTTGGGTGAAGCTTTGGCTTTACGCGAAAAAAATTTTAGAAATCGAATTTTTGTTTTAAACTATGCGCAAAACCGTTATTTAAAAGAGGGGATTAAAAAAAATATTGATTTACCGGTTTACGATTTTAATTATGCTAAGCTGATTTCTAAAACTGCCATTAACTTAAAAAAAGATTGCTAAAATCCACGTTAAGATTGATACGGGCACAACTCGGATTGGAATTTTGCCTAAAGAGGCAGTCAATTTTATCCAACAAGTGAAGAAATTACCCAATTCAAAAATTGAAGGTGTTTACAGTCATTTTGCCTCAAGTGAAGAAGATCAAAATTATACCAATTGGCAATTAAATAATTTCAATTGGGTTTTAGAAAAATTGGAAAAATCAAACATTAAAATTCCTTTTAAACATTTTGCCTGTAGTGCGGCGGCGTTAGTTGAGTCAAAGGCACATTTTAATTTGATTAGATTGGGTTTGGGTCTTTACGGGCTTTGGCCGTCAAGGCAGACTAAAAAAATTGCTTTAAAAAATATCCTTGGTTAAGATTAAAGCCAGTTTTAAACTGGAAAACCAAAATTTTACAAGTTAAGATCGTGCCGGCCGGAACGAAAATCGGTTATGGCAACACTTTTACGGCTAAGCGATCAATGACAATCACGGTTTTGCCGGTTGGTTATTGGGAAGGTTATGATCGGCATTTGTCTAATAGGGGAATAGTGTTAATTAAAAACAAAAAATGTCCGGTTGTCGGCCGGATTTGCATGAATTTAATGATGGTTGATGTTTCAAACGTCAGATCAGTTAAGGCAGGCGAAAACGTGATTTTAATTGGTCAAGAGGGGAGAGAGGCAATTACTGCTGAAGATTTGGCTGAAAAAATTGGTACGATTAATTATGAAGTGGTGACCCGGATTAATCCGGTTTTATCAAGAGTGGTAGTCAAATGAATTATTATGTCTAAAAAAAGAAAAATAAGAGTTGGTGTGATCTTCGGTGGCCGTTCCGGTGAACATGAAGTTTCCATTGTTTCCGCCCAATCAGTGATGAAAGCTTTAGATCGCAAAAAATACGAAATTATACCAATTGGCATTACCAAACAAGGCCAATGGATTGCGGGCAGTGCCGCGATTAAATTTTTAAAATCCGGAATAAAAAAATTGCCGTTTAAATCAGTTTTGCCGCCTGATCCGACAGAAAAACATTTAGTCAAAGTTAAAGAAAAAGGTTTAACGCCAGTTTCAGAAAAAAAACCGGAGATAACTTCGGTTGATGTGATTTTCCCCATGATTCATGGCACTTACGGTGAAGACGGTAAATTGCAAGGACTTTTAGAAATGGCTGATTTGCCTTATGTCGGCACTAATGTTTTAGGTTCAGCGGTTGGGATGGATAAAATTATCCAAAAACAGCTATTTAAACAAGCCGGATTACCGGTGGTAAAATACGATTGGTTTTTAGTTTTGGCTTGGCGGCAAAATCGTAAAAAAATCATCAGCCGTTTAGAAAAAAATTTAAAATATCCGATGTTTACTAAACCGGCCAATTCCGGCTCCAGTATCGGCATTGGCAAATGTCATAATCAGCAAGAATTAATTTTAGGTATTAATGATGCCAGCCAATATGACCGCAAAATCATCGTGGAAGAGGGGAGAGGTGGGATAGCGGAAATTGAAGTCTCGGTTTTAGGCAATGATTCGCCCAAAGTTTCTGTTCCGGGCGAAATTATTTCTTCCAATAAATTCTATGATTACGACGCTAAATATGTTGATGGTAAATCTCAAGCTATTATTCCGGCCAAGTTGACAAAAAAAACAATTAGAAAAATTCAGGCCATGGCCATTAAGGCGTTTATTTGTCTTGATTTGTCCGGCATGGCTCGGGTTGATTTTTTTGTCACCAAAAAAGGTTATCAGATTTATTTAAATGAAATTAACACGATTCCTGGCTTTACTTCAATTTCAATGTATCCAAAGCTTTGGGCCGCTTCGGGCTTACCCTACGCCAAATTATTAGATGAACTAATTAAATTAGGTTTGGCAAAACAACAAGAAAAAAATCAATTAGCAACTTCTTATCAGCCGAAGAAAGACTGGTATAAATAAATCTCAAAAATCAAATTTCAAATCTCAAAGATATATTTTTATTACGATGCGGCGAGATTATCAAAAAAAATCTTACTTTAATCCTTATTTTCCTCAAAGAAGGAAAAAAAAAGCCAAAAAAAAATGGCTTTTAGTTTTAATATTAATGGTTTTATTTTTTTTAGGGGTTTTTTCTTTTAGTCGTTTGCCGGATTGGCAGATAAAGAATATTGAAGTTTTTGGCACTGAATTCATTAACCAAGATGATATCCAAAATTTAATTTTACATCAATTAGAAAAAAAACGTTTTTTTATTTTTAGCCAAAAAAATATTTTATTTTTTAGTAAGTGGCAAGCCATGGTGGTTTTAAATAAAAATTATCTTTTTGAAGATTTAGAAATTGATAAAAAATATTTTGACACTCTGCGTATTAAAATTAAAGAAAAAGTTTCAACTTTAATTTGGATCAGTGGCGAAAATAAGTATTATCTGGACTTAACCGGCAAAGTGATTAAAGCGGTAGAAAATAACGATTTAATTATTAAAAAGACGTCGGGTGAGACTCAAGTGATTCGGCCGGCCTTAACTTTAGGCCAATACCCAATTATTTATGATCAAAGTCAGGCACCGGTTAAGATTGGTCAAAATGCCATTAATCAAGATTTAGTTGAATATCTCGTTGCCTTGCATAAGGAGGCGGATTTAAGCCCTGATTTTGAGGTTTCTTATTATGAATTTCTAAAATCCGATTTTTCTGAGGTAAATTTGGTGACCCGGGACGGCTGGCAAGCCAAGTTTTTGACTAATGATAACCCCAAAAATCAGATTCATTTGTTAACTAGAATTTTGTTGGAAAAGGTTAAAGATCCCAAAAAGCTTCAATATATTGATTTACGACTCGGAGAAAAGGTTTTTTTGAAGTAGTGTTAGCTATTTTATAGGGGGTTATATTTAAATAAATTTTTATCTAAATATGTCGTATAGCTGTATTTAGCGACACAATTTTGTGTTCGCTAAATACAGCTATACGACTTTTATTTTATGTTTAAAATAAATATTGTTAAAGAGTCGTATAACATATATTGTGCGACTCAATATCATTTAATTATTTCACTTCTCTCTTCTTATCAAGTATATTTTTTATATTTAAAATATAAAGTTCCTCAAAGCCTAATTTTTTGATAACTAATATTTGTCCTCCCCTGCCCGATGACCTTTTCTGTTATTAGTTAAGGATATAAAAAGTTCTGGTACTCCCAGGCCTTTTTTCTTAGCTAATGATTTTGATTAATTAGATTTCGCGCCAATAGATATATCTTAGATAAATTAGAACTAAATAAATAATAATTGCCTGAAAAATAGTAATTAAAGTTGGTTTTTGGTCAAAAATAATCGGCAGCAGTAAAATAATTAAAGGGGTTAAATATAAAGCCAAATCGTGCTTAAAGGCTAAAAACCAATTTAATTCAACGGTTTTTGACAATTGATTATTTTGTCTAAGTCTTTTAATAATTTTTTGGTCGCGTCTGGCAATTAATGTGCCCGCGAAAGCGAAAATGAAAATTGGCGAAAAAATCACCATCAGTTGGCCAAAAGTTTTTAGTTGATCATAAAAATAGACATAAATAACCACGGTTATGGTAATCAAAAGGCAAACAAAAAGGGTTAAGAAAGTTTCAGTTTGTTTCATGTTGGTTAGGATGCAGGCAGGTATTCTAAAGGGTTAATGGGAATGCCGTTAAGCCTGACTTCAAAATGAAGATGTGGGCCAGTGGTTAAGGGTCCAGAGCCGGGTGTGCCGGGCAGGCCACCGGTCAAGCCAATCGTTTGGCCTTTGCTGACAAATTCATCTTCTTTGACTAAGACTTTTGAGATATGGCCGTAAACCGTGGAAAAACCTTCATTATGAATTAACATGATATAACCATAACTTTTATCACCCTTAAATTTAACCCGGGCGACATAGCCGGATTCCGGGGCTTTAATTGGCGTGCCCTGGCTGGCTCGGATATCAATGGCGGGGTGCTCAAAAATATAACGGAAAGGATAATCCGGGTCGTGAAAATAGGCACTGATCCCCCGCCCCGGGTTAACTGGCCAAGAGAATTTAGCCGGACCAAAACTTTGAAAGCGCTCTTCTTCTTTTAGCTGTTCTAGTTTTTTCCTGACTTCTTTTTCTAAAGTGACAATGTCGGAATTAATTTGTTGCTGCTCGAGCTGAAGCTGATAGGCTTTAGATTGGTACTGGCGTTCAGTTAATTTAGTTTGGACTAATAAAAATTCTTGAGCGGAACTTTTCTCTTGGAGTTCAGCTTTTTTTTGCTGCAATTCATCTTTAAGTTTTTCTTCCAATTTGGCCTTTTCTTCCCAGCTTTGTTTTTGCAGCTGTAAATTTTGCTGGTCAGTTTTTAATTTATCCAAGGCAACTTTTAAATTAGTATGAATTTGTTGGGTGTAGCGGACTTGATTAAAAAAATCAGAAAATGTTTCATTGGTCAGCAATATTTCTAAATAGCTCACTTGATCTTGCTCATAAATTAGTCTTAAATATTCGGCGATTTTTTCTTTATGGGCGTCAATTTTTTTCTCTAGATCCTTAATTTGCAGGTTTAAATTCTGGATTTCTAAATTTGTCTGTTCAATTCTTTTTTGAGTCGCTTCAATATCAAGATTAATTTTGGCGATTTGGTTATCAATAATGGCGATTTGGTTTTTTAAATTTTTGGTTTCACCTTGTTTCTCTTTGATTTTTTCAGTGTAGCTGTCAATTTGTTTTTGCAGGGCGTCAATTTCTTTTTTGCGCTCGTCAATTTTTTGGCTGATTTCTTTGATATCATTTTGTTGGGCTGATGCTTTTAACGGTAAAATAATAAAAAAATTAGCCGCCACCAAGCTAATTATCAGCCAGGATAAACTAAGGATTATCCCCTTTTTTAACTTTTGATTTTTGTTTTTTAGCATTAATTATATTATAGCAGGTTTTTGATTATTTTTCAAGAAGAGCAATGGCATATTTGATCCGTTCAAGAGTTTTTTTCTTGCCTAAAATTGCGGCCACCTCAAAATTACCCGGGCTGGCTTGGCGGCCAGTTAGGGCGACGCGCATCGGCCAGAGCATCTCCCCTATTGATAGTTTTTGATCATTAATGAAATTTGTTATTTTATTTTCTAATTTTTTTTGCTGCCAATCGTTTTCTGCAATTAAATTTAATTCAGCCAATAAAATTTTTAAATTTTTCGCCGCTTGTTCAGATGACATTTGTTTCCAGAGAAGTAGTTTTTTGTCGTAAGTCGGTTCTTGAAAGAAAAATTCA
>Ga0155019_115_pt2 | contig 41041 bp, 42 predicted proteins | sample RifCSPhighO2_01_FD_105987 | JGI IMG/M metagenome (GOLD analysis project Ga0155019, IMG submission 105987) | Candidatus Buchananbacteria bacterium RIFCSPHIGHO2_01_FULL_39_14 | reverse complement strand
TATCCGACTCCGGTTAACTTCTTTCTGGATCACTCGGTGATCACGACCTAGGCATTTGGCAATAGCTCTGACCGACTTGCCAGCTCGCAGACCACTTTCAATGATCTGCCTCTCAAAAAAAGTAATTCTTTAGCATAGTGGCTCATTTTAGCCAAGCTAAGCCTAAGACTCAAGGGGTGGGGCAATATAGATTGAATTCGCTTTTTTATTAAAAAATTAAAAATATATTGACAAAAATAAATAATTCTACTATACTCCGAAGTTAAGTAGCCCGTTGCTATTTAAAGAAGTTCTTTGACCTTGTCCCGAAAAAAGTAGGGAGATAACCGATGGAAAATCAGCTTGAAGTTGGGCTTTCTACGGCACCGATTACAACGCCTCTGGAAACCTTTGCCCCGATTCAAACCATTGTCACTACGCTAGGTTTCTCCAGCCTAGAAGCGCCGTTTTTCAATGCTTTGTTAACCATGGAGCGGGTTCGTCGACAACTTGGCATCACCCGAGGAAAAATAAACTGGCGATTTGTTTCCACTTGGATTCCGCAAAAGCCAACCGAGAATCCGATTAAGGTGCAGCAGGCACTTCGTGAAAAAGGCATTGTCCACTTTAATGTTGGTCACGCCGCCTTTGCCGGTGAATGGGATCAGCATGGTCGCCCAAAAAACAAGTCTTTGTGCGAGCTTTGCTCTTTGGACTTGGTACGTGGCAAATATGATTTCTTGCAAAGGCGCCCTTGGCTAACCACCATATATCAAGCCGTTAGAAACAATGATGTCTACGGCACAACGCTTTGTCAGGAAAGAAATAATCTTCGCCGGCTGATGATGGGGTTGGGTATTATTTTTCGGGATGAACCCAAAAAAATGCTGGAAGCTATGACTCTGGCGTTCCATGGCGTTTTTGAACGAAGCAAGCAGAATTACCCGGTTGATGAAGCCTTAAGCTTAGATAGTGTAAAAACCGGCGTGAAGATTTACTGCCAAGATGATCTGGTCCAGTGGCAAGAATTTTGTCTTCTGGCTGATCAAGCCGAACAAACGATTTTGGCAGATGAAATCCAAGCACGGCAAGACATTGATCAGGCGGAAAATCAGTATAACTTTTCGATTATTAAACACCCCATCATTGCTCAGCTGATGGGCAAAAAAATCCGAATAATCCTAGTTCATTCTGACGCCGTGACCGTGGCCAAATTAACCCGGACCTGGCGGAAGAAAAAAATTCAAGGAGAAAAAAAATCTATTCCGCCTTACGACCTCACCATCGTTGTTCAGTCAACGGGTAATTTCCAGATTTTTTCCAGTACCTTAAATCAGCTCGGTGGAAAAGATGCAATCACCGGGAAAAGAGGGGTAGTGGGCAAATGGCGGTTTAATTTAGGGCCAATCGCCAAGTCCTTGCGTCTGGCCGAAGCAAACTTGTCCTATCCTTGCCCCGACAGAGAGTCTGATGACTGGGACCAATCCGGAATGGTTTATTATGAAAATGGCTGGGCCTGCCCTTTGTATCTTACAGAATTTCTCGCCGCCATCCTTAATGGCTCGCTTTCCGCCCCTGACGTGCCACCAACCAAAATCCCGCACGACAAAATTCTAATGATGGTCAGCGAGTTCCTACCGACTTGCCCGCTTTTACGTGAAGACCCACAGGGTAAGTGGCACCGTGTTATTTTTACGCCCGATGGTCATTGGCAATGGGCAAAATAGTTCTTACGTTTAAATAACCAGTTGCGCAAGCATCAAAAAATCACTTTCGTGATTTGATGCTTGCTTTTTTTTAATTGAAAAATCTGCTAAAATACCATTGACTAAAGATTAACTTGATCGTCAGATTAACTTGATTAACTAAAATTATGATATTTTTTCTCTTTGGCCCGGACACTTTCCGTTCCCGGCAAAAACTAAAGGAAATTAAAGCTAAATTTATCAAGGAAGTTGATAAGTCTGCTTTAAATATTGAGACCTTAGGCGGCCAAGACCTGGAACCTGTCGCATTTAAGCAGGCGGTTTTCGCTGTCCCTTTCTTGGCTAAAAAAAGATTAGTCATTGTGGAAAACCTTTTAGGCAGCCCCCGAGGCCAAAAAAAACAAAAGGAAATTTTAGAAATTTTAGAAACAGATTTGCCTCAAGAAACAATTATTGTTTTTTGGGAAGGCGGGCTGACTAGGCCAAAAACCAAAAAAAGCCGCCCGGCGGCCGGCAAAAGCCCGGGCCTGTTTAATTTTTTAAAAAAAGAAAAGTTAGCCCAAGAATTTAATTTGCTAAACCAAAATGAAGTTTTCCGCTGGGCCGCCAGTGAAGTCAAAAAACGAGGCGGAAAAATCAACCCCGATGCTTTAAAACTTTTAACCGACTTGGTGGGCGACGACCTTTGGCAATTAAATTCTGAGGTGGATAAGTTATTGGCTCAGGCCCGCGGCAAAGCGGTTGGCTTAATCGAGGTTTCGGAATTGGTTAAAACTAAATTAGAAGAAGATATTTACAAACTCACTGACGCCTTAGGCCAAAAAAATAAAAGTTTAGCGACCAAGCTTATTGGTGACCAGCTGAAAAGTGGCACTAACCCCGTTGAACTTTTAGCCAAAATCACCTGGCAGTTTAAAAATTTACTTTTAGTTAAAGAGTTTAGCCAAAAAAACGGCTTAGGCTATGCCGCGGATCGCCTTAGTTACCAACTCGGCCTGCACCCTTTTGTCGTTAAAAAAACCTTAGCCCAAATTAAATTTTTCCAACCAAACCAACTTAAGCAACTTTACCGACGTTTATTAGAAATTGATTATAAATTAAAAATAAGCCAAACTGACCCTGAGGTTTTGTTTGATTTGCTGGTAATTAAAAGTTAATCGAGTTAACCAAAGCGGAGGCAACATCCCAATTAACTCGATTAACTGTTCTTCTATTTTTTCAAGGCGTTGACGGCCCGCGTCAAACGAGATTTACGGCGAGCAGCCGTATTTTTTTTAATCATGCCTTTTTGCACGGCTTTATCTAATCGTTTAATCGCTTCATTTAACCATTTTTGCGCACCAACCTCGTCTTTTAAACTAATGGCTTTGCGCACTCGCCTAATCAAAGCGACTAGATCGCTTCTCACTTTTTGATGGCGCAAAAAACTTTTTCGGTTTTGCCTTAAGGCCTTAAGAGCAGCAGCTTTTCTTGGCATAGAAAAATAATTAAAATTAATAACAAAGAAAGGATAGCATAGATGTTTAAAAAAAGCAAAACCTCTAAATTGACATTTATCTTTAAAAAACTTAAAATAAATCAGTAGTTATCTAATGAATAAACATAACACTATGTTCAAAAAAGAAATGGGGAGTGACGAAATTGAAACGATTATCGGTCCATCAGTCCAGGTCGAAGGAAATTTTGTCGCCAACGGTGATGTGGTGGTTGAAGGCATGGTTTCTGGCAGCCTCAAGACGGAAAAAAATCTCCGGGTCGGCGAGGGGGCAAAAATTTTTGCCAACATCACCGCAGCTAATGCCCTGATTGCCGGTGAAGTTCAGGGTAATATTAAAATTAAAGAAAATTTGGAATTAACGAGTACGGCTAAGGTTTTTGGCGATATCAAAACTAAAGTTTTATCGGTCAGCGCTGGCGCCTCCTTAAGCGGTAAATGCAATGCCGGCGAGGAAAAAAAGGCCAAGCTAGAAAAAATTGAAGATTGGGAAAAGACCGAAAAACAAAAAACGAAAAATATCTTGCCAGTTAATGGCGAAAAAATTTAACTTTTTCTTTTATTTTAAATCTTCCCGATCCCGGCGGAGATGAAACTTTGACGCCGATTTTTTTATGTATTTGTATCTTTACGATTCATTTTTAAATTCAAAAAAATACAGCCGGTTTTTGGCTAAAACTGAAACCCGACTGACAGACTTAGGGATTGGCGGAAAAATTTTTCGCCTCTCACCATTACGCAACGTCAATGAATTGCTCGCTGAAGAAGTGCGCAATGGCGCCCGAACCATTGTCGTTGTTGGCAATGATAAAACTCTGACTCAAATTATTAATCTGGCAGCGAAATTTGACGTGATTTTAGGAGTAATCCCGGCTGGCCCAAACAATAAACTAGCGTCCATACTTGGCGTCACGGACGCGGAAACCGCCTGCGATGTTTTGGCCGCCCGCATTATTGAAAAAATTGATTTGGGCAAAGTCAATAACACCTATTTTTTATCTAACCTGACGATTGATGGCGGCCAATTAACAATTGACTGTGAAAATCAATTTCGCATCATCCCCCAAGGTCAAGAACAAATAAACATTTGTAACTTCCGTCCGGTTTTCGTTAGCCCGGCTGGCCAAACCAATTATTTCAACCCGCGCGATGGCTTAATGGAAATTTTAATTCAACCATTAAAAACTAACTTTTGGCAAATGTTTAAAAAACCCGCTGCCCTGTCAAGCATTATCCCGTTTAAAAAAATTGCCGTGCGCAGCAAGGGTTCAGTGCCGGTAATCACCGACGGCCAAAAAATTATGAAAACCCCGGTGGAAATTGAAATTGCCCCAAAAAAACTAAAAATTATTGTTGGCAAAAACCGGATGTTTTAAAATGAAATATTAAAAACGCCCTTAAGTGAATAAGGTTTCGTCCCGCCATTATTTCAGAAGGCGGGACGGGGTATTCTTTGTTTGCGGCGCTCCGCTCGGAAATAAAACAAGCAAGAATAATTCTTACTTGTTTTAAAGCTATTTGGCCGTCGGCGTTGCCAACCTTACTGGTTTAAACTCCGCCTCGGACTCTTTTAAAACCATATCCTCAACCACCATCTTTTCTTTGCTGATAGAAATTACCTGACGGTGATTAATCATCAGTTGCTCGTGCCACAAACCTTTGATTAAGCCGGTTTTGACATAATAGTTTTCAATAGTTTGACCGTCAATATTCAAATCAAAAGAAGCGATCCGCCCAAGGTGTCGGCCGTTTGAGGTATAAACCGGCAAATTAATTAAATCGCTTGAAGAAATCAACATATTTTTAGTTAGTTGGCGCTGCTTAACGGGCTGACTGGTTTCAGTTTTTTAAAAATAAAATGCTGCTGAAAAATTGTTAAAAGCGTCATCACCAACCAATAAAGAACAAGGCCGGAGGGCAATCTCACGCTGATTAATACCGTAAAAACCGGCATAAAATAAAGCATTTGTTTATTCATCATCGCCATCATCTGCTCGTCTTTGGCACCGCTCATGCCTTTGGGCGGTCGGCCGACAATCAACATTTTGCTCTGCCAAAATTGGGCTAAGCCGGTTAAAACTGCTAAAACTAAGTTTGGTTTGGCTAAATCCAAAAAACCAAAAGAAATCGCGTTAATGGTCTGGGGGCTAGTCACAAAAGGATAAAGCCATTTTAAATTTTCTGGATCAAGCCCTGAAGCAAAAACCCGATAAACGGCAATTAAAAAAGGAAGCTGGATTAAAAGCGGCAAGCAGGAAGAAAGGGGATTAACCTTTTCCTGCTTATACAAGACCATCATCTCTTTGGCCAGTTTTTCTTTATCGTGGCCAAACTGTTTTTTTAAAGAATCAAGTTTTGGCTGAAGCTCTTGCAAGGCTTTTTGCGATTTAAGTGATTGTTGGGCTAATGGATAAAGGATGAGCTTAATAATAACCGTTAAAATAATAATGGCGAGGCCCAGGTCGTGCCCAGGAATAAAATTATATAAAAAAATTAGGAGATTAAATAACGGTTGAAACAGGATTAGATTAAAAAGTTGGAGCATACGCGAGACTATTGACTGTTAACTTTTAGGGCTTGCCCTACAAACTAATGGCTAAAAGCTATATAAGAGGATCGTGGCCACCTTTATTCCAAGGGTTACAACGCAAGACTCGCCAAAAAGCTTTCAGTCCCCCCTTGATCACGCCGTATTTTTCAATCGCGGCATAACCATATTCCGAACAAGTGGGGCTAAAGCGGCAGTAGCCATAAGGGAAGAGGTGGCGAAAAACACCATAGTCAAAAGAAAGGGTTTTTTGATAAATCCGAATTAAACTTAAGACAAGGGTTCGTGCCAAAAGACTTAATTTAGTCATTTTTTAAAAGCTGAAGTTGAACTAAAAGCTCTAAAAGCTGACACTCGAGCCGTTGATAAGTAAAATTAAGAGCCATCGGCGTTAAAAAAATAATTAAATCATAACCACCCTTTATCTTTGGCAAATTAAGACGCAAAATTTCACGGACCTGACGCTTAAGTCGATTGCGCTGACTGGCTTTTTTACTCACTTTGGTTGAGGCCACGACCGTAAAGCGACTAGCCGATTGCCGATTGGCTAAAAAGCGAACACGATAAGGGTTAAAAAAAGCAAGGCGGCCGACCTTTTTGACTCTGCCCAGATCTCTCTGCTTGGTTAAACGATTAATTTTAGGCAGCATATCCCCGGACCTAAAGGGAAATCCGCTTTCTCCCTTTTTGCCGTCGGCGACGCAAAATGTTTCGTCCGCCAACGGTTCTTATCCGCCGGCGAAAACCGTGTTTTTTTTGGGCTCGCCGCTTTTTTGGTTGATAAGTTCGTTTAGGCATAATAATAAACCAGCAAGTAAACCAGGCTCGCTTGCAAGCCTGTTTATTTAATTTATTTAAATTTACTTATTAAATCATATCAATCTTTAGCGATTTCGTCAAAGGTTTGTGACAGCAAAAACACTTGACAAAATTAGTTAAAAAATTGTAAATTATTATACACAAACAATACACATCTTATCAACAATTAAAAGACTTTTCCTGGGTTTTAGGGATAAATCTAATGTGCTATAATAACTTTCACGTCCAGATTCTACAAAAATCAAAAATAAAAATCGCGCTAAAAATTTTTTACTTTAAAAAACAAGGTAAAAAAATAATTAACATAACAATGGAAGAAGAACAAAAAATTTGGCAAGCAGCCTTAGGCGAATTAGAACTGACTTTAAGTCGGGCAAACTTTACCACCTGGTTTAAAAATACTTTTATTTCTGGCCACGAGCATGACACCATTATCGTTGGCGTACCAAACACTTTTACCAAAGCCTGGCTAGAAAAAAAATATCACTCTTCTATCCTAAAGGCGCTACAAAAAATTACTGACAATAAAATCCGCGCCATTGTCTATCGAGTTGAAGCTAAGGCCAAAATCGACGAACTGTCTGGCACCGACCAGCTCCCCGAAGAAAAACTGACACTAACGATTGAACCAACAGAAACGCCAGCCTTAAATGAATTTGGTTTAAACCCACGCTATAATTTTACTAATTTTGTTATTGGCAAAGCCAATGAGTTGGCCCACGCCGCAAGCTTAGCAGTTGTTCAAAAACCAGGCGAGGTTTACAACCCGCTTTTTATTTATGGCGGCGTTGGCTTAGGTAAAACTCATCTAATCCAAGCGGTGGGTAACCAGATTCTAAAAAATAACTCTGGTCGCAGGGTGTTATATGTTTCCTGCGAAAAATTTGCTAATGATTTCATTAAATCAATCTCCACTAATCGGGCAGAACGATTTAAGGAAATCTATCGCTCAGTTGATGTTCTTTTAATCGATGACGTTCAATTTTTGTCAGGCAAAGAAGGCACTCAAGAAGCGTTTTTCCACACTTTTAACGACCTTCATCAGGCTAATAAGCAAGTGGTGATGACTTCAGACCGACCGCCAAAGTCCATCCCGGGCGTTGAAAATCGCCTGGTTTCTCGCTTTGAATGGGGGATGATTGCTGATATTTCCACGCCAGACCTAGAAACACGGGCCGCGATTTTGCGGGCCAAGTGCCGAGAAAAAAATTACCCACTTGATCATGAAATTATCACTTATCTGGCCGCTAATATTCAAAATAACATTCGTGAGCTTGAAGGAGCTTTAAATAAAATTATTGCCCACCACCAACTTTACGGCAACATCCCAGCCTTGGAAAACGTCAAAAAACTTTTGGCCTCACTCACCACCGTTCAGCGCAAACGTTCAGTCACCCCCAAACAAATCATTAATTTAGTCGCGGAATTTTATGATTTAAAACTTGATGACTTATTAGGTAGTTGCCGCAAAAAAAGTTTTTCCCTGCCACGCCAAATTATTATGTTTTTAATGAGGGAAGAATTAAAAATTTCTTATCCAACCATTGGTCAAGAAGTAGGCAACCGTGACCACACTACTGCCATGCACGCTCATCTAAAAATCGCGCGAGAAATTGATGAAGATGAAAAAATTAACCAGGACATTAAATTAATTAAAGAAAAACTTTATAATTAATGGTGAAAATTGGTGATAACTTCTAATAATTTCTGGATAACTTAGTTGAAAAAGATAGGATAACTAAACAATAAGTTGGTGATAAAATTTGGGTTTAAAAACTTAGATTAATTCTACCCAAATTTCTTCCACAACATCTCAACTATTCTTTAAAAAAATTTTATTAAAAAGTATTTAATTTTAAACCCCATTTTAAACTTATCCCTTTATCCCCCGCGCTTATTAATATTATTAATTAAATTAATTTAATTAAAAATAATAATAACTATGAAAATTTCTTGCACGCAGGAAAACTTAAACCAAGGTCTTTTTGTAGTTAGTCATTTAGCTACAAAAAACACCGCCTTACCGGTTTTGAATAATATTTTATTTCAAGCTTTAGGTAATACAATTAAACTTTCCGCGACTAATTTAGAAATTGGCGTTACCTGTGTGATTCGGGGGAAAATTGAAAAAGAGGGCGACCTCACCATTCAATCAAAACTTTTTGCTGATTATGTTGCCCTATTACCAAAAGAGCGGGTTGATTTAGAAACAATTTCGCCACAAAATGGTGAACAAATCCTGAGTATAAAATGCAAAAACCATGCAACTAAAATTAAAGGTCAGGCCGCTTCAGATTTTCCTTTAATCCCGCAATTAAGTAAAAATAATCCCTACGTTATTGATTATCAGACTCTACGCCAAGCTATTAGCCAAGTAGTTTTTGCCGTATCAGTGAGCGAGTCGCGGCCGGAAATTAATGGTGTCCTTTTCTATTTTAACAAAGACCATTTAACTTTGGGGGCGACAGACAGTTACCGTTTGGCGGAAAAATCCGTTGGGCTGGATAAAAAATCTAATGCGGCGGAAAAAAAAGTTATTGTACCGACGCGCACCTTGCAGGAATTGCAGCGAATTTTGGGGAGTTTTAAGGATCCAGCGGCAATTTCTGAACTTGAGACAGTTGAGATTTATTTAGCGGAAAACCAAATTTTATTTAATTTAAACAGCATTGAATTAGTCTCTCGTTTGGTGGAAGGGCAATATCCTGACTATCAGCAAATCATCCCTCAAACCTTTAACACCACAGCGGTGTTAAATGTTACGGAATTGGTTAATGCCACAAAAGCAACCAGTCTTTTTGCCCGAAGCGGGATTTATGATGTTAGTCTTGAATTTTTTGCGGACAAAAAAGGTATCACCGTCTCTTCAACTAATGGCCAGTTAGGGGAGAACACCTCGCAACTAGCAGGAGAGGTGAGCGGTGAAAACAATAACATTGTTGTTAACTATCGTTATTTATTGGATGGGTTGCAAAACATTGAAACCGACGAAGTGGTAATTAATATTATTGACAGTAGTAGCCCTTGTCTAATTAAACCAAGCCAAAAAAAGCCAGACTATCTTTATATTATTATGCCAATTAAGCAGTAAAAAAAATTTAAATTAAAATCATAAAAAAGAGGTTAGAAATCATCTAGCCTTTTTTAGGTACAAAATTTTCAATTAGAACCTTACAGACCTTAGTCAACCCCGTAGTGAAACTTTGACAATTTTTAGAGTGGTTTAAAAATGGTGCTCATTTTACTTTATTATGCAAATCCGCCGAATACCCTGCGGTCTCTGCCGCAGGGATGAGGCGGAGTCAATAATAAAATTTGTGAGCGAGCGGTAGCGAGCGAACTTCTGATCATAAGAGGATTCCAAAGGAGGATACTCCTTTGGTCGGTTAGTAAGGTCTGATGCCTTGCCCACCGAAACTTTATTCACTCACTCATTGTTTTAACTTAGTTGAATGTATTTGATATTTTTTGTTGCCGTAGGCAACGCAGTCAAAGTTCTACTATGGGGTTGACTTTTTAGCAAGGTTTATTTAAGATTAAAACACAAAATTAGGAGTAGGGGGGCAAGATCTTTGACATTTGGTAATTTATCGGTAATGAGATTAGATAAGGAGGAATAGCGATGAAACGGAAAGTGTTTTTTGCCGGAGCGATTGTGTCTTTATTTGGCGCGGCCATTTTTTGTTGGCAGCAAGGATTAATTAGTTATTGGCAAAATAAGTTTTCTCAACCTGCTGGGCCTTTTAATGAATTTGTTCTTACGGTGGGGGATATTTTTGATTCCGGCGATGATCCCAATGAGATGATCGTTGATTTAGTCACCGAAGGGAAGAATTGGGTGAGTAGCACGATTATGGTTTCAACGGCAGACTTACTGCAGCCAATTGGAAAATTACAGACTCCAACGTCGCGAATTAATTGGCAACAGAATTCATTTGAGCCAGTATCGATCGTCTTTTATTACGAGGATGTTGTGATAGAGGGTGAGCAAATAAAAATGATTCGAACATTTGAGTGTAGCCCTTCGTTTATTCTGGCCATCCATCCTCAAACCATGGTTCGCAACAACAAAGACAAACAAGAAGATTATCATCGCCTTCGCCGCGATCCAGCCGCAATCATTTGGGCTGATCAGCAGGCCGCTAAATTCCAGTTGATCTTAGATTACTTTAGCGCGCCAAGCGAGAAAAATCTTTACTTCAACAACCAGCCATATAAGTCGTTTGATTTTAAGATGAGCCAACCGCAAGCCCGGAGGTTGCGCTCCTATGTTGGAGTTTACGTCATCTTTTTGGAGTATACTAAGAGTTTAGTTGAGCTTGACCCACAGGGATTTAGCGTAGAGGCAGTTAAGGTTAGTTTGCCGGGGCAGCCACCGACCAATACGTTTATTCAACCAACGTTAAGTGAACGGTTGAAGAATCGACAAGCCGCTTTAGGGCAGGTCGTAACCAAGCTCAACCATATCCGTCAGACTTGGCCGGCGGCTTACATTTCTTATTTTTTGAGACACCATCCTTGGCAATCAGTCTTTAGACAAATTAGCCAAAATTGGCCAACCCTTTATTTTGCTTTGTTGGTCCTTTTGGCTGGCTACGGCTTTTGGCAAGGGTGCTTAAGAGATGTTAATCAACTGATCAATCAAGGTTTAATGGCAGGCAGGGTTGGAATAACGCCAAGATTGATGAGACAGGCACTTTGGCGGTTATACCGACGACATCCGGTTTTCTTTTTTTTCCAACCGTGGGCGCGTCGACTTAATCTACTGGTTTCTCAACTTTGTCTGGAGATAAAAAAAGATTGTTTGGACCAGGAATTAACTCAACAGGCACAGGCCGCTTGGGGGCAAATCACTATCAATCTTGGAAGTGAAGCGGTTGCTTTGCGCGGGCAGTATCAGGTGGCAGTCAACCCAAAAGCTAGTTTTCACAGCCGGCAACTTGCCATTGGGCAGCTGGAAAATTTTTTGGGCAAGTTGGTTGAACAGACGGCAAGTCAAGCGGCAATGGTTTTATCTAAACCAGTGCGACCACTTGAGCCCGGGCGGCAAGAACAGATGGTCCGGCAATTAGTTAAGGATTTGGCAGACAATTTTAATCTGATTTTGGTTGAAGAACAGTTGGAGCGCGTGGCACGCCTATCTAAGGCGAAAGTTCGCTGCTTGACCTCACTGATTGAAACGATTGGGGGGTTAGGGCGGGGGGTTATTGTCGCGCTTGTTAATTGCAACGACCTTGAGGCAATCCTTGACTCTCGTTCAGATTTAGTTTTAGCGGCGATGCATCGCCAGTGGCCAACAGTTAAAAGAGTGTTGGGTATTAATGAGGAGGTGACCAACACGGAAAATGATACCCCGCTTAACCAGACAAAAAATTTTTTGTCGGGGAGGCGAGTGGTGCTGATTACCGCTTCTAAGCTAAGCCAAAAAAAATTGGTTCAGGTTATTCTTGAACTTGGCGCTGAAAGTTGCGAATCAATCGCGGCGAACAATATTAGGCGGGTTCAGGCTGCGGCTGAAGGCGGAAAACTATCTGGCCAGCTATTTGTTGTTGCCGCCTCGTCACCTCATAATGTTAGTAATATTTTGAGGAAGATTGGCGTTACGTTTCTTTGGGTCAATACCTATTCCCCTGGTTTTTTTCGCGAAAGACTACTTGAGCGACTCTCGGCGCTTAGCGCCAACGGCTCTTTGTAATCTAAAATGCCAACAAGGCTCCCGGTTTCGGAGCCTTATTTTTTTGGTTTTGATTAATAATTTTTACGGTAAGTTAAAATTTAATTCAAGCAGATCACTGCCGTTATTGTCAACGTCGTCAAAGGCCACCGCCTTTAATTGGTAAAAGCCGTTTTTAATTTGAGGGTCAGTTAGGATAACCTCTAAATCAAAGGGTGGATTGGCGACGCTTCTTAAGAGTTGATCGTTAAGATAGTATTCAACACGCTTGACGCCGCGGTTAGCGCTGGCGTTAATTCGCGCAATAAAATGCGGATCAGAAATTAATTGATTAGTGGCGGGATAAATAATTTCAATTTTTGGCTGATTGGCTAAAGTATGAATATCATCATATTCGGTTGGTGGATCCTGGGCAATAATATTATTTTCTGTTGCCCATCTTTGGACTGCTTCTTCCCAACGTTGATACTGCGGATCGGAAAAATCAGGCGAAGCGTTGCCCTGGGGATCGTCTTTATTAAGATAGTATAAAATATTATGGATTTGGCGGTAAATTCTTTCTTCCGTTTGGCTTTCTGGGGTTAAATTAGTGGCTAATTTACCTGTGATTTTATCAACTTTAACTTTTAAGCCCTCGGTCAGGCTGCCGTTTAAAACTGGTTTGTCAGTTGTCACTGGCTCCGGCTCCTTAAAGGCCTCAAGCGGGGTGTCGCCTAAAATTTGACTCATATAATCACGCCAAATCGGCGCCGCGACCACGCTGCCGTCAGCGCCGCGCTTCATTTCTTTATTGTTGCTGTTGCCAACCCAAACTCCAGTCACCAGTGACGGCGTATAGCCAATCGTCCAAGCGTCATGATAGTCATTCGTGGTGCCGGTTTTTGCTGCGACTGGGCGGTCGCCTAAAGTTAAATAGTTTTGTTCGCCGAAAATATAGGCGCGCAGTGAATTATCAGACAAAATCTGGTTTATTTGCCGAGCAATTTCTGTTTCTAAAACCTTTTTTTCCGTTTTTTTGTATTCTTCCAAAAGATTGCCGTCTTTGTCTCGAACTTCTAAGATGGCGGCTGGCGGATGGTATTCGCCTTCGCGGGCAAAAACCGCGAAGGCGTTAGTGTGCTCCAAAAGCTTGACTTCACCGCCGCCCAAGACCAATGATAAACCAAAGCGGCTTTTGTCGGCAAAGGTGGTATAGCCTAATTTTTCCGCTAAAGCTAAAACATTATCCACACCAGCGAGATAAATAGTCTTTACCGCTGGGATATTAAGTGAACCGGCCAAAGCCTTGGCCATGGTCACCGGGCCATGCTCTTTTAGGTCATAATTTTTTGGCTCATAGTTTTTGCCGTCGTAATTAATAAAATTAGTGACCACGTCATTTAAGACGGTTTGCGGCGTATAACCTTTTTTAAAAGCCGCCGCATAAACAATTGGTTTAAACGATGAGCCGGGCTGACGAGGACGAATGACGACATTAACTTGGCCGTCAATTTTTTCATCAAAAAAATCTTTTGAACCAACCAGAGCTAAAATTTGACCAGTTTTTGGGTCAAGGGAAACTAAGGCGGCGTTACTTGCGTTCCATTGTAAATTTTTTTCCGCCTGTTTAGTTAAGACTTCTTCGGCAATTTTTTGTTTGTATAAATCTAAGGTGGTAATTACTTTTAGTCCCCCTTGCTCTACCGCCAAGTCACCAAATTTTTGAGTGAGATATTCTTTAACATACATCACAAAATGCGGGGCAATAATATTTTCCCGGGCCTTCGTGAACTCAACTTTTTCCTTGGCCGTTTTTTCGGCGTCTTCCTGGGTGATATAGCCGGCTTCGGCTAGACCCTCTAAAATATAGCGCTGGCGGGCGAAAAGTTCATCTTGGTGGCTGCCGTAAGGCGAATAATAGGTCGGGGCTTTAGGCAAGGCGGCTAAAATTGTCGCTTCGGCCAAATTGATGTTTTTGACGCTTTTACCAAAATAAGTTTGGGTGGCGGCTTCAATCCCATAAGCCGTTGAGCCATACGGGATTTCATTGAAATACATTTTTAAAATTTCATCTTTGGAAAACTTTTTTTCAATTTGATAAGCTAAAATAATTTCTTTAATTTTTCGGCTATAGGTTTTCTCCGGGCTTAAAATCGCATTTTTAACGAGCTGCTGGGTTAGGGTGGAGCCGCCCTGGGCTTTACTGCCCCGTAATAAATTAACCAGCACCGAACGAATAATGCTGGTGAAGCGCACTCCTTTATGTTCGTAAAACTTTTTATCCTCCGCGATTAAAGTGGCTTGTTTAACAAATTCGGGGATATCGCTTAATTCCACCACGCTTCGTTTTTCGGCGCCATGAACGTCATATAAAACCGTCTCACCTGTTCGGTCATAAATTTTGGTGCTTAAGGCTAACGACCGGTCAATAATGCGATTGGGGTTAGGCAGGTCCTTTGCCACTAAACCCAAAAGAAAAATACTAATTAAACCAAAGGCGCTCAATCCCAAGCCAGCCAAAATTAAAAGAGACTTAAAAATTTTTTTTGGCCACTTTTTTTTGGGTCCGCTCAAATAACCCCGTTGGTTAAAAGATGCTTGGTGCCGCCGGCGTGAAGCCGAAATATGGCGACGCCAGTTTTGTGTTGTACTAGTTTTAGTTGATAAACCAGGGATAGGCATGATTAAAATTGAAATCTAAAAATGAAAAATTTTGGTAGCCCCGCCTTTGCCAAAGGCAAAGGCGGGGCTTTTTTATTTTCGATAAAATTTTGCTGATTCTTCGGGCGAGATTGGGTTAATGATTAAGCCCGAGCCGATTTCTACGCCTGCCCAAACGCTGCCACGAGGCGTAACTTTCATATATAAATGCTGGTCTTTATCACGGATGACTTGGTGGAAGTAGTAATTATAAGGCAAATTCAGCTGATTAATTTTTTTCAGGATTTTTTTAAGTATTTTGGCAAAGCTGGTCTGTTCTTCAGTGGTTAGAACCGTAATATTGTCTAAGTGTTTTTTGGGCATAAGCCAAATTTCATGATTATGCATTGGCGCCCAAGGGCAAAAGGCAATAACATTTTCATCTTGAGCAACCAGGCGCGGACCGCGCTTTTCTTTTTTAATCACGTCACAATAAACGCAAGAGCCATTTTTAAGTTTATAAGCCAAAACCCGTTGGGATTTATCTTTTAGGTGTGGGGGCAAAAATTCTGTGGCAAAAATTTGAGAATGAGCATGCTGTAGCGATGCTCCGGCCTTGCCGCCGTTATTTTTAAAAATTAAAATATATTCAATTTTTTTATCCCGGGAAATTATTTTAGTCCGCTTGGCATAGACTTTAAAAATTTCAGCCACGCGCTCGGTGGTTAGCTCTTCCACCTCTTTTAAATGGTCCGGGGTTTCAATCACGACCTCTTGTCGGCCATAGGCTCTAGGATTAGCTGGACTGACCGTGGGGAATTTATTGGCAATGACTTTAATTGCCCACGGCTCATTTTTTTCTTTGGTTTCTTTGGCGGTAAGTAAAATTTTATTGTCTCGATCAACCCTGGCTGGACAAAAAACGCAGCTGGCTTTCGGGATGGTTGTTTGTTGTTCCTTATGGCTTACATCATCTGGCCGCTGACCGCGCTTAGGCGCGATAATGACATATTTTTCTTGGATATAATCTTTTCTTATTTCGGATTTAGTCATAGAGTTATTTATAATGTTGCTGGCTTTCATCCCCCTGGCTTAAAAGCCAGGGGGATGAAAGCCAGTGTGAGAAAAAGTCTCGGCGGAGCCGACACCTTGTCCCGACGCACTGTTCTTCAAAAGAATTAAAAAGTCGGGATCCCGACCGAAGCATCGGGACATTAGAACCCGCCCTGATACCCCGCTCTTTAGAGCGGGGTCGGGTTCATTTTTTTATCTGATTAACATATTTAGTGGTTAATCGGGATGCCGATTTTACATCGGCACCTTCTAAAATAGATTATTGTGGTAGGGAAAGTCAAAAATTCGGTAATTATTTCGTCCCGTCGTTGGCCAACGACGGGACTCCATAATTTTGATTTTTGAATTTTAACTTTTGACTTTGAGGTCGCCGGCGGCGACCGAATGGGCGCAGCAAATGGCAACGGCTAAGGCATCAGCCGCGTCGTCGGGCTTAGGTATTTCCTTTAACCCCAAAATAACTTTAACCATTTGCTGGACTTGCTTTTTTGAGGCTTGGCCATAAGCGGTTAAAGCCAACTTGACTTGCAAAGGAGTGAACTCATGTAAAGTTAGCTGATTTTTTCCAATGGCCAGCAAGGCAACGCCGCGGGCTTGGCCAACCGCCAAGGCGGTTTTAGCATTTTTAGCAAAAAAGAGCTTTTCTACGCCCACAATTTCTGGCTGGTATTTTTTAATTAATTTATCTAAACCCCGATAAATTTGTTTTAGCCTTATTTGGTAGTCAGTTTTAGCCTTGGTTTTAATATTACCGTAATCGAGCACTTGTAGTTGGCTGCCTTTCTTTATAATAACACCAAAACCAGTATCCGCTAACCCCGGGTCAATCCCCAAAATCACAACCGGCTTCTTGTTACTCATTTCTTGTTTTTTTTCACTAAATTTCCGCATTCGTGTAATAATTATTAACGTCTTCATTGTCGTCAAGCTCCAAGAAAAGTTTTTCCAGTTGGTTTTTAGCTTCATTCTTGATCATCTTTTTTTCCTTGGCCATTTGTTCAACTTCAGCATATTCAACTTTAATCCCTTTTTGCTCTAAAAATTCTTTAGTCATTTTTAAATCATTGGGTGCGGTATAGACAACAACGTTGTCCGCTTCTTTAATAATGTCTTTGGCGCCGGCGTCAATTAAAGCGAGTTCTAGCTCCTCGTCAATTTTTTTAATTCTAATCACGCCCCTACTCTCAAAAAGCCAACTCACGCTATTAGGACCGCCCAAGTTGCCGCTATATTTAGTTAAGAGGTGTTTTAAGGCCGAACTGGTGCGATTGCGGTTATCAGTTAGACACTCGATGACAAAAGCCACGCCCTCTGGGCCAAAACCTTCATAAGTGACAGCTTTAATTTTTTGGCCAGCCAGTTCTCCGGCGCCGCGTTTAATTGCCCGTTCCGCGTTCTCTTTAGGCAGATTGGCGGTTTTGGCCTGGTCAATGGCCAAGCGTAATTTAAAGTTGGTAGTTGGATCAGGGCCGCCTAAGCGGACCGCCAGAGAAATGGCATTGCCTAATTTAGTAAATAAAGCGCCGCGCTTGGCATCGGCGGCACCTTTTTGACGATGGATTTGAGCCCACTTACTGTGTCCAGACATAAAAATAAAATTCAAAATTTAAAAGTCAAAATTCATCACCGCCTACAGCGGGATCCCGCCTTTCCTGACGTAAAGTCGGGATGCCGATTTTACATCGGCACCTTCTAAAATAGATTATTGTGGCGGGAAAAGTCAAAATTTTGGCAGATCGCCTCGGGTTTATCGAAAGGCGATCTTTTATTATATTTTAACAAATTTAGGGGGACTTTTCAATGGTAGAAAACCTAAATTTATGTTATACTACGAGGGTATGCCCAGTAGTGAAACTTTGATTGGGTCGCTTACCGCGACATCGGCAACCGGGCAATAAGGCGTTTAACCAAACAACAATTATTAAAATAAATTATTAAAAATTTTGATGCTAAAATATCAAAGTTCTACTACTGGGTATGAATCAATTAGATGACTTAAAGCAAATTAAAAAAATTGATACTAAATTGGTTTTGGAATCAATTGAATTATTAGAGGATCAGCTACGGCAAAGTTGGCAGGAAATAAGAAATTTTAAAATACCGGCGGGCTTAAGCCAAGTTAAACAGATTGTTTTTAGTGGTATGGGCGGTTCGGCTTTGGCCGGGGACATTGTCCGCTCCCTTTTTTTTAAAAATTTAAAAATTCCCTTTAGTATCGTCAATGGCTATCATTTGCCTGGCACAGTTAACGAACAAACGCTTTATTTAATTTCCAGCTATTCCGGTGACACCGAAGAGCCGTTAGCCACCATCAGTCAAGCTCACAAAAGAAAAGCCAAAATTTTTGCTATTACTTCTGGTGGCAAACTCAGGACTTTAATTAAAAGCCAGCAAGTGTCCGGTTATATTTTCCAACCGATTTTTAATCCTTCTCGTCAACCTCGTTTAGGTGTTGGTTATACTTTTGGCACCCTCTTAGCTATTTTGGCTAAGCTTAAATTAATTCCTTTGACGGAAAATGAATTTAATTTGGCGCTAAAAAAACTTAAGGCTTGGCAATGTGATTTTGGCGTCAGTCAGTTAGTCGGTAAAAATCAAACTAAAAAATTAGCCCTGGCTTTGAGAGAACGGTTGCCAGTTATAATTGCCAGCGAATTTTTGGCCGGCAATGCTCATGTTTTTGCCAATCAGCTAAATGAAAATGCTAAAACCTTTGCCAATTATTTTATTTTGCCGGAGCTTAATCATCATCTTTTAGAGGGGTTAATTTTACCCAAAACCAACCGGCAAAATTTTTTGTTTATTTTACTGGAATCAGAATTATATTTTAAAAAAAATCAACGGCGTTTCCAGATTACCAAAGAAATTTTAGCTAGGAATAAAATTAAATTTTTTTCTTATCAATTTGTCGGGACAAATAGCTTAGAGCAAATTTTAGAGGGTTTGAGTTTAAGCGGCTATGTCAGTTTTTATTTAGCCATTTTAAACCAGATTAATCCTGCCTCAATACCCTATGTTGATTTTTTTAAAGCCAAATTAAAAAAGCTTTCTTAATGTGGTATGCGTTTATTTCGGCAAGCGGTAAATCTTTTCAATCGTTCCCCCTGGCTTTTGTCCTTAATTATTTTTGCCAGTGCCCTAAGCCTTTTTACTTATCTGGCGTTTGACCAAACTTTCGCTGACCCCGATTCTTTTTATCATGCGAAAATGGCTCAGGTGTTAGCGAGCCGCGGGGCCCTGACCGAATTTCCTTGGTTGTCGCAAACAACCTTGCGCTATAATTTTACGGACCATCATTTTTTATACCATTTAATTTTAATCCCGTTTGTTAAAGTTTTTCCACCCCTCATTGGCTTAAAAATTGCGACCATTTTATTTGCCAGCTTAACGATTTTATTAGTTTATTGGTTGCTCCGTCAATTTTTAGTTAAAGGCGCATTTTGGTATGCGTTATTTTTATTAACCATCAACCCTTTTATTTTTCGTCTTAATTTAGCCAAAGCCCAGGGCTTAGTTTTAATTTTTTTAATCTTACTAATTTATTTAATTATTCATCGGCATTATTTAAGCTTGGTTTTTTTATCCTTTTTTTATGTTTGGCTTTACGGTGGCTGGCCGCTGGCTTTAATGGTGGTCGGGGTATATGCTATTTTTAATTGGTTGTGGACATTTGTTAAATCATCTGGGACCTTAGTTAAGCAAAGAAGAAAAAAAATTTTTTGGCAAAATGTAATTTTAATTTTTTGCGTGGCTTTGGGGATCACGGAGGGTATTTTACTTAGCCCTTATTTTCCGCGCAATCCGGATTTTTATTGGCAGCAATCTTTTAAAATCGCCCTTGTTAATTATCAGCATTTGATTAATGTGGGCGGCGAATGGTATCCATACGGTTGGTTGGAACTGATGACCGCTGCTTCGCCTTTTTTTATTTTGTTTAGTTTGGCGGTGATTATTTTTGCCCTTAGCTTTAAAAAACAAAGTTTAAACGCTTGGTTTTTTTTGGCCTTAAGCCTAATATTTTTTGCCTTAACCTTAAAATCAAGGCGTTATGTTGAGTATTTTGTTCCTTTGAGTGTGGTTTTTTCCGCCGTTAGCCTTAACTGGTTTTGGCCAACCATCAAGCAGAGATTGGAAAAATTTGTTTCGCCAAATTGGATTTTAATTTTACCCGTCTTGCTTTTAATGTCTTTTTCCCCGATTTTTTACCGTGATTTAAAGGCAATAAAACTGGCTTACCAAAACGGTTTTGCCTTTGATAAATTTTTAGCCCCCAGCCTTTGGCTCAATCAAAATTCACTGCCGGGCGAAGTGGTGTTTCACAGCGATTGGGATGAGTTTCCGATTCTTTTTTATCACAATGACTTTAATTATTATTTGGTGGGGCTTGATCCAACTTTTATGTATGAGTCTGATCCAGACTTATATCAGCGTTGGGTAGGGATTACCACTGGCACCAGGACGGAAAATATTTATTCCGAAATAAAAAAACTTTTTGGCGCTAATTATGTTTTTGTTGACTTAAAAGATCATTCTGCCTTGGCCCGAAACCTGGAGAACAATATTTATTTTGAAAAAGTTTTTGAGGATGACGAAAGTCGGATTTATCGTTTAAGTGATGAATAATGAGCAAAAATTTTTGTTTACCCTCGGTTTTTAAGAAGGTTATTTTTTTTATTTAAACCCACCATGAAAATTTTAATTAGCCTGCCGGTTTATAATGAAGAACTAATTTTAAAGCAAAATGTTTTAAAGATTTTTGACTATTGCCAACGAAATTTAAAAATTGATTGGCAAATTGTGATGGTCGATAATAATTCCAGCGATCAAACCTCAAGTATTGGCCAGCGCTTAGCCGCTGATTTTCCTCAACTTCAATATTTATTTATCCCCCGGCGCGGCAAGGGGGCCGCGATTAGGGCCGCTTGGCAAAAATTTAATGCCGACATCTATTGTTTTATGGATGTAGACTTAGCGACCGATCTTTCGGCTTTGCCAGCATTGATTCAAGGCATTAATGAAGGCAATGATTTAGTCATTGGTTCGCGTTTTCACTCTGATGCCCTCGTCAAAAGGGCTCTTGGGCGAAGACTAATTTCCTATTCTCATCATTTATTAATTAAATTTTTTTTGGGCTCAAAAATTAGCGATACTCCTTGTGGCTTTAAAGCGATTAATCATCGGGTGAAAAATCAACTTTTGCCCTTAGTGGAAAATCAGAACTGGTTTTTTGATTCTGAGCTCGTACTTTTAGCGGAAAAAAAAGGCTATCGCTTTAAAGAAATCCCGGTTTGTTGGCAAGATTTTAGAGAAGGCCAAGACAAATCTCGGGTTAAAGTTATTTCTCTTGGGCTTAACTATTGGCGGGAAATTATAAAAATTAAGCCGCGGCTAAAATTATGAAAAAAGGCGGGTGGTTGATTCTCTTACTGATTATTTTTTTCGGGTTTTTTCTTAGAATTCGGAATTTAAGTGAGCCTTATTTGTGGCAAGACGAAGCGGAAAGCGCGATTTACGCTTTTCAGATTTTAGATCAAGGGTATCCCCATAGTGAGTTTCGAGGCGAAACTTTATATGAAAATAAACTTATTTTTTTAGCTGACGGGGGAAAATACCAATATCAATCCACTAATTTTTTTGGTTCACGTTATGAAAAAAATAAAGGCTGGTTGCCTTATTATTTAATGGCTTTATCGTTTAAAGTTTTAGGTGCGAGTAATTTTAGCGCCCGCTTGCCCTCAGTTTTAATTTCTGTTTTAACAATAATTTTAGTCTTTTTTTTAACGAAAGAATTTTTTTCCATCGGCCTTAGTCTATCAGCCGCTTTTTTATATGCCATAAATTACGCCGCGATTTATTATGAACGCCAAGCCCGCTATTATTCATTAGAAATTTTTTTGGTTATTATAAATCTTTATTTATTTTATCTTTTTTTAAAAACTAAAAAAGATAAATTTCTTTTTTTGACAAGCGTCGGCTTAATTTTACTTTTTTACACTCACATTGTCATTTTTTTAACTCTCGTTGCCTTTCTTGCCGGTTATTATTTTTGTGAAAACCGAAACTTTTTAATTTTTAAAAATAAAATTTTTTGGCTTTCGGCCGCAGTTTTTTTAGTTTTGACTATCCCTTGGCTTTATTGGGTTAAGTTTTCCCAAGTTTCATCTTATGCTTTTAGTCGGTTTCGCTATAATTTATTAATGCTATTTTTTATCAGCTTAAATTTATTAATTTTAGCGGCCATCAAATTTTTATATCAGTACCTAACTAAAAAAAAGTTTAAACTAAATTTACAAAAGGAAAAATTTTTCTATTTAATTTTCTTTTTAGTTTTGAGCACGGTTATGATCTCCTTAATTTTGCCTGGGGAATCTTTGGCTAGCCGCGCTTTTGTCATCTGTTTGCCTTTTTTGACAATTTTTTTAGCCTATTATTTTTTTCAAATATTTTCCAGTTTTTTTGCTTTTAAAAATTTAGTTTTGTTCGGTTTATTTTTTGTTTGGTTTATTTTTTTATTTTCCACCTGGGGGTTAATTTTTAATCAAGATTATAATTTTGACTGGATTAAGGCTTTAGTTGATTATCTAAAAAGCGAAAATATTTCGGCCGACACTCTAATTTTATCAGCCTACGAACAGTTTCCTCTGATGTTTTACACCAAAAATCCGGTTCAGGCGATTTGGCCTTTAAGCTGCGAATTTTTAAAAAATTATCCCCAACGTTTGATTTTTGTTCGCAAAGTCTCGGTGCCGCCAGAAGTGACTGGTGGCTTTTTTTTCGGCGAGCGAGCTTCGGATAAATTCTTTGAATTATTTAGCTGCTTCACTTATAATAAAAACTGCCTCATGATTGGAAAAAATGGGGTGATAATTTACGATTGTTTGGCCAAGGGTGAGGAGAAAAATTGATTATGATGAATGAATTTAATCATCAGCAAAAAATAATCGCGGTTTTACCGGCTTATAATGCCGCTAAAACCCTGACGGCGACTTTGGCGGATATTCCCAAAAATTTGATTGATGAAATTATTTTAGTTGATGATGCGAGCAGTGATGGCACGGCTGATTTGGCCAAGAGTTTGGGCTTAAAAATTTTTAGGCATCAAAATAATTTAGGATACGGCGGCAATCAAAAGACTTGTTATCAAAAAGCCTTAGCGGCCGAGGCTGATATCGTCGTGATGGTTCATCCGGATCATCAATATGATCCTCAATTTATCCCTCAAATTTTAACGCCGATTATTAGTGGTGAGTGTGATGCTTGTTTTGGTTCGCGGATGATCTGGCCCGGTCAAGCGCTTAAAGGGGGCATGCCTTTTTGGAAATATTTGGCCAATAAAGTTTTAACGAAAATTGAAAATTGGTTTTTAGGCATTAATTTAACCGAATATCATTCTGGTTTTCGCGCTTATAGTAAAAAAGTTTTAGAGACGGTGCCATTTGCTCTTAATTCTGATGATTTTGTTTTTGACACTGAAATTATTGTTCAGCTCGTTGCCAATGATTTTAAAATTAAAGAAATTCCAATTACGACAAAATATTTTAAAGACGCCTCTTCTATTAATTTTTGGCGCAGTGTTAAATACGGCATGGATATTTTAAAAATTATGATTTTATATCAATTGGATCGCTGGCGGCTGAAAAAAAATCTAAAATTTAAAAAGTCAATTTAGCGATGCAAAAAATTTTTATTGTTATCCCAACCTATAACGAAAAAGCTAATTTAGAAAAATTGCTAAGCCAGATTTTTTCTTTAGCCATTGATGGGGTAAACGTTTTAATTGTTGATGATAATTCACCAGATGGCACCGGTGAATTGGCAAAAAAGCTTCGGAGGGTTTACTCAAACCTTTCGGTTTTATCCCGCGCCGAAAAGCAGGGATTAGGGCTGGCCTATGTTGCTGGATTTAAGATAGCCTTGGCGTCGGGTGCGGATTATATTTTTGAAATGGACGCGGATTTGTCTCATCAACCATCTTATTTGCCGGAGTTTTTAAAGGCGATCAATAACGCTGATCTGATTTTAGGTTCACGCTATCTTAAAGGAGGCGGGGTGAGTAATTGGGGAATTTTAAGGCGGTTGATTAGTCGTTTTGGCAATATTTACGCTCGGTTTGTCTTAGATTTACCTTACCATGATTTAACCGGCGGTTTTAAGTGTTTCCGCCGGCTGGTTTTAGAAAAGATTAATTTAGATCAACTAAGTTCCGTGGGTTATAATTTTCAAATTGAGATAACTTATTTGGCCCATCAGGCTGGTTTTAGGATCAAAGAAATTCCGATAATTTTTGTGGAGCGTGCCAGCGGGCAATCAAAATTTAATTTTAAAATAATTTTTGAGAGTTTTTGGAAAGTTTTAATTTTACGCCTGAAAAAATGACTTTTGGCCAAATTTTTAAATCAATTTCTTTGGGGCAATGGCGATTTGTTGCTTTGGTTAGCTTAATTTTAATAATTTTAACTTCGATCCCAATTATTTACGGCTGGCTGGTGACCCCAGCGGGGCAGGTTTTTACCGGGATGCATTTTGTTTCGGCTGATGATTGGTTTGTTTATTATTCTTTTATTAATCAAGCCAAAGCCGGCAAGATTTTTTTCCGTGATTTATTCGCACCTGTTGATCACCAGGCAATTTTTCGTCCCGAGTGGTTAGCGGCTGGTTTATTGGCCCGTTTTTTTAAGCTGCCGGTTTTAGCCGCTTTTCAGCTTTTTCGCCTTTTGCTTATCCCAATTTTTTTAGCTCTTTTGTATTTAGTAATCAGTTATTACTTTAAAGAAAAGCAGCGGCGATTGAGTTTTATTTTTTTAATTTTTTCTTCCGGACTAGGCACTATTTTTTTATATCGGCTGGTTAAATATCCATTTAATTATTTTAATGGTAGCTTTCGTTGGCCCATGGACTTATGGGTGCCGGATCTTAATAATTTTTATTTGCTTTATACTTCGCCCCATTTTATTTTGTCCGCGATTTTTCTTTTTTTAATTTTTTTTCTCGCCATTTTATTTAGTGAAACAAAAAAATATTCCTACGCCCTTTGGTCCGGGGTTTTTGGGGCAGTCTTATTTTTGATTCATCCCTTTCAAGTGATTAAAGTTTTTTTGATTTTAGCCACTTTTTTTCTTTTGTTGTTTATCAAAGACCAGAAATTTTTTTGGCCCGGGCTAAAATTCTTTTTGACGTTTTTGTTTTTAAGCTTGCCGGCAATTTTTTATTATTTTTGGCTTTGGCAAACCGATTGGCTGACCGGGCAAAGGATTAGGCAAAATATTAATCCGACCACCCCTTTATATTTAACCGTTTTTTCGTTCGGCGGGTTGCTGGTCGGCGCGATTATTGGCATTTATTTTTTAGTTAAAACCAAAAAAATTACTGAAAATAAATATATATTTTTGATTATTTGGATTATCGGCCAGTTATTAATTTTGTATGCGCCGATTAATTATCAGCGCCGGACTGGACTCGGCTTTCATTTGCCCTTAGGCATTTTGACTCTTTTTGCCATTTTTTATTTTTATGAACGCTGCCAGTTAACTTTTAAAAAAAATCAGTTTATTTTTGGCGTCATCGCCGGCTTAATTTTTTTGCCCTCAACCATTTTTGTTCTGGCGGCCGACCTGATGGTTTACGAACAAGGGCGGGAGCTATCTTATCTTGATTTAGATATTTATCAGTCATTTCTTTGGCTAAAAGATAATGTGGCGCCGTCAAGCATTATTTTATCTGCCGTTAAAACCGGCAATGTTTTGCCGGCTTACGCGTTGCGGACAAGTTATGTTGGTCACGCCGTGGAAACCCCGGGTTACATTGATAAAAAAAAGGAAGTCAACGATTTTTTTGCCAATCGCTTGAGTCGCGAACGAGAACTTGAATTTTTGCGCGAGCGACGCATTAATTATATTTTTTACGGTGATGAAGAGAAAAAAATAGGTGACTATCAGCCGACGGTTAAAGATTATTTAAAAGAAGTTTATCAACGAGCCGGAGTCGGGATTTATCAAGTGACGACAAAATAATATATTAATTTTGAATTTTTAATTTTGATTCAATTTTTTAATATTCAAATATTCGAAATTGATTCAAAATTCAAAATTAATAATTTAGAATTAAGCCATCTCTATGAAAGAATTAATTAATTCAGTGACAAGACGTGAATGGCAATTTGTTGCTTTAATGTCGGTTTTAATGATCATTCTAACCGGCTTGCCTTATCTGATTGGTTATTTTATGGCACCAGCGGGCACTGGTTATAATGGTTTAGATAGCTTAACGCCCGGGGATAATCCGATTTATTATTCTTATATTAATCAGGTGAAAAATGGTTCCGTGTTGGTTAAAGATTTATTCACGGCTGAATTTCAGGAAACAGCCATGTTTAACATTTTTTGGTTTTTAGTTGGCAATTTGGCCAAAATATTTAATTGGTCGGTAATTTTTAGCTTTCATTTTATCCGGCTGTTTTTAACCCCGGTTTTTGTGGTCGCGGTTTATATTTTTTTCACTTTATTTTTTCGCGAGTCTAAAGAAAGAAAACTGGCCTTAATTTTTTTATTGTTTAGCGCTGGAGTCGGTGCTTATTTTATCGCCCCATTTTCGCTGCTTGATTTTTCCGGTCAGCCCGGCTTTGGCACGCCTAACGACATTTGGGTTCCGGAATCAATTACTTTTTTAAGCCTTTATAAAACGCCACATTTTATTGCTTCATTAATTTTGATGATTTTGATATTTTTACTGATGCTTTTGGCGTTTGAGAAAAAACAATTTCGTTATAGTTTTGGTGCTGGAATTTTGGCCGCAATTTATTTTAATTTTCACCCCTTTTATATCCCGCTTATTTTTGGCACTCTGTTTTTTTATCTAACCATTTTAATTTTTAAGGCAAAAAAGATTCTTTGGTTTGAGGTTAGCCATTTTTTATTGTTAATTTTACTGTCACTGCCTTCAATTTATTACCATTTTTGGCTGATTGCCACGAGCGAAGTTATTCGCCAACGGGCCCTGCAAAATATTACCTTAGCGCCAAATTTCATTTTTATTTTAATTGGTTATGGTTTTTTATGGCCACTGGCCGCTTGGGGGATGATTTATTTGTTTAAAAAAAGAAAGTTTAATCATTATTACCTTTTTTTAGCTTGCTTGTTGCTCGTGGCAATTTTGCTCATAATTTTACCTAACCAGTTTCAAAGCCGGTATTTACAAGGCATTCATTTGCCGTTAGTCATTTTTGCCGTGGTTGGGCTTTATAGTTTTAAAGACACGGCTAAATTTAAATTTTTAAATAATAATTTTTTATTATTTTTCCTTTTCATTTTATTTTTTGCCATCTCCAACCTTTTTAATTTAACCCGTGACTTATACTATTTTATTATTCAGCCGGAAGCGGTGAAAAATTATTTTTATTTGTCAGAGGATTTAGTTTTTGCCTTAAAAAAATTAAACGAACTCCCGGCCGGTTCGTTAGTTTTAAGCGATGTTAACACCAGCTTATTTATTCCCGGTTTTTCTCAACAGCCGGTTTTTGTCGCTCATGGCATTGAAACTATTGATTATGGCGTTAAAAGGCTTTATGCCGACTGGTTTTTTGCGGCTGATAATAATTCAGAAAAGCGATTGACTTTTTTAAAAAAACAAGGCATTGATTATTTATTTTTTAATCAGGGAATTAAAAAAACCGGATTTTTTAACCCAGCAGATAAAAATTACTTAAAATTCGTTTATCAAAACCGCGACGCCCAAATTTATCAGGTCTTAAAGGTTAATTAAGCCAAGATTAAGCTCTGGGCCAAGCTCTATTTTTTTATCAAGCACTGGTTTGGTTGAACGAGTCTCATCAATTTCTATCCCCCCGGAAATTATTTCCACCAATCTGACAATTAATTCATAATCCCCCGGGGGAATTTTTTTTGACCAAGAAAACCAATAATTAGTTTGAATTAACTGTTTTTGATCATCATTATTGCCCGCCAACCAGCCATAGGCAAAAGGATAAAGCCTCGTTTCAATTGCCGTATCTTGATTAATTAATTTAATTTCAAGGTAATAATTTTTAATTGGTTTATTTATTCCCCAAAAGAGCTCATACCGATTATCATTTTTATTAAAACCCAGATATTTAATTTTTTCATTTAAGTTAATTTCCTTAGGCCAAGCAATGTTGGGCTGGATAGTCAATTTTTTTACTAAATCAAATTGATTTTTTTCACCTTTTTGCCATAAGCTATAATTATTTTGGATGGCAACTAAACCAAAATTTTCAAAAATTTTTGGCCAATTGGTTTGGGCGAGTTCAAATTGTTTTTGGTAAAATGGATTATTGCCGTATTGGAGCTGATAGGTCAAGAGGTCGGAAAAATCAACTAATAAATATTGAGCGTCGGCTGGTAAGAAATAATTTTTATTTAAAAACTGTTGCTGGCCCAAAAAAATATAATTTAGAGAATAAATTTTAGGACGAGAAGAAAGATTCGTAATTAAAGAATAGCTGGCCGCGACGGGCGCTTGACTAGGAATTTTTTTTATTAATATTTGTGGCGCCTGGGCTAATTCAACGCCCCACCCTGTCTGGAAAATTTTTTTAAAAATGTTAAGGGTTGGACTTAAAGTGAAAAAAGAATAAATAATCGCGCTAAAAAAAATGATCATAAGCAAGTTTTTGACATCCCTTGATTTTAAGTCAGTTATTTTTTTTAGCGAAAAAATTAGTGCGACAAAAACTACTGGCAGAAGCAGGCTTGGATAATAGGTTTCTAATAAAGTGGCCGAAGCGCCAGACTGGCGCAGGGCTAATTGCAAAAATACCGCTAAGCCAAGAAGTAAATACTTAAAACCAATAATTGCCAGCCAGCCAGTGGGCAAAAGCAACCCTAAAATAAATTCAAAACTGTTAAACCTTAAAAGGTGTTTAATTATTAGCCAAGGCTCAAAAAGCAATTTTTTTAAAATTTCCGGCAAAGAATTACCAAGCCAAGCATAGTAGATTAAAAATTTATAACTTTGGTTAGGAGCAAAAACACTGGTTAATTTCAGAGCAAAAATGAAATAGGTTAAGGCCATAAAAATTGGCCAAAAAATATAGCGCCAATTTTTTCTTTCAATTAAAGCTAAAACGCCAAACATTAGGATGACTAAGGCAACATCTTCTCGCACCAATAAAGCCAGCAAGGAAAAAAGCAAGAAAAGCAGATTTTTTTCTTGCTGGTAAAAATAGAATGTCCAAAAAATAAAAAAAATCGCTAAAGGTAAAAAACTAAATTCAAATAAGTTGACGTTATGAACGAATGGATTTGCTAACCAAGCTAAACTGATTATTATCGCCCAGTTTTTAGTTAAAACATTTTTAGCGATTAAATAAAGCGGCCAGACGCTTAAAGCTAAAAAGGCGGTTTGGAAAAGCAAAAGCGTTGACGGCTGGCGAAAAATTAAATAAACCGGGAGGAGTAAAATTAAAATTGGGCTAAAGTGATCACCCAAGTAGCTTGGTGGATGAATACTGGAAGCAAAAAAATTACCAAGGGTTGAATTATAAAATATCTGATTAATAATGGCTAAGTCTAAAGCATTATAGAAAAAATTGTAATATTTCCAGAAGCTGGTAAAAGAAAAAAAGGCAAAATAAAAAACCGTCACTAAAAGAACTAGCCAATGGTTATGGTTTTTTAAAACCTTAAGCGTTTTATTAATCATTATTTAAAACCCCACCTTCGCTTTTTAGTTTGAGAAAGTGGGGTGTTAAAATCTTAAATTAAATTTTTAGCCAGCCGCGGCCGTGGCTTCAAACAACTTAGTGATGACAAAAGAGGTAATCGCAAAAGCCAAGAGAACAATGGCGGCGCCAATAATGGCGGCGACCATGGTTTTTTTGGCGGTCGCAATTTTTTCGTCATTACCAGCAGAAGTCATCCACATAAAGCCAGCGTATAAAATTAGCACTAGAAAAATGACACCCAAAAAGCCTAAAATCACCCGAATAACTTCGGCAATGGTTCGGGATAGGGCGTTCGGATCAACTTGGTCTTGGCCATAAACATCACCAATTGGATCAAGCTGCTCATTAATTAAATCCGGGATTTCACTGGCGGCAAAAACCGGCCAGGTTAAGCTGGCGGAAAAAAGATGAAGTGCCAAAGTGAGCCCCAAAATAAGCGGAAATACTTTTTTCATAAGAATGTAATTATTTTTAAAATTTTAGAATAAAACCGACCTACTATATATATTGTAACATCATTTTTTCATTTTTGGAAAGAATATAATTTTTGAATGTTTGGTGTTGACAAGGTTATCAAAAAATGCTATGATATAAAGTTAAGTTTGGAAAAGTAATTTAACCACAAAAACCCGCTAATTGGCGGAGGAGGAAAAAGATGAAAACATTACCTTGGTTGTTTTGCGGCCTTTTGGTTACGATGTTGGCGGGTTGTGCTGCTCTTGGGCCGTATGCGGTGGACCCCGGCGTTTATCGCGCCTCCCGTGACCAGATCATGGCGGGAAGGGAGGCGAACAAGACCCAGCTTGATGCCCAGAAAAGAGATTTGGCGGAGGGTGGCAATGGTATGGTTAACCCAATGGCACCAAGGCGAAAACCAGCCAATTATCGGACCGGGCAGTTAGTGAATCAACGAAAGGAGGCGGTGACCTTTTTCATTAAGGGTCGCCGGTCATTATTAGTTGATGTGCCGGCCAAAGCCGCCGTAACCGCTGAATTGCCACCCGGCACGTATTGGGTGGAGATTTATCAAGCCGGAGCAAATTATCCCTACCGCTACAAAGACATTACCGTCAGCCGTGAGCGCGGCACGGCGGTCATTAATGACGAGCCCGTTGACTTTTTTATGGTCGCTCCTTAAGTAGAGCGGCGATTAAAAGTCAGGGGCAAGATTTCAGGACGAACTCGTTTCGTCCTTTTTTGTTTACCCCACACCGAAGTTCGCGAATTAACTTAAAGATGTATTTATATACCAACAGTACTAATTATTCTTCGAGCGATCCCGATGTGACGTCGAGGGAGTCGAGAAGTTATTTTACGGAATAGTAAACTTTAGTTTGTGTTCTTTGCATGCGAGCTAAAGCTCGCTAATTCAAAAAATATGGAATAGTTCTCGACCAGCCTGCCTGCACAGGCAGACTCGAACAATAAAAATTTTTCGTTAGTTTGAAAAAATTTAAGGATTTTAATTAGCACTATTGGTGTTTATATTAAAATATATCCGCGAAGACCGCCTACGGCTGGTTTTATCAAATTTTGATTATAAGAATTTTAACTTGGTGCGGGGTTAATATTTGTTACTGTTCGGGCGGCGTTCCGCCTTTGGCGGAACTTGGCCTCGCAGACAAATATTAAAAAAAGTGAGGCGTTTTAGGCCTCGCTTAATTTTTTTAATATTCTATTTTAAACCAGTGCCGCCGCGAGTCGCTTCTAATAATTTATCAATAACAAAGAAAGTGATGGCATAAGCGAGAAAAACAATGGCCACGCCAATAAAGGCGGAAAGCATAATTTGTTTGGCCTTGGAAATTTTTTCCTCACTGCCCGCCGCGGTCATCCAGGTAAAGCCGGCATAAATAATCAAAATAATAAAAATGACGCCGAGAAAAGCTAAAAAGATTTTAATAATGTTAGAAACAATTTTGCCGGCACTTAAGCGCGTGCCTAAACCGGCTTCACCGACAAAAGCTGTGTCCTGGGTGGAGAGAGTTGAGCGCGCATTTTCCTCAAGCAGATTTGAGGTCGGTGCGGCGAAGACGCCATTAGCCAGAAAAGTAAAAACAGTAAGAAGAAAAATAATTTTTGCGACTTTTTTTGGCATAAAAGTTTAGGCGCTGGGAAAGCCGGCCGTGCGTGGGCCGATTAAATAATTGGTTAAAGTCAAATAAATCGCCGCCGCGGCTAAAATAATAATTAAACCAATAATACTCCAGCGGATAATCCGTTTGGCTTTAGTGATTTTTTCTTCATCACCCGCGGCGGTCAACCAGAGATAACCGGCATAAATCAGGTAAGAAATAAAAACAATGCCAATTAATGAAATAAAGACTTGGGTAATGCGGCCGGCGACTTTGGCTAAACCGGCTTCGTCAGTGCCAACACTAACATCATAACCGGCATTGGTCCCGGCCCGGTTTAAAAAATTTTCTAAGTTGCTGCGGTCAGGGTTAATTTGAGCCAAGCTTAAAACCGGTAAAGCAAGATAAGCAAAAATCATTAAACTTAAAATCATTTTTAAATTTTTTTTAGTAGACTTTGGCACAACTTTATTTTTACTAATTTGATATTAAACTTAAATTATTGATCAAATGGATCAAAATTATCACCCGCCGGTTGCACCTGAAGTTGTTGCCGGCGAAGTAAAGCCCGTGGTCTGGACTAAGCGGCCAACGACAAAAGCGGTAATGGCATAAGCGGCTAAAACAATAATAATGCCGGTAATACTGCCGCGGATAATCCGTTTGGCTTTATCAATTTTTTCTTCTTCGCCGCGGGCCGTCAACCAAAGATAGCCGCCATAAATAATATAGCCCATAAAGACCATTCCTAAAAGCGACAAAAAGCCGTTAATGATATTACCAATAATTTCGGGCAGAGTGGATTCTTCACTGGGCTGGTTAAAGCCAGCGGCGCCGCCTACATTTTTTAATTTATTGGTTAAATCAAGAGTTGGTTCGGCCGTCTCCGCTAAGACGTTGACGGTAAAAAGACTAAAAAAAGCAAGACAAACAATAATGACAAAAATTTTTTGAGACTTTAACATAAATATTGTTTAAATCAGCTATTGTAAATTATGATTTTTTAATTTTTATGCCTTACTTCTCGTATCTTATCTAACGGTTGCCTGCTGAAGGGCTAAAGTGACGAAATAAGAAATAGCGTAAGCGGATAAAACAATGATAAAACCAATAATCGCTTGGCGGATAATATCTTTGGCTTTTTGGACTTCTTCTTCGCGGCCAGAAGCCATTAGCCATTTATAGCCGCCGTAAATCATTAAAATTAAAAAGATAATGCCAAAAATTCCCAAAAAAGCGTTAATCACCCGGCCCACAACCGTTTGGGCTTTGGTGTCGGCATTATTGCCGCCGCCAGGCAAAACTACGCCTTTAAGATTTTTAATCATTTGGTCGGTAATCGTATCCGCGGCAAAAACTGGGATGGTAAAATAGCTGAGATTAATCAGTAAGACCCCAAAGAATACAAGAATAATGGTGATTTTATTTATCATAATTTAAGGAGTAATCCTTTTTTTAATTATAACTTATTTTTAATTTACGCGCATCTAATTTCATTCTGCCACGGCTTGGCCAATTTGGGTTAAGATCAGTTCAGTTAAAATTCGCGCTAAAACAATAATAATCAAACCAACCACAATTTCCCGCGTCATTTTTTTGGATTTTTCAATTTGGTCTTCGCGGCCGTGGGCCGTGAGCCAGAGATAGCCGGCATAAATTAAAAGCAGGAAAAAAATTATTCCAGTGAAAGTCAGTAAAGTGTTGATGACCGCAAATACGCCGCCTAAAAAAGGATCACCCACAATTTTTACTTCTTTGTCCCCGCCGTAAGCGGCGTCAATTGCCCGCTTGGCCGGCTTAAGCATCCGGTCAAAGATTGATTCGGTGGCGAAAGCAGGTGAAACTAAAGTCAAAAAGCCAAAAACTAAGACAATTAGTTGGGCGTAAATTTTTTTTAATTTTTTTTTCATTATTTTAAAATACAACGGTTTGGCCCAGATAGGTGATGACGAGTTCAGCAATCAGCCGACCGCCGATAACAACCGCTAAGCCGATCACCGCGCCGATAATAATTTTTTTTGCTTGCTCCACCTGTTCTTCTTTGCCCTGCGCGCTCATCCAAAGCCAGCCGCCGTAAATGACTAAGACCATAAAAAAAGCGCCAAAGATCGTCGCAAAGCCGTTGATATAATTTGACCAAGCCGCGACAAATTCTTTTTTGGGCGCACCGGATGTCGGGTTAATGTCATAGCCCGCGGCGCCGCCGGTTTTGGAAAAGCCGTTGATAATTTCGGTTGCGGTGCTGGCCCAACTGATTTGCGAAAAAATTAAAGAAAGGCCGAATAAACTAACCAGCGCCACTGAAACTATTAAGGTTGATTTATTCACTTTCATTTTTAGCTTTCTAGCTAGACAAGGTTGAAGCCTTCAGCGCGTTAAGGATTAACCAAACTAAAGTATAGGCTAAAAAAATAACCATTAAGCCAAAGATGCTGTTTAGAATAAAAGCTTTGGCTTTTTTGATGCCTTCTTCATTGCCGGTGGCAGACATCCAAAGATAGCCGCCGATTAAGATAAAAGTCAGAAAGACAATGGCAATGACGCCGAAGAGATAATTGATAATGGTGCCAACAATGGTGGCTAAGTCCCATTCTTCAGCGTCCCCCTGAATAATTTGCGCGTTTTTCGCGGTAATATCTAAACCTTGTTTTACTTCTTCTTGATCCGTTAAGGCGGCATTGGCAAAAGTGACTAAGGATAAAAAAATTAAAGCCAGCAGGAGAGGAAAAATTATTTTTTTTGATTTTTTGGTTATTATTGCCATGCACTAAGTGAATAAAGTTTCGGTGGGCAGGGCATCAGACCCTGCCCACCGACCAAAGGAGTATCCTCCTTTGGAATCCTCTTATGATTCAGTGTTCGCTCGCTACCGCTCGCTCACAGATTTTATTATTGACTCCGCCTCATCCCTGCGGCAGAGACTGCAGGGTATTCGGCGGATTTGCAGAATAAATTAATTTAACCCGTCGCGCCTTTAAGGGCGGCTAAAATGATATAGACTAAAGCGTAAGCGAAAAAGATGATAATAATACCATTGATGCCCCAGATAATTAATTCTTTGCCTGCCTTGACTTTTTCTTCTTGGCCGCCGGCCATCATCCAGTGCAAGCCGCCAGTCAACATTACAATAAAAAAAACCACCCCAATAATGCCAAATAAATAATTGACGGTGGCGCCTAGAATCGTCGGTAAATTAATGCGATTTGGATCAATGCCCGCGCCGGTAGCGGTTTCTTGCAAGTTTTCACTGACAATACTTACGCCTGATTCAGCGAAAATAATTGAGGGCAGGGCGAAAAAAAATACCGAGAGAATTATTTTAGAAACAAATTTTTTTTTAAAAACTAATTTCATTTTGAAATTTTATAATATTGCTGGCCGAATACCCCAGTCCGCCAGTTGGCGGATTGGGGATGAAGGCCAATGTGAGAAAAAGTCTCGGCGGAGCCGACACCTTACATTAGAGCCCGCCCTGATACCCCGCGGTTGCCTAAGGCGACCGGGGTCGGGTTCATCCTAAAAGGGGAGACCCCACCAAACTAAAAGACGGAGTCTCCCCACTTTGTTGACAGAATTTAAGGAAGAAATAAAACCAAATCAGGATTAGCCGGCGCCGGTGGCGGAAATTAACTGCTGGACGACAAAAGTGGCAATGGCATAAGCGGTAAAGATAATGACTAAACCGATGATGCCAGCCGTAATAATTTTTTTCGCTTCACCGACTTTTTCTTCATTTCCGCCTGAAGTCAGCCAACGGAAGCCACCCCACAAGATGATGATAATTGACAAAATGCCCAAAAAGCCGAGCAAGACGTTGACAATCGTCATCACGCCTTCGCGCAAATCTTTGGTGCCTAAGCCGGTAAAAGTGCCGTATTCAATGCCGGTTTCTAAAGCTAAGGTCGGCAAGACGGACAGGGCGAAAACGACTGCGGTGGTTGTTAAAAGGCTTAATTTTTTCATTTTTCCACCTCCTTTCTTGGTTCGCTCAGCAATTTGCTTGCGAATTGGTTAAATTAAAAATTTAGACGACTGATTTAATTATAGTAAATAATTATTAATAGTGTCAATGATAATTTATTTTCTAATTTAAGCTGATTTTTATGGCTCAGAGCGATAGCAAGAGCAAGTATAATCAATTCCACTAACTAAGGAAACTTCAGTTATGAAGGCAAAATCACCAGGGTAGTTGGTACAGTGTGCGATACATAATTTTTCCGCAGTTGCCTGATCAATAGCTTTCATTGCCTGATCTTTAATAAAATAATTTTTGTCTGGACTGGGTTGCGAGGCACTTGTTTCATCACTCCCCCCTCCGCTAGTAATAGTTTGTTGTTTAAACCAATCTTGGCCAAAAATTTTAACTTCACCGACGTCACCGCCGGTTAAAGCAAAGATGGTAAAATTCACAATCACCCAAGCGCTTAAAATCACGATTAAGCCAATGGCCGCCGCGGCTAAGGCGGTTTTGCCTTTTTGAATAAGATCCTGATTGCCGGCGGCAATAATCCAAAGCACGCCGCCGTACATAAACATCAAAAGCGCTAAACTGCCGGTTAAGGCTAAAATCAGTTTGGAGAAATTGACGATGGTTTGAAAAATTTCATTTAAGCCGCAGGCGTTAGGATCAGCCGACGGATCTGATTTAGTGCACGCCGTTGGGATTAGCGGTTGGCCAATAACGGTTTCCACCCAACTTTTTTCTTGGGCAAAAAGTGCTGGGGCAAAACTAAAAAAAATGATTACCCCGACGGTTAGGTAAAAAGTAATTTTTGTAATTTTTGAAAACATATTTTAATAAGTCAAAAGTCAAAAGTTAGAATTCAAAAGTTAAAGTAAAAAGTTAAAAGTTTTGACTTTTTATCGCATTGTCTGCTGAACTTTTAAAACCGCGTTAGTCACGGTTTGTTGCAGGTCGGCGCCTTTGCGCGCCAACTCAATCATTTCTTTAAACGCGGTTTCCGTGGCTTGGGGATTAGCGCCAGTATACCAGCTTTTAGCGGTCAGAAGCTGTTCAACAAAAATTTTTAATTTGTCATTGCTAATCTGTTCTTCAATCAAGGACCGCAAAGCCGTTGGTTTTAAAGTTTTGTCTAGATATTTTTTAGCCTGATTTTTTTTGGTTAAAAATTGGATGAAATCCCACGCCTCATTAATGTGTTTACTTTTTTGGGAAACGGTTTGAACCCAATAAGACGCGTAATTAACTTCGTTTCGGCCTTCAATTTGGGGAATTTTGGTCACGCCGTAATTTAGTTTGCCTTGGCGTTTGATTTCCAAGTAAGGCAAATGGTAATTATAGCCAAAAATCATGGCCACGCGGCCTTGGGCAAAAGCTTCCAGAGAATTAGGAAAATTTTCATTCCAGGCATAGACTTCTTTGCCGGAATTGGCAAAATCGGTGTAAAAGCGCACGGCTTCTGGCCCGGGATTATAGGTCCGGTCCGGAAAACCCGGTGGCAAGAGATTAAAAGTCACACGGTCAGCGGTGGTCATTTGCGCGCCATTTTGCATCATTAAAAGGGACAAGATGTCAAAGCTTCGCTCCACGTTTTCGGCTGTGCCTAAAGCAATGCCGGCTTGGGCTAAATTGCCGGAGGAGTCAGCAAAAGTTAAGCGCTTAACATTTTCCTGCAAACTAATCCAGCTTTGGGGTGGCAAAGGGATGCCGGCATTATTAAACAAATCACGATTGTAAAACAAAACTAAAGTGTCCACGCTTAAAGGCAGGCCATAAATTTTATTGTCGCGCACGACATCATTGTAGACCACATCAATGAAATTGTCTTTAAGTTGCGCCGGCGTTAAGCTGGGAGCTTCGCGAACTTCAATTAAAGTTTCTTCTTTAATGCCAAGACTTTTTTTGGTGACTTCATAGGCCAGTTTAGTTTTGGCCGGCAAAGATTCAAGCTTAGGTAAATATTTAGTCAGCCAAGTATTATGAAGGGAAATGATATCCGGTCCGCGATCTTCCGCCAAGGCGTCCAAAAGTTCTTTTTCAAATTCTTCAATACGGAGCTTGCGGTAATTAACGCTAATGTTCGGGTGAAGAGCTCGGTATTCATTGATAATTTCCGTGAAGTTTTCCGGATCATCAAAAACGCCCCACCAAGTTAATTCAATCGGCTCTAAAAGCGCTTTTTGGCTTGGGGTAATAAATTTACAGCGCAAGCCGGCGGTCAGGACAAAGATCCCTAAAATTAGTAAAATAGCGAATTTTATTTTGATTGGTTTTTGCATGTTTTATGATGATAAGTCAAAAGTCAAAATTTAAAAGGCAAAAGTTCAAGTCAAAAGTCAAAAGTTTTGATTTAATTATTTTTGCATTTTGAATTGTTCCGATTGCCTCACGGTGACCGAGAATGCTCGGTAAAGCCGGCATATTTTTGACTTTTGACTTTTAACTTTTGAAATTTTTAAATTTTATTTTTCAAAAAATATTTAAATTCCTCTTTAATTTCTTTATCTTTTAAGCCAAATTCTACATTCGCTTTTAACCAGCCGAGCTTGGAGCCGGGGTCATGAAGCGTGCCATCAATCATTTTGGCGTAAATTGGCCGCTTTTTTAAAAGTCGGGCAATGGCATCTACCAGCCAAAGCTCATTATTTTTGCCTAATGGTGTGTCTTTTAGAGCGTCAAAAATGTCAGGCGTAAAAATATAGCCGCCATGAGATCCAAGCCGACTTTTAGTTTTTTTCGGGCCGGGTTTTTCCATAATCGTTTTAACCTGATAAACATCTTTTTCCACTTCAACGCCTTCAATAATGCCGTATTTTTCCGTGCCCGCGTCGTCGGTTTCTTTAACCGTGATCACCGGATCGCCGTATTTATTAAAAACTTCAATTAATTGTCGCAAGTGAGGTTTTTTCGGGCAGGACCAAATGTCATCGCCCCAGACCACGGCAAAAGGTTCATTGCCGACCACGGATTTGGCGTTTAAAACTGGTGTGCCGTTGCCGTAAGGGCCTTTTTGCCGGATAAAAATAAAGTTTGCCAATTCGGCAAGCTCTTTAATTTGCTGACGAGCCCGGGTTTTGCCGGCTTTTTGCAAATAATCTTCCAAATATTCATTGCGGTCAAAATGGTCTTCAATCGCTCTTTTGGTCGCGCCCGTGACTAAAATGACGTCAGTAATGCCGGCGGCCACGGCTTGCTCCACAATATATTGGATAATTGGCTTATCAACAATGGGCAGCATTTCTTTGGGCTGGGCTTTGGTGGCGGGCAAAAGCCGGGTGCCTAAACCGGCAACGGGAATAACGACTTTGCGTATTTTCATAGTATAATGCAAATCTGCGAATGAGTGCGAATACTACGAATTTAATTTGGAGTATTCATATATTGGCATAAAATTTGTAATTCGCATTATTATAATTATACCAAAAAACCATTAAATTGTAAAAAAATAATTAATCTTGACGGGCTAGCTGAAATTTGTTAATCTGGACTCGGCAATTGGGCCAAGAAACGGAGGGAAATAAAATGAAGAGACAGGTGGTAAAGTTGCCAGTTCAGTTGGCAACAATGGAGAGTTTTGCGCCTTATGGTCGGGTGATTGATCCCGAACGAGATAGGCTAACGGCAACAGAAATTTTGGGGAGCAGTGCCGTCGGATTTAGATACTATCCTCAGGGTAAAGACCGGACACTTAATCTGAAGGGAGAAAAATTTGTTTGGTCGCTGTTGGAAGTATATTCCCGGCCGTGTTGGGTTAAAGATTCAATGGAATTTCATCGTTCCCATGAAGTGCTGACCTTCTTTAATCGTGTCGTTTTCGTTGCCGGTCCGAAAGCGCCCAAATCCGGTAAATTTGAAGATTTGCCAACTGACGGCTGGGCCGCTTTTGTAGTAGGCAAAGGCTGTTCAGTTGTGTTGAACCCAAGGACATTGCATACTTTGCCGTTTCCTTGGAGCAATCGAAAGGTTTCGGTCATGGTTATGTTGCCCTTTGAAGGTCATAAGAACGATTGTCAGTTCGTGAATTTCCCCGAGGGCTTTGTCCTGCGGCCGAAGATGCCAACTTTTTTTTCTGGTAAGACAAGATTCGTTCGTGTAGTATAACTTTGGCCGGTCGAGTTCTGAAACTTCGACCGGCTTTTTTTAAATTGAAAAAAAGAAAAAAATGTGTTAATTTAAAGCTACGATTATTATTTGTATTTGGTGGGTTGGCAGAGTGGTCGAATGCGTCGGTTTCGAAAACCGATATACCAGCAATGGTATCGCAGGTTCAAATCCTGCACCCACCGCTTTGATAAGAGTTCTGCCTGGAGATGAGACCTCGAATTAAAGTATATGCGGGTCAAGTAAAGAGCTCAGGAAGAACTTATTGCCAAAGCATTAGGTGTTCCAATGGAAGATTTGGTAAAATAACTAAATTATGGACGAACAAATTTTAGAAAATATTCCGGCGTTACCTCCGCATCAATATCCACTATGGGTTAAGTTATTTGGTGTCAGTATTATTATTGCTACCATATATTCACTTATATTATTGCCGGAATATTTGGTTGCCGCGAAAAAAATGCGCGCCGCTCAAATTGCTTATCAAAGTGGAAATTATGACGAATCAATTCAGTTATATAGTTATGTTTTAGAAACTGTCCCAACTTCTAAGGCGGCGCGCATCGGCGTAGCCGAGGCAATTTTTTCAAACAGCGATAAAAGCGATGATGAAGTTGGACTAACTTTATTACAAGGTATCACTCTTGATAAAGACACTTGGGCTAGAATTATGAGAGTTATGCCGGTCGAGTATCAGCAATATTTTGGAGATGTAAAACAATAAATATGTTTTTTATACCAGGTTGGTTAATCGCAATACTTACATTCCCCGGCGTGATTGCCCATGAAATTGGACATCGGCTTTTTGCTGATTGGGCAAAAGTTCCAGTATACAAAGTTTGCTACTTCCGCGTTGGCAATCCCGCCGGATATGTCATTCACGGTCCAGTAAACAATTTGAAAAGTTCATTCTTAATTTCTGTTGGCCCATTGATTGTAAATACTTTGCTTTGCGCCGTCATTACTTTTTCGGCCGTGTTTCCTCTTTATATTTTGGAAGCCGAACAATATAGTTGGGTTTTCATTCTACTTATTTGGGTCGGCTTCTCGATTGGTATGCACGCCTTCCCAAGCAATGAAGATATGGAAAATTTAGTGAATAATGTTAAGAGTGCAAAGCAAGGTGGCGCACTTCTTCTCGCGGCAAAATTTTTTGCTGGACTTTTACGATTGGCAAATGCACTTCGTGTAATTTGGTTTGACGCAATTTATGCGTTTGGTGTAACAATGCTATTACCGTGGTTGTTCGGATTTTTCTAAAGAGCCGCCAAAGAAAAACTTGAAATCATCC
>Ga0155019_127_pt3 | contig 50230 bp, 42 predicted proteins | sample RifCSPhighO2_01_FD_105987 | JGI IMG/M metagenome (GOLD analysis project Ga0155019, IMG submission 105987) | Candidatus Buchananbacteria bacterium RIFCSPHIGHO2_01_FULL_39_14 | reverse complement strand
AATATGGAGGCGATAATTTTAGCCGGCGGGCGAGGAAGACGCTTAGGTGCTTTGACCAAAAAGAAACAGAAAGCAGCGTTATGTTTTTGCGGCACACCATTGATCGTTCACGTGATTAACGATTTGCTAACTCAAGAGATAGGCAGAATAAATATTTTAACTGGCTATCGAGGGAAAGATGTTTGGCAAATCTGTGTTAATTACTATAGCGATCAACTTGATTCAGGGAATATAAGGATATTGGATTTCCCATACATTTGGGGAACACTAAATCGCTTAATGGTGGCAATACCTTACTTAGATGAATCTTTTAATGGATATTATGTTTGTGGGATAGATAGTTTGATTCCTTTTTCGGTATCCAAAAGATTTTTGCGATTTACAAGATTTTATCAGCAGCAGTTAATCCTTTTGCTGTCGCCAAATATAAAAAAAGCGCCAACTCATTGGCGGGTGAGATTAATCGATAACAGAATAATTAGTTATAACTATTTTACCGATTATTCAGGAGATAAAGGCGCTTTCGCAAATTTATATGCGGATGTCGGAGTTCGATATTTTCCTTATCGATTAATCTCGGAGTTAAGAGAAATGAACTATAAAGGAGAAAGAAACATTCCAGATTTTATTTTTCAGAAGTTTCAGTCTGGTGATTCAATCATTGGCTTTCCGTTTTCAGAAGATTGGAAGCATGTTGCTAATCCCTCGGATTTTCAAGCAGTTTAGTCTCTGTCTAATTTTTATACAGAGGCTTTTTAATTATGTTTTCTAATTTTCTATTTATTTTTTTTTTAAGTTTTAGAAGCTTATTTTTAGAAGGTCTTGATGATTTTTTCTCTCTTATTTTTTTATCAATCAGCCAAACTGGTTTTGTCGGGATTGGATCATCTTTATATCTGGGAAAGATGTGCCAATGGAGATGTTTATCAGTATTGCCTAAAAGTTCATAATTGATTTTATTTGGTTTAAAGGTCAGATCAACCGCTTCGGCAACTAAACTCATTTCCCATAAAAACTGCCGGCGAAAAGACGGACTGAGCTGGTGGACTTCGGTTTTATGCAGTTTACACAGAAATAGCGTATATCCTTTAAAAAATTGGTAATCACCCAAGACTACATAGCCAGTTTTTAATTCCCTGATAAAATAAGGGTTCTTTCCTTTTTTAATTGATTTGATCCGTTGGCAGATTAGGCAGTTTACTTTTGACATATTTTGATTATAAATTTTAATATATATCTAACTAAATTTTATCATTTATTTAGTCAAAATAATAGCTTTCACAAAAGATTTAATTTTGTGCTACCCCGCCCCAAGCCCGAATTTTTTTGTTTGTGAATTTTTAAACATTTTTCCCCGGAAACGCCTAGCGGCTTATTTAGTTTAGATAATCTGTTTTTAGTTAATGTCTTGGAGCGGGGCGAGAGTGGGTTTAGATTAAGCTTAAATTAAATTTTATTCATCCTGGTTTATTTTACTTATTCCTATTTTTTAAGTATAATTAAGGCGAACAAACGCCTTGTTTTTATGCTATTCAATATTTTAATCACGACCACGGCCTTGCTTGTAATTTTGTCTTTTGGCTTAGGTGTTTTTAGTTTAGTCCGCAATCCCAAAGCTAAAGTTGTTCAGCTTTGGTTTTTAATGAGTATGGTGGTTACCATTTGGAGCGTTGGTTATATTAAAACACTTTTGGCCACTGACAGTGCCAATGGTTTTTTGAGTTTGCGGATAGTTTACTTCGGCGCGGCCTTAATTCCAATTCTATACTTTCATTTTGTCAGCGCGTTTTTATTTTTAAACAAAAAATTTAACTATCTGATCTATGCCGGCTACGCGTTGGCTTTTATTTTTTTGATTTTAAACACCCTAACTGATTTTGTAATCAAGGGGGCAAAGTATTTAGAAAATTTTGGCTATTATGAAGACGTGACTAATTTTGGCTTCAAACTATTTTTGGCTTACTTTTTGTTTTTCGCCGGTTTTAGCATTTATCTTTTATTTTCGGTTTATCGGCGAAGCGACGGCCTCAGGCGCCGTCAGATTTTTTATATCCTTTTGGCTTCGCTTTTTGGTTTTCTCGGCGGTGTTTCCAATTTCGTGATGGATTTAACCGGCGGTTATCCTTATGGCCAGCTTATTGTCTGGCTTTATCCTTTATTTATCACCTACGGCATTTATGTTGATGAGATTAAGATTAAAATAAGATTCTAAATTTTTGATTTGACAAAATTTTAGCGTTTTGCTAAGATGAAATTACAATAAAATAAATTAACATAGCGCCCAAAGGCGCTTTTATTTTTTAGTTTGACATTAATAAAAATTTATGTTATAGTTTATATATATGCTAACTAGTTTGATTAAATTTAAACGATCTTTAAATCTTTAAAGGAGCCCAATTAAGATGAAAAAGCCGAAATTTCTATCATTACAAGTTGTTGAGAACATCCCTTTCGTTAAGGCGGGTGATGATCTTGGTGCCGTAATAGTTGATTGTATTAAGCGTCAAAACCTTTCGGTTTTGGATGGTGATGTTTTCGTTGTTGCCCAGAAGATTGTTTCTCGAGCAGAGAATATGATTGTGCCGCTTAATAGTATCACACCAACTGCCGAAGCTAATGAATTAGCAGAAAAAACTAGCCGTGATCCACGACTTTGCCAACTGATTCTTGATCACAGTAAAGTCCTTTATTGCAACGGTAGGGCTGTTATCACCGAAGATCGGCTTGGTATTGTCAGTACGAGTGCAGGTATTGATCGTTCGAATTCCGGTTCTCAGGAAGGAGAAACGGCGATTCTATTGCCGGAAGATCCTAATCTAAGCGCTCGGAGAATACGAGAAACGGTTAAAAAGTTGCTAGAGGTTAACATTGCTGTGGTCATCAGCGATAGCCTAGGTCGTCCATGGCGGAAAGGTTCTGTTGGTATGACCATAGGCCTTGCCGGTATCAGCGCCCTTGAGACCGGTCAGAAGATCGACTTAAGCGGCCGAAAAATCAATCCGGAAATCGCCCTGGTCGATGAAATCGCTGCTGCTGCGTCAATTCTAATGGGCCAGGCTGATGAAGGCTATCCGGTCATCGTCGTTCGGGGGGTAGGTTTTACGCCATCCGAGGAGGTCAAGATTCAAGATCTCCTTCGCCCCGCTGCTGAAGATCAGGTGTGGGAGTGAGCAATTCGGTCACGGTTTGTCCGACTGTGACCTTTTTTATATGCCAAGTAAAATTATTTCATTAAATAACATTCATCCGCTATCGACTGATGCCGTAATGAAAAAAGTGGAGCGTTTTATCAAATCTCTGAATATTAAAAATAGAAAGGTTTTGTTTATTTGTGAAGATATAACCCGATCTACGCCGATCAATTTATTTTTTCCGCGTTTACTGCAATACGTTCATACCCAAACGAATGACATAGCGGTTCTTTTTGCTCTTGGCACCCATCGGTCGATGACTATGGAAGAAATGATAGAGAAACTAGGGATCTCTCGTCGGCAGACCCAGTATATTCAGCTGATTAATCATGATGCACTCGACGATAAGCAATTAGTCGCTGTTGGTAAGGTCTGTAACGTCATTTTTAAAGTAAATAGCGCAATTGCCGACGCTGATATTGTGATCGGAATTAGTAACAGTTTGCCGCACAAAGTAATGGGTTTTTCCGGCGGTCCCAAATTGATATGTATCGGAACCGGAAATAAAGATTTCATTGATTATAGTCATTGGTTAAGTAACTCCATCAGTGAAAGCAGGGTTGTTGCCCAAGTAAATAATCCAATGAGAGATTTATTGAACAGAGTATTTAAGATGTTGCAGGATGAAGTCAAGGCGGATTTTTTTTCAATAAATTTTGTCTCGGCGCAAGAAAAAATTTTAGCCGCATACATGGGAGATTTTTTTAGAGTTTACCAAGCGGCGGCGAAAAAAAGCCGTCAATTATTTATCAAAAAAATTGTTCCGCGCAATAGCGTGTTGGCGATCCTTGACGACAAAAGCCTCGATTTTTGGCAAGCATCTAAAGCAGTGTATAATTGCGTCGGAGCTATAGGCAAGGGCGGATTTATAGTGGTACGCGGATTGCTGCCCGATAAAATTTCCCCGGTTCACGGAAAGATTATCGAGAAATATGGTTATCAGAAAAGAGCGAAACTTCGTAAGTTAATCGCCGAGGGTAAATTAAACGACGTGGTAGTCGCCAGCCATATGATGAGGGTTGGTAAATGCCTAGAGCGAATTAAAGTATTTATTTCTTCGGAAAATATCGATGCTGATTTGTGTAGGAGGGTTAACTTTAGCTACATCGATCCATTAAAAATTAGAAACATGAAGTTTGATTACATTGTCCATAATCCGGTGGATATAACTTTAATAAATAAATATGGGGATTAAAATAGCAATCGGAATTCCTTCTTACAATGAAGCTGATTATATTCGGTTCGTTCTGCAACAGGTAGATGCGGGAATTAAGAAATGCTTTAATCCGAAAGAGTGCATTATTTTCAATTTAGACAGCAATAGCATTGACGGAACCAGAAAAATTTTTTTATCAACAAAGACTGCAACCCGAAAGGAGTCGATGACAACCCCTCCTGGTAAAGGCAGGGCGATGCTACATTTTTTTAAATACTGCGTTAAAAATGACATCCCATATTGCGCTACAATTGACGCAGATCTTAAATCAATAAAATCAGACTGGGTCTACGGACTCATTCATCCCTTAGAAGCTGGCTTTGATTACACGATTCCCGTTTATACGAGAAATCGTTTTGAGTCAAATATTACTAACCACTTCGCTTATCCATTATTACATAGCGTTTATCCTGTCGGATTGCGTCAGCCGTTGGGAGGGGAATTTGGCTATAGTAAAAGATTTTGCAAATATCTTTTAAGGCAGCCGAAACAGAAAAAGACTTTTCAGTATGGGATTGATATATTTATTTCATGCAACGCTATCGTCGGGGGATTTAATATCAAAGAGGTCTATTTGGGACAAAAAATACACGCGCCAAGTTTTTACCACATGGAGCTAACATTTAGACAGGTTTTTGAATCTGGTGTCTTTGTTAGTATGCAACATCGCAATAAAAAAATCACCCTGGGGAAAATTGCGTTAAGTAATAGATCGTCCGGCATTGATGAGTTTAAGTACTTTCCGCACAAGCAAGTAATCAGTAAGCTGCTTAAACAACTTCAGGCTCGTTTCTTAAGATATCAAAAATCAGGGTATTATGATCAGTATCTTGGACATGGACTGACCAAAAAAGTGTCACGGGTGATAAGAGGCGGCCAGTCTAACTTGGCTGGAGATCTGTGGGCCGATGTTTTAGCGACGGTGTTAAAAAAATGTTACCAAAAGAGCTTTGATCCTAAAAATTTATCAACTCTTTCACGTATATTGATTCCGATTTATCGATGGCGGGCGGCATCTTGTTGGCTGGAGATTGAAAATATGACAACAAAAGAGGCGGAAAATGTTATATGTAATGAAGCGTTCAGACTCCGAAAAAAATTAATTAAGTCTAATTAATCCTATGAGTAATTTATTATTTGATCCTACTTTAATACCCATCGAAAAGAAATCTTTCGAACTAGTTGAGCGCAAAGGAATGGGGCATCCAGATACTCTTGCCGACGGAGCTGCTGAAGCGATTTCAATTGCTTTTTCTAAATACTGTTATGACAATTTTGGAGCCGTTCTCCATCAAACTCTCGATAAAATTATGTTTATCGGCGGCAGCGGCGAATTTGGCTTTAGCCGAGGTAAAATGCTGCGGCCATGGAATTTAATAATCAACGGGCGAATTACCGAGAATTTTGGCGATCAAAAAATTGACTACAAAACTATAGCCACAAAAGCAACACAAGATTATTTAAAAAAAGTTGTTCCATACTTAGACGTGGAGCGATGGCTGAACCTTATTTTTTATACCTCTACTTCATCGAAGAATCCATACTGGTTTCATCCGCGAACACTCGCTGACGTTCCGGACGCCAGTAAGCCCTATGCTAATGATACTTCCACGGCTGTAGGATATTGGCCGTTATCCACCACCGAACAACTAACCCTACTAATGGAACGCTATTTTTACCAAGATAATGGCGATCCCCGCATCCCGTTTATCGGCCAGGATATCAAAGTCATGTCTATCAGAAAAAAGAAAGATATTGATATTACAATGTGCATTCCGTTTTTTTCTGCGCAGATTCCGGATCCCGAAACATATTTTGATCGGAAAAAGAAAATATACAATGATTTGCAAAATTTAGCCGAATCCTTTGTCAAAGGAAAATATAACGTTAATCTGGCTGTCAACACTCAGGACGAGATGATAAAAAATCCTTCCGAAGGTAGGGGGTTTTATTTCGTCATATCCGGGTCGGCCTTGGATTCCGGCGAAGAAGGCGTTGTCGGACGCGGTAATCGATCTCGGGGAGTGATTTCTAATTCCCGGCCGTATAGCATGGAAGGCATTCACGGTAAAAATCCTTCATATTATGTAGGCAAAGTCTATAATTATGTTGCTGATTTGTTGTCAAAATCTATTGCTGAAGAATTCCAATGTGAATGTAATGTTTTTATATCATCGAGAAACGGTGATGATCTCAAGCTGCCGCGCCACGTCATTATTCAGACTAGTAGAAGGATAATGAATAAAAAGAAAGCCGCTTCGATGCTGGCCGAGGTACTGGGAAGAAGTCTTGTAGAGGAGCTGATTTTAGAAAAACCTTACTTACCGGTTCCCGGCGGCGGCAATGGGTATGTTGCTTCACTAGACACAAAATAATACTATGAAGACGCCATTTGTTTGTAATATTTCAATGGGGCATCTCTCGGTTAATATATTTAGCCGCATCAACTTTTTTTTGCCGTTATTTTTAGGGCGCGAAGAGTATATTCCGTTTATTCCCGGATGGCGGTGTACAACGAATAAAGTTAAGACTAAATATTCTATTACTTACATTCCGTCAAAAAGAAGCAACCTGGTCTACTCTAAAAATAGGCAGTCAGTTAAAGTCTACGGCGAGCAAGAATATTTTAACGATGGACAAACTATTGCGTATCTAGTTTATTCGTTGCTGGAAGTTGATCGACAAAAAAATAATGAGACCACGGCTCATTTAGCAGCCTGTTCTAAGGACGGGAAAGGTATTATGCTGCTGGGAGAACGCGGGGCCGGCAAAACTTCAATTTTACTGGCGCTTTGTCGAAGATACGGCTACAAAATAATTGCCAATGATTTGGCTCTATTGGGTTTTGACAAAAAGCGCAACCAAATTTTTATTAATGACGGGACTAAAATTTTTGGTCTTCGCCATACGGCTGCTAAAATGCATCATCCAGACCTACTTAGATTTTTTTCGGGAAAAATCAAGGATTCTTGGACAACGAAAAGTTTTATCTTACCGAAGGAGATTAATGTATTTGTAGAGAATAAAAAAATGATAATAAGTAAGGTGTTTTTTTGCCACCTGCACGCAAACAAAGAGGAAAATTTTTTTGAAGGTAAAATGTCTGGTGGCTGGATCAAAGTTAGCCTGTATGAGAATTTTTCACGTTATATACGCGGATCATCCGTAATACCATTTTTGGGTGGCATTGGCGGTAATAGCATCGGCTATATTCCGTCGTTGGATCAATTAAAGTTCCACCAACAACGAGTCAAACTCATTAATTATTTGGTAAATAATCTAGGCATCATTCATATTTCCGGAGGAAATTTGCAACAGATGTGCGATTTTATAAATAAAGAGACGTTTGGTAAGAAATAATTTATAGTTCAAAATTCGCCCGGGAATATAAAAAATTGCCCATAACTATTAAAGATATCGCCGAAAAACAAGAAAGCATTTTTCGCAAAAATCCTTTTGACGCCAGATTAAAAACCCATAAGCTTAAAGGCAGATTGCGCGGATTTTTATCTTTTTCCATCGGCCATAAATACAGGATAATTTTTGAATTTAGCAAAGATAAACAAACAGTTTATTTTCATTCAGCGGGCGATCATGATATTTACGGATGAGTACCACAGATAAAGAAGATTTAGGTAAAATTTGCATTTGACAAATTTTTAGTGTTTTGCTAAGATAAAAGCACAATTAAAGTGAATCAACACAGCGCGAGTTTTAGCTGTGTTTTTTGTTTTTTGCACTTTAACAACTTCAAGATAATAAAAGTTTTCAGAAAAGTTGAGCATTAGAACACCTGGGATAAGAGAAAGGGTAAGCTGATGGAGAATAAACTTCTTTTCACTAAAAGAGGCTATAATAAATTGAAAAGGAAAATTGATGAGCTAACAAAAAAATTAAATGATTTACAAGCTCAAACCGCTCATGCGGCGGAGGTTGGTGGCAATCAATATCATGATAACGCTTCTTATGAAATGCTGGTCATTGAAATAAGAGGCATTGATCATCGGTTGTCCGAAGCCCATAATATTTTGAATCGGGCAGTAATTATTGCTTCGCCAAAGAATACTGATCAGGTAGTGATTGGTACGCAAGTAACTATTTTAAGAAATGGCAAACAGGCAGTTTGGGAAATCGCCGGTTACGGGGAATCTGACCCTGATTCTCGGTTATTGGCTTACAATACTCCTTTAGCCTCCTTACTTATAGGTAAACACAAAGGAGACTGCACTGAAGGCCAAATTGCGGGCAAACAAGTTAAAATAAAAATACTTGAAATTGCCTTAGGAGTTAAAAATGAAGACGAAAAATAAAATCGTCTGTCTGGTCGGGCCTTCAGGGGTCGGCAAAACTTCTTTTGCTAAAAGATTAGTGGAAAAGCATAATTTTGTTTTGCCGGAAGTTGTGACAACGAGAAAGCCAAGGATTGATGATGACAAATATTACCGCTATGTTAGCGAAGACATTTTTTGGGCATTAGTAAACTCAAGACAGTTTATTGAATGGGATAAGTACTCCGATTATTATTATGGCACTTTACTGGATAGTCTAGCTACATTGGCCAATGATCTTAGCCATTCAGGCGTAATTTTGGATTTGACGCCGACTGGCTGCCAAAAAGTAAAGGCTATTATCCCTAATGCCGTCGTGATTGCTCTTTTGCCCGATGATCCGGTTTGGCTGGAGCAGAGACTATTAAGTCGTAATACTCAATCAGCCGCCGAAATTAAAAAGAGGGGTGATATTCTTCACCTTTACCTCTCGGAGATAAGCCGACTTGCCTGCGAAAAGGTGGATGTCAGCTTTTCTCCTAAAACCTGGGATGAGACTTTTAGAAAAATAGAGTCTATTATCCTAAGGCAGCCAGTCAACGGATAGGCTTACCCCTATCCGTTTTTTAACTGCCTGAATTATTTTTTAATTTTAGATATTGGTTAAAAATGGTTGATAGTTTTTTATAGTGAGCGGCCGTTCCTTCAAATGCCCAGTCAACACTATCTGATAAGCGCTGGCAAAGCAAATTAAATTCTTTTGCGTTTAAAATTTTGATGTCCAATTGCCTTGCGAGTTTCATTAAATTATGCTTATTGTTTTTTAGTTCACTGAAATTAGACAAACATTCAAGCTCAATATAAGAAATTAAACCGGTAAAAACTAAGGAGGCAGTGATGTGGTTTGGCAAGGAATAGTTTAAGATTTTTCTTTCCCCAACCTTAGTGGTGAATTCAAATTGCTCAAAAATTTTAACCATCCCTAAAAATTGTTCAGGTTTGATCTTTTGGCTTATTTCAATTCGCTCCGGTGAGCCAAAGGGACCTGATTTTACGACAACTTCACAATTACCATTAGTGACTCGCACCCTCAAGTCAATTTGTTTGCCATTGATTTTGCCAAAATACATAACTGATAAACGTTTAGCTTGAGAATGAAGTTTTCCTAAAACCGCCAGTTGGTTAATTAAATTTTTATATCTCCTTAAAGATACTTCGGCCCGGAGTTCCAGTTCTATTAATTTATCTTTCATATTTTTACTGGGATTATTTACTTATAAGATAAGCATTATGCACCATTTCTAACATCACTTCACCATTTTTATTTTTATATTTTTCTAAGTATTTTTTGAGATTTGGTTTAAATTTTATAAAATCTTTGGCATATCTCCCAAAATCAAAAGTTAGAATATTTAACATTTCATCGACGTCCTTGGCTATAATTTTAGTTTTTAATTGTTTAGATAAGTTTGGATATTTATTGATAATTATTTTTAGTTTATCATCGGAAGAATTGTGATTTAATCCAATTAGTTTATAAAAATAAGTGTGAATTGACCGCCAAGAACCTTTATTTGAGTCAATGGAGAGAATTAAAATTTTGCCTTCGGGATTTAAATAATTATACATTTTGTTTATCAGTTGCTCTCTTTTTTGGGGTGAAAAGTAAGTTACAACATAAGCGGCCAAAATGAAATCAAATTTTTTATCTAAATTAATATTTTCCCACTTATTATTAATTGTCTTTAATCCCTTGCCTTTAAGGTGTTTTTGAAAATATTTATTTGGTTCAATAACTAATATATTATTCACTTTTTTGGCGATTATTGTCGCCAAAGATCCGTCACCACCGCCAATATCAAGAAAATTGACGGTTTTGTCTAAATTAACATTTTTTTCAATAAATTTTATAATTACCTCTTTTTCATTCGTCCTTTTTAGAAAGAGATTAAATGCATTTTTATATATTCTATTATTCATATTAATCTAATTTCTTTCTTTTGTCTTGCAGGATGCTGCCGTGTTCTATTTCCCACTGATTAATTTTTTTCTTTATCTCGTTAACTCTGTCTATGCTTATTTGGTCAAGCTCAACATCATAAGAATTACATAAATCAATAAAGCTAAAAAAGACTTCCGAACATTTTTTTTCAAGTTTATTTTTGTCAAATGGCTTGCCATAAATTTCAATATTCATTACTTCTTCAGCTAATTTGCCAAGCTCCTCCTGCAGGCCAATAATGGTACCGATTCTAGGATAAGAAACCTTGGCCAATAATTGTCTACAAAATTTTTGAATCTCATTTAATTTCATAATTTATTTTTCTCCAATCAAATATAAATAATGACCCCAAAATGGGATTACTTTTCTAATCGTTAAATCAAAGATTCTGGTAATTTTCATATCCGGATAAGGTGGCATGGTTTTGAATTTAATGTTTTTATACCCCAGCTTACGTAAAAACTGGCAATAATAAAAACAAGAAAGATCTTTTTGTTTGCCAAATTTCCATTTGTTTTTAAATTTAAGACAATATTTTTGGATGACCCCAAATGAAAACAGGTGCGGCTGAATTAATACTAATTTACCCCCCGGCTTTAAAACCCTTCTGGCTTCAGATAGGGCTAAACCATATTCAGCAAAATGTTCAATAACGCCAAAACTTAAAATAATGTCAAATTGATTGCTGTCTAGGCTACTTAGATCTCGATGATCATTAATCGCGAAAGATAAATTATTATTTTTTAATTTTAATTGTAATTCGTTTACAACCTGGTCGGAAATATCAACGCCTAAACCTCTGATATTGAAATATTTTTGGAGATATAAAAGGGTGGCGCCGTTGCCGCATCCGATATCTAAGACATATTTGTTGTTGAAATCTATCCCCATTTCTGAAAGATTTTTTAATTTATCTATGGCTTTAAATAATCGCAAGTTGGCATAATTAAATTGGCTCTTATCGGACCAGACTTGATTCCAAATATTAATTAAATAATGATTTAACTCATCTTTATTTTTTTGTTCAATTAAATTTTTAATCAGATTTATGCTATTCACAATATTTAATAATTTTATAAAAATAAAAGCGCTTTTTATGCGCTATGTTAATGCCGCCAAAATTGCCGGTTGATTTATTTAATTTATAGTCTTATCTTATCACTTTAAATAATTTTGTCAAGGGCAGTCTTCTTTATTTGTTATTTTTTAAAATTTGTTGTTTTGTGGTATAATAAATATCAGAAAAGACATTATTTTTAACATAGATTTTATTATGGAAATACTGAAAATAATTTTTACGACAATCCTTATTTTAGATATTCCGTTAGCCATCGCCAGTTTTATTTTCGCCTATATTTTATTATTCCGCCGCGACTGGAAAAATCCGATTTATTTTAATTTTGGCATGGCCACGTTGTTTTTGGGACTGTGGATATTAGTAACAATTTTAACTTATATTCAAAATCTATTTTTATCTACTTATTTTTTAGCAACCCTAAGCTTTATTTTTGGTCTTTGGATTTTGCACTATTTTGCTATCTTTACTTATAAATATCCATATCCCTTCAAAAAAGACAGCAACATAATTTTTTTACTCTACATAATAACTTCTTTATTTACTTTAAGTTTTTTAATTCCTAATTTTTATATTATTAATGTAGAATTAAGATTTCCTTTTCTTTATGAAGAGCTAAATTTAATTGGCTTAACTCTTTTCAATATATATTTTGTAATTTTATCAATTTTATCGTTTAAAAATTTGATTTATAAATATCTAAACAGTACTGGACTACATCGAGTCCAAATAAAAAAGATAATTATCGGAACAGCGGTTGGTGTTATCGCGAATATTATTTTTAGTCTAAGTTCTTATTATTTTATACCATATGATTTTACGATCATAGGTATTTTGTTCACCTTCGGAGTTTTAATGTATATTTATTCAATTATGTTTTCAAGCAATTATTAAAATCGTGATTGGTTATTAAATCTACAGAATATGAAAATATTATTAACCGGAGCAACAGGTACCCTTGGTTCAGAGTTAGTGAAACTGCTACACAAAAATAATCACAAGCTATATTGTCTAATTAGACCAAAAAAAAATTTTGAAGCTCAGGAAAGATTAAGTGTTATTATTGGGAATAAGGATAATCGTGTTATAGTTATCAGTGGTGATATAACTGAATTAGATTCTGGAATTAGTAATTATGATTTACAATTGATAAATAATAATGTGGATATTGTTATACATGCTGCGGCGTCCATCAAGTTTGATCAAGAATTCGCAGATGAAATAGAAAAAATCAATATATATGGTACCAAAAATATTATTTCATTATCAAAAAAAATAAAAGCAAAATCATTCCATTATATAAGTACTGCTTATGTAGCGGGAGATGCTACAATATTTAATGAGAATGATTTTGAGATGAACCAAATTTTTCGAAATCCGTACGAGAGAACAAAAAAAGAAGCTGAAGCATTGGTTAGAAAAGAATTCAATAAATCATTTACAATTTATCGGCCCTCTATATTAGTTGGGAATTTTTATAATGGTCAAATCTCTTCTTTTGATGGTTTTTATGGCTTTTTAAAAGTTTTTTGGCGTTTAAAACAAAAAATAGAATCATTAAATAGTATCCAAAAAAAAATGATAGAAAATATTTGCAGAATCGACGAAGACGATAAATTATTTTTTCCTATAAATATTAATTGTTCAAGTACTTCTACGTTGAATTTAGTACCTCTTGATTGGGTAGCTAATAATATTGTAAACCTCATTGAATATCCAGCAACTGGTCAAGTATTCCATTTGGTTAATGATAGTCCTCCCAAAGTAAAATTCGTATTTGAATATGCCCTAAAAAAACTTGGTATTAAAGGAGTCAATTTAGGTGATAATGTAAAAACAACAAAATTGCCTAAAGAATTTGACATTTTAAATAGAATTTTTAATATTTATTCTCCCTATATTATTCATGAGTCTATTTTTGGGGCATATAATTTGAAAAAAGTTCTAAATTATAAATATCGAGCCTCGCCAGCTGTAGAAGAAGAGTATCTCTCTAGATTGATTAGTTATGCAATAAAGGTTGATTTTAGAGATAAATCATTTTGATTTTATAATATTATATATGATTAAAAAATTCTACACCAACATACCTATATTAAACTTTGATTATAAATTTTTGAAAGACAATAATATAACAAAAATAGATCTTAGGAAACATTTCCCACGTTATATTTTAGAAACCAATGTTATAGAATACGGCTTAACTAAAAGGATATTTATTACTGTTATAAGGATAATGCTTCAATTTTTCGTTTGGGTAATTCTTAGACCAAGACTTGGCAGAGTAGGAGAACTTAATCTTGAAGAAGTTGATAAAGTGTATAGTCGTGAAGCATTTTCTTACAATTTGAAACATCATATTACAACACGGGGCATGGATTTAGTTTGGAGAAGATCTTGTGGATGGTTTTTAAGTACCATGGACAATAAAGATGAATTAAAAATACTAGATCTTTGTACCGGAACTGGTTTAACCACTCAGGAGGTAGCTTCTATTTTAAATGAATTTTATAAAAAAGCAAAAATAATAGCTCTTGATTATAATGTAAATATGCTTTCAATTGCTAAAAAAACTACAGCATCGGAGATTGGTAATATAAAAATAGAGTATTGTATGGGTGATGCAATGAATTTACACAATAGTACTTATGAAGTTAAAAATGATTTAGAAACTTTCGATTATAATGTTTTTGATGCGATAATTCAAATGTTTGGTATTGGAGGAATTAAAGACCCGCTTAAGGTATTAGATGGCGTACTGAAGATATTAAAGCCGGGAGGATATTTTTTTCTAATTGATATGCATAATCCAGTTGCGAATCTACCAGGTGAAATTCCTTTTTTATTTTTTAAGTGGTTAAGAATGCCAGTTTTTGAATCTTTGATTTATAAAGAAGGTACAATCCCTCTCGTATTAAAGAGACTTTGGGGGTGGCGAGATCCAACACCACTTTTTTATCTAATTTCTTTGATAACATATAGAGATGATAAAGAAAATTTTTGGGGCTTTAGAAAAAAATATTTCTTTCAAGAATCTAAACGTTGGTGGCTTTCATTGCCCGTAATGTCAGTTGCAGAATTAATTGTCGAGAAAGTTCAACTTAGCAAAGAAGAAGCTGAAAGGAGGAAGATCATTTTAAACTCATATAAATATAATCTATGAACTTCTTTGGGGTATCTAGTCTAATAATTGCTATAGTTACTGGTTTAATGGCCACAGTAATGTTTTTTAGAAAAAGTGGAATTACTAATTTGTGGGGTCTATTTGCAACATCAGTTTTTTTGTGGGGGTTAGGAGGATTTTTTATATCAATAAGTTTGGATAAGAATAAGGCTATTTTATTGTGGCACATAGCTTATATTGGTGTTATTTTTATCCCTGTATTCTTAAATCATTTCATACTTAATTTTCTAAAATTAAGAAATAAATTTTATAAATTTCAGAAAATTTTAGTTTATATAATAGGTATTTTATTTTTAGTATCTAATTTTTTTAATGGTTTATTTATAAATGAAACTCGATTTGTTTTTAGTCAATTTTATTACATTTCTCCACCAGCTTTATTATATACGCCATTCGTTGTTTTTTTCTTCATTGTGATACTTTATAATATTTTTTTATTACAAATGGCATCTCAGAAGGCTGTTGGCTTGAACCTAAAAAGAATAAGATATATTATTGTGGGCTTAATAGTTGGCTTTGCTGGAGGTAGTTTTAGTTTTTTACCCGTGTATAAAATTGATATATATCCTTTTTTTAATTCTACTATAGCCGTGAGTACAGTTATAATTGGTTATGCAATTGCAAGGTATCGTTTCTTAGATATCCGTTTAGTAATTCTACGCACAATTAGTTTTGGCTTTATCATTCTTTTAATAACCGGCGTGTTTGCGGCCTTATCAGTATTGTTTGGCTCACGCTTAGAAGCAATCCTGGGTTTCCGCTCTGATATTTTAGTTGGTTTGATCGTGGCGATTTTAGTCACCTTGACTTATCAACCCGTTAAGAATTTGACTGAAAGAGTGACGAATCGGTTTTTATACAAAAAATCCTATGATCCGGATGTGTTGCTGGCTGAAATTAATGAAGTCACTTCTTCCATTTTGGATTTGAAAAATCTTTTGGCCTCCATCGCGGGCACGTTAAGCGATGCGTTTCATTTTGAAAAATTCGGCGTGGCTCTTTTAGATAAAAAAAATCAATTAACCATCGCCCATCAAGTCGGATTTAAGCCCGGCGTGGCCGAAGGCTTGTCCAGCTTTCCCGATGTCGTCAAAATTTTATATCAAGAAGTAAAGCAAACTCCGGGGATAATGGTGATTGATGAAATGAAGACTAGGTTTGAAAACGGCGAATACCAGCCGGCCAGCCCCGCGCTTTTGCAGGCACTGTATGAAGCGGACATTGCTTTAGTGACCCCGCTTTATGTTCAGGAGCAATTAATCGGGGTGATTACTTTGGGCAATAAAAAATCCGGGGATCCCTACAACAACGCGGACTTGAATGTTTTAAAAATCATTGCCGGTCAAGCGGGGATTGCCATTGAAAACGCCCGGCTTTATGATGAATTAAAAGATTTTAACATCAAATTGGAAGACGAGGTCACGCGCAAAACCGCGCAATTGCGCAAAGCCAATGCTGAACTGCGGCAGTTAGACGAAGCCAAATCCGAATTTATTTCCATTGCTTCGCACCAATTGCGCACGCCCTTAACCGTGATTAAGGGTTTTATTTCCATGATTCAGGAGGGCAGTTTTGGCTCGGTGCCCGCGCCGATTCAAGAGCACTTAAATAAAGTTTATCTGTCAAACGAGCGGCTGATTCGCCTGGTGGAAGATTTGTTAAATATTTCCAGGATTGAAAGCGGCAAGCAGGAATACAATTTTTCTGAAGTTCATTTGGATCAATTAGCCCAAACCGTGACCGAAAATTTGAAAAAAATTGCCAAAGACAAAGACTTAAAATTGTTTTATCACGCGGCGGCAAAACCGCTGCCAACCGTGACGGCTGATGCCGATAAAATTTATGAGGTGATGATGAATTTTGTGGATAACGCGATTAAATACACGGAGAAAGGCGAGATTAATGTTTATCTCGCGGCGGAACCAAAAAATATGGTGACTTTTTGCGTCAAAGACACGGGTAAAGGTTTAGCCCCGGAAATCCAAGGAGCGCTGTTTAAGAAATTTTCCCGCGGCAAAGACAGCTTTCGGATGCACACCGAGGGTCTGGGTCTGGGGCTTTATGTGGCCAAGCTTTTAATGGATCGGCACGGGGGTAAAATCTGGGCCGAGTCCGAAGGCGAAAACAAAGGTTCCAAATTTTGTTTTTCTTTGCCGATGAAAATAAGTCAAGATAAGAAATAAGTCCAGATAAGTCGAGATAAGATTATTATTGTTGACAGAATTTAGAAGAAAGACTAATATTAAAGTACAATTCAAAGTGAATCAACCCAGCCCAAATTTTTGTTTCGCAAAAACTTAGGCGGGTAAACATAGCGCGCCATTTTGGGGCGTTTTTGTTTGTTAATGTTATTTGATATAATGGATGGGGGGGGGTGACAAGATGAAGCGGTTCTTTAATATTGAACTTTCTTCTGACTTTTGAGTCAAAATCTACTGGTGATAAGGAGAAACTATCATGAAGTGTTCTTTTAATGATTCCAGATTCATAGCTGAATTATTTTTCATGAAATCCTTTTGTTGTCTTGGGCGAGCCTTAAGGAAGTGTCTTGCCTGTATATACTGTAGGTTATTGGACGACTCAACAAAGGATTTTAATTTTTCGGTCGTGCCTGGAAAATTAAATCCAGCCTTTCGTAAACTTCCCGTAGCAGTCAATCTATTTTATGGAGATCCGATGTTACAAGTGCAACATACGCTCGGCATCTTGAGAGAACTTGAATTAGATAGGCATATTGGGCCGGTTATAGTCATTACTAAGGGGGACTTTGCCAGGTTCCCTAAAGAGGATTTCAGTTTGGATCTTCATTTTGCGTTTTCCACTTTTGGGATAGATCATGACTTGGATGGCGGTTCAACAAAGTCTTTCCTTGCTAATCTGCGCAAAGCTCAAAGATTTCCGCAATATAAATACTCTATTGAGTTTCGTCCGATTGTTTGCGGGATAAATGACGGCGTAGAAACGATTGATTTTGTGATGAAAGCGGCGGCTGATCATGGACTTGCCGTTGGTTATTCTGGTCTGCAGGGTAAGCCGGCCATAGTCAAACAGTGGCAAGAGCAAGGTTTGGATTTTCAACCTTATCCTGGCTATCGCTTCGGCCACAAAAAGATAATCGCTGATTATATCGAGGAAAGATTGCAGGACAGAGCAGTTGCTCGTCAGGTGTCTGTTTTTCGCAAGACATCTTGTCTAATGTCGTTTGTCCATAATCTTGAGAGGGACTACAATGCCCACTATTTCAGGCCTAATGAGGTAGGATGCGACAATTGTCCCATGAAAGAGAAATGTTTTCATTTCCGTGATAATTTAGGCGATATTGCTATTCCCGACGGACTAATTCCTTTCAGGTATGAAGTGGTGTTTAAGGAAAACCATGTTTGTATCCTTAAAAAGAAAGGGATTTGCGAATTTCCAACCGATGATTGCTCCAGAATCAGAGGTCACCTGATAAAAGTATTTGATAACATTACTACATCCGATGTTCGTGTTATCAAATGGCTGACAGGCATGACTGTAGACGCTGAATTTGAAGAAAGGCCATATATCAGTGCTTGTTGGAGGTGGCAATAAAAATATTTTGATTTTATCAGAACCATTGCTAACACAGTGGTTCTTTTTTCTTGAATTAATAAAATAAATATTTTATAATAACAGTATAAATATTTATGAAATAAGTAAAAAATATGGATGAAAAAAATAAACAGCATGTTCGTCCTAGCTGGGATGAGTATTTCATTAAAATAATGGATTTTGTGGGCGAGCGAGCTACCTGTGATCGAGGCCGAAGCGGCTGTGTTATTGTCCGAGATAAGAGGATAATTACCACTGGCTACGTAGGATCACCTCCGGGCATGCCGCACTGTGACGAGGTCGGACATTTGATGCAGGAAGTTTTAAACGAGAATGGGCAAGTTTCACAGCATTGTGTTAGGACAATACATGCCGAACAAAATGCTATTTGCCAAGCGGCTAAATATGGTATCTCTTTAGAAGGCGCAACAATGTATGGTAACATGGAGCCTTGTTATGTATGCGCCAGGATGATAGTTGCGGTTGGAATAAAAAGAGTAGTTTGCAAAAAACGCTATCATCGGGCGCAGCTGTCGAGAGATTTGTTTAAAATGGCTGGTGTAGAACTAGATGTTATAGAGGATGAAATGGAAACGTATAAAAATATGTAATTAAACCAAGGTCACAATCACCATCATCAGGTATTAGAAGTAATAGCCAAAAAGAGAAGTTAACCCTTCTCTTTCCTTTTTCAATTATGAAATATTATAAAATAACAACTAAACAAGATTTTAAATTTGTATCTTATTTATTCAAACCAGAGAATACAAAGTTTTTTGAAACAAAAAAATTAAGTATCAAAGAACCGAGAGAACTGAATAAATTATCCAGAAGAAATGATTATGTTTTGAAGGTTGATGGTAAAAAAATCGGTTGGTTTAATATTCGTCAGTCAATCAATAAAAAAGATGGGGTTTTTGGAATTATCATTGATAAGAAGTTTCAAGGTAAAGGCTATGGAGAGCAGGCAATAAAACTAATTTTAAAAGAAGCTAAAAAACTTGGTGTAAAAAAGTTGAAATTGACCGTCTTTGAAAATAATTTAAAGGCTATTCATATTTATAAAAAAGTTGGTTTTCAACCAGTTAGAAAAGAAATAGTAATGGATAAATATATTTAGTTGGCAATAAGATATGGCTAAATAACTGTAAGAATATGGCAAAATCTGGGCCGAGTCCGAAGGCGAAAACAAAGGTTCCAAATTTTGTTTTTCTTTGCCGATGAAGTCGGCTAATAGCAAGTAGCGGATCACTCATCGTATTTCTCCCCTTAATTTAAAGGGAGATTAACCTGCCCGCCTCTGGCGGGGAGGGGTTATGGTTGACAGAATTAATAAAAAAGATTATCATTAAAATACAATTTAAATAAATCAATTTAGCGCGCCATTTTGGTGCGTTTTCTGTTTTTCAAATTGACGATAATTTTATTATCGGGTAAGATAAACTGTTCTACAATAAAAGAACAAAAATGGCTGATTTAAGGAGGAAATTGGTTAAGTCCTTTGAAAACAACAACTAGAAGAGAAAGGAGTTTGTAAGTTATGAAGCAGGGAAGAGAAATCATTTTAACCGGTGATCGGCCAACAGGGAAACTTCATCTGGGCCATTATTCCTCGTTATAAGCGAAAAGTGCGACCTGCACCAAGCAGTGGTAAGTTTATACCACGGAGGCAGCTCCTTGAACCAGTAGCCGAGAAAGACATCGTCGCGGAGTTGATTGGTGCGGACGAAAAACATGAGCTGATTTCGGCGCAGTGGACTGGTGTTGTTCTAACAATTGCGCCTCCAAGCCAAATGCAGGCTGGCCAGAAGATGTACACCATCGGCATTCCAGTTTAAATGTAAGAAGGTTCAAATCTTTCCCTCCCTGCCAATATTTACCAAAGGAGTGTAGTTTTTAACTACCTCCTTTTTTCTTTAGCTTAACCCGTGATTTTTTGCTATACTTAAATCAGAGATTTATTTTTTTAATCAAATTGAAAGGGGGTGGAATATTATGCCGGATTTATCAACTTTAAATTGGACCGCGATTGTCGCCGCCGCCGTGGTGAGTTATGCCGGGGGCATGGTTTGGTACGCACCAATGGTGTTTGGCAAAATTTGGCTGAAAACTTTAGGCAAGACCAAAGAGAGTTTGGGTAGCCCAACCAACCCAATGATTGTTGGGTTTATTGTCAGTCTTTTGGTCGCCGTGGCGTTGGCTTTATTATTTAAATTATTGGGTGTCATTGATCCAGTCTTGGGTGCGAAAATGGGATTATTTATTGGCGTGGCTTTTGGTGCGCTTAATGTTTTGTCTGATTCGCTTTTTTCCGGAACGCCGATTAAGCTTTTTTGGATTCAACAGGGTTATCGGGTGATTGGCCTGGTGATCATGGGTGCGATTTTGGGCGGGTGGAAATAATATTTAGAGTGATATTTCTGCCACTTTTTTAGAAAATTTAGTGATTTGTCTAGGCGTATCATTAGGCAAGAAACCCCGCACCAAAGCCCGCGACAAAGTTAAATTATTAAGATATTTATTTTATCGCGCGAAGTCGCCTTCGGCTTAGATTTATTAAATTAGAGTTAATTAATTGGCTTGGTGCGGGGTTAATATTTGTTTTTGTTCGGTCGGCGTTTCGCTTGTCAGCGAAACTTGCCCTCGCAGACAAATATTAAAAAACAGGCGCGAAGATGGTCGCACCTGTCTAGGGTCTGGTTTAGGGTTGTCCGTGATTAACGAACGCTGATCAAATGCGGTTCACGATGAACTCCGGCTGGCGCTCCAATGACGACTTGCGTTTGTTCGTCGGCCGTCAGGGTAATCGTGCCGTTGCAATGAACCAGCACATTTTTGATCGTAATGCCCGGCTGGTAATGTCGTGGCAACAGGCGCTTGAGTTGCCGATTGTGGCAGACCTTACCGCTGAAATCATTTCCGTCGCCGGCCGCAATCGTTTCTTTGATGTGAACGTCAGTCATCCGACAAAAAAAGAGCCGGGTAGTGACGCCGCTTGCGGCAATTCCCTTGACGGGCATAAAAAATGATGGACCGGTATGGACACCAACCAGGTCAACTCGCGCCTTTTGGTCATGAGTCATGCCGGCTTCTTGCAGCCTTTTTTTCAAAACATGCGGTTGCTGGTAGGCCGCGACTTTCATCTTTATTACCCTCCTTTCCTGTTTACCTCCTAAATGCTTAAAAGATCACCTAAACCAGACGGAATTAATTGTATTATTTCATTATTTTAAAATAAAGTCAAATAATTTTAAGCTTGATTTTTTTCGTGGTTCTATTATCATCATAATTAATGAAATCCAAATTGGCTTTAATTTTTTTAATCACTTTTGGCCTAACCAGTTTAGGCAATTTTTTATTTATTCCACCCACGGCCGCGGCGATTGAATTAGTCAAATCAAAAGATTTTGGCACGATTTATTATTTGGACAGTCGCGGCCTGCGCCATCCTTTTCCCAATCAAGCAACTTACGAAAGCTGGTATGGCAAAGATTTTTCCCGCGTGGTCACGGTGGCCAATGAATTTTTGGCTAATTTTCCTTTGGGTAAAAATATCACGATTCGGCCCGGCACTTTTTTAGTTAAAGTCAGAACTGCCCCGCAAGTTTATGCGGTGGAACAAGGCGGCGTGCTTCGGGAAATTAAAGATGAAGGTATTGCTGAAGCGATTTACGGTCAGAATTGGGCGCAACGTATTGTGGATGTGCCCGATATTTTTTTCGGCAATTATATTTTAGGCGCGCCGATTATTCACGATTACACCGTGCCGGATGGAATTTTATTTTATGATCAAAGCGCTAAAAAATACTATTACAAAAATAATGGCGTTTTGCAGTCGTTTGCGTCAGAAGACGCGATGAGTAAAAATAATTTGCGTTTGAATGACGCGGTTAAAAGCGGCCGGAGTTTTTTTGTCCGGGAGCGGCCGATTGCCGGGTTAGACAAAAATATTTTTAATCCGATTGCCACGGCGATTAGTGACCAGCGCGACTGCGAGAATAAAAAATTAAAAGCGGCGATGATTTTTGTCGCGGATAAAAATTACGAAGCCAGTGAATTAGAAAAAATTGAATTAATTAAAAAAGAATTGCCCGATCGGTTTTCCTGGGCGACTGACGGCTTAGCCGAAATTGACGCGAGTTATCCGATTATTATTTTGCTTAATGACGGTTATTTGTTGACCAAACGAAACGACGGCACTATGGAAGTTAAAAACGAACTAATTAACACTTTTTTTGACAACAATCCCGATCTTTTTGATTTTATTTTTGTCTGGACTAATTTTAAAGTGCCGGCGGATAAGACTAATGAGATTGCCCATTTTGTCCCGATTACCAATAAATGGGAAGGAGTGAATAAACCCATGCTTGATCGGTCGCAGGTTTATGGCAGTTTTGGCAAACTCAAAGGGGTGATGATGATGAACAACATTAATAATTATGAAATCAGTGAAACGTCGAAATTAAATGAAACATTAAATATTGTTTTGCATGAGATTTTGCACCAGTGGGCGGCTTACATTGAATTTATCAATGAGGCCGGCCAAAAAAGCAAAGCTTTGTTGCGGCCTGAAGATTTTTCACATTGGAGCAATTATCTCGGTTTAATTTCGCCAGTCGGCGGTTTAGGCTGGGTGGAGGCAGGCAATGGCACTTTTATTTCCAGTTTGGCCCAGCAGGCTGACACGAATTTGAGAAAATACAGCAAACTTGATTTATATTTGATGGGATTAATTCCCAAACAATTAATGACTGATGTTTTTTATATTAATCCCGAGCCGGCCGGGGCTTTGGGTAATTTGATTTTGGGCCAGTTAAAAAAAGTGACGATTGATCAGATTATTAAGGCTAGCGGGGAAGTGAAATGCAGTATAGATTGACCCGCCCAAGTTTTCAAATTAAGAAAGTATTTTTAAAGTTTCGTTTAAGATAATTTTTACTTTAGTCGGTTTTAAAAAATATTTTCTGAATTTTTTTTCAATTTTTTTTAAATATAAACATATTTGAAAATTTGGGCGGGTTGACAGACGCAAAAAAATTTGCTATACTAATAATATCAGGTAGTGAAAAAGAGCTACTTTTTTAGTTTAGTTTTGAATTTCGAAATTCGAATTTTTATTCAATTTTTAATATTTTAATATTGAATCAAAATTCAAAATTAAAAATTAGAGTTTAAAATAAAAATAAAAATAACAGAAGATGAAATTTATTATTAACAATTTTAGAGTTGGAATTGTCGGCAGCTTATTTCTGATAGCGGCTTTTTTTAGTTTTGTCCAGCCGGCTTTGGCTTTGGACTCGATTGACACCGACAGCGACGGTTTGACAGATGAACAAGAAATTTTTTATCACACCGATCCAAATAATGCCGACACTGACAATGACGGTTACGGCGATTATCAGGAAATTTTTCATGGCTATTCGCCGCGCCAGGCCGAGCCGATCAAATTATCCAGTTTAGATTCGGACAATGACGGCGCGCCGGACAGCTGGGAAATTCGTTTGGGTTTGGATTTATTAAATCCGGATACGGACGGTGATGGTTATAGTGATGGGACAGAAATTTTAAACAGCTACAATCCGCTTACCTCTGAACCGCAAAAGCAAACTAAAGAAATTAAAGTTGACTTGGCTTCCCAGCAGTTGAGTTATTATTTCGGCGGTCAGGAATTGGAAAAATTTTTGATTTCCGGCGGGGTTAAATCAATGCCCACACCAAAAGGCGAATTTAGCGTGATGCATAAAGTGCCGGAAAAAACTTACGGCGGCACGGGATTTAATTTTTATTATTCTAAGACCAAATGGAATTTGCATTTTACCACCGCTTACTGGAAATATTATATTCACGGGGCGTATTGGCACAATAATTTTGGCCGGCCGATGAGCCATGGCTGCGTGAATGTGCCTTATGACAAAATGGAGCGGCTTTATGAATTTTCCGAAGTCGGGACAAGAATAGAAATAAGTTAAAAGTTAAAAGTCAAAATTTCAATTCAAAATTTAAAAATAATAAATTTTAACTTTTTACTTGTACTTTTGCTTTTTGCCTTTTGATTTTTGACTTTTTGTATGCTATAATGAATTTAAATTATGCCAGTCAAATCGCAAAATTACAGCCGGGTCGAAACCGTCGTTCGTCAAGAAATCCGCGAAGAGTTAAAAAAAATTTTAGGCAAAAATTTCAGCCAGAAATCAATTACCATTGATTATCCGCCGGCCAATGTCAGCGGGGACTATGCGGTCCCTTGTTTTTTATTGGCTAAAAAATTTAAACGTCCGCCAGTTGAATTGGCCAAGCAACTAGCTCAAAAAATTAAACCCGCCGGGTTAATCCAGCATGTCATTAGCCAAGGACCTTATTTAAATTTTTTTGTTTCTCGGCCGGAGTTTAGCCGGTTAGCTCTAACTGAAGTTTTTAAAGCGGGGAAAAAATTCGGCAAAAATAAATTGGGCAAAGGCAAGAAAGTAATGGTGGAATTTTTTTCGCCCAACACTAACAAGCCCTTGACCATTGGCCATTTGCGTAATATTTGTTTAGGCTCAAGTTTAGTTAATTTGCTTAAGTTTTGCGGTTTTAAGGTGATTGCTTCCACTTTATATAATGACCGCGGCAGCGCGATCGCTAAAACCATCGTCGGTTATCAAAAATGGGGCAAGGATCAGACGCCGAAATCCGCCGGTCAAAAGCCGGATCACTTTGTCGGGAGTTTTTATGTCAAATTCCATGAGGCAGCTAAGCTTAACCCGGCTTTGGAAATTGAAGCCAAGCAAGTTCTCCAGGCTTGGGAACAGGGCGATAAAAAAATTATTGAGCTTTGGCAGAAACTGATGGGCTGGGTCATTAGCGGTTTTAAGCAAACGATTGGTTCCCTTGATTTGCCAAATTTTGACGAGGAATATTATGAAAGCGAATTTTACCAAGCCGGTAAAGAAATTATTGAGCAGGGGATTAAAAAAGGGGTATTTGTCAAAGACGCCCAAGGCGTGATTTTAGCGCCCCTACAAAAATTCGGTTTGCCGGATAAAATTGTGCTGCGGCCCGATGACACGAGTTTATACATTACCCAAGATTTGTATCTGGCCTACTTGAAAGACAAGCATCATTTAGATTATTCGGTTTATGTCGTCGGTTCAGAACAAGAAATGTATTTTAAGCAGCTTTTTAAAATTTTAGAGCTTTTGGGTTTTGCCCGGGCGAAAAATTATTATCATTTGTCTTATGCCATGGTTCGCCTGCCGCAAGGCAAAATCAAGTCGCGCGAGGGTTTAGTGAAAGGCACGGGCGCGGACGAACTTTTGGGCTACTTGGTTGAATTGGCACAATTGGAAATCAAAAAAAGAAATCCGGATTTAAGTCAAAAAGAAATTGATTGGCGGGCTGGCCGAATTGCGCTGGGAGCATTAAAATTTTATATTTTGTCGGTGAATCCAAAAACGACCATGATTTTTGATCCGCAAAAGTCCCTTGCCTTAACGGGCCGAACCGGACCCTATCTCCAATATGTCTCCGCTCGGATTAATAGTATTTTTAGCAAAGTCAAAACCAAGCCTTCGGTTAAAGTTGATTTTTCTGCTTTAGGGCAAGACTTGGAGTTTGGTTTGGTTAAAAATTTTTCCCATTTTCCCATGGTGATTTATGAGGCGGTAAAAAATTCCGATCCCGGACAGTTGGCCAATTATTTATATGAACTGGCAAAAAGTTTTAGTTTTTTTTATGAGCAGCTGCCGGTTTTAAAAACAGAGGAAAAGACACAAAAAGCACGCTTGCTTTTATTGGCTGATTTAAATATTATTTTAAAAACCGGTTTAGAGATTTTAGGCATTGAGGCCTTGGAAAAGATGTGACGCCAATTAATAATTTCGAAATTCGAATTTTGATTCAATTTTTAATATTAAAATATTAGAAATTAAATATTGAATCGAAATTAAAAATTCAAAATTCGAGTTTATTGATTAATATGGCAAAGAGTAAAACCAAAATTTTAATCGTTGAAGACGACCCCGCCCTAAGTCCGCGATAAATTTATTTAAAATTTAATTTAAGTTAAGTTCGCACGAAGTCGCCTTCGGCTTAGTCAGTAAATATCAGTGTCTGACGAGTGACTTAAGGTGGGGCGAGACGAGAAATAAATAATAATACTTGCTAACATGGCAAAGAGTAAAACCAAAATTTTGATCGTTGAAGACGAGTCTTTATTATTAGATTTGTATACGACTAAACTTGAGCAATCCGGCTATCAGGTGGTTAAAGCCAGTGACGGGGCAGCTGGTTTGTCTTTGGCGCAAATTGAGAAGCCAAATCTGATTTTACTTGATATTTTGATGCCCAAAGTGGACGGTTATGAAATGTTAAAAAAAATAAAAAATAATGCCAAGACCAAAAAACTTCCAGTGATAATTTTTTCTAATCTTTCGCAAAAAGACGAAATTGAAAAGGGGTTAAAGCTGGGAGCCAACGATTATATCATTAAAACCAGTGTCACGCCGACAGAATTGGCCCAGCGAGTTAAGGATTATTTAAGATAAGCAAGATAAGCAAAGCAAGTAAATCAGTTAATCAAATGAACAAGCGAATTAAGTGAACCCCTCTCCTTTTACCCCTCTCCCTTTGTGAAGGGGAGAGGGGAGGGTGAGGGGTATTCGCATACAAAAAAAAGACGGGCTAATCCGTCTCGTTTTGTTTGATCTGGATTTTTGGCCCGTCGAGTTGTAGACCTTAACTTCGGGTTGAGCCGACTTCTTCGGGCTACCCGAAAGTGTTGGTCACGTTCGCCGCTGTCTTCGCTGTCGCCGCATTCTTCGCCGCGTCGTTCGCTGTACCTTTGGTCTTGCGCATTGCCGTCGCCGCATTCATATTTTGTTTCCCTCCTGGATCAAAGCTCCGTTGGCGGTTTGGAGGATCCTGGCACAGCCCCCAAATTTAGGGCACGGTGTCTACATGATATAATGGATACGAAAGGAGAAAAATCGTATGCCCAAAGGACACCCGTCGGTTAGTAAAGAGGTTAAAAACCAGATAATAAAAAGAATCAAGGAAGAAGGTTTGCCCGTATCTCAGGTTGCTTCTGAACACGGTCTTAAGCCCAGAACCATTTACCAGTGGATTGCCCGAGGGGTCACCGCTCCGCCTTCCATCTTGGAAATATCCAAGCTGAAGCGAGAGAATCAGGCGCTCAAGGAACTCATCGGCCAAATCACTCTGGAAATGAGCTTGAATAAAAAAAAGGCAGATGATCGCTAAAACTAAAGTCCTTTCCAAAAAAGAGCTGGCTAAAAAACAAGGCATATCTCGAAGTAGCCTCTACTACCAGTTAAAGATGCCGATCAAGGATTGGCACTTGAAAAACCGAATTGAAACGGTGCTTAAAGAAAATCCCAGCTACGGCTACCGCCGAATTGCCCTGGCTTTAAACGTCAACCACAAAAGAACCTTTCGGGTAATGAAAGAAAACGGGATTAAGCCTTATCGGAGACGGGGCAAAAAATTCAGAAAAACCAAGGATTCGGCCAGGGTTTACCCCAACCTACTCCAGCAAATGGAATTTCCGTTAAGAATTAACGCCGCTTGGGCTTCAGACTTTACACCCATCTCTTTTCACGGCAAGCTGGTCTACCTGGCCACAATTATGGACATTTTCAACCGGAAAATCGTCGGTTGGTGCCTGCTGAACAGCCACGCCGTCCAGTTAACCCTAACGGCCCTGATGAACGCGATTGAGAAATATGGTAGACCGGAAATTCTCCACTCCGATCAGGGTTCAGAATACAAGAGCAAAATCTACGCCAGTTTCGCTGAAAGTTTAGGCATCAGGTTATCGATGAGCAAAAAGGCCAGCCCCTGGGAAAATGGCTACCAAGAAAGCTTCTACTCCCAGTTTAAGGTTGACTTGGGTGATCAAAACAGATTCAAAACCTTGGGTGAGCTGGCTGTCGCCATATACTTACAAATTTACTACTACAACAATCAAAGAATCCACACCAAATTAAAAATGCCGCCAGCATTATTTGCTGAACGGCTCCGCCAACCGGCAGACTTAACAACTAATTACGTATCCATTAAAGTGTAGACAAGGTGTCCAAAGAAATGGGTCTGGACCATCCTCACGTTGGACCCTGTTAATAATTTAGCATAGGGCAGAGGAAAAGTCAAAAGAAAATTTACTGTTACCTTTTCAAAATTTTAGTCTCTAAAAAACTTTTTCTCTCTTGTCGTCATCTTGGTCAATCCAGCTTTATTGTGTTTAATAAGTTTTGCCTTCGGCAGGAGCCACTTTTGGTGGCAAAAGTGGCCAAAACCATTGGGGGCAACAATTCGCCCCGTTTCGTCAATCTAGGTTTAATCCCTCTCGCCTTGGGTCTCAATGTTGCCCCCAAACCCCCTTGTCTCACAGAACAGCAATAGTGATTTAAGTCCTAAAATCAGACTTTCAGAGATAAAAATTATTAAGAGAGAAATTTTTATTTTAGACTAAATTAATCTTAAAAATCACTAATCGTGATTGACCCCGTTAGAAAATCGGCGAACAATTTTGAATTAAAAATAATCCAAGTAATTTATTAATTTTCGAGGCAGTTAGCCATTTTATATTTTCTAACGGGGTTGACCAAAGGCTTAATTTTGGTTAAAATTAATCCATTATGGAATCAAAAACCAACCAGAAAGAACTCGAGATTTTAAAGTTTTGGCAAGGCCATAAAATTTTTGAAAAAACTCTTGAGAAAAAAAGTCCTAAGGGTGATTTTGTTTTTTATGAAGGGCCGCCAACTGCCAATGCCGCACCTGGGGTCCATCATGTTTTAGCCCGCGCTTTCAAAGACGTTTTGCCCCGCTATAAAACCATGCAAGGCTTTCAGGTTTCGCGCAAAGCCGGTTGGGACACTCATGGCTTGCCAGTTGAACTCCAAGTGGAAAAAAAATTGGGTATTAAATCAAAACCCGAAATTGAAAATATCGTCCCGGGCAATTCCGAGCAAAGCATTATCAAATTCAATGCGGAATGCAAAAAAACGGTTTGGCAATTCAAAGATGAATGGGAAAAATTAACAGCGCGAATCGGTTTTTGGTTGGATATGAAAAATCCTTATATTACTTATGCCAATGAATATATTGAAAGCGTTTGGGCCGTAATCAAAAAAGCCGATGAGCGCGGCTTGCTTTACCAAGGCCATAAAGTGGTGCCGTTTTGCACCCGCTGCGGCACAGCGCTTTCTTCTCATGAAGTCGCCCAAGGTTATCGCGAAGTTACTGAAGATTCGGTTTATATTAAATGTCAAGTGACAAAAGGCAATAAATTTGTTCAAACCGACGATTATATTTTGACTTGGACGACCACGCCGTGGACTTTGCCGGGCAATGTTGCTTTGGCGGTTGGCCCTGATGTCACATATGTTAGGGTTAAAAGGTTTACCGGAACGTTTGATTCAAATAATAAGCCTATTTACGATAATGTTATTTTAGCTAAAAAAATATATCAAGAATTGGAAAAACAAGTTGGTTCAATATTAGCTGAGCCGTTTGATTTAGAATTTACTGAAGGGTATGAAGGTCAAAATATTCATACGCAGTTTGGTATAGTAGGGGAATTTAAAGGCAAAGATTTAGTTGGTGTTTCTTATGAACCGCTTTTTCCCGGCGCCGTTGACGGTAAAAACAACAAAACCGCTTGGCAAGTAGTGCCGGCTGATTTTGTCACTACCATTGACGGCACGGGCATTGTCCATACCGCGGTGATGTATGGCGAAGACGATTATAATTTAGGCGAAAAAGTCGGTTTACCTAAACAACACACAGTTTCCCTTGAAGGAAAATTTTTGTCGCACATAAGTGAATTGGCCGGCCGGCACGTGAAAGACGAACAAACCACTAAATTGATTTTTCAATATCTCAAGGACAAAGGTTTGCTTTTTAAAATTACACCTTACAAACACGATTATCCTTTTTGTTGGCGCTGTGATTCGCCGCTTTTGTATTACGCCAAAGATTCGTGGTTTATTAAGATGACCGCCCTGCAAAGAGATTTACTTAAAAACGCTAAAAAGATTAATTGGGTACCAAGCCATATCAAGGACGGACGTTTTGGGGAGTGGATTTCCGGCATTAAAGACTGGGCAATTTCCCGTGAGCGCTATTGGGGCACGCCGTTGCCAATCTGGATTTGCCAGACTGGCAATCTCAAATCTCAAACCCGCCTGCCATCGCCTACAGCTCCCGCCCGACTTCGCCTGCGAGTGAACTCGCTGGCGGGTGGGCAGGTCTCAAATCTCAAATCAATGGATGGTTGCGGCGCAATTAAAGTTATTGGCAGTATTATGGAAATCGAAAAATTAAGCGGTAAAAAAATTGATGATTTACACCGGCCATTTATTGACCAAGTGACTTTTGCATGCCAGTGCGGCGGAACGATGAAACGGGTGGCGGAAGTGATAGATGTTTGGCTTGATTCCGGTGCTATGCCGTTTGCCCAATATCATTATCCTTTTGCCAATCAAAAATTGATTGATAAAAAACAACAATTCCCGGCGGACTTTATCAGTGAAGCGATTGATCAGACGCGCGGTTGGTTTTATACTTTACTCGCAGTCTCAACGATTATGGATAAAGGGCCGAGTTATTTGAACGTTATTTGTCTTGGCCACGTCAATGATGCCAAAGGTCAAAAAATGTCCAAATCCAAAGGCAATATTATCAGTCCTTGGGCCGTGATTGAAAAAAATGGCGCTGATGCTTTGCGTTGGTATCTCTTTACCATTAACCAGCCCGGCGATGCCAAAAATTTTGACATCCAAGGCGTGACTGAAGCTAATAAAAAAATTTTGATTTTACTGGAAAACATTTTGAGTTTTTATAAATTATATGCGTCTGTTAATAATGTCATTCTGAGTGAAATGAAGAATCTCAGCAAAAAATCAAGAGATTCTTCGCCTGCGGCTCAGAACGACATGGCTAAAAATGTCTTAGATCGCTGGATTATTGTCCGTTTAAATCAATTAATTGAATTAGTCAGCACTCAATTAGATGTTTACCATATTGTTGAGCCCGCGCGGGCAATCGGCAAATTTGTCAATGAACTGTCCACTTGGTATGTTCGGCGCTCGCGCGAGCGGTTTAAGTCTGGCGATGCAACCGGAGTTAAAACTTTAGGTTATGTCTTGTTAGAATTAAGCAAATTAATGGCGCCGTTTACCCCGTTTATCGCCGAAGAGGTTTACCGCCGAGTCAATGGCGATAAAGAATCTGTTCATTTGGCAGATTGGCCCGCCTCCACTAAAGTTTCGGCGAGACAAGCCAAAATTTTAGACGAAATGGAATTGGCCCGAAAAATTGTTGAGATTGCTCATTCAATAAGGCATGATAAACAGATTAAAGTTAGACAACCATTAAGTGTTTTGCAGTATGACGGTAATCCACTTTCTCCTGAAATGTATGAGATCGTTAAGGATGAAGTTAATGTTAAAGAAGTTATTAAATCAAAGATTAATTGGAGTGATCATATTTCAATTCCAAGCGGTGCTTCAGGAGTGTTTATAGGAGAAGCCGATAGGTCAGAATTTATTGCCGTGTCTAAGGGTAGTTCGTCTGTTAACTTTGTTTTATCATTAAATACGGAGATTACGGCGGAATTAAAATTAGAGGGAGAAATGCGTGAAATTATTCGGCAAATTAATCAGTTACGAAAAGAAAACGGTTTGACAATTCAAGATAAAATAGTAATATATTATAGCGGCTTGGATAAAATTTTTGAAAAATATGGCGATGAGATTAAGAGAGCGGCGATGGCCAGTCAGATAAAAAATGAAACAATTGATCAAATGAAAAAGATTGTCGGAGGGAAAATCGGCATTAAAAAGGTTTAAATTTACTTTAATTTTTAATTTCTAATTTTTAATTTTGAATCAATTTTGAATATTTAATTATTGAATCAAAATTTGAATTTCAAAATTCAAAATTAACTAAAATACTATGAACATACATCAAATCTACGATTTAGCGGTTAAAATGGGTATTAAAAACGATCTGCGTGGGATAGCCCAAGTCAAAAAAATTTTGGCGCGGCGTAAGAAGAATTATGAAGAATTAACCGGCAAAGCCAAGGCGCGGTTTGATCAAGAAAGTTTAATTAACCCATTTTCTGACACCCGGGTTTTCGTTGACCCCAAGCGCGAAATTAAAAAAGTGATGGTTGGCATTGACATTGGCCCGGCGGAAATTTTAGTCGCTAAAGAATTAGGCGTTGATTTAGTCATTGCCCATCATCCCATTGGCAAAGCTTTAGCGGATTTACATGATGTCATGCATTTGCAAGCTGAAGTTTTGGCGGGTTATGGCGTGCCGATTAATATTGCCGAGTCATTGACCAAAGAGCGGATTTCAGAAGTGGCGCGCGGTATTTCGCCGATTAATCATTATCGCGGTGTGGATACGGCCGAACTTTTCAATATTGGTTTAATGTGCGTGCATACACCAACGGATAATTTGGTTGCCAGCTTTTTAGATAAACATTTTAAAAAAGCCAAGCCCGAGTATGTTGGCGAAGTGGTTGACGAATTGGAAAAAATTCCCGAATATCAAAAAGCAATTGAGCAAAAAGCCGGACCAAAAATTTTTGTCGGCACTCCGGATAATTATGTCGGCAAATTAGTTTTAACCGAAATTACCGGCGGCACCGAAGGCGCAGTGGGTATTTACGAAAAAATGGCTCAAGCTGGCATTGGCACCATTGTTGGCATGCATATGGCCGAAGACCGCAAAAAAGAAGCGGAAAAAAATCACGTTAACGTTGTCATTGCCGGCCACATGTCGTCTGATTCTTTGGGGATGAATTTATTTTTGGATGAATTAGAAAAAAAAGGTATTAAAATTATCCCCTGTTCGGGATTAATCCGAGTCAGCCGCGTTAAGGGCAAAAAGAAAAGGAATTAGGAAGTTAGCTTCTTAGTTTTTTAGGGTTCAATATTAAAAAATCAACATAGCGCCAACTAATTAATAATTTAATATAGTATGGCGCAACTAGTAACCTATAGAGATCTTGTCGTTTGGCAAAAGGCGATGGATCTAGTAATGGAAGTTTATAATTTAACTAGTAAATTTCCTAAATTAGAAATCTATGGTTTGATTGCTCAAATGAAGCGATCGGCTATATCAATTCCTTCTAATATCGCTGAAGGCAGGCGAAGGAGCAGTAGAAAAGATTATTGTCAATTTTTAATAATTTCTTATGGTTCGGGTGCTGAATTAGAAACACAGATTGAAATTGCCAAGAGATTAAATTTTGTTAGTCAGCAAGATTGCAAAATTGCGGAAGACTTATTAGCCGAAGTGATGAAAATGTTAAATAAAATTTTATTTACTTTAAGGAGTAATTTTCCTAAAAAGCTAAATTCCTAACCTCCTAACCTCCTAACCTCCTAACCTCCTAACCTCCTAACCTCCTAACCTCCTAACCTCCTAACCTCCTAACCTATGATTGCCTCGCTTAAAGGAACGATAATTTATAAAACTTCTGAATTGCGCAAAGACGCCTATTTTATTATTGACATTGCCGGCGTGGGGTATAAAGTATTTTCTCCGGTCAGTAATTTAAAAAAAATTAAAGAAGGCGATGGAATTACCGTTTACACTTATTTGTCGGTTTCGGAAAACGCGATGGACCTCTACGGCTTTTTGGATCAAGCGGATAAAACTTTTTTTACCCTACTTTTAGATGTGCCGGGCATTGGCCCGAAAACGGCTATGTCAATTTTGGAAAAAACCACTATGAGTGAAGTTCAGCAGGCGATTTTTGCCGACAACCCCGTGATGTTAGTTAAAATGTCCGGCTTAAGCCAAAAAACCGCGGAAAAAATTATTTTGGCGCTAAAGGATAAAGTGGAAAGTTTAACCAGCCGGTCAAAAAGTAAAACCACTGATAAAACACGGCAAACCGACTTAGACGCCTTTGAGGCATTAACTGGTTTTGGTTATTCCTCGGCCGAAGCGAGAAAAGCGTTGACGCAGGTGGATAAAAAAATTACCGAAACGGGAAAAATTGTTCGAGAAGCGTTGAGGATATTAGGAAAAAAATAAGTCAAAAGTTAAAATTCAAAAGGTAAAATTACAATTCAAAAATCAAAAGTGATTAAAATTTTTACTTTTAACTTGAACTTTTGACTTTTGCCTTTTGATTTTTGACTTTTTATGTTATCTCAATTTAAAAAAATCATTCCCAAACCATTAATCAAACTCTACCATTATCTGCTCGCCATAGCAGCTAATTTTTTCTATGACTCACCTTCGGATAAACTAATTGTCATTGGCGTGACCGGCACTTCAGGCAAATCAACAGTCGTTTATTTAATTACAAAATTATTAGAAAGCGCTGGCTATAAAGTGGGCTGTGCTTCAACGATTTTATTTAAAGTTGAAAAAAATGAATGGCTAAACGATAAAAAAATGACTATGGTTGGCCGGTTCGCTCTGCAGAAATTAATTAAACGAATGGTTAAGGCCAATTGCCAGTACGCCGTGATTGAGACCACGTCGCAAGGCATTGAGCAATATCGCCATTTGGGTATTAATTATGATATTTTAGTTTTTACCAATTTATATCCGGAGCATATTCAAGCCCATGGCAGCTTTGCCAATTATAAAAACGCCAAGTTAAAACTTTTTGCTAAATTAAAAAATGATTCGCCCAAGTTGTTTGTTGGTCAAAAGATTAAAAAAACGATTATTGCTAATTTAGATGATGAGCATGCCAGTGAATTTTTAGATCAATGGGCAGAAGAAAAATACGGATTTGGCATTGCTCAAAAAATGATAAATGACAAATTACAAATCATGAATCCCGGCGAAGCCGAGGATCCTCGGTGGAACCGGGATAAATTCTCCGCCGAAGGCGGACTCGCCTCTGGCGAGAAAACTCAAAACTCAAAACTCAAAACTATAATGGCAGATAAAATTGAGATTGAGTCTGACGGGGCGTCTTTTCAGATTGATGATACTCAATTTAATTTAAAATTATTGGGTCAACACAATGTTTATCATGCTTTAGCGGCGATTACCGTTTGTTTAAGTCAAGGCTTGAGTTTAGAAGTTTTGGCAAAAAATCTTCAAAATATTTCTGGGATTCCCGGACGATTAGAATTTATTAAGGAAAGTCAGCCTTTTAAAATTATTGTTGACTATGCCTTTGAACCAAAAGCAGTTAGTGCTTTATATAAAGTGGTTAAGCAAATTTTCCATCAGAAAATAATTCACGTTTTAGGTTCAGCCGGCGGCGGCCGGGATGTTTCACGGCGACCGGCGTTGGGCCAGCTTGCCGGACAGAATGCCGACATTGTCATTGTCACTAACGAAGACCCATATAACGAAGACCCGCAAAAAATTATTGATCAAGTGGGTCAAGGCGCAATTAGCGCTGGAAAAACAGTAGGCCAAAATTTATTTAAAATTTTAGACCGCCGGCAAGCGATTGCCAAAGCCTTGTCTCTAGCGCAACCAAATGATTTGGTTTTAATTACCGGCAAAGGCAGTGAGCAGGCGATTGTTGGAAAAAATAATAAAAAAATTCCGTGGGATGATCGGATAGTAGCAAGAGAGGAACTGGGAAAAATCCTAAGCATTAAACCCTGATTTAACTTAAGCACCAAGCACCAAATCTCAAGCTCCAAATAAATTCGAAATTACAATATTTTAAAACCCCTCACCCGTCCTTCGGCCACCCTCTCCCCGCCGCCAGCGGGGAGAGGGGCTGGGGGTGAGGGGTTTTGGATTTTGATTATTGGAATTTTTTGAGATTTGAGATTTGATTTTTGAGATTAGGTCGCTTTAGGCGACCGATTGTGGATAACTTACCGATTTTTAATTAATTTTCTCTAAATTTAGCTGATTTTTAATTAAAGCCACCTATTGCCTGATAAATATTTGACAGGTTTTTAAAAATCTGATAAACTAATGAGGTTAAATTCCATCTTGGTTAAAACATTCCCGCTATATCTGCCAGTTATATTATTTTTTAAAAAATTGATAGTGGGCTTCTTTATTTTCTCAAACCTAAAATAAAAATTTCAACTCAAGCTCGCACCTAAGAGGTAGTGGGAGTAATTTTTTGTTGTTTTTTCTAAAAATAACTAATTTGCTGTCTAAATAATTTATGACTGCAAGAAGTCAAACTCGAAGATATTTTACCCCGCAAAAAGATTCAGTGCCGATGCCGGACCTAATCGAGGTTCAAAAAAATTCCTACCAGTGGTTTTTGGACCACGGCTTAGGCGAACTTTTTGAAGAGGTTTCTCCGATTCGCGATTTCATTGGTCGCGATTTTGAATTATATTTCGGCCGGTATTATTTAGATGAACCGAAATTTGACGAAGTCACAAGCAAGCAGAAAAATTTGAGTTATGAATCGCCGCTAAGGGTGGTAGCGAAGTTGGCTAACCGCAAATTGGATAAAGTAATTGAGCAGGAAGTTTATCTGGGCGATTTTCCGATTATGACCGATCGCGGCACTTTTATTATTAACGGTATTGAGCGGGCGGTGGTTTCCCAGTTGATTAGATCAGCTGGGATTTTCTTTACTTCAGAAATTTACGGCGAACGTCGTTATTATGGGGCGAAGTTAATTCCGAATCGGGGTTCTTGGCTGGAATTGGAAACCGATATTAATAATGTGATCTGGGTAAAAATTGACCGTAAGCGTAAAGTCGCGATCACCGCTTTACTTCGGGCATTTGGCCACAGCAACGATGAAGAAATTTTAAATCTTTTCAAAGACACGGACACTCATCCGGAAATTTCTTATATTAAAAATACTTTAGCCAAAGACACTTCGCACAACGAAAGCGAGGGATTACTTGAAGTTTATAAAAGAATTCGGCCGGGCGACTTGGCGACGATGGATAACGCTAAGTCATTAATCTACGCCATGTTTTTTAATTTTGACCGTTATGATTTCGGCAAGGTCGGCCGTTACAAAATCAATCAGCGCTTTGGCCATGATTTGCCGATTACCAAAGAAAACCGCGTCTTGCGCGTGGAAGATTTAGCGGAAGTCGTCAAAGAAATTATTCGTTTAAATGTTTCCCAAAAAGAGCCAGATGATATTGATCATTTGGGTAATCGCCGTGTTCGGGCGATTGGCGAATTAGTCCAAAATAAATTCCGGATCGGTTTAGCCCGAATGGAAAGAATTATTAAAGATCGGATGAGCACTTTGGACATTGCCGAAATTACGCCCAACCGCCTGATTAATGCTCGCCCCGTGATTGGCGCAGTTAAAGAATTTTTTATGTCTTCCCAGCTCTCGCAATTTATGGATCAAACTAATCCTTTGGCGGAGTTGGAACACAAGCGTCGACTTTCCGCCATGGGCCCGGGCGGTCTTTCCCGAGAAAGGGCCGGCTTTGACGTTCGCGACGTTCATCCGACCCATTACGGCCGGATTTGTCCGATTGCCACGCCGGAGGGACCCAATATTGGTTTAGTCGGTCATTTGGCCTGCTATGCCCGAGTCAATGAATATGGTTTTATTGAAACGCCTTTTCGCCGCGTTAAGCATGATGTTAATAATAAAGCCGAGGAAACCGAAAATGAAATCAGCCGGCAAGATATTTTAAATCCAACGACTAAAGAAGTGATCGTTAAGGCGGATGAAAAAATTACCGGTAAAATTGCCAAGCAGTTGGGAAAAATCAAGGAAATTAAAAAAATAGCGCTTAAGCCAAGAGTGACTAATGAAGTTAATTATCTCACAGCTTTTCAAAGCGAGAATGCGATTACCACCGCCGCGACTACGCCGATTGATGAAAATGGATATTTTTTGGAAGCGCGGGCAGAAGTTCGTAATTACGGCGAGCCGGGGATTGAACACGTGGAACAGGTTGATTATATGGATGTGGCGCCTAATCAAATTATTAGTATTGCCACTTCGCTAATTCCCTTTTTGGAACACGATGACGCGGTGCGGGCATTGATGGGTTCTAACATGCAGCGCCAAGCCGTGCCCTGCATTAGTCCGGACGCGCCGATTGTCGGCACGGGCCTTGAAGCCAAAGCTGCGGCTGATTCCGGGCATTTAATTATTGCTAAAACTGACGGCACAATATCGGCGGTGCAATCTGATCAAGTTCAGATGATAGATAATAATGGCAAACCCCAAAGCTATCGCTTGAATAAATTTGTCCGTTCTAATGCTTCTACTTGTATTAACCAGCGGCCGATTGTAGAAAAGGGGCAAGTGGTAAAAGCCGGCGATGTTTTGGCTGATGGCCCAGCCACTGACCATGGCGAATTGGCTTTGGGTCAAAATATTATGGTCGCTTTTATGGCTTGGGAAGGCTATAACTACGAAGACGCGGTTATTGTTTCGGAAAAAATGGTGCGTGATGATCGTTTTACTTCTATTTACATTGAAGATTTTCAAGTTGAAGTCCGTGATACCAAATTAGGACCAGAAATTGTCACCGCTGACATTCCTAATATTAGCGAAGAAAAATTAAAAGATTTGGACGCGGAAGGCGTGGTGCGCCTTGGGGCCTCGGTTTCTTCTGGCGATATTTTAGTCGGTAAAATTACGCCTAAAGGCGAAACCGAACTTTCGGCTGAGGAAAAATTGCTTCGGGCAATTTTCGGCGAGAAAGCCCGCGATGTTCGCGACAGCTCCCTTTATTTGGAACATGGCGAAAAAGGCAAGGTCGTGGACATTAAAATTTTCAGTCGGGAAAACGGCGACAAACTGTCTTCGGGGGTGATTAAGATGTATCAAATTTCCATCGCCAGCCTGCGCAAAATTCAAGTCGGCGATAAAATGGCCGGGCGCCACGGCAACAAAGGCGTAGTTTCGATTGTTTTGCCGGTGGAAGATATGCCCTTTTTAGCTGGTGGGACGCCGGTTGACGTAATTTTAAGCCCATTGGGCGTGGTTTCACGGATGAATTTGGGGCAAATTTTAGAAACTCATTTGGGGCTCGCCGCCGATAAGCTTGGTTATCAATTAGCCAGTCCGGCCTTAAACGGCGTTAATGAAGAAGAAATTAAAAATCAATTAAAACAAGCCGGGTTTTCGCCAGACGGTAAAATGATCGTTTACGACGGTCGCAGCGGTGAAGCTTTTGAAGAGCGGGTGACGGTCGGGAAAATTTACATGCTCAAATTAAACCACATGGTGGAGGATAAAATTCATCAACGTTCAATCGGACCTTATTCTTTAATTACTCAGCAGCCTTTAGGCGGCAAGGCCCAGTTTGGCGGTCAGCGTTTTGGCGAAATGGAAGTCTGGGCCTTGGAAGCTTATGGCGCGGCTCATATTTTGCAAGAGATTCTAACGATTAAATCCGATGACGTCTCCGGCCGTTCCAAAGCTTATGAGTCAATTATCAAAGGTGAAGTTATTAAGAAATTAAATATTCCTGAATCATTCAATGTGCTTTTGCGCGAACTCAACGGCTTGGGTTTAAATATTGATTTACTTTCCAAAGATTATTTGTCTTCTTTGGCCTCAAGCGCCAAGGCGTCAGCTAAAGAAGAGAAGAAAAGTGAAAAAAAGGTCGCTAAAGAAAAAGTGACTAAAGCGTCTAAAAATAATTAGTTATTATGATTGAAGAAAAAGCGCCAATTGATTTTGATGCTCTAAAAATTACTTTAGCTTCTCCGGATCAAATTCACAAATGGTCACACGGTGAAGTTACTAAGCCGGAGACGATTAATTATCGAACTCAAAAACCGGAGAAGGACGGTTTGTTTTGTGAGCGAATTTTCGGCCCGTCAAAAGATTGGGAGTGCTATTGTGGTAAGTACAAAAAAATTCGCTACAAAGGGATTGTTTGCGATAAATGCGGCGTGGAGGTAACTCGTTCAATTGTCCGGCGCGAGCGCATGGGCCACATTGATTTAGCCAGTCCAGCCTCGCATATCTGGTTTTTGCGCGGGGTACCTTCCAAAATCGGCTTAATGCTTGATTTGTCACCCCAGTCTTTGGAAAAAGTGATGTACTTTGCTGATTTTATTATTACCCACGTTGATGAAGATTTAAAAAAACAAACCTTGGAACAAATTCGCCAAGAATTTAAAGCTAAAAAGAAAAAAATTGAAGGGGATTTTGACCGACAGCTTAATCTAATTAAATCGCGGGCCGGCCAGCAAAATGAACCGGCCGCCAACGCCGCGGAAAAAGAAATTTTAGCTTTAAATAAAACCAAGGCGGAAAAAATCAAAGAATTAGAGCAGATTCTTCATTTGGCGGAGCAAGAATTAAAAGATTTGAAAGCATTAAAAATTATTTCCGAGCATGTTTATCAGGATTTATCTTTAAAATATGGTCATATTTTTGAAGCCGGCATCGGCGCTGAAGCGATCAGAAATATTTTAGAAAAAATTGATTTAGCCAAGTTAATTGCGGAATTAAATCAACAATTGGTGGCAGAAGAGTCTGTCCAGCGCGACAAGGCTTTGAAACGTTTGCGTTTAGTCAAAAATCTTGAAAAAAATAAACTCCGGCCGGAGTGGATGATTTTATCCACGGTGCCGGTCATTCCGCCGGATTTGCGGCCGATGGTACCATTAGATGGCGGCCGGTTTGCCACTTCTGACTTAAACGATTTATACCGTCGGATTATCAATCGCAACAATCGTTTGAAGCAATTAGTTGAGCTTAATGCCCCGGAAGTGATTTGCCGAAATGAAAAACGGATGTTGCAGGAAGCCGTTGACGCTTTGATTGATAACAGCGCCCGGCACGGTAAAACTGTGGTTGCCTCAACCGGCCAGAAGCGCATGTTAAAATCATTGGCCGATATTCTAAAAGGTAAGCAGGGCCGTTTCCGCCAAAATTTATTAGGCAAAAGAATTGATTATTCGGGTCGCAGCGTGATTGTAGTCGGGCCAAAATTGAAATTAAACGAATGCGGTTTACCTAAGCGCATGGCTTTGGAATTATTTAAGCCCTTTGTGATCAGCCATTTAATCGCTCAAGAATTAGTCCACAATGTTAGAAGTGCGAATCGTTTTATTGAAGGCGGCAGAAATGAAGTCTGGGATATTTTGGAAGACATTGTTAAGGACGCCTATGTTTTGTTAAATCGGGCGCCAACTTTGCATCGGTTGGGCATTCAGGCATTTAAGCCGGTTTTAATTGAAGGTAAGGCGATTCAAGTCCATCCTCTAGTTTGTGAAGCGTTTAACGCCGACTTTGATGGTGACCAAATGGCGGTTCATGTGCCCTTAACCGAGAAAGCCAAATGGGAAGCGGCAAATCTGATGGTGGCTTCAGGAAATCTATTGAAGCCAGCCACGGGTGACCCGGTGGCGCGGCCAACTAAAGACATTGTTTGGGGCTGTTATTATTTAACCGTGGTTAAAGAAGTTAAGGAAAAATCGCTTAAAGTTTTTTCTTTTCCGCAGGAAGCGGTGCTGGCTTATAATCTTCATCAAGTTAATATTAACCAAAAAATTAAAATCCGGGCTGACGAATGGCTTGCTAAAAAATTAAAAGCGGCTGGCATTAAAGACAACTTAGTTGAGACTTCGGTGGGTCGTATTATTTTTAATCAAAGTTTGCCTCTTGATTATCCATATTTAAATCGGGTGATGGATAGTAAAAGTTTAAGGGTGATGATTTCTGAATTTTTAGAAAAATATGGCGCCGCGGCGACGGCTGAATTGCTTGATAATATTAAATCTTTAGGCCTTAAATATTTAACCCAATCCGGCTATTCTTGGGGCATGGATGATGTGCCTAAAATTCCCGAAAAGCAAAAAATTATTGAGGCTGGTGAACAAGAAGTTGAAGAGGTGGAGAATCAATATAACTCCGGGCTTTTAACCGATAGTGAACGCCACACCAAAGTCATTGAAATTTGGATGGGGGTCAAAGATAAAATCGTGAACATGAGTCAGCATACCTTAGATCCATTCGGTCCGATCTACACGATGGTGGAGTCAGGCGCCCGTGGCAGCTGGAGTCAGTTAATTCAAATCGTCGGGATCAAGGGTTTAGTGACTAATCCGGCCGGGGAGATTATTGAATTGCCGGTCAAGGGTAATTTTAAAGAAGGTTTTGATGTTTTAGAGTATTTTATTTCCACTCACGGCGCCCGCAAAGGTTTATCCGATACGGCCCTAAGAACAGCTAACGCCGGCTACCTGACGCGGCGCTTAATTGACGTTTCGCAAGACGTAATTGTCGTTGAAGAAGATTGCGGCGAAGACCAGGGCATTGTTTTAACCAAAAAGGCAAGTGAAGCCATTAACACTAATCTGGTTGAACGGGTTAAGGGTCGTTATGTTTTAGAAAAAATTATTGATCCCAAGACTAAAAAAGTTATTATTAATAAAAACGAAGTGGTTGATTCCCAAAAGGTTGTTTTATTGAAAGTTTTAGATTTACCCGAAATTCGGGTTCGATCCGTGATGACTTGTAAAACGCATCGCGGGGTTTGCCAGAAATGTTATGGCTGGGATTTAGCCTATAACCGCCCGGCGCAAATCGGCACGGCCGTTGGCATTATTGCTGCTCAAAGTATTGGCGAACCAGGCACCCAGCTGACCATGAGAACTTTCCACACTGGCGGTGTGGCGGGGTTAGATATCACTCAAGGTTTGCCGCGAGTAGAAGAAGTTTTTGAATCCCGGCCGCCAAAGATTAAAGCTTCTATTGCCGAATTTGACGGTAAAATTAAAATTGAACAGTCAAAAGACGGGAAAAGTTTAGGCCGCGGCAAAACCGTTAAGATTATGTATGAAAAATTAGACCAAGATATTTATCCGCTTGAGCCGGACACGACAAAATCAAAGAAAAAAATCACCGCGGAAAATAAGCAAAAACTGGAAGTTAAAAACCAGCAAAAAATCAAAAAAGGCGATTTGCTTTTTATTGATTCGGCCGGAGAAAAAAAATATGCTAAACATGACGGCGTTGTCCAGTTGGAAAAAGAACGAATCGTGGTTGCCGTTAAAGAAGAAAAAGCCCATGTTTACCAAATCCCGCCGGAATTTCATCTGTTAGTTGGTGATGGTGATTTAGTGGTTAAGGGCGATGCTTTAACTAATGGTAGTTTAGATTTGCGCCAGCTTTATAGCTTGAAAGGCAAAGAGGAAACCCAGCGTTACGTGGTGGATGAAATTCAATCAATTTATTCTTCCCAGGGACAAAAATTGGATAACCGCCATATTGAATTAATTGTTAAACAAATGTTTTCCCGGGTGCAAATTAAAGAAGCGGGCGACACTGAACTTTTGGCCGGCCAAAGAATTGAAAAGGACGAATTAGAAGACGCCAATCGCGCGGTTAAAAAAACCGGCGGCCAGCCGGCAGTATCAGAAGAGCTCCTGATGGGTATTTCCAAAGTTTCGCTTTCCACTTCTAGCTTTTTGTCAGCCGCTTCTTTTCAAGAAACTTCCCGGGTGCTGATTAATGCGGCAGTGGAAGGCCGAATTGACTATCTGCGGGGCTTAAAAGAAAATGTGATTATTGGCCGGTTGATTCCGGCCGGCACCGGGTTTAAACAGGAAAAATAACTAATCGCTTTTAGTTGCTGGCTATTAGCTTTTAGAAACATAGCGCCTGACGGCGCTTTTTGTTATTATCTCAAAAATAAAACCCGCCTGCCATCGCCTACGGCTCCCGCCCGACTTCGCCTGCGAGCGAACTCGCTGGCGAGCGGGCCTTCGTCTTTCTTAAATATTTAATAATAAATTTTAGTCCGAATAAACCTAAATTGTTTCACTGAAATTTTTTGGCAGGCATTGGCGGGCAGGTCTCAAATCTCAAATATACAATTTAAAAATTAAATCTAAAATAGTTTTGAATTTTGAGATGTAGTTTTGATTTTTGAGATTTGAATATTCATTGGTTCTTCACTTTCACCGATTTTTATGTTAAAATATATTAGTTAGTTAAATGTTAATAGTCAATAGTTAATTGTTAAATAATGGCCCGAAGAAAAAGAATAAAAAGCCTGCGCGACTTAGATTTAGGTCCGCCGCAAATTGAGCTTTCAACCCAGACAAAACGCCGAATTAGCATCGTGATTTTATTGACCACGGGAATTTTAATGCTTTTAAGCCTGTTTGATTTGGCCGGCACTTTAGGGGTTTATCTCAATAGTTTTTTGACAATTTTATTTGGTAGTCTGCGCTGGTATTTGCCTTTGGTGTTAATTGCCATTGGTTATTTTTTATTGCGCCCGACAAAATTTTTATTTCGAACGACTAACGTCATTGGCTTAATAATTTTTATTTTTGCTTTTAATGGTTTAGTTCATTTGACTTTTCACCAAGATGATTTATTGCCTGCGGCGCAAGCCGGCTTGGGTGGCGGTTATCTTGGATTAATTTTAGCTTTTTCATTTTTTAAATTAATGGGCTTTTGGGCCGCGGCCGTGGTTAGTTTGGCTTTAAGCGTCATTGGTTTATCTTTGCTTTTTGATGTTTTAATGCCAACAGAAGAGGAAAAAGAAATCAGCCGATTCAAATTTTTGCTTTCCCGGTTTAATGAATTTTTGGCGAAGCGGCAAATGGAAAAAGCGGTTGCCCGACGGGAAAAAAATCAGGAAAATGGTTTAAATCGGTCTGAGCCGGAACCGATTTTTTCCAGCCGGACAGTTGAAGTGGAGCAGCAGGGCGTGGTCAAAGCGCCAAAAATGGTGAGTGAAGAAGAGCGGGAAAGCAAACAGCTTGATTTAGGCATTACTAAATTTAAAAAAACCAAAATTGATCTTCCCTTAGATTTATTGGATGGCAAGACCACGATTCCTGACGGCGGCGATTTGAAATCTAATAAAATGATCATCCAAAAAACTTTAGCTAATTTTGGCATTGAGGCGGAAATGGGTGATGCTCAAGTTGGGCCAACCGTTACCCAATATACCTTAAAACCGGCCGAGGGCGTGAAACTTTCGCGCATTACTGGTTTAGTGGATAATTTAGCTTTGGCTTTGGCGGCGCATCCGATCCGGATTGAAGCGCCGATTCCGGGCCGGGCATTAGTCGGTATTGAAGTGCCGAATCAAGCCACGGCGTTGGTGCCCCTAAAAGAAATTTTAGCCTCCGACCAGTTTAAAAACCGTAAATCAAATTTGACGGTGGCTTTAGGCAAAGATGTGATGGGCCGGCCCTGGCTGGCGGAATTGGATCGGATGCCGCATTTATTAATTGCTGGTGCGACGGGTTCAGGCAAAAGCGTTTGCATTAATTCAATTATTTTAAGCCTGCTTTTTCAAGGCGGACCAGGAGATCTCAAATTAATTTTAGTTGACCCTAAGCGAGTGGAATTGCCGATTTATAATAATATTCCTCATTTGCTTACGCCGGTGATTACCGACGTGAAAAAAACGATCAATGCTTTGCGTTGGGCAATTAAGGAAATGGAAAAAAGGTTTGATGTTTTGTCAGCGGCGCATCAGCGTAATATCGCCAGTTACAACCACGCCGCGGCGGAAAAGATGCCTTACTTAGTGATTGTCATTGACGAATTAGCGGATTTAATGGCCGCGGCTGGCGCGGAAGTTGAGGCGGCGATTGTCCGGTTGGCGCAAATGTCGCGGGCCGTGGGCATTCATCTGGTCTTAGCGACCCAGCGGCCATCGGTTGATGTCCTAACCGGTTTAATTAAAGCTAATATCACCTCGCGAGTCGCTTTTTCCGTGGCTTCGCTGGTTGATTCGCGAACGATTTTGGATATGTCAGGCGCGGAAAAACTTTTGGGCCGAGGCGACATGCTTTATATTTCTGCGGAAATTTCCAAACCTAAACGTTTACAAGGTGCTTACGCTTCTGACGATGAAATTAAGCGGGTGATTAACCATTTGAAAGAACGGGCCGAACCGGATTATTTAGAAGAAGTGGTAGAAAAACAGCAGCCGACTTTTGGCGATCATGTTTTTGAGTCAAGCGATGAAGATTCCGATCCCTTGTTGCCTGAAGCGAAAGAAGTAATTACGCAGGCGAAAAAAGCTTCGGCTTCTTTATTGCAGCGCCGATTAAGAATCGGCTATGCCCGGGCGGCTCGAATTTTAGATTTACTTGAACAGCAGGGTTTTATTGGTCCGGGGGAAGGCGCCAAGCCCAGAGAAATTTTAACTAACGGTCTAATTGGTAAAATGGATGAAAACCATAACGAAGAAATCGATGACTTAACTGAATCTGGTGATGACGAAAGTTCAGAAACGGAAAATAATAATTAAATCAAATCTCAAAAATCAAATCTCAAAAATACAATTCAAAACTAAAAACTTAATAGTAATAAAAATAAGCCGCCGCAGGCGGCAACCAAACTTTTGACTTTTGAGATTTGATTTTTGAATTACATTTATGGTTGGTTTTCGCTTTAAAACAATTGATAATCCTTTAAGTTTAGGAGAAAAACTTCAGCAAACTAGGCTGAATTTAGGGATTAATATTCGGGAAGTGGCTAAGGCGACTAATATTTCCGCTAAATATTTAAGTGCGCTTGAAGCCGGCGACTATCGCAGCTTACCCGGAGAAGTTTATGGCCGAAGTTTTTTAAAAGTTTATGCCAAATTTTTGGCTCTCAACACCGATGAGTTTTTACTTGCTTATGAAAGTGAACAGAAGATTTTTAATAACACACAAAAAGATAATGGCCCTGATTTTAAAAAACCGGTTAAGCGGATTTCGGCGGTTCATTTGATTGTCACGCCGAAGTTGATTAGAAGCATTTTGATTGGTTTTTTAGTCGTCGCCTGCTTGGTTTATTTGGGTTGGAAAATTGTGGCGATTTTAACACCGCCCCGGCTCTTGGTGGAAGAACCAGTTAGCAATTTGGTGACTAATCAGAGCTTTGTGGAAGTCGCCGGGATGGTTGAGCCCGAGTCAAATTTAGAAATTAACGGTACTCAGGTTCTGGCCGATTTGCAAGGCCGATTTTCTGAAACCGTTGACTTACAGCCCGGAGTCAATATAATTGAAGTGGTCGCCGAGAAGCGTCACGGCAAACAAACTAAAAAATATTTACAAGTTGTTGTTAATTAATGATTAATAATTTATAATGTATAATGTATGAAATTTATTATTAATTAAGCATTATAAATTAACTTTTATGGCGAAAAAAGAAGAGAAATCAACAGGCGCAAGCAAAGGATTGGATCGTCTTACGGCGGCCGAACAAGCCATTGAGCAAATTAAAGAGCGGTTTGGTGACGGTTCAATCATGAAATTAGGTGAAGCCAAGCGAATGGAAGTGGCGGCCATTTCCACGGGATGTCTTTCGCTTGATATTGCTTTAGGCGTTGGTGGCGTACCCCGTGGCCGGATCATTGAGATCTTTGGCCCAGAAGCTTCGGGTAAGACAACGTTGGCTCAGCATGTCGTCGCGGAAGTACAAAAAATCGGCGGTATTGCCGCTTTTGTTGATGCCGAACATGCCTTAGATCCGGAATACGCCAAAAAAATCGGCGTCAACATCAAAGATCTTTTGATTTCTCAGCCTGACACTGGCGAGCAGGCTTTGGAGATTGTGGAAACTTTAGTTCGTTCTAATGGGGTTGACGTCGTTGTGATTGATTCCGTGGCGGCGCTAACACCTAAAGCGGAAATTGAAGGTGAAATGGGTGATTCCCATATGGGTTTGCAAGCAAGGTTAATGAGTCAGGCTCTGCGTAAATTGGCTGGCATTATCTCTAAAACCAACACGATGGTCATTTTTATTAATCAAGTCCGGCAACGTATCGGCATTTTTTTTGGCAATCCTGAAACTACCACCGGTGGTATGGCTTTGAAATTTTATTCGTCTGTTCGCATTGAAGTGCGGCGGGCCGCCCAAATTAAGCAAGGCGAAAGAGTGATTGGCAATCGGGTGAAAGCCAAAATTGTCAAAAACAAAGTCGCGCCGCCGTTTGCCGCTTGTGAATTTGACATTATGTATAATGAAGGGATTTCGGTTGGCGGCGACGTTTTAGATACGGGTGTGATTTATGAGGTTGTGACTAAATCCGGTAACACTTACAGTTTTGGCGAAAATAAACTCGGTACCGGTCGGGAAAATGCTAAGCAATTCTTAAGGGAAAATCCGAAATTAATAAATGAAATCAAAAAAGCAGTTTGGGTTAAGGTCAAAAGCGGCGGTAATGTGCCGATGGTTAAGTCGGAAACTTAAGGTAAGTTAAAATTAATATAATTAAAAGATGAGACGCAAAAGGTCTCATCTTTTAATAATTTGACTTTTATATAATAGAAGAGGAGGAATAATTATATTTGAGCCGTTAGTCAAGTTAGTTCAAGGCTCCTTTTGGGATAGAGTCGGATTACCTCGGGAAGATTTTTGTCAGCTTATTCAGCAAGCAAGTAGTAATTATCTTCAATTTCAGAAAATGGTTCAGGGAGATCCTGTTCGGTTGCTTACATCTGCTTCAGAGGCTGCTCAGAGACTTATTGACAATAGTGAAAATCTGAAAGAAGTGCGTCAGATGTTAGTTGATTTACAAACTGTTGAGCGACAGCTGGCAGAATTTTTATTTTTTGACGCTTTTTTATTTGATAAGCAAGTTGCCCGTCGTAAGTTGCTAAATAGACAACAACTATTCCGGCAACGAGTCTTTGACTACTTTCAGGCAATCGGGCCAATTATTGGGGTAACACTTGATTTTAATCAATGCACCTACGCTTACGCTACTGGTGTATTGCATGGCATTGAACTGAAGATAGTGAAACCTTACGCAGACCTTATTCGCGAACAGCTTTTACAGCTTCGTAGCATGCTACCTACTTAAAAGTCAAGAGTTGATTTCTGTCCGAGTTGTTCCTTCCGTTGGATATGTATTTAACCAACGGATTTTTTTTACCAACTTTTTGGTCGGTGTAAGCGTTTGGTTTTGCGGCGAAGCTCTTTGGCTTTTTTTGTATTTTTTCTCGCATGCTTGAGCCGCGCTTTTAAAGCACTATTTTGTCCCATAGATTTAGTAAATTAAGTCAGTAAGTAAATTAAGTAAAGCCAGTAGCTTGTCCGCTTAATTTACTGGCTTTACTTAATTTACTTAATTTACTCTTTCTACATACTCGCCGGTTTCGGTGTTGACGCGAATAATGTCGCCTTCTTTGACAAAAAGGGGAACGGCGACGGGATAACCAGTTTCAATAACAGCAGTTTTTGTCACCCGGCCTTGGGCGGAATCACCTTTAGTGCCGGCCGGAGCGGCGGTGACTTTAAAAGTCATTTTTGGCGGTAGTTCAATGCCGATTGGCTGCTCATTAAAAGAAATGAGTTGGACTTCGCTGCTTTCTTTTAAAAATTTGATTTTTTCCCCAAGTTTTTCTCGGGTAAAGGAAAATTGTTCATAACTTTCATTATCCATAAAAAAATATTCTTGGCCAGCGCTATATAAAAAATTAACTTTTTTTAATTCCACATCCCCGGCCTCGACTTTATCACCGGGCTTGAAGTTGTATTCCACGACTTTGCCGTTAATGATATTTCGTAGCTTGGTTTGCATTACCGGTTTTCGCATCTGCATCCGGACAAAATGAGCCACCAAAACTTTATGCGGTTCATTATTATAAATAATGGTCATGCCTTGTTTAATGTCGTTTAAGCTACCTAAAATTGTCATATTAATTAGTAATTTATAATGTATAATTTATAATATTTTTTTGATATTTTTAATAATAGCAGTAATTATTTTTGCCGCAATTTTTATTGTGCAGTCCGCCGAATACCCCGCCCCGACGTGACATCGGGGGGATGAGGCGGAGTTAAAGATTAGATGGTGAGTGAGCCGTTTGTAGAGCGAAAGCGG
>Ga0155019_103_pt1 | contig 53852 bp, 49 predicted proteins | sample RifCSPhighO2_01_FD_105987 | JGI IMG/M metagenome (GOLD analysis project Ga0155019, IMG submission 105987) | Candidatus Buchananbacteria bacterium RIFCSPHIGHO2_01_FULL_39_14 | reverse complement strand
CAGCATTTTTAATTTATTCTATACTGAAATTACTTAATTCTTAAAAAAACTCTATGAAAAAAGCGATTTTTATTAGTCTTTTGGCTTTAGCTATTGGCGCTTTCGCTTCCATTGCGTACGCCAATCATTCGTGGGGTGGTTACCATTGGGCGCGTACCGTTAACCCATTTAACCTGAAGTTTGGCGACAACGTTTCAACGGTCTGGGACGGCCACCTTGCTACCGCATCGACTGACTGGAGCGTGTCTTCGGTGTTAGACACCACGATCGTTACCGGTCAATCCAAAGGGAACTGTCGGCCTACAAAAGGACGGGTAGAGGTTTGCAACAAAACCTATGGCGACAACGGCTGGTTGGGGCTAGCCCAAATTTGGGTGAGCGGCAGCCATATTACCCAAGGCGTTGCCAAGATGAATGATACCTATTTTAATATCGCGCCCTACAATACTCCAGCCTGGAGACAGTTCGTCATCTGCCAAGAAGTTGGGCATACGTTCGGACTAAACCATCAAGATGTGAATTTTAGCAATGCGAACCTAGGCACTTGTATGGATTACACAAACGATCCCGATGGTACGCTCTACGGTCAGCTCGATAATGAGCACCCGAATCAGCATGACTACGATGAGTTGGAACTAATCTATGCCCATCTGGATGCCAGCACTACTCTTTCTAGTAAAAAGTCTTCGGCGTCAGCGGATGACATTGATACTTCTTCGCCATCAGAGTGGGGTAAAGTGATCCGAAAATCTAGCGATGGACGCAGCTCTCTTTATGAAAGAGATTTGGGTAAAGGAAATAAGCTATTTACTTTCGTCATCTGGGCAAATTAAGTCTAGTCGCTGAATTTGATTTTAAAAGGAATCCATGAAAATAAGAAAAAACTGCTCATAATTGAGCCGTTTTTTCTTGGTTGGATTTTGTTCTCTAAATCTATTTTATCACTTCCGGGCGACATTTTTGGTACGTTTAGTGAGAATAAATTTTTTTTATGTTATAATATTTGATATCCCCGCAGCTCTGCTGCGGTTGGGTAATTCATTAAATCCATGAAACAAAAAACCACATTTTTTATTATTATAATCATTTTTATCATATTGATCGGCGCTGGATTTTATTTTAGCCAAAAAACTAAGGATTTTTTGCCCAATTTGGTCAGTCAAAAAGATCCAGGCCAAAATTTTTATTCAATTTCCCAAATCAAGCAGGGGAATTTGCCGTTCGGTAATTATCAAACCCAAGGTTACGTCGTCAAAATTTACACCTGCCCAGCCTGCCCGCCACCAAGCCAATGCAAGCCCTGCATGGGTAATAACATCGTGATCTCCGAACTTCAAGTGTTGCGGCAGAATTATAATTTAACCAATCAAGATTTGCTGATTTTTACTGATGATCCCAATCAGTTTGAATTGGGCAAAAAATATCAATTCACGGTTCGGTTAACTGAAATCAAGTCAACCAATGAGCCGATTAATGATGTTGAATTAGGCAGTTTCCAAGCGATGGACTAAGCTGGCTTGTCAGCCCTAAATAATTAGGTTAAAATAAGATTACTTTTTAAAGGGAGTAGAGGGAGTAGAATGATAAATAAAAAAACAAAAATAATTTTTTGGGCGGCTGGAGTCATCATTGTCATCGGCGGCATTGCGGGAGGGGTTTTTTATTATTCAACACCCGGGCAATATGATGAATTTGTCCGCTGTCTCAAAGAGAAAAAAGCGATTTTTTACGGGGCATTTTGGTGCCCCCACTGCCAAAATCAAAAAGAAATGTTTGGCCGTTCGGCGCGGCTATTGCCTTATGTTGAATGTTCCACCCCAGATGGTCGGGGCCAGAAAGAAACTTGCCAAAAAGCCGAGATTACTTCATACCCAACTTGGGAGTTTAGTGACGGTTCGCGTTTAACCGGGAGCTTATCGCTTCAGCAATTATCGGACAAAACAACCTGCGCCGTATCATCGTCTTAAAGATTAATCTTTTATTTTTAAAATGAATTTAGTTGACCTCATTAATAAAATTCTTGCCGGTTTAACTATTGCCGGTCAAGTTATTTTTTTGGTTTTACTAATTTGTTTAATTTTTAGTCGTAAGAGTAAAGCTTTTCAACCTTTAGTCAAATTTGTTACTGATCGGGCAATTATTTTTTCTTTGATTATTGCTCTGACTGCCACCTTAGGCAGTCTTTTTTATTCGGAGATTGCCGGCTATGAACCGTGCAAGCTTTGTTGGTTTCAGCGGATTTTCATGTATCCGCAGGTGATTATTTTAATAATCGCTTTAGCCAAAAAAGATCAAAGAATAAATGATTATACTTTAGTTTTATCCATCATTGGCGGGCTCATTGCCGCTTTTCATTATTTTAGCCAGGTTAGTGGCATTAGTTTATTGCCCTGCGCGGCGATTGGCTATTCCGTTTCTTGCGCTCGCCGGTTTGTTATGGAGTTTGGTTATTTAACAATTCCGTTAATGTCATTAAGCGCTTTTGCCTTGATTTTTATTTTTGCCGTTTATCAAAAAATATTTGGCAGAAAAGTTTAGATAATTTTTATAATATTAATTTGTTCTTGACCCGCCTAAGTTTTCAAATATTTATTATGTTTATTAAAAGTGAAAAAGACGGTAATATATATATTGGTTATGCCGATAACTTAGTATAATCGTTTTGAAAAGCGTAGTTAAAGTATTTTCTGCATTAATTTGAAAATTTTGGCGGGTTGACAACTAAGCCTCAAGGAGGGCAGGGTAGTCTAAAAGTGCCAAGGTTATTAATTTAATTTCCGACTTGAGGATTTGAGCTTTTACCATTACCCTTTTTCTGACTGTTTTATTACTGGTTTAGTGCCAGACGAAACAGCCAGTATCAGCGCAAGCTTATGAAACCATCGGACAATTATTTTGGTCCTCATTTAATGCTTGAAGGTTACGGCTGCGACCGAAAAAAATTGTTGGATATGCGTCGAGTCTTCAAATTTTTAAATAATTTGCCAAATTTAATTGGGATGCATAAGATTTCGACCCCTTATGTCATTGATTATGACGGCGGGGAAAAACCCAAAGATTGGGGTTTTTCCGGCATGGTCCTAATCGCTGAATCCCATATCAGTATTCACACTTTCCCTGAAAAAAATTTTGTTAGTATTGATGTTTATTCTTGCAAAATTTTTTCTAAAGAAAAAGTCGTAAAAATTTTTAAGCAATATTTTTCACCTAAATCGGTCGAGATAAATTTAGTCATCCGCGGCAAGAAGTTTGAGAAGACTTAAATTATTTTTTTGCCGTTTTGCTAAAATAAAAACACCAATTTTTTTGGTGTTTTTATTTTTCATCCACTAGATCAGAAAAGCGGCACTATTTTGTGTAAGACAGCGGGTTTCTTTTGACGCCATTGCTCCAAACTTCAAAATGGACATGGGGTCCAGTTGAGCGGCCGGTTGAACCCATGGCTGCAATGAGTTGGCCTTTACTGACCTGGTCGCCAACGGCAACATAATTTTTACTATTATGGCCATAGAGAGTTTTAAAACCATTGCCGTGGTCAATCACAATCATAATCCCATAGCCGCCATTCCAGCCGCCCTGAGATTTAACGACAACGCCAGCGTCAGCGGCATAAATCGGTTTGCCAAAACCGCAGGCAATATCAATGCCGGTGTGGCGCCAACGGAAATATTGGCTGAGGCGGCGGCAGCTCGTTGGCCAACCAAAGCGGCCAGTGGAAGCAATTTGTTGGGTTGGCTGTGGCGTTAAGCTTCTGATACTGTAGCTCGGGGCGCTAATGATTTTTTTGCCCCCCGGAATCATTAATTTTTCACCCAAACGGATATCGGCGGCAGAAGCTAATTTATTAAATTCAATGATTTTTTCCGGCTCAACGCCGTATTTTTTAGCGATAGTGTTTAAGGTTTCACCGCGCACGACTTTATGTTGTAGACCAGAGGTAGGCAAAATCGTTAATTTATCGCTTGGCCGAATTAAGCTGTAAGCGCTTAAATTGTTTTCCCATAAGATGGTATTAACCGAGATGCCAAATTTGTCGGCAATTTCTGAAATCGTGTCGCCGATTTGAACAGTATAATAAACAATTTGGTCGCGTCGCCGTAACTGTTCCTCGGCGGGTGAAATAATTGGTTTAACCAGTGCGCCCGAGCCGCTTAGGGCTGGGGGTAAAATTTCTTGCTCTTCTTCGGTGAGACGAGGTTCGGTCGCCACGCCACTTTGCCCTAAATAACGAGTCACTCTCTTGGTGGCGGTGACTGGGCCTTCTTCTTCAAAAGTGACGCTATAATCTTCCGGGGCCACTAATGATGAAATAATGCTAGTCTGGCCAATGTCTTGGTGGTGAATTTCATAAGCATCAAGATTAGCGGCAGTGGTTAAAAGGCTAATAATGACAATTAACAGATGGATGAGATAGCGGCGGGAAAAGGGGTGGGTTAAGCGGTGGCGGATTTTATGAGGGGCATAAAATTTAGTTAAAACTTTTTTGGCGACCAAATAAAATTTATAGCTTGGTAAAACTAAGACTAATAACAAAAAATGCCCTAATTTAATTAGCGGCTTGCCGGTATTCTTTATCAGTCGGGCTAATCCTTGGCTGAGATAAATTCCACCCTTTAAGGCCTTAACCAGAAAGACGATTAATGAATTTTTAAAATTCTCGGAAATAAGCTTTTAGAACAAAATTTAATTTTTAGCAATTAAACTTTGAGCAACAACAGTTAAAAAATAACACATTAAACCTTAGTTGTCAACCCGCAGTAGAATTTTGACTTGATTTATGATTTAAAAAATATTCTTTGAAATTCTTTTTTAGATTTTTATAATTTGTAAATAGATAAAATTAAGGTGTCGGCTCCCCGCCCGACTTCGCCTTTGACCATTGAATATTAATAATATTGCCATTCTTAGGGTTTAATCTTGTTTTCTTGTAATATTTTTAGACCCAGGCGAAGTCAAAGGCGGGCGGGTGCCGATAATATTATTATTCATACTGCCTTTCATCCGTCCTGCCGGGGGCGGGACGGTATTCGGCCAGCAACATTAATAAATGTCAAAATTTCACTACGGGGTCAATTATATAAATTTAATAGAAATTGATTTATCAGCTTAAGTATGTTAAATTAATGAAGTAAAAAACTTTAAAAGATAGCTTGCGACTAAGGTATGGATTATACGCCTTATTTCATTTTGTTCATGATTATCATCAGTTTTGCCGTGATGACTTTTTTATTAAATAAACGAATTAAAGGCTTAGGGGAAAAACCAAAAGATGAGCAATCGCTTTTACTTTTACAGAACCAATTAAATGAGATTCGCCGCGAGCTTGACCATAAATTAGGGGAACTGCCAAAAATGATGCAGCAGCAGTTTGGCCAAAGCGCCCAAATTATCAGAGAAGTAACCGAACGGCTGACTAAACTTGATGAAACTAATAAACAAGTTATTAATTTTGCCGATCAGCTGCAGAATTTACAAGACATTTTGAAAAATCCAAAACAGCGCGGGGTTTTGGGTGAATATTATTTGGAGACAGTCTTGAAAAATGTTTTGCCGCCAAGTAACTATCAGATGCAATACAAATTTGTTGATGGTCAAATCGTTGATGCCGTTATTTTTTTGCAAGACAAGATTTTACCCATTGATTCCAAATTTTCTTTGGAAAATTACAATCGGATTTTAGGTGAGCGTGATTTGCAAGCCAAAGAGTCGCTCGAGCGACAATTTAAGCAAGATCTGAAGAACCGTATTGATGAAACTGCCAAATATATTAGGCCCAAGGAAAACACGATGGATTTTGCTTTTATGTTTATACCATCAGAAGGAATTTTTTACGATCTTTTAATTAATCAAATCGGCACTATTAAAATTAACACCCGTGATTTAATTGAATATGCTTTTAAAGAAAAACACGTTATCATTGTTTCACCGACCTCATTTTTTGCTTATTTACAAACAGTTTTGCAGGGCTTGCGGGCCTTAAAAATTGAGGAATCGGCCAAAGAAATCCGCAAGCGGGTTGAAGTCCTTGACCAACATCTTAAAAGTTATTATTCTTATCATCAAAAATTAGGCAATAATTTGAGCACGACAGTTAATATGTTTAATTTATCAGATCGAGAATTTAAAAAGATTGATAAAGATATTGTGAAATTAATTGGTGGCGAAAGCAATATTGAGCCGCTGGAGCTGGAAAGGCCTAAAAAAGATGAATAAGGAAACGAGTAAATTTAGTGAACTGGAAAAAGCCATTATCCGGACCGTGGCTTTTTTTGATATTTTTGATTATCCCTTAACGATTCTGGAAATTTATAAGTGGTTTTATCTAACAATTAACCCCCAACAATTTCCGCCAGAGGCGGATCAGTTTTTGGCTGAAACTATTAATAAGAAAAGGGAAACTAATTTGAGTGAGATTTTGGTGGGCTTGGAAGAGTTAAAAAAGAAAAAAGTAATTGATTCTAAAAACGGATTTTATTTTTTTCCCGGGCGGGAAAACCTGGTTAATCTTCGGCAGGGCCGTTATTTATTGGCTGAAGCAAAGTTTAAAATTGCCCGCCGTGCCATTAAATTTTTGCGATTTATTCCTTTTATTAGAATGATTGCCGTTTGCAATAACGCTGCTTATAGTAATGCGGCAGCCAAAAGCGATATTGATTTTTTTATTGTCGTGGCGCAGGGACGAATTTGGTGGACACGGCTATTAATTACTTTACTCTTAACGGTTTTGGGCTTGCGCCGGCATGGCCAAAAAATCACTGACCGCATTTGCTTAAGTTTTTATTTGACTGACGACTCACTTAATTTATCTTCAATTGCTTTAAAGCCAATTGACCCTTACTTTATTTATTGGTTAGCGACTTTGGCACCGATCTATCAGGCCGAAAATTATCCCGCATTTTTGCGGCAAAATTTATGGTTAAAAGATTATTTGCCCAATTTTTATCCGGTTTCTTTGGCCGATCGGCGGCAGCTAAAAAATCAGGGGTTTCTAAAAATTTGTAAACAAATTGGTGAATTTATTTTTTCTGGTTGGTTAGGAAAAGGTTTAGAAAATTTTGCCAAAGCAATTCAGCTTTTAAAAATGAAAAAAAATAAAAAAAGTTTAGCTAATAAGCCGGACAGCCGGGTGGTGATTAGTGATATCATGTTGAAATTCCACGAAACCGACCAGCGCCAAATTTTTTATCAAGCTTGGCAAGAAAAATTAAATTTATTAGGCATTAATGTTTAATTATTTGGTTAAAAATAAAAATTATTTAATTTTACTTTTTACGCTAGCCTACGTGGCCGCTTTTGGTATTAATGCTTTTTCCAATACCAATTTTGAATTTTTATATTACACCTTTTTAATTATTATATTAATTTTTGTCACTATTTTGGTAAATCAAAGACTTTACTTAGATTTCTTCATAATTTTAAATTTATCACTTTTGGGTTTTTTTCATCTTTTAGGCGGCAATTTATGGTTTCAAGATCTGCGACTTTATGATTTTTATATCATTCCCGGTATTTTTCGTTATGATAATTTTGTCCATACTTATGGCAGTTTTATTGCCACCTTGGCTCTTTATAGTTTATTAAGTAACTACATTGATCAAAAGATTAAGCAAAAATTTTTTATTTTTTCTTTCATTTTAATGTTCATAGCTATGGGCATCGGGACAATTGTTGAGCTTTTTGAACTTTACGCTGTTATATTTTTTAATGCCGCCAGGCAAGTTGGCGACTATTATAACAATGCTTTTGATTTATTTTTTAATACTTTAGGAGCGATTTTTGGCACCATTTTTATTTATTTTTATCGCCAGCCGCCTAAGTTTATTCGCCGGATTAATTATCATGATCAATAAAATTATTGAATTTGGTTTTTATCTTTTTATTTTTTTATTGCCTTGGCAGACGCGCTTAATCTGGCAAGAGGTTTTTTTAAATGGTGTCGAGTGGGAGTATGGCCGTTTCAGCCTTTATGGCACGGAAATTTTACTTTGGCTAATTTTAATTTTATTTGGCCTTTGGCTTTGGCGGCAACGGCCAGAGTCAGGTTTTAGTTTTTTTTATTTTTTTCAACAATTAAAAAAGCCACTCGTCCTGACTTATTGGCTGGTGGTCTTATTCGTCATCATCGCTGGCTTGAGTGTTTTTTGGGCGCTTGATTCTAACTTAGCCTTTAATCGTTTTTTTATTTTACTTGAAGCCATTACTTTATTTTGTTTCGTTTTCATTTTTCCCCATTTAAAAATCAAAAGCATCGCCATCAGTTGGGTGGGCGCGGCCGCCCTGCAAGGCGTTTTTGGCATTTGGCAGTTTTTTCAGCAATTGATTTTCGCCAACAAATGGTTTGGTTTAGCCAACCATTCACCAACCACCGCTGGCTCAATAATTTTACAGACCCAAAGTGAACGTTGGCTTAGGGCTTATGGCAGCTTGCCCCACCCTAATATTTTTGGCGGTTTTTTAGTGCTTGGTTTAATTTTTTTAATTTATCTGGCTTTATCGGCAAAAAACCGCCAGTCACGAATTTTTGTTTTAACCAGTTTATTATTGATTTTCCCCGGTTTATTTTTTTCTTTTTCCCGCTCGGCTTGGCTGGTTTTAATTTTAACCCTTTTATTTTTTAGCTTTTTTGTCAGGCAAAGCCAAAACCGTTTTTATCAAACCCAGTTTTTTAAAATTTTAATTTTAACGGCTTTACTTTTTAGTATTTTATTAGTCAATTTGTGGCAGCCATTTTTCACCCGGGTGATTGTTAACCAAGATTCGGAAATTAATTCCCTAAAACTCCGACTGACTTATGCCCAGCAGGCCACCGCCTTAATTCAAAATAATTTTTGGTCAGGCGTTGGTCTGGGCAATTACACCTTGGCGGTTTATCAAAAAATTAATCAAAATTGGCCGGGCTGGTATTATCAGCCGGTTCATAACATTTATTTATTAGTTTTAACTGAACTTGGTTTTTTTGGAGCACTCATTTTTTATCTGGTTATTTTTTTGGTGATTGGGCAATTTGTTCGTCTGGTTTTAAAAAAATCAATCATCAAACCAGAAACTTTGGTTTTTATTCTTGCTTTAATCGCAATTTTAATAATTAGCTTGTTTGACCATTATTTCTGGTCTCTATACTTTGGTCAGCTGGTTTTCTGGCTGATCTTGGGATTAAATTTACGTTTACTTAAGAAATAATTATTAGAAAAATCCACTCCTTATTTAAGGGAGTGGTTTTTTACTACTTTGATTAATGTGTTTTCCAGAAATCCTTCTCCGCTCGATGTTGAGTGGTTGACTGCCGCCAAAGAATGCCGACACCAATCGTCAAAAAAACGGCAATTACCGCAACAGCGCAAAAACTTAATTGCTCGGCAATCGCGGCTAAATTCTTTTGGGGGAGAGTGAGATTGAGCAGATAAAAGATTACTGCTAAGCCGCTGGTGATAAAAATTATTTTACCGACCCAGTGTCGCCAAATTACTTTTATAAAAAACCAAATGTCATCATCCATTTTTTGCCCTCCTTTGTTTTTTAAAGTAGCATTAATTAAAGTCATGAGTCAAGTCTGGTTAAAAAAAAGACCGCTATTCCGAATTGAGAGTAGCGGTCCGAGATATCGTGTCTTAGACCCTATGCAACAGGGTATCGGGCAACGACGCGGCCGGATTCGATGGCGACGAATTGGCCTTTCTTTTTGTCTAACACCTCATAGATTTGAGGTGCTGGTTGACCGAATTGTTCGACGGTCGCAAGGAACTTTTGCGGTGGTCGCGGTGCAATCTGGTTGAGGTGACTGACAAAGTCATAACCGCCCACGGTATACTTGGCGATTACCTCATTATTTCTAATGGCAATGTAGTCCTTGCCCATCCCGGTATCCCGAGCGTAACAATCAACGGTTTTTCCTTCAGTCACTAGGATGAGCGGTTGGGGCACAAAAACGGCATTGCCCCGCACTGGCGAGGTTACAATGGCTTCAAGTAGGCGTACGGGCAGGACTATCGGTGCGGCCAAAAGAATCATGCCATTAGCCGCGGCCTTTTCCACCTTGGATCCTTTTGCCCGGTGAGCGGTTTTGCCGGTCGTAGTACAGCCACCAGCCATTATCAATACCATGAGCAATATTGCATACCTTTTTATTTTCATTTGTTAACCCTCCATTTCTGTTTTGGCTATTGGTTTTTTTGATGTTTCCTAGTTAAAAGTGGCTAAACTTCATCATTACATGATAGCATAAAATTAATATTTTGTCAATAAACAAAAGATCTTGACAGATTAAAAAAGTTTCTTTAAGATAAAATACTGCTAGCACTCTTAACAGTAGAGTGCTAAACAATTAATTTAATCATTAAAGTAAATTAAGAAAATTATGAAGTTACGACCATTAGGAAATCGCGTTGTGGTTCAACCTCTTTCTGAGGAAGAAACGACCAAATCCGGCATTATTTTGCCTGACACCGTTGATAAAGAAAAGAAAGCTGAAGGCAAAATTTTGGCCATCGGTGCGGGCGAAAAAATTCAAAAGCTTGATTTAAAGATCGGTGACAAAGTTTTATTTGGTAAATATGCCGGCGAAGAAGTAAAAGTTGAGGAAGTGGAATACAAAATTCTTAGCGATGAAGACGTCTTAGCCGTCATTGAGTAAATTTTGAATTTTTAAATTCGAATTTTGATTCAATTATTTAATATTTCAAAATTCGGTTACCTGCCCGCCAATGCCTGCCAAAAAATTTCAGTGAAACAATTTAGATTTATTCGGATTAAAATTTATTATTAAATATTTAAGAAAGGCGATGGCAGGCGGGTTCAAAATTGTCCCGATTTTTCCCCCGCCGTGGCGGGATGAAAAATCGAGGATCCCGTAATTGCGGGAAATCAAAATTAAAAATTGATTATTAATCTAATCCCTAAATTCCTAACTCCTAACTCCTAATTCCTAAAAAATTATGGCTAAACAATTACTTTTTAACGAAAAGGCTCGCTCAGCCATTAAGCAGGGCATTGATCAAGTCGCTAACGCGGTTAAAGTCAGTTTGGGCCCCAAAGGCCGAAACGTGGTTTTGGATAAAGGCTATGGTTCGCCGACCGTCACTAATGACGGGGTGACGATTGCTAAAGACATTGATTTGCAAGATAAATTTGAAAACGTTGGCGCTTCTTTAATTAAAGAAGTGGCGGAAAAAACTAATGATGTCGCGGGTGATGGCACCACCACGGCCACCGTTTTAGCCCAAGCGATTATTGAAGAGGGTTTAAAAAACGTGGCCGCGGGCACGGACCCGATTAATTTGAAAAGCGGAATTCAAAAAGCCGTGGCCGCGGCGGTAATTGGTTTGAAAAAAATTACTAAACCAATCAAAGATCAAAAAGAAGTGGCGCAAGTGGCGACGATTTCGTCACTTGATCCTCAAGTTGGTCAAATGATTGCTGACATTATGCAGGAAGTCAGTAAAGACGGTGTGGTCACAGTTGAAGAAAGCCAGACTTTTGGTTTGCAAAAAGAAGTCGTTCAGGGCATGCGTTTTGATAAGGGTTATGTTTCACCCTATATGATTACTAACGCTGAACGGATGGAAGCGGATTTTAGTGAACCTTATATTTTAATTACCGATCAGAAGATTTCCGCCATTCATGATATTTTGCCACTTTTAGAAAAAATTGCCCAAGGCGGCAAAAAGGAATTAGTGATTATTGCTGATGAAATTGAAGGCGAAGCCTTAGCCACTTTTGTGGTGAATAAACTCCGCGGCACTTTTAATGTTTTAGGTGTGAAAGCGCCGGGTTTCGGCGATCGGCGCAAAGAAATATTGGCGGATATTGCGATTTTAACCGGCGGTACCGTCATTGCTGAAGAAATGGGTTTGAAGCTAGAAAAGGCCGATTTAGATCATTTGGGCCAAGCGAGGAAAGTGATTGCGACTAAAGAATACACCACGATTATTGATGGCAAGGGCGATAAAAAAAGAATTCAGGACCGAATTAGCCAGCTTAAAAAAGAATTAGAAATGTCTGATTCTGAATTTGATAAAGAAAAATTACAGGAACGTTTGGCAAAATTAGCCGGCGGCGTGGGCGTGATTAAAGTTGGCGCGGCCACCGAAACCGAAATGAAAGAAAAGAAATTTAAAATTGAAGACGCGTTGAATGCGACTAAGGCCGCGGTCGCGGAAGGCATTGTGCCGGGCGGCGGCGCGGCGCTGGTGAAAGTCGCCAATGCGCTAAACGAATTATTAAAAGAAAATAAGATTGAATTAACCGAAGATGAAAAAGTCGGGGCGCGAATAATTCAACAGGCCTTAACGGCGCCGTTGCGCCAGATTGCCGCTAATGCCGGTGTTAGAGATATTTCTTTAATTTTGAATGAAATCAAAGACATTAATGATGCCGCTTTAGGTTATGATTTTAATACCATGCAAAAAGTTGATATGTTAAAAGCCGGTATTGTGGATCCGATGAAAGTGACCCGAACCGCTTTGGAAAATGCGGCTTCCATTGCGACGACTTTAATTACCATGGAAGTGGTGATCGCTGATTTGCCGGAGAAAAAAGAGGAACATGGCCACGGCATGCCTGGCATGGGCGGGGGAATGGATATGATGTGAAGCTCGCCCGCGGCCGAGCGGAACCCCGGCACCTCCCGCTGCTCGCGAGCGGCAGGATGGTGCGCGGATAACGTGATACAAATTACGAATGGCATACGAATCTATGAATAATAATAGAGAGAAAGCCGAGCTGAATGCCTCGGCTTTTGGGTATATTTTTCCTTTGGCGTCAAATTGGTTTTATGTTATAATAAAACTAATTCCTAATTCTTAATTCCTAAATCTATGTCTGAAACAAAAATCAATCCTCAAGAAAAAAAAGTTTGGGCCGCGGTTGGCTACTTATGGATTTTAAGTTTAGTCGCTTTGGCCGTCAGAAAAGACAATGATTTCGTCCGCTTTCACGCTAGCCAAGGTTCGCTGTTGTTCGTTTTGTCAGTGATTTTGTGGTTTATTCCGATTTTAGGCTGGCTGCTTAATATTGTTGTTTTCGTGGCCGTAATTGTCGGCATCATCAAAGCCCTGCAGGGAGAGCGCTGGGAGTTGCCGCTTTTGGGTAGTATGGCGAAACATTTTGGCGACTGGCTGATTAAAGCCCTGAAACTATAGCAAGATAAGTAATCAGCAAGATAGGCAAGATAAAAATTAACTTATCTTGTTTATCTCGCTTATCTTGCGTTATCTTGCTTTTAAATTATGAAACGTACTAAAATTGTCTGTACCATTGGTCCGGCGTCAGAGACTAAAAGTAAAATTGAACAAATGATTCAGTCGGGTTTGAATGTGGCCCGACTTAATTTTTCGCACGGCAGTTACCAGCACCATCAAATGTTGATTAGTAATATTCGCGCCGTCTCAAGTAAACTTAAAGTACCAATTGCCATTTTGCAAGATTTGCAGGGGCCGCGTATCCGCATTGGCAATGTCAGCAAAGAAGGGATTAAAGTGGCCGCCGGCCAAAAAATTTTTTTAGTCCCGGAGCATTTTAAGATTGCGCTTAAAGATATTACCACTTTTATTCCGGTTCAATATGCTGATTTATATCGTTATTTAAAACCGGGTAAAGCCATTTTAATTGATGACGGTAAAATTCAACTGCAAGTGACCGCGATTAAAAATAAAGCCATTGAATGCAAAGTTAAAATCGGCGATTTAATCACCGCGAACCGGGGTATGAATTTTCCGGGTTCTGATATTACCGCCCCAGCCATTACCGAGAAAGACAAAGCCGATTTGCTTTTTGGCTTAAAGCAAAACATTGATTTTGTCGCTTTGTCGTTTGTTAAAGATGAGAAAGATATTATTAATCTAAGAAAAATTATTTATCAAACGGAATCGCAGTTAGGCCGGAAATTAAAAGATTATCAAAAACCAAAGCGATCGGGCAATTGGCCGGGCACGCACACGAAAATTATTGCGAAAATTGAACGGCCGCAAGCGATTGCCAATTTTGAAAAGATTTTGCAAGCCGCGGACGGCATTATGGTCGCGCGGGGTGATTTAGGTTTGGAGGTGCCTTTAGAAGATTTGCCTTTAATCCAAAAGCGAATTATTCAGCACTGCGTTGCTGTCTCGAAGCCGGTGATTGTCGCGACTCAAATGCTAGATTCAATGATTAAATATCCGGTGCCGACGCGGGCGGAAGTATCTGACGTCGCTAACGCCATCTTGGATGGCACGGACGCGATTATGCTTTCCGGGGAAACGGCAACCGGTAAATACCCCTTAAGGGCGGTTAAAGTGATGACAAAAATTGCTTGGGAAATGGAAAAAAATGATCTTAATAAGTCAGCTAATTTAATTCCGAGAGTTAAAATGGCGGGTGACATTACGGAAACCGTCAGTTTTGCCGTTCAAAACATTGCGACTCAAGTTAACGCCAAATTAATCATTTGCGCCACCACTTCCGGCTTTACTGCCCGCTCAATTGCCAAATACCGGCCAAAAATATCGCTTTTAGCCATGGCGGCAACGGAAAAAACCAGAAACCAACTATGTCTAAGCTGGGGCGTGCGGCCCCATCACTTGCCCTTTGTTTCTAATTTTAATGATTTAATTTCCAAAATTAAAAAATTGCTTTTAGCCGAAAATTTGGTTAATCAAAAAGATATTATTGTTATTGCCGCGGGTCATCCTTTTGGCTTTTTAGGTCAGACGAATTTGGTCAAGGTGGAAACGATTTGAATAAGTCAAAAATTAAAAGGCAAAAGTCAAAATTATGCCGGCTTTGCCGAGCATTCTCGGTCGCTCTGAGGCGATCGGAACAATTTAAAATTCAAAAGCGATTTAAGTGTCAACTTTTAACTTTTTACCTGAACTTTTGCCTTTTGACTTTTGCCTTTTGAATTAATATGATGCTTTTTTTTCCAAAAAAATTTATTTATTGGTTTTCGGAAATTACGATTAAAGACATTCCCAAAGTCGGCGGGAAAAATGCCTCACTCGGGGAAATGTATCAGAAATTGACCACCCAAGGCGTCCATGTGCCCAATGGTTTTGCCATTTCGGCCGGCGCCTATTTTTATTTACTGAAAAAAACCGGCATTCGCCGCCGGATCAGAAAAATTTTAGCTGATTTGAATACGGCTGATTTGAATAATCTAATAAGTAAAGGTTTAGCCATTCGCCAGCTAATTTTAGAAGCGCCCTTGCCGGCTGATTTAGAAACGCAAATTATCAGCGCTTACCATAAATTAGAAGCAGAGTACGGCAAACATTTAGATGTGGCGGTCAGAAGTTCGGCGACCGCTGAAGATTTGCCTAACGCCTCGTTTGCCGGTCAGCAGGAAACTTTTTTAAACATCCGCGGCGACAAAGATTTATTAGTTGCCTGCCGTAAATGTTTTGCTTCTTTATTTACCAATCGCGCCATTTCTTATCGGCATGATAAAGGTTTTGATCATTTTAAGGTCGGCCTTTCCATTGGCGTTCAAAAAATGGTCCGGGCTGATTTGGCCAGCTCCGGGGTGATGTTTACCATTGATACCGAGACCGGCTTTAGAAATTTGATTTTAATCAATGGCTCTTGGGGTTTAGGGGAAAATATTGTTCAGGGCAAAGTCACGCCCGACGAATTTTATGTCTTCAAGCCGACTTTAGAGCAGGGTTTTTCCCCGATTATTTCCAAAAAATTAGGCAGCAAAGAAATTAAAATGGTTTATACCAATCGCGGCGAAAAACAAACAAAAAATATTAAAACCACTAAAACCGAACAGCAGCGCTTTGTCTTGACGGATAAAGAAATTTTAAAATTGGCGGAATGGGGGATTTTAATTGAAGATCACTACGGCAAGCCCATGGATATTGAATGGGCTAAAGATGGCCGGACGAAAAAACTTTTCATTGTTCAGGCGCGGCCGGAAACCGTGGTGGCCATGAAATCCACCCAAGTTTTAGAAGAATATCAATTAGAGAAAAAAGGCAAAATTTTGGTAAGCGGTTCCCCGGTGGGGGCAAAAATCGGCGCGGGTAAAGCCAATATTATTTTAGACGTGAAAAAAATCAATCAGTTCAAGGCGGGTGAAATTTTGGTGACGGATATGACTGATCCGGACTGGGAGCCGATTATGAAAATCGGCGCGGGCATTGTCACTAATCAAGGCGGCCGGACTTGTCACGCGGCGATCGTGTCGCGCGAGTTAGGCATTCCCTGTATTGTGGGCACGGCCATGGCAACAAAAAAAATTAAATCTGGTCAAAGCATTACTCTTTCTTGCACCGAAGGCGAAATCGGCTATGTTTACGACGGGATTTTGCCTTATAAAATTAAAAAAACGAATTTGAAAAAAATCAAGCGGCCCAAAACCAAAATTATGCTTAATATTGGTCAGCCGGACATTGCTTTTAGTTCCTCGTTTATTCCTAATGATGGTGTGGGTTTAGCCCGGGAAGAATTTATTATTGCCAATCAAATTAAGGTTCATCCCTTAGCGTTAATTAATTTTCATCAATTAAAAGACAAAAAAGCCAAAAAGAAAATCAGTGAATTGACTTTAGGCTATAAAAATAAGCCCCAGTATTTTGTTGATAAATTGGCTGAAGGCATTGGTCAAATCGCCGCGGCGTTTTACCCTAAGGAAGTTATTTTTCGTTTGTCGGATTTTAAAACTAATGAATATGCGAATTTAATTGGCGGGTGGGAATTTGAACCAAAAGAGGCAAACCCGATGTTGGGTTGGCGCGGGGCAGCGCGCTATTATTCGCCGAATTATCAGGCGGCTTTTTTGTTAGAATGCAAAGCGTTTTTGCAAGCGCGCCAAATTATGGGCTTAAAAAACATTAATGTCATGGTGCCGTTTTGCCGCACCGTAGAAGAAGGGAAAAAAGTCATTGCCATTATGGAAAAAGCCGGTTTGAAGCGCGGTCAGGATGGTTTAGAATTTTATGTTATGTGCGAAATTCCCTCCAATGTCATTTTGGGCGAAGAGTTTGCCGAAATTTTTGACGGTTTTTCCATTGGCTCAAATGATTTGACGCAGTTGGCTTTGGGCGTGGATCGGGATTCCGAATTAGTCTCCCACATTTATGACGAGAGAAATGAGTCGGTCAAAAAATTAATCGCCCAAGTGATTAAAATTGCCAAAAAGAAAAATCGGAAAATCGGCATCTGCGGCCAAGCGCCGTCTGATTTTCCGGACTTTGCCCGATTTTTGGTGAAACAGGGGATTGACACGATTTCCCTTAATCCTGACACGGTGATCAAAACGACCTTAGCGATTTTGGAAGAAGAGAAGAAATTAAGGAAATGATAATCTGGGCAGAAGTCAAAATTCAAATAACCCCTCCTACCCTCCCTTTAGATAAGGGGAGGAATGGTGGGGTTGGATTTTTTCTATGATGATTGACAAAAATTCAATTCCGTGCTAAATTAGAAAACTTTGTAATTTAACAAAAGAAAGGAGGGAAGTAGCTATGGGGTAGCTTTGGCTTTGGAAGCGGTTGATCAGGCAATTTTGCCGCCAGCAGTTAAAAGGATTTGGCAGGAAATTATTACCCAAACGCCTAAAGGTTTTGTTGGAATTTTTTGGTTAGGTAATCGTGAGTGGATTAGCAGTGGACGGCCGGTAGTGTTGTTACTCGGCGGGCCGCCAAATTATTTGATTGAACAAGGAGGTGTAAATTGATTGACACCATAGGAGTCGAGGTATAGTTTATGAGGAGAAGAATTATCATTCTTGGGAGCAAGGATCGTGAAGGGCGCAGAGTGGTTTATTTTAACCCGCGGCTAAAATTGTCAGCAACAGGAGGAATCGTCATGAAGGATGGGAAACTGAATGGCTCAAATGGGAAAGATCAGAGGCAGGCGGTTGGGGGCGTCGGTGACGTTCTTTTTGAACCCGATCAGGACGAGGGATTAAGGCCATTATGCCCTGGCGGCCACCGCCACAATACCGATCGCAGTCGTTTGACTCGCCGTTTGTCTCTGCACTTCTTGGGTCGCCGGCGACACGGCCGAGCCGTTTAAGTTTTCGTTCCTTGATTTTTTGTTTGGGTTCAGCGCATATTCGCTGGACCTCTTTTTTTGTCTAATTATATGTTAGAATGAATTAAGAAGAATATAGCAATAAAAGGTTCATAATATTTTTAGGCGATAAATTTTTAATCCTGAATTTTTAATTTCGATTCAAATTCTAATATTAGAATATTTAAAATTCAATCAAAATTAGAGTTTAAAAATTCAAAATTAATCAGCTATGTTCAACTTTCTCCAAACCTATCTGCCCCAACCCATACTATTTCAATTTGGCTTTATCCGAGTTTATTGGTATGGCCTTTTTATTGTGTTAGGCACTTTAGCCGGTTTGATGGTCGTCTTGAAATTGGCGGCCAGAAAAAAAATACCCAGCGACGAGATTTATAATCTGGGTTTTTATTTAATTATTTTCAGTCTAATTGGCGCCAGAATTTATTCGATATTTTTGGATCTGCCCTATTATTTACAAAACCCATTTGAAATCGTGGCAGTTTGGCATGGCGGCTTAGCCATTCACGGCGCCATTATCGGCGGGGTTTTAACTTTATTAATTTATTGCTGGCGTAAAAAATATTCCTTTTGGCTTTGGGCGGATATTTTAGCCGTGGCTTTGCCTTTAGGTCAAGGGTTTGGCCGCTGGGGCAATTATTTTAATCAGGAGTTATTTGGCAAGCCGACAGACTTGCCTTGGGGCATTCCGATCGCGTTGGAAAACCGGCCGATTGAATATTTGAGTTATCAATACTTTCACCCGACGTTTATTTATGAGTCAATTTTAAATCTCCTTAATTTTTTGATTTTATTATTTTTATTTCATTTTTTCTATCGTCATCCTGGGCTTGATTCAGGATCTCAAGCAAAGGAGATGCCGAAACAAATTCGGCATGACAATTTAGCGGGTGTTATTTTTTTAATTTATTTAATCAATTATTCATTTATTAGGATTTTAATGGAATTTTTGCGCACTGATCCGGCACCATTAATTTACGGTTTTCGCTTGCCGGTGATTGTCAGTGGGGTAATTATTGTATTAAGTTTAATCATTTTAATTATTAAAAGCACCAAATCACAAATCACAAGCTCCAAATAAGAATTCAAAAGTCAAAAATTAAAAGTCAAAAGTCTAAGTTAAAAGTCTTTAATTTAATTACTTTTGAATTTTGACATTGGTGCTTACCTGCCCGCCAATGCCGTCCCCATGTTTCTCATAAATAATTTATTTTCCCTTGCCCTAGTATTTTGTATTTAAGTTAATTTATTAGGCGTAGGCCCGCCCGCCTTGACTTCGTCAAAGCGAAGTCGGGCGCGACAGGCGGGTAATGATTAAATGTTAATAGTTACGACCACAATAAACCAATGGTCAAAGGCGAAGTCGGGCGGGTAATTTTGAATTTAAGATTTATTAAGAATTTATACATTGACAAGATTGCTCGGTCATCTTATACTAAAAACAGAGATTATGAAAAAACCAATGATAAAATTTTTCGCGATTTTCATTTTAGTTTTTTTGTTTTTATTTAATGTCAGTTTTGTTTTAGCCGCTGAATTGCCCAATCCATTAGGCGGCATCAAAGATCCGAGAGAAGTTATTGGTAATGTGATTCGAGCGATTTTTGGCATTGTCGGTTCCCTGGCTTTGGCGATTTTTATTTACGGCGGTTTTATGTGGGTGACTTCCGCGGGCAATGAAGAAAAAGTGAAAAAAGGAAAAGATATGATTATGTGGGCCGCTTTTGGCTTGGCGGTCATTTTTGTCAGCTATGCTTTGGTGACGTTTGTGATTAACGCGGTGGTGGGCGGCGGTGGCAGCAGTGGCGGTCAGGCAATTGAAACTGGCGAAGGCATTTTATTACCAGATTAATTTTAATTAAAGAGAGACTGAATTTAATTTATTAAAATTAATAAAACATAGCGCTAAATTTAGCGCTTTTTATAAACATAAAAATTTGTTGACAAAATATTAATAATGTGGTAGTATATAAAATCGCAATTTTAAGTCAGTTTTATGATTAACTTAAAGTTGAGAACTTTGAAAATAAAATAACAGGGTGCGGCTGTAATTAGCCCCCTTTCATCATATATTTGCTTTAGGCAATCTCTGCAGCAATGCGGAGCTTGGTTTATAGATCACCAAATCGCACCATCGGGTGCGCAAAGAGAAAGGAGAGGTTAGTTATGGTAGCAAAAGGAAATAGAGGACAGCAACAACAAAAGAAGATCCGGAAGTGCCCGCTTTGTCCATCTGGACAACAGCGAGAAATTTCGGAAGGTCGGGAAGCATGCCTTGAGCATATGCCCGACTACACTATTCGGGTGTCATTAAGCAGTGGCAAGGCTGCCAGCGATAGCGATAATGATGTCTGGAGCATTTTAGTCACGACTTTCAAAAATGGCCAGAGCGCAAATCTGAAATTTATGTGGTCAATTGACGGTCAAGGATTTACGTCGGTTACTACTGGTACTGGAGGAGATTCTGGTTCGGCAGTGTTGACCGTTCCGTTTAGCAACATTAAACGGACGGCGAGATTTGAACTTATCGGTGGCCAGGCTGAGCCGCAGATTCTGGAGATTCCGGCGAATCAGGCCAAACTTGTCCAGCCTAAAATTGATACCAGCGTTCAGCCTGTTGAGCATTCTTTGACGGCTGATTTGTCTGATACCGGCAGTGACTGGCAAATTTTTGTCCAAACGTATAAAAACGGCAATCAAGTGTCGTGCCAATTCGTTTGGCAATTGGACGGTCAATCCAGTACGACGGAAAAGACGGCTGACGGCACTAACTCCAGTGAGCCGATTGGGACAAAGACGATTCGATTGGTATATGCCAACGATGATCGGGTAGTCACGTTTCATCTCATTGGGGCGGAGGTGAATACAAAAAAAGGTTTGAAAATTCCCTCCAAGCGCCGTTGGTATATTGGACCAGGAGTTGATGACAGCCAAAGTTTATGGCAAAACTTCATGCGCGGCCTGTGTGGTCGCTAATCAGAGAGGAGAACAACAATGCTTAAGTATCTTGGATATTCAGTTTTGGTTTTTGTCGTTTTGTGGTTTTTGATTTTCCCCAGCGCTCTTAAGGCCTTAATTTTTTGGGGATTTTTGGGCGCTTTGTTGGTCGCGGGAATAATCCTTTTCCCGCGTCGCAATCGGGATTACAAAAACTTTATCAAAAAGTTCAAAACCAATAAATGGCTGAATGTGTTGTGGGTGGCACCGCTTGCTCTTTCGGTCATTACCCTTCTTCTGCAATTCTGGTTTTTTTACCGGCGCGGCACGCCTTGGGCATATTACTTCTTTTGGCATTTTATTGCCTGGAGTATTTTGTCCTTAGGCGTGGCCTGTGTTCGTTGGCCGAAAACGATCGGAAAATCCGTGACGTATCACTTTGGGGATTGGCTGCGACGCGGCGGCTTTGTCTATTTTTGGTCAAAGGACAATTTACCGGCTAATTCGTTGACCGTCCTTTGGCTGATTCTAGTCGTCATCGCGGTTTTATACGGCCCGCCAACCCCAAAAGTTGATTTTGAGCAACTTCGGCAAGAGGGGACAGGCGCCGTATCTCATCTCGCCCATCAGGCTTCAGGCGTTTTCAACACTATCCTTTGGGGCACGCATGGTAATCCTTTTTCCACCGAAGCGGCAACGGCAACGTCAGCAATTCAATCAGTAGGGTTGCCTAAACGTTATATCCGTGACTGGTTTTGGATTAAGCTGATTTTCTTTACCTTGCCTTTTGCTTTTCTGGGTCTTATTTTTTCCCGGCGCGATGAAGTGGCAGAAATATTATTCGGCTGGGTGAGTAAGATGAGAAAAGAAAAAGAGTCACGGGCAGAGACCAGCAGTGCCTCCGAAACCACAACGGAAGTCGCGAAGAAAACCGCCAGTACGGCATTTTCTAAGCTTTTCGCTTCCGACATTCTCTCTGACACATTAGTAACCATGGCTACTTGGTTAAGCGGCAGGCTTCGCCGAGCTTAAAGCCGGACTTGAATAAGGAGACAGAACATGAGCTTTTCTGAAGGTTTAAAAGCGAATGGTTGGTTGACCTTCGTGTCTGTACTATTTGCGGTTGGTTTGTACTATTTTTCCTTGCCGGCCATCATTGCCGGTGCGGTATACGTATTTGTCAAACGTGAAAGCCAAATTTTAGGATTTGGCGAAAAGAGCATGAAGTTTTCCAGTGCCTTTTTGGGGGCGTTGGCCGTGGCGATCATTGTTCAGGTTATTCTCCAATATCTTTTTGGGATTAATCTGAGAACGCTCGGACAAACCCTTCATGATTTCGGCATTGGCGGTTTGTTCGTCGGGGAGATCACGGGCTTGATGTTTAAGCAGGTTTTGGCCTTGGTCATTACCGGTTTAATTTTCAACCTTTGGTATACCCGAAAGACTGAAAGCCGGAAATTAAAAGTGCTGATGGTAGTCGTTTGTTTTGGCTACTTCAGCTATCATGCTTTTGATCAGTATGCTCCTCTTTCTCAGGAAGTTAAGACCAGAACGCAATCAAGTTGGACCAATTTCCGTCACGATTTCAACGATTTACTTGAAGCGTGGCGGGGCAGTTGGGGTAAAAATGCTTCAAAAGAAGCGGCCCTGATTGATGCCAAAAGCGAGATGCCGATAATTAAAGTGGTTTTTCAGCGGTCGGCGTTATGGCAACATGTCTCGCCAAAATTTGATCCTCTACTTGACGAGAAGGGAGAGCCGAGATATGCGGAAAAAGGGGATCAGGTTTATGTTAAGGCTTCCGAAAGGGAGAGAAGTAAGGAAGGTATCCTCTATCTTAGGGTCATTTTGACTGGCGATAACGAGGTTGGTGCATTTGTTAAGGCTAACGTCGTTGTTAATCGTTTGCCCGAGGAGACGCCCAAGGTGATCACACCGGTTGCGGCAGCAGCTAATTCGTTATCAGCAGCCCAGGGTGTTTATACTCAGCCAGTGCCTCAGCCTGCAATTGATTTATCCGAATTAGCTCGGCCTTTGCCAAGTGCGGTTATGGAAGACGTCGTAATCGCCAATTCGACTGAATGGACCGATTCAGAGGTGATCCCTCATCCTGGCGAATCCATCCAATTCGGCCGATTGGTTGATGACAAGTTTGCCGGTTTTGAAGATGTTAAAGAAGTGGAAAAGATTCTTGCCCGAGTTGGCGGTCGAATGCCAGTGGCCTTGCGGCCGGTTGCCCGTTGGGATGGCACCTACATTGCCGAAGTTAGCGGCACTGGTGGAGCAAATACCAGTAATGCGCCGCTGCGGCTAAAAGTCAACGATGGCTCGCCGTTATCCGTCGCCATCCGCAAAGTTAAGAGTTACTGAAGGGAGGCGGCCAAAATGAGAATTGAGTATTTTCGTTTGCTATTTAGGGAGGTTTTTCCCGAAAGTGAGACTAATGACCTCTCTGATGAGGAATTCGCTTCAGAGATGCTGGAAAATGGCTGGCGGTCGATTTTGGAAGCCGATTTACCTGAAGAAAACGACCGGGTCGATCAGTTTGTCCGTGATCGGTTGAGAAAAGGCGGCGGCGTGCCAATTCCTAAACTTAGGGAAATTCAAAGGTCGCTGCAAAGCAATGAAAAACCAAAGGAAGAAAGTGAAGAGAAACCAAAGAAAGAAGGTGAGGAAAAATTTAATCAGTCAATGCCTGATATTGGACCGTGGCCGGAATCAGAGGAGGATCAAGTTTTCCGAAATCGCCATTCAAACCATAAGTGGCTTTTGGTCGCCACGGCCACAGCCTCGATTATTATCGTTCTTTCCGCGATTAATCTTGGTTTATTAGGGATATTGTTAGTTTCTAATAACCAAGATAGCGCGGTTAAGACTCAGAATTCCTTGTCCAGAGTTGATCAGGCGGCCTCGGTTAAACCGCCGCCAGTGATTTTATCCTGGCGGGAAATTTCAGACCAGATGATTGACGGTATAAATAATCGTTTGGGGTATTCAAAAGGAAGTAGTGGTTCGGCTTTGTCTGGACCAAGTGCGTCATCGCCGTCATCATGACGGGAAGACGTCGAAGTTTCAAGGTCAGTTGTCCTCGCGCAAGCGAGATAAGACAGCTGACCTTTTTTGTATACGAACCTGCCCAAATTTTTGCCTCGCAAAAACTTAGGCGGGCGAATATGCACATCCGAATAAATATTTGTAGATTCGCATCAATTTGTAGATTGGCATCATTTCTGTCCAATCTGCTCTAAAACTTTTTTTGCCTCTTGATAATTCGGATCAATGGCTAAAGCCGCCTGAAGTTCAGCTATTGCCTGCTGATATTGTCCGTTGTTAGCCAATAAAATTCCATAATTGGTATGGAGTTCCACGTCATTGGGATTGGCGGTCACGCCATTTTTTAAAATCTCTAAGGCTTTTTCGCTTTCGCCTTGTTGGTTATAAATAAATGCCAAATGATTATAGTTATCGGTTAATTCCGGGGAAAGCTTCATCGAAATTTTATAATGAGTCATCGCTTCATTGGTTTTGCCTTGATTCAATAAAGAAACCGCTAAGCCGTGATGGGCTTGGCCAAAATCATCGTTGAGGGCTAAGGCTTGTTCAAAATATTTTTGGGCGCTTGGGTAATTTTCTGCCAATAAATCAAGCACGCCTAAATTGGAATAAGCCAAATAATAATTTTTATCGCGCCTCAGGGCTTCCTCGTAATAATATTTGGCTTTTTCAAAGTTATCTATTTTCTGCCAAATCGTGCCCAAGTTATTGTAAGTTTCAGCGAAACGATAACCCAGCGCCAAAACTTTTTCGTAATTGGCAATCGCCGTTTGATAATCGCCTAATTCATCATAAACATTGCCTAAATTATAATAGATATGGGCTAAGTTTGGCTCGCGCTCTTTCGCCTTTTGAAAATATTGCAGCGCCAAATCATAATTTTTTTGTTTATAATAAACAAAACCTAAATTATTATAAACCCGGCCATAGTCCGGCCGTTGGGTTAAAGTTTTTTGCCACAAAGTTTCATTGTCTTTCCAGTCAAAATTTCTCGCATAAGTAATGGTCCCGTAACCTAAACTAATTATTAAAAGGAAAATGACGCCGCTAACTTTAATGATTTTATTTTCATTTTTTAACAAACTAAAAACTAAATAAGCTAAGACTAGGCAAGATGCTATTGATGAGAGATAAGCGTATTTTTCCGCTAAAATCATGCCGGTCGGGAAAATATTGGAAACCGGCGCTAAAGCCAGAAAAAACCAAAAAATGGCTAAACTGATAATTGGCCATTTTTTGGTTAGCACCAAAGCGGTTAAAACCAGAAAAATAATTCCTAAAATGGTTAAAACCACTTTTGGTTCCCAAATATTTTCGGCGATTGTGATTTGATGATAAACATTTAAGGGATAGGGGATGAATAACAAATAAAGATATTTAAAAACGGTTTTACTGGCGGTGAAGAGGCGATCATAAAGGTTAAATTCGTTTTGGGTGGAATAAAGCCGCATACCAACCGGTAGGGTTAAGCGGAAAAACAGCCAAAGGCCAAGGCCAAGCCAATAAGGCAAATAAATTTTAATTTTTTCTTTAAGGGCGGATATCTGCCAGTTATTTTTAAATAAATCAATTAAAATTAAAAACAAAGGCAAAATTAAAGTTATTTCATAGAAAAAATAAGCCAAGAAAGCAAAAGTTACGGACCAAAAATATAATAAATTGTTTTTCAATTTTCTGCTTTTAAGGTAAAAGTAAATTGCCCACAACAAAAAGATTAAGCCAATAATATCAATACTCGTCGTAAAATACGTAATCGCTTCAGTGTGGATTGGGTGGAGGCCGAAGAATAAAGCGGTTAAAAATGCCAAAAGTTTTTTTTCAAAAATCAATTCAATAATTAAGTAAACTGCGAGAATGGAAACGAGATGAATTAAGAGCGAAATTAAATGGTAGATAAATTTTGTTGTCTGCTGATTTGGCGAGTCAATATTGCCGAAAGTTTGAACAATAAAAAGTTGAGTCACGCTGCGCAAGGGCCTAAAAATTCCGGCATGCTGAGGCGGCAGGTGGCCGCTTAATAATTCCGGCAGGCTTTTAAAAGCGTAAAGTGCCGGCCAGTTGGCATAAAAATCCGGGTCGTCCCAAATAAAATCATTAGTAAAAATATTAGAATAAACTAAAGTTGTTAAAAATAAAACCAGCAAAAGCGGCAGGGCTTTTTTGGTTTCAAAAAAATTAATTAATTTAGCCATATTTAGATTGATTTAATTTTAACACAAATGATTAAGGAAAAATAGCGAGGTTGACATGATTTCCCCAAGTCATTTATACTTATAGATACTACCAAATATTTTTAGACGCCAAAATTTTTGTTCTGGGGTCACCTTTTTTTAACTTTCATAAATTAATCTAACTAAAGTTGAAATTTAATAATAAATTATTTAATTACCCCATCTCGCTCCGTACCAAGTCTTTAGTTCGACTTTAATTTTAAGTAATAGCAAGCCGAAGGCGTTTCCGAGGATTAGAGCTGCGGCTTTAGATAATAAATAATTCGGACTTGGTGCAGTGGGCCTATTTTTTAAAACTCACGGCGTTTTGTCGCTGGAAACACTAATCATAATCTAAAAAATATGAAAAAAACATTTTTAAAAAACTCTTTATTTTTTGGAGCTTTGATGCTGGCCGCTTTAGTTGGCGGTTGTGTGATTCAAAAGCCTGCTGCGACCAACCAGCCGGTTAACGAAAATCAAGCCGCTGAAGCCGATAATAATCAAGACAACAGCAGCGCTACGGTTTCTATGCCCGTGCCGGCCACGGAAACTGATTTAAGCCCACAAAATAATTCCGGCCAGCAAGGTAAAGCGGTTTTATCCAGCGTGGATAATAAAACCAAAGTCGTTTTGACGATTAGCGGCGGGCCAGCGGGAGTGGCTCAGCCAGCGCACATCCATTTAAATAGCTGTGCTAATATCGGTAGTGTTAAATATCCTTTAAACCCAGTAGTTAATGGTCAGTCGGAAACAATTTTAAATGTCAGTTTAGGGGAAATTTTAGATCAATTGCCTCTAGCGATTAATGTCCACAAATCAGCGGCCCAAGCCAGCATCTATGTTGCTTGTGGGGATCTGAAAAAAGTCCAAGAAATGCAAGTTGAAAATCAAGGCAGTAATAATAGCGGCGCGGCAGTCAATACCAATCAAGCGGTCAATCTCAACCAAAATCAGCAAACTCCCAATAATAATGAAAATACAAATCAGGGGCAGGCTAGTGCGGAAAAAACCTTTAATATCACGGCGCGGAATTTTTTTTACTCAACAAAAGAAATTCGGGTGAAAAAGGGGGATAAAGTTAAAATCGTCTTATTTAACCAGGAAGGATTTCATAATTGGGTGATTGATGAATTTCAGGTCGCCACCCAGATCATTAATGCCAATCAGACCGCGACAGTTGAATTTACCGCGAATAAAACCGGCATTTTTGAGTATTACTGCAGTGTCGACTCGCACCGGCAAATGGGTATGGTCGGCAAATTGATTGTGGAATAAATTTTTTGGCCCGGCCTAATCGGCCGGGCCGATTTTAATTATTCATATTGTCAGTCAATTAATTCAGCCCTAAAAAAACGTCATTTTTTGAGTTAAATTTTGCTAAAATTGGCGTTTTTTTGAAAAAATTTGTCTTGTGGATAAAAATAAGATATAATTAAAATTACCCGCCGAAAGGCCTACTCAAAAAAATGTTTTGAAAAGTGTTCATTCGCTTTTCCTTTCTCTCCCAGGCTCGGTCAAGAGCTCGCCGGCGTATCTATCATTATTTTTCATCGCGTCTCGCGATGCAACCACTAGAAGATACCAGGCAAAATCTCAAAATAAAAATAAAAAATTTGAAAATTAGACTAAGATAGCATTTACTAAAAAATCTGTCTTATTTTTTGTTGACCCTAGATTAAAATTTCGAAAAGTGAAGAAAATTATTATGATCACCAAAATCAAAAAACGAAATGGTGAAATTGTTGAATTCAAACCAAACAAAATCACCACGGCCATTCAGAAAGCATATTTAGCTTGCCAAGCACCGGCCAGCGACGGGAAATTAAATGAAATTACTAGTCGGGCAGTGTCAATTTTAGAAAAACAGTTTACTGAAGTCACGCCGGCGGTTGAAGATGTGCAAAATGCGGTCGAGAAGATTTTAATGGAAATCGGGGATTACGCCGTTGCCAAAGCTTATATTATCTATCGCTATGAGCACACCAAAATCAGAGAAGAAAAACGAAAAGACGTTTTGGAAAAAATTGAAAAAAATGATTTGACGGTGATCAAGCGAAACGGCAAGACTGAAAAATATTCTAATCGGAAATTAAAAAAATCTTTGAGTTGGGCGATTAAGGGATTAGAAAAAGGAGTTGATCTTGATTTAATCGTTTCTTTGGCGGAAGCTAATTTATATGAAGGGATTAAGACGGTTGAGATGGCTAAAGCTTTAGTCATGGCTGCTCGGAGCTTAATTGAACGGGATCCGGCTTATTCAAAAGTGGCGGCGCGCTTGCTTTTTGATTCTATCTATAAAGATGTGATTGGTTGGGAAGAAATTGATTACAAAAATTTTGTCGAACAGTACCGCCAAGCCTTTATTAAAAATTTGAAAAAAGGCGTTGAGATCGGCCGGCTCGATCCGCGGCTTTTAAATTTTGATTTAGAAGCTATTAGCCGATTTTTAAAGCCGGAGCGCGATGATTATTTTATGTACTTAGGCGGCCAGACTTTAGCTGACCGTTATTTTATTTCTAACCCTCAAACCAAAGAAATTTTGGAAGCGCCGCAGGCCTTTTGGTTGCGGGTCGCCATGGGCCTGTCATTAGCGGAAGAAAATAAAATCGAGCAGACAGAAAAATTTTATGATATTATTTCCACTTTGCGCTTTGTCCCGTCAACGCCGACCTTATTTCATGCCGGCACGCTTCATCCTCAGTTAAGCTCTTGCTACTTAACCACCATTGATGATTCACTTGACCATATTTTTAAAAGTATTGGCGACAATGCCCAACTTTCCAAGTGGTCAGGCGGTGTGGCTAATGATTGGACGAATTTGCGGGCAACCGGGGCTTTAATCAAAGGCACCGGTGTTGAGAGCCAAGGGGTAATTCCGTTTTTAAAAATTGCTAATGATACGACGGTGGCGATCAACCGCAGTGGCCGGCGGCGCGGTGCGACTTGCGCTTATTTGGAAAATTGGCACATTGACTTTGAAGATTTTCTGGAATTAAGAAAAAATACCGGAGACGAACGTCGGCGGACCCATGATATGAATATTGCTTCATGGATCTCCGATCTATTTATGAAGCGGGTGATTAATGATGACAATTGGACGCTATTTTCCCCGGATGAAACTCCTGATTTGCACCACCTCTATGGCCGGAATTTTGAAAAACGTTATTTTTATTATGAGAGTTTAGCGCGCGAAGGCAAGATTCGGATTTTTAAAACGGTTCGCGCCAAAGATTTGTGGAAAAAAATGATTGTCATGCTTTTTGAAACCGGGCATCCCTGGATGACTTGGAAAGATCCATCAAATATTCGCTCGCCTCAAGATCACGTTGGTGTCGTTCACAGTTCAAACCTATGCACCGAAATTACCTTAAACACCTCGCCGGAAGAAACGGCGGTTTGTAATTTGGGTTCGGTCAATTTAGTCCGTCACGTTATTGACCAAAAATTCAATGTGGAATTATTGCAAGAGACAGTTAAAATTGCGATGCGCATGCTTGATAACGTGATTGATATTAATTTTTATCCCACCGTCGAAGCTAAAGTTTCCAATCTAAAGCATCGCCCGGTTGGTTTGGGCGTGATGGGTTTTACCGACACTCTTTATTTATTGGGAATTAATTTTGATTCAGAGCAAAGCGTTGATTTCGCCGATTTTTGTCAGGAAGTTATTTCTTATTCAGCGATTTTGACTTCGGCCCAGCTCGCCGGGGAGCGGGGGACTTATCAGAGTTTTCGCGGTTCAAAATGGGATCGGGGAATTTTACCGATGGATACCTTAAATTTATTAGAAGTTGAGCGGGGCGAAAAAATTCCAGTGGAAAGGACCGCTCGGTTGGACTGGCAATTGGTGCGCGAGGAAATTAAAAAACACGGCATGAGAAACTCAAACTGCATGGCGATTGCGCCAACCGCCACGATTGCTAATATCGCCGGCTGCTTCCCGTCCATTGAACCGATTTATAAAAATGTTTACGTCAAATCTAATATGAGCGGCGAATTTACCGTGATTAATCAGTATTTAGTTGAGGATTTAAAAAAGCTGAATTTATGGAACCTAACACTTTTGGAAGAAATTAAAGCCGCTGACGGCAATCTTCAAACTCTTAGCAAAATCCCCGTTAATTTAAGGGAGAAATATAAGGAAGTTTTTGAGATTGAACCAGAGTGGCTGATTAAAGCGGCGGCCTATCGCGGCAAATGGATTGATCAAAGTCAGTCATTGAATTTGTTTGTTAAAGGTAATTCCGGAAAAAAGATTTCTGATATGTATCTTTACGCCTGGTCGCTTGGTTTGAAAACGACTTATTATTTAAGAACTTTGGCGGTCACCTCGGTTGAGAAGAGTACGCTTGATTTAGTAAAACAGCAAAACGTTGCGGCCACCTTAACCCCGACTCAACCAGCAATCGTTCAACCTTATCTTGAACCAAAATTAGAGCCGCAGATCCAGCCGCTGACGACACCACTCATGGCCACTTCGGCGGTCGCGGTCAATACCGCCACCGTGGCGGCCCAGGAGGAAACAGTAACTAAATTAATGCTTTGTAAAATTGATGACCCAGACTGCGAAGCCTGCCAGTAAAAGAGGAATTAGGATTTAGGAATTAGCTTCTTAGACAAACCTAATAAGCTAATGAAGCTAATAAGCTACAAGCTAATCTATGAAGGGTATTATCAACAATCCAACGACTGATCCCAATAAAATTTTACCGCTCACTTATCCTTGGGCGCGCCAGCACTACAAAAACGGCGTGGCTAATAATTGGGTGCCGGAAGAAGTGCCGATGCAACAAGATGTTGAACTTTGGAAGCGCCAGGGGATTGGCGCTTTAACGCCGGAAGAACGGCGCATGATTCTTTATAATTTGGGTTTTTTTTCCACGGCGGAAAGTTTAACGGCTAATAATCTGGTGCTCGCGATTTATCGGCACGTCACTAATCCGGAGTGCCGTCAGTATTTGTTGCGCCAAGCCTACGAAGAAGCGATTCATACCGATACTTTTATTTATTGCGGCGATACTTTAGGTTTAAATCCTGATGAAATTTATAACATGTATAATCAGATTCCCAGCATCAAAGAAAAAGATGAATTTGTCGTGGCGATGACTCAGTCGGTCTTGGATCCAAATTTTAGCATCCGCAGTCCAGAGAATATCCAGCGCTTTGTTCATGATTTAATTGGTTTTTATGTGATTATGGAAGGCATCTTTTTTTACGCTGGTTTTGCCATGATGCTTGCGCTTTTGCGCCAGAACAAAATGGTTGGCGTCGGGGAACAATTTCAATTTATTTTGCGGGATGAATCAGTCCATTTGTCTTTTGGCAGCGATTTAATCAATGCGATTGTCGCGGAAAATCCAGGCATTTGGACGCCGGAATTTAGGCAACAAATCACTAACGATATTCGCCGGGGAGTAGATTTAGAGGACGCTTACGCCAAAGATTGTTTGCCGCGCGGTATTTTGGGCCTGCGGGCCGATATCATCCGTCAATATCTGGAATATATTGCTGACCGGCGACTGGAACGCATTAATTTACCGAAAATTTATAGCATGGCCAATCCTTTTCCCTGGATGAGTGAGATTATTGATTTAAGAAAGGAAAAGAATTTTTTTGAAACGCGGGTCACCGAATATCAAACTGGCGGCAACCTGAAGTGGGATTAGAGAATAAATATTTTTTAAAACAAAAACCCTGAAAATCATTCAGGGCCTTTTTAATAATTGTAGGATTTACGCACTTGCTGTCATTGCGACCCCGATTTTACATCGGGGGAAGCAATTTGACGCGAACCGTCATCCTGAACGAAGTGAAGGATCACAACGGGATGGCGGAGCCTGTCTCGAGCCCTTCAATTTCATTCAGGCTAAACTCCGGTGAGAGATCTCATCCTCGCCATGACAATAAACAGTTCAATCGTGTAATTCCTAAATTAAAAATTTTTAAGCCGGGGTAATTAATTGGAAAATAACGATTAGAGCGACGCCCATAATGAGCCAAAGTGAGTGAGTGACGACTTTTTTTGAATTAGTCTCATGGTGAAGTTCCGGAATTAAATCAGCCGTGGCTAAATACAAAAAATTTCCGGCGGCAAAAGCGGCGACCACGGGAATGAGATTGGTAAAAACTTGACCGGAAAAATAAAAAAGAATTGCTCCTGCCGCGGCGGTTAAGGAAACCAGCAAATTATACAAAATGGCCCGACCTTTTTTTAAGCCCGCATAAAGCAGGATGCCAAAATCCGAAATTTCCTGAGGGATTTCGTGCAAGATAACGGCAATGGTGACGGCTAAGCCAGTTTGGATATTTAACATAAAAGCCGAAGCGATTAAAAAACCGTCAACTAAATTATGAATCGCGTCACCGGCTAAATTAATAAAAATTAGATTTTTTTTAATTGGGGAATGTTTTTTTCCTTCTTCTTCGCAGCGACAGTGGTGCCAATGTAAAATGCGCTCAAAAGAAAAGAAAAATAAAATACTAATTAAAGTGATGCCAAAAATTATTTTAGCCTCAATTTGACCTTCAGCTAAAGCTTCGGGCAACAAATCAAGGAAAGTGACGCTTAAAAGCGATCCGGCGGCTAAGCTAATTAAAGGCGGCAGGAGTGTGGGCGCGGTTTTTTTAATAAAAACCAAAATCACGCTGATTAAAGAAACCAAGCCAACAATTAAAGTGGCGGCAATAATAAGTAAAAGCATAGTTTTTTCGTAAGAGCTATTGACTAATTTTTTTAGCGCCGAGTTTTAATTGGCGTAGGGAAAGAAATAAAAATAAACCCAGTAAAAGTGTTGTGTTCAAAGGCGCTAGCCAAAAAGGAAATTCTTTACCAAAACTTTCTAAAACCATAATACCGCCTAAAAAACCAATGGCGTACATGGCTCCATTTTTAAGATAAGCAAAGCGGTCCATAAAGTCAATGCCGTAAACCGTCATTTGCCTAACAACCAAGGCGCCGATGCCATTACCTAAAAGAATCAAGGGAATGGAAAGGGTAAAAGCGAATGCGCCAATCACGCCATCAATGGAAAAAGAAGCATCTAAAAATTCCAAATAAATAATTTTACTCCAGCCGCTCATATTGGCCGATAACAATTGGCGCTCTTTTTCTTCGGCATTTTTTTTAAAGCCGTCGGTGATAAAAAAAGCGGTGGCGCCAATTGAAGCGGCCAGCGCCAAAAGCGGATTAATTTTAATTGATAAATAAATCACGGCCGTTAAGAAGAGTGAAGCTAAGGCGTAAAACCAAATGGCTTGGCGATGGATAAAATGCTCAACCAAAAAAGCGTAATTTTTTTCTTCCAAAAAAAGCCAAGCCAGAAAAACTAAAACCAAATAAATGCCGCCGCCTAAGAGCAAAAGCGGCGTTGAGTGCGCCATTGATTCCTGGATAATTTGTTCATTGGAAAAGGCAAAACTGATGACTTGGCCGGCGGCAAGCTGGGGGTTAGCAAACCAAATAATAATAAAAGGCAGGCCGCCGCGAATTAAAAAAACGGCGAATAAAATGCCCCAAAATAAAAAAATTTTTCGGTATTTAGCCGAAACCGTTTTTAAAACATGGGCATTAATGATGGCGTTATCAATGCTGCTGATAATTTCAAATAATGCCAAGCCAAAAACGACAATTAAAAGATGGATGATCATAATGGCCAATCGGCGAGACGATGTTTTTTTGCTTCCTTAATTATAATATTTTTTTAGAAATTTGCCAACCTTCAGATTTGCCTTACTTGCCTTAAACAAAGAAAAATTGACAAATCGGTTCGGCTAGGTTAAAATATTATTATGAAAAGCTTATTGCCTTGGTCAAATAAAAAATCAGCGATTACCGGTTTTTTTGCAGTCTTTATTTTAATTTCGGTGGTTTTTGTGAGCTGGTTTGGCATGAATCTAATTATGACGGCTGACCACCAACATCAGATGCCGGGCTGTCCTTTGATGGCTGACTCAAGCTCAATTTGTCAGTTTAATTTGTTTAATCAGCTAAAAAGCTGGCAAGAGCTTTTTTTGGCGATTGTGGTTAAAACTAATATCATTTTACTATTTTTTGTTTTCAGTTTAACTTTTGCCTTAATCATAAAAAAATTCAGCCAAGCCCCGCCGCTTAATTATTGTCTGCATTGGTATCATTTGAAACGAAAAAAAGAGTTTTTCAATTATCTTACTTCAGAATTTTCCGCTGGAATTTTACATTCCAAAATTTACGCCTAATTTAAGTCAATTTTTTCTTAATTTATTAAAATTGATTTAAATTAGGCGTTTTAGTTAATGGAGGATTAAATTTTATGGCAGAACAAAACTTAGAAAAAATTAAAGTCAAAATTGCCGGGATGCATTGCGCCAGCTGCGAGGTTTTAATTGAGCGGCAATTTTTGAGCCTTGAGGGTGTTAATCAAGTTTTTGTCCGGTCGGGCAAAGCGGTAATTTATTGTTCCACCCGACCATCCGTTGAGCAGCTGCAACAGGCAATTACGCCTCATGGCTATCATCTCACCGCTTTGGATGGGCAGAAAATAGAAGTAATTAATGATACCAAAATTAATGCCAAAAAGGACTATTTTCAGATTGGCGCCATATTTTTATTGGTGATGGCCGGGTATCTTTTATTGAAGCAGTTTAACTTTATCTCAACTAATTTCGGCATTACTGAACAGATGGGTTATGGCTTTGTTTTTTTGGTTGGTTTGGTCGCGTCAATTTCCACTTGTCTGGCAGTCACCGGCGGATTGCTTTTGGCCGTTTCAACCAAATATAATGCCGGTCATCCTGAATTGAGTTCTAGCCAGAAAATTAAACCGCTGCTTTATTTTAACGGCGGGCGATTGATTGGTTATGCGGTTTTAGGCGGCTTAGTCGGCGCTTTAGGTTCGGTCTTAACGTTTTCGCCGAAAGTCAGCGGGGTGATTACCATTCTCGCCAGTTTAGCCATGATTATCTTGGGTTTGCAACTCCTTCATTTATTTCCGGGCTTGCAGCGTTTTCCCGTGCGGTTGCCAAAAATTTTGGCTCATAAAATTCATGATTTGAGCAGCAGCGATTCAAAACTGGCGCCGTTTAGTCTTGGCGCCTTAACTTTCTTTTTGCCCTGCGGTTTTACCCAAGCTTTGCAGCTTTATGTTTTAACCCAAGGCGGCGCGTTTTATGGCGCTTTGATTATGTTTTTCTTTGCTTTAGGCACTTTGCCTGCCCTGCTTTCAATTAGCATTTTGTCCGCCCTGATTAAAGGCAAGGTTCAAAATTACATCTTAAAATTTGCCGGTGTCACGGCCGTTTTGCTCGGTCTGTTTAGCATGCAAAACGGCTTAGTTTTAGCCGGCAATCCCTTAGGCCAAGTCAGTCAAAATAAATCTCAAACGGTCTTAGGTGATCCAAATGTGCAAATGATTGATGGTCGGCAAGTGGTGAAAATGAAAATTAATTACCTTGATTACTATCCGGCCCGTTTCACGGTTCAGCGCGGCGTGCCGGTGGAATGGGTGATTGATGCGGCGAAAGCTTCAGGCTGTATGAGTTCGCTTTTGGTGCCCGGTTTAGGCATTCGCGAATATTTGCCGCGGACTCAACCTAAAAAAATCACCTTTATTCCCAGTCAAACTGGCACCTATGGCTTTAGCTGCGCCATGGGCATGGGTACGCCCGGGGCGGCGATTATTGTGGTTGACAGTCCAAATGATTCTGACCAATCAAGTTGTGATGTAACTTACGCTGATTGTTTAAAGAGTTAAAATTATGAGTAAAAAAATTATTCTGCCCATTTCTGGCATGCATTGCGCCAGTTGCGCCTTAAACATTGAATACCAGTTAAAAAAAATTCCTCAAGTGAAGAGTGCTTTTGTTAATTTCGCTTCGGAAAAAGCCACTATTGAAACTGATGAAGTCGTACCAATGGCGGAAATTAAAAAAGCCGTTTCCGCGGCGGGCTCTTACCAGGTGATTGAACAAACATCTGATTATCATCATGGCAGTCACGACTCCGCCCAAAATAAGATGGCGGAAGCGAGTGGCGGTGAGCATGACCATGCGGCGATGTTAAAAGCCAAAGATATTGCTTTACTGAAAAAAAAGACGATTTTTGGCGTGGTGATTTCCATTTTTTTCTCGTTTGTTATTTTTGAAGCGGTTTTGCCGTTTATGACGTTAATACCGAAAAATATTTATTTTGCCTTGCAATTGATTCTAGCCACGCCAATCCAGCTTTGGCTCGGGGCGCAGTTTTACCGCGGCGCTTGGGCGGGCCTAAAACGGTTTTCCGCCAATATGGATACCTTGATTGCGGTTGGCACCTCGGCGGCATATCTCTATTCGGTGATCGCCACTTTATTGCCGGAATTTTTCCGCGCTACTGGTTTAGAAATTAATGTTTATTTTGACGCGGCGGTAATTATTTTAACTTTGATTGTTTTAGGCAAGTATTTGGAAGCCAGCGCCAAAGGCCGGACATCAGAAGCGATTAAGCGCTTGGCCGGTTTAGCGGCAAAAACCGCTCATTTATTGGAAAACGGGGAAGAAAAAGAGATTCCGATTGCCGAGGTTAAAGTCAATGACATTTTAATTGTCCGGCCGGGTGAAAAAATTCCGGTTGACGGCATGATTACCGAAGGCGAAAGTGCTATTGATGAATCAATGATTTCCGGGGAAAGTATTCCGGTTGATAAAAAAGCCGGCGACCAAGTCATTGGCGCGACCATCAATAAATCTGGCTTATTTAAGTTTCGGACCACTAAAATCGGCCAAGACACGGTCCTGGCTCAAATTATAAAATTAGTGGAAGAAGCTCAGGGCTCGCGGGCGCCGATTCAGAAATTAGCCGATGTCATTTCCAGTTATTTCGTGCCCACCGTGATTGCCATTAGCATTATTACTCTCATCGTTTGGCTTTTGGCTAGCCAGCCGTTTGCTTTGGCCTTTTTTGCTTTTATCGCGGTGTTAATTGTCGCTTGCCCTTGCGCTCTAGGTCTAGCTACGCCCACGGCAATTATTGTTGGCACCGGGCGCGGCGCGGAAAACGGGATTTTAATTCGCGATGCCGAAAGCCTGGAAAAAATGGAAAAAATTAATGCCATTATTTTAGATAAAACCGGCACCTTGACTAAAGGCGAGCCGCAAGTGACTGATTTAATCGGGACTGACCAAAAGCAGTTGCTTTTATTGTCCGCCAGCGCCGAACAGGGTTCAGAGCATCCTTTAGGCCAAGCCATTGTTAAAAAAGCCAAAGCCGACGGCTTAAAATTAATTGACCCGAAGAATTTTAAAGCCTTTTCTGGTTTTGGTCTGATGGCGGAAATTTCCGGTCAAAAAATCGCGATTGGCAAACCAAAATTTTTGGCTGATTTGGGTATTGATTTGTCAGGTTTTACTAATCAAGCTGATGATTTAGCCAGTGGCGGGAAAACCGTAGTTTATGTGGCCGTCGGGGAGAAATTGCTTGGTTTGATTGCCCTAGCTGACACTTTAAAGGAAGGTTCAAAACAGGCTGTGTCTGAATTACAAAATCTTGGCTTAGAAGTTATTATGATTACTGGTGATAATCAGCAGACCGCCAAAGCGATTGGCCAGCAAGTTGGCATCACCCAAATTCAAGCGGAAGTTTTGCCGGAAAATAAAGTCGCCGAAGTGGAAAAACTCCAAAAGTTAGGCAAAAAAGTCATTATGGTTGGCGATGGTATTAACGACGCGCCCGCGTTAGCCGCCGCGGATATTGGCATGGCGATTGGTTCAGGCACAGATGTGGCGATGGAAGCGGCGGATATTACTTTGGTCTCCGGTGATTTACGAAAGATTGCTGCCGCCATTAAACTTAGCCGAAAAACAATGTCTACGATTAAGTGGAATTTATTTTGGGCTTTTATCTATAATATTTTAGGCATTCCTGTCGCCGCGGGCGTGCTTTATCCGTTCTGGGGGATTTTACTTCATCCAGTCATTGCTTCAGCCGCCATGGCCTTTAGTTCGGTTTTTGTCGTGACTAACTCATTAAGATTAAAAAAGTTTCGGGTTGATTAATTAGTCTAAAAAACCACTGGTGACAGACGGGTCCAGTGGTTTTTTAGTTAATTTAAATTTCAGGCAAGTTAAATTAATTTTTTAATCAGCGAGTCCCAGATTATTAGGCTGCTAAAAAAACCAAAAAAACAAAAGATAATTAAGATAATTATTTTTCTCATCAGATTCGGTCTAAAGTCTTTGGACAGGGTTTTTTGATTGAGCCAATAAACTAAACCGATGTGAACAAACATGGCAAAGGCGTTTAAAACCGCGCCTAAAACAATTAGAAAGCGCGGTTCATAAACATTAAAGAAAAATAAAATAACGCCGAAGATGATTGTCGCCCACAAAACCAAATAATAAATTTTTGATAAATTAATTTGTGTTTTGTGGTGTTGAATTTTTTTTAGGGCAATATTTTCAGCAATGATTCGCGAAGCAGAGTCTAAAATACCTAGTTGAGTTTGAAAAAGCATGACGCCGACGACGATTAAAAAAAGCGATCCCAAAACCGGGAAAAATCGCTGGCCAATCATCATGCCTTCGTTAATGACAAAATTTATACCGCTTGCGTTATTCGCTAAGCCAAACGCCGTGTTGTAGGCCAAAAGCATTAAAAGCAAAATCGCGATTAATCCTAAAAACCAAAAAATTAAAAGATGCTCAAAACTGATTTTTTTCCACCAGGCATAAAAATTTTTGGTATTTTCATCGGTTAAGGCAAATTTTTCTCCGCTTAGATTAATCTTTTTTTGGCCAAGATTATGGAATAAACCGGTGATTTTTTGGGAATACTTGCCCATGCCATAGCCTTTTTCTTTAATGTAGATTGACTGGGTTAAGTTTAAATTGCCGCCGGCGCCCGAATAAGCGAACGCGGCGAAAAAGATCGCCAAGCTGATGCCGGCTGGTAAAAAATGATAGTTAGGACCAAAACCAATTAACCCATTTAGCAAGGCGATCCAGTCTGACCAATCAGTTAAAAGCAGAATTAAGATGATAATGAAAGGAATGCCTAAAAAAATTATGGTTTTGGTAAATTTTTCGACTAAATCATAAACGTTTTTACCAATACTTAAGATCAAGCCGATTAGTAGAAGCAAAAAAATTGCCAGCCATTTAAACTGATTAAAGCCGAAAATAAAAGCAAAAACTTCGGCGGAAGCGGCAATAATTCCCGGTAGGCCAAAACCAACGAAAGTTGAGAGAATAAACCAATAAGCCGACCAATTAAAGAGTTGATTTAAACCAACAAAAACGCTTTCGCCTTTAACCAAGGCATACCGTTCAATTTCCATATTGATAAAATATTGAAAGGTAATGCCTAATAATGCCGCCCAGGCTAAACCTAAGCCGTAATTAGCCGTCAGATAAGGCCAAAGAATCACTTCGCCCGAGCCCATACCTAAGGCTAATAAAATAAAACTTGGCCCTAAAATTTTTTTAAGTGGCATGGGGGCAGGGAATGGTTTTAGCTCTGGATTTTCCATTTTTTTACAGTCCTTCGCCTCGGAGGAGTTTTATCAAGGAAAGAAAAATTATTTTTAAATCAAAAAATAAAATTTGTCCGGGAGAATGCGTCCGGCAAAAATTGATGTAATAATCATCTAAGCCGCGATCACTGCCAAGATAATTTTGATGGTGGCCTTTGGTAATTTGGACTAAGCCGGTGATACCGGCCTTAATCACTTTTTTGCGATAAATACCTAAATTAATTTCGCGCTCGTAAGTCGCCGGATTCCAAGGCCGAGTGCCGACTAAACTCATTTCGCCTTTCAAGACATTAATTAATTGGCCGATTTCATCTAAATAAAATTTTTTTATGATTTTACCGACGGCGGTTAAATTTTCCGGTCTTTTTTCTAAGGCTTTAGTGTGAACAATGCCAATACCGCCTAAAGCTTGTTTAATGGCTTCAACCTTAAAAATTCTGATCTTATAGAAATTAAAGGGTTGGCCTTGGGAGATTCTAGTTTCTTGGTAGAGAAATGGTCCGCGGTCAGCCGGATTAATTAGGCCATTAATTTTTATCGCCAGATAGATTAGGAAAATTAATGGCGAAAAAATGATTAAAGCAAGAACGGTGAGGCAAAAATCAAAAAGCCGTTTGGCTAACGGGCAGGGGACAATTTGATCAAATTTTATCGCGGTCAGGTTCGGATCAGTCTGAATTTTCATAATCATATTATACCAAGAAATTAACAAGTTTAAAGTGGATAAGACAATTTGTTCAAAAATTTTTCCTCAAATTTTAAAGATAAATCAAATAAGCTTTGCCGTCAGTAAAGAATTTGTCGCCGGCCGCATTTTTACCCGTTTTTTTGCCAACTAAATCAATTTTTTTATAACTCGAAATTAAGCCGGTCTTTAATAAGCCAATAATAATAAATTCTCTTTCGGCGTCAATATCAGGGTCAATTTGGTGGGTGGGTAGTTTGATGATTTGGCCGATTTCCACTCCTCGATCAAAACTGGCAGTCGCGACCCAAATTTCATTATTATTTATCTGATAATTACTTTGCCAATATCGCGTATGGTGGCGCTGGCGAGCCGAATTTAATGCTGTTGGTTTCTCAAAGCCCAAATCGTTGGTTTTACCATTATAAAACGCGGGAGTCATTGGTGCGGTAGGATAGGAATTATTCTTTGCCACCCCCGAAGAAAGCAGGAAAAAAGTTTTTAAGGTTGGGGGTTCAGCCAAATACCAACCAGCTTTAGCAAATAACTGAATTATTTTCTGTTTATCGCCAATAATAATAAAGTTGAATGGCTCCATTTTATCGCCAAAAAGATTTTCGCTATAAGGGGTGATATTTTTCAAAAAGTCGTTAAGACTAATTGTTGTTTTAACCGTTACCGGCGCAATAATTTTGATATTAGTAAATGAATTTTTGACTGAAAAGGCAATGATTATCAGCAGAATAATCAAAACGATATATTTTTTTAGGGGATTAATTTCAGTTGCTTTTAATTTTTTTGGATAAAATTTATTTTCCAGCTCAAAAAAGGTAATCGTGATGGTTAAAATGACTAGGCCTAAATACCAGCCAGCCAAAACATCGCTGAAGTAATGGACGCCTAAATAGACCCGACTTAGCCCGATAAAAATAATCAGCAACAAGTAAAGAGCCGCCGAAAAAATTTTAATAGTAATATTTTTGTAATTTTTAAAGGATAAGTAGGCAACAAATCCATAAAGACAAACGGCGAATAAGGCATGGCCGCTGGGTAAACTAAATGAGGTTGGTAGCACAATTAAGTTGCCGGTATCAGGTCTTACTCTTTGAAAAAGTATTTTGGTTAAAGGTAAGAGCAAGAGGCCGGTGCCAATAGTGATGATAAAATATTTGATTGCTCGGTAATTTTTGATAATTAACAAATAGATAATTAGAGTCAGAGATATAACGAGAACATTTTGCAGGTTCGCTAGGCTGGTAAAAAAGATAAATAAGTAATTTAATTTATCAGAAACAATTGTTTGAAATAGCGAAATAATTCTCAAGTCAGCTAAGCCGAGAGGTTGTTTGAAAATAATGTCGATAATGATATTAAGGAAAAAAAAGAAAAAGATCAGGCTGACAAAAAGGCCGAGGGTGAAATATAAACCCAAAAAAAGATTTTTGTTTAATCTATCTTCGGTAAATTGATAAAAACGGGGCCAGTTTTTTCTCATTTTTTGGCTTAATTTTTGCCAAATGAGACTGGATTTTAGCCAGTCAATCAGCTTGATTATTATTTTTTTTATCCCCCTTTTGTAATGTAAAATAAAGGCTAGGAGGACAACTAATAGTAAAGTGATGAGAATTATAAAAAGTAAGATAATACTTGCGCCTAAACCCCAATAGCCAAAATATTTGAAGAGTTTTAGGGATAAATAAAAGAAGCCGGTTAAAAAAATTAAAGAGGTCAAGCTGACAATCAAGCTGACAATATTTTTTGTCATACTAAGAAAAGGAAAAGGTGTCAGGAACCTTTTTGACAATATACTCTACCCTTGCTAAGCTGTAAATAATTAATCAATATAGCGCCTATCTGGGCGCTTTATTTTATTATCGCTATGCCAAGAGCACTTCGCACCTGGGCTCACGATCACGTTTACCATGTTCTTAATCGTGCTAATGCTCGTGCAACAATTTTTGGATCTGACAAAGACTATCTCATGTTTGAAACTATTTTAGCGGAAGCGAAGGAAAAATTTCCGATGAGAATTCTTGCATATTGTATAATGCCGAATCATTGGCATCTTGTTCTCTATCCAGACCTACAACAAAGTCTCCCAGCTTTTATGCATTGGGTTACTCTGACGCACACCCAACGCTACCATGCTGTCAATGAAACGTGTGGGATGGGGCATATTTACCAAGGTCGATATAAATCGTTCCTCGTCCAGACCAATGAGTATTTTTTGCAACTGTGCCGCTATGTTGAACGTAATCCGCTTAGAGCAGAACTAGTTCAGCGGGCGGAGGAATGGCGGTGGTCAAGCGCTTGGCGACGGGTACATGGCTCTAAAAAAGAACAACTCCTCCTCGACTCGTGGCCCGTCGCTGCCGGAAGCGGAAGAAACTATTTAGAGTGGCTCAACAAACCACAGATGCACGAAGAGGAACACCTCGCATTTATAAGAAAGGCGGCAATAAAAGGGAATCCGCTAGGAAATGCTGAGTGGGTAGATCAGGTTGCTAAACAGTTTGGATTATCAATGACGTTGAGAAGTAGAGGTCGACCAAAAAAGCATGATGTCTGATAAAAAGGTTCCTGACACCTTTCTGTTTCTGTTCTGACACCTTTTCCCCCTTTTCCACACCTTTTCTTCACCTTTTCTTTTCCTAGCTCTGTATATGCACAAACCGCCACTTTTAGTGACGGCTTTTGCGCAAAGCGGGAGCGAAGGGACTCGAACCCTCGGCCTTCTGCGTGACAGGCAGACGCTCTAACCAGCTGAGCTACGCCCCCAGGCTGCCAATAAATTGGCAGAATTTTCAATTTCTAATTTCTAATTTTCAAACAAATTGAATCTAATTTGTAGATTTTTGAAAATTATTTTTTCACTTCAGCGACGATTTTTTCAAAAACCGTTGGGTTTTGTGAAGCCAATTGGGCTAGGACTTTGCGGTCTAACTCTATCTTATTAACTTTTAACAAATTAATAAATTTAGAATAAGTTAGGCCATTTTGGCGACAAGCGGCATTAATTTGGATTTGCCATAACGCGCGATTGACGCGTTTTTTTTCTTTGCGACCGCGATAGGCATGAACGCCGGCTTTGTATAAAGCAGTTCTGGCGAGGCGAATCGTATTTTTGCGGCCCCAGCGATAGCCTTTAGTTTGGGCAAAAAGCCGTTTGCGTTTGGCGACATGAGTTTTTCCACGTTTGACTCGAGGCATAATTTTAACAATTAACAATTAACATTTAACTTAGGAATAGGGGATGGCGCGGCGGACATTTCTTAAGTCTGATTTAGCCACTGGGCTGAAGCGTCGTTTGTTTCTGGTCGTGCTGCCCGACTCGCGGGCGTTAAAATGATCTTGACCGGCGGTTTTGGTCAGATATTTTTTATTTCTTCGGCCTTTGGTCACTTTAATTTTTTTGGCCGTGGCTTGATGAGTTTTTAGTTTCATAGAATTATAATGCTAATTACAAATTGATGCCAATCTGCGAATGTTGCGAATTTATATTTGTATTATTCGCATTCATTTGTAGATTCGCATTATGTATAAATTAAAAAACAGCAAAATGGCTGCTCGCGTTTTTCATTTTCACCCGCGCACCGGAATGCCACTGGCGTCAGCCTGTGGATGAAGCGCTCACCGAATGCCATTCGGTGCGGGGTTCCGCCCTCCAAAATTCCAAAAAATGGCTGATGCCACCCCGCCATGGCAAGGTTGAGGGCTTCACTTTTTAGCCAGTAAGACGGACAATTTTCCCTGCTGAACGGTTAAGGGCATTTCCGTGACCGTGGGAATTAATTGGTTTAAGGAAGCCACGAATTTATTGATAATGTCCTTGGCTAAATTGAAATGTTGGCGTTCGCGACCTTTCAAAATCATTTCCACTCTGATTTTATCGTCTTGGCCGATAAATTTTGCCGCTTGGTTTAGACGAACATCAATGTCATGCTGGCTGATGCGCAACGAAAGCCGGATGCCTTTGACTTCAATTCTTTTTTGTTTGGCTTTTTCCTTGCGCCGTTCTTTTTCTTCCTGATACTTGAGCTTATTATAATTTAGGATTTTGGCGACAGGCGGCTGGGCTAAGGGGGAGACTTCCACCAAATCAAGCCCTTTTTCGCGCGCCAGATTAATCGCGGCGGTGGTGTCAATCACGCCGATATTTTCCCCGTTTTCGTCAATGAGCCGGACTTGGGGGACGCGGATAAAATTATTCACCCGGTATCGTTTAAAAATTTCTGGCCTAAAAAATGTTTTTCTTCGTGAAATTCTCAAGGATTTATCAATTAATAATTAAAATCTCAAATCTCAAATCTCAAAGCCACAGATCAAAACTAAAAATTAATTAATTCTAAAGTTTAAAATTTTGAAATGTAATTTTGATATTTGAGATTTAATTTTTGAGATTGAGGTCGCCTCAAGGCGATCGAATGGTGGAGATGAGGGGGATTGCACCCCTGTCTAGAAGCGGACCTAAGGAGGTTTTACAAGCTTAGTCGATTTTTAATTCAATTGGCCGGTCAAAAATTGACAAAACCCTACCAACTAAAGTCTCAAGCGTTTCGGCCAACTATTGAGACGATAATTAGCCTACGCCTAATAATTGACACCAGTGACCGGTTATTAGGTATTGCCGGGCTGATGGCTTTGGTTTTTTAAGCCAAGGCAGGAGCTAAAGCGAGAGACGCAAAAGCGTTCTGGACTTTAGCGACAAGTGATTTGGCACTTATCAAGTTGATGATTATAGATTAGCGAGGCTAGTCATCAAGCCTCGGCCTGAGCTCTTTAACTCCTGATTCTATCGATTTTAAAACATCCCCATGCCTCAAAAATTGCCAAGCAATTTTTGGGAAATTCTAAATTCCAAATTATAAATTCCAAATAATTTCGAAACTAGAATTTTTTTAATTTTCTTCTAATTTCCCGATCAATCTCTCGTTTTTTAATGCTGGCTCGCTTATCAAACTGCTTTTTACCTCGAGCCAAGCCCAGTTCCAATTTAACCAGACCTCCTTTAGTATATACAGAAATCGGTAGAATTGTCAAGCCATGCTCTTGGCTTTTGCCGCGCAAATAATCAATCTCTTTTTTTTTCAGTAAAAGCTTTCGATCCTTGGTTGGTTCATAATTAGTTTGACTGCCAGCGGCTGGCCTGTAAGCAGAGATATGAGCATTGATCAGTGCGATTTGATTTTTGTGGTCAACGGCGGCATAGCTGCCTTTTAAGTTGATTTGACCTTTTTTAACCGCCTTAACTTCAGCGCCGGTTAAAATAATGCCTGCTTCAAATTTTTCTAAAATTTGATAGTCAGCTAAGGCTTTTTTGTTAATGGTGATGGTAGGCATTCTTTAGCTTGTAGGTAATATTTCAGGCTTTAAAACAAGTATAACAGTGATATTTACGATTGACAAATGGCTTGTGGCCATTGGCGAAATTTAGTATAATTAATAGCGATACCAATTGCGAATGGCATTCGAATCTACAAATAGCATTCGTATTATTCGCATCAATTCGCAGGTTAGCATTATATCTTAGATGGAAAAACAAAACGTCACCATTAACATTTCCACCACCACGATTCTAAAAATTGTTGGCGTTCTTTTGATTTTAATGTTTTTGTATTTTATCCGCGACGTGATTTTAATGATTTTTATTGCTTTAATTTTTGCTTCATTGATTGAGCCGCTGGTTAATTGGTTGGAAAAAAATAAAGTCCCCCGCGGCTTAGGGGTGCTTTTGATTTATCTGGTTTTGATTTTATTTATCATTTTAACCGTCAGATTAATTATTCCGCCGATGATTGAACAAGTGGCTTTACTCGCTAATAATTTTCCCAGTCTTTGGGATCGGTTCACGGATAACTTCAACAACTTTCGGCAATATTCCGAAGAACGGCAGTTATTAGACCAAATTCAAAGCGGCTTGACTGGCTTGCAGAGTGGTCTGCAGAAAGCGGCCAGCGGTGTTTATTCTTTTATTATTTCCGTTTTTCGTAATGTCATTAATTTTATCATGGTTTTAGTCATTACTTTTTATTTGGTGGTCCAAAAAGAGGCAGTGACAAAGCTTTTCCGCGCCGCGGCGCCAGCGAAATATCAAGATCATTTAATTAATTTATTTTTACAAATTCAAAAAAAGATTGGCGACTGGGCGCGCGGTCAGCTCATTTTGGGTTTGATTGTTGGCGTGTTTTCTTTTGTCGGATTACTTTTTATTATGCCTAAGTATGCTTTGGTCTTAGCCCTGATCGCCGGCATTACTGAACTTATTCCTTACTTAGGGCCAACCCTGGGGGCGATTCCAGCGGTTTTTCTCGGTTTTACCGTGCCACCCATTACTTTTTGGCGGGGGATAGCGGTTTTAATCCTTTATGTCGTGATCCAGCAAGTAGAAAACAATTTATTGGTGCCTCAGGTGATGAAAAGGCAAGTTGGCTTAAATCCAGTCGTGATTATTATTGTGATGTTGATTGGCGCGCGGATAGCTGGTATAATAGGATTAATCTTAGCCATTCCGGCGGCAACAGCGGTCAGCGTCATTCTGAAAGATTTTATCAAAAAATCAGATTTGCCTGAAATTAAGGCGGAAATGGACAACAATTAATTAGATCTCAAATCTCAAAAATCAAATCTCAAAATTACACCCGCCTGCCGACGCCTTATAAATTTACTTAAATACAAAATACTAGGGCAAGGGAAAATAAATTATTTATGAGAAAAAGTAGGGACGGCATTGGCGAGCAGGTAAGCACCAATAATCAAAATTCAAAAGTAATTAAATTAAAAACTTTTAACTTTTAACTTGGACTTTTGACTTTTAATTTTTGACTTTTGAATTATTATTTGGAGTTTGTAATTTGAAATTTGGTGCTTAAAAATTATAACAAAAAATAACTTATTAAAATTAATAGGAACACTAATTGTTCCCATCTAACGGAGAAAATATGGTTTATCCCATGACCGCAAAAGACGCTAAACCACCAATGCGCCCAGCGCCAACTGGTTTTAGCCAGGCGCCAAAAGCGCCAAAAAAGCCCGGTGAAGCTAATGCCTGGCTTAAAGGCTTAGTCACTTTGATTATTGTTTTAATTATTGTTGGCGGTGGCATTTATTTAATCGCGAGCTACACGGGTGTGGCTGGCGGCTTAGGGGCGGCGGGTAAATTTAAAGAAAATTGGCAGGCGATCTTTTTAACTAACGGTCAAGTTTATTTTGGCAAAGTCACCAAGATTACCAGTGATTTTGTCCTTTTAAGAGATATCTACTATCTCCAAGTCGTGAATCAGCAAAACACGATTGGCCAGCCGTCTGATGTCCAGACTCAGCCCGAGCAGCGCCTGACTTTGATTAAATTAGGCAATGAGATCCACGGACCGCGCGACGAGATGATGATTAATCGTGATCATGTCGTTTTGATGGAAGACTTAAAAAGCAGTTCAAGGGTGGTTGAGGCGATTAATGATTATCTGAAAAAACAGAGCAATTAATCACTTTCTTATTTAAAAAACAACCCAGCCATTCGCGAATGGCTGGGTTGTTTAATTATCCTTTTTTTATTATAATAGAGTTAAACTTGCAGATAATTTTAGTGAATTATGGGGAAAAATTTTTGGCAAAAAATTATTAGTCTGGTTTTTTTTATGGGTGCAATCGGTTTTCCATTAAATCTTTGGGCGCGGATGGAAAGCACTAATTATATTATTTGGGCGGACGTGGTTAGCTCCGGCGGCGATGAGCAAAGCAGCTCGGCCAATTATATTTTGGCTGATTCCATCGGCGAGGCCTTAATTTTATCGGCGACTTCTACTTCAGTGATTTATGGCTCAAAAGCGGGTTTCCGCGAAATGTATCCGGACCAATACTTAAGTTTCAGTTTAAGCAGTAATGAAATAAATTTCAGCCAATTAAGCCGAAGCGAAGTCCGATCCGGCAGCCATACGATGACGGTTGATACGAACGCGACCAAAGGGTATATTGTCACAGTTTCTGGCAACACCTTGGGAAGCGGTAGCCACACCATTGACGCTATTGGTTCTATTGCTTCTGTTTCTAACGTTGGCACTGAACAGTTCGGCATTAATTTAGTGGCTAACACCGATCCGGCGATTGGTGCAAATTTGACTGGTACGGCGCCGGTTGGTTCAGTGGCCAGTTCATATGATACCACCAATAAATTCGCCTACGCTAGCGGCAATACGATTGCTCAGGCGACTAATGACATTAATCCGACAACTTATACCATTTCTTATATTGCTAATGTCCGGGTTAATACCGAGGCCGGGTCTTATACTACCACTTTGATTTATTCGTTATTGCCCAGATTTTAGAAAAATGTTAAATTTAAAAACAAAATTTAGTTTTTTTATTTTTTTCTTTATATTTTTTTTATTTTTGCCTCATTTCAGTCTGGCTTTAACTGCCATGTCGCCGATTTTAGAAATTGAGGTTAAACCCGGCGAAAGCCAGACTGGTTTTTTAAAGCTTTATAATGAAACCGCGGCTGATCTGATTTTAACTTCCAGCCTTGAATCTTTTAAGGCTGGTGATGAGACTGGCCAGCCGGTTTTTTTATTGCCAGAACAAAAAGATAAGTTTTTAGATTGGTTTACCGAGTTACCGACAGAAATTCTTTTGCGGCCCCAGCAAGTGATTTTGGTGCCTTTTAGGATTCAGGTTCCCGCCAATGCCACGCCCGGGGGTTATTATGCCGCGATTTTTTGGCAGACAAATTCTGGCCAGACCAAAGACGGTTCTGGCGCCGGTATCAGTGGCCGCATCGCTACCCTGGTTTTTTTAAAAGTGGCCGGTGAACTTAATGAATCAGCCCAATTAGTCGGCTTTGAAACTATTCCAAAAAATAATTATTTTTTCCATTTTCCCTTAAATTTTTCCGTTCGCGTCAACAATCAGGGCAATATTCATCTTCAGCCGCAAGGTCAAATAATTCTTTCGGATTGGTTTAGTCGGAAAATCGCTTTGGATATTAATCAGGAAAAAAGATTTATTTTGCCCGGAAGCATTAGGCGTTTTGACGTTGTCTGGGAAAGTGGGGCAAACAAAAATTTTTGGCAGAATTTTTTAGCCGAACTTTATTTAGAATTTAAAAATTTGCCTTTCGGACCTTATCAAGCGGAATTAAGTTTAAATTATGGCGCGCGACATCAAACGTTGACTGGCAGTTTAAATTTTTGGTTTATTCCTTGGCGGTTGATTTTGGCCATAGTGATTTTAATTATATTTCTAGTGACGTTTTGGCGGATTAACCGTCGGGTGAAAGAACTTAAAAACAAACTGGAAAAATTGGTAAATGAAAAAAATCAAGGCAACTAAAATAATTTTGTTTTTTACCCCGTTAGAAATTTATAAGAATTTTTTAACTTGATTAAAATAATGAATAACCCGCTAAATATTTTCCTTAAAAATAAGTTTTTGTTTAAATTTCTAACGGGGTTTACTCTAGGTCTTTTTTTAAGCGTTGGGTTATTTTTTTTATTTTTAAATCTTAAACTGACACCAGAAGTTTTGGCGGCGACCGGCACGGGCAATGTTAATGTTTCCGGCTGCTTGCTTTTGCCCGCGCCGAGCTGCGGTGATTGGGACACAAGCCAGTGTATACCGGGCGGGACCGGTAAAAAAATCAGGACTTGCACTAATGCTTGTTCAACCTGGACCGAAGAGGGCAATTGCGGCGGTCCGCCGCCTCCGCCCCCGCCGCCTTGTATTCCCACACCTCTGACTTGTGGGCCGTGGAGTGACTGTGTTGATGGTCAGCGGACTAGGACTTGTACTAACAACTGTCCGCCGCCAGAACCGCCAGAAACGGAGTTATGCATCGTGGGTTGCGGCGATGGTGTTGTTGGGCCGGGTGAACAATGCGATGACGGCAATGTTAATGGCGGTGACTGTTGTTCTGGCACTTGCCAGCAGGAAATTATTATTTCCGGCGTTGGTGAGTCAGTCACCAATACAACAGCGGAAATCAGCTGGTCAACTTTATGCCAGGCCTCAACTTCAGTTTTAGAATGGGGGACAGCGCCAAGTGCGAGCGATGGTTCAGTCAGCGGCTTAGCCGGGACAAATTACAGCTACACAATTTTTAGTTTAGCGCCCAATACGGTTTATTATTACCGGATTACCGCGACCGCCGGGCCGCTTCAAACGATTTATTCTGACACTTTTTTAACTTTAGGCGGTGTGGAAAATTGCAATAATCAGATTGATGATGATCATGATGGTTTTTGTGATTACCCGGCTTCCACTTGCACTGACGGTTCAGTTCCCGGCGATCCGGAATGCGCCTGTACGCCGAATTTTTCCTGTGTACCCGGGACCTGCGGCGCTGATAATCAATGGACAGTGACTTGCCTTGATCAGAGTATTCCCAAATGCCAGTCGGATTATCAATATCAACAAGCGTGCAATATTTGCCCCGGCGTCATCCCGGGCGTCTGCCAGCAAGTTAATCCGGATACTTGCCAATTAATTAATCTGCCGAATTGTTGCGGCAATAATCAATGCGAACCGCCTGGGGAGGATCCTTATAACTGCGCCTTGGATTGTCCGGTTGATTGCCTTTCGGCATGGGAGTGTAGCAGTTGGCAGCCAGAGCCTTGTCCGCCGGCTGGATTTCAAACCCGCGATTGTTTTGATATTAACGCCTGCCCAATTCCGATTAATCCGCCCGCCAATCAGCAAAGTTGTGACGCCCGCTGTCCGGGCTTAACTTGCGGTATTGGTGAAGTGATTAATATTGATCAGTGCGTCTGCGAACAAATTATCCCTTTTTGCGGCAATGGCATTTGTGAAGCTGGGGAAACTTATGAACAATGCCCGGCTGATTGTATTTTGCCTTGTTTGCCCAACTGGACTTGTTTAGGTTGGAGCGACTGCGCGAATAATTTGCAATCGCGTGAATGTTATGATTTAAATAATTGTGATTTAAATATTGCTCGGCCGCCGGAAGTTAGGGCTTGCGCAAAAGACTTTGAACTCGCTTGCGGTCTTTGTCAGACAATTGATTTAGCTTCTCAAAATTGTCAACCGCAAACACCTTGTTGTGGTAACAGAATTTGTGAAGCCGTAGAAAATATTTGGTCGTGCCCGGTGGATTGTGGTCTACCCCCTGATTTTAGAGCGGCATTATCCGATTGCTTAGACGGAATAGATAATGATAAAGACGGCTTAGTTGATTATCCGGCGGATCCGGGGTGCAGTAAACCATCGGATAACAGTGAATTAAATCTCAATGAAGTTTTAAATAATCTGCCTAAGGTTTTAGACAATCCGCAAGTGGAGCAGGCTAATAAAATTGTCATGCCGATTTTAGCCACAACCATTGCCATAAACACTTTTGCCACTTTTTCCTTTTTTAACTTTTTATCCTACTTGCAATTTTTCTTTACTCAGCCGTTTGCTTTCTTATTCCGGCGCCGGCGCCAAAAATGGGGGGTGGTTTATAACGCTTTGACTAAGCAGCCGGTTGATTTAGCGATTGTTCGGCTTTATCAAAAGGAAAACAGCCGGTTAATCCAGTCGCGGGTGACAGACAAGCTTGGGCGTTTTAGTTTTTTAGTCACGCCGGGCCGATATTATCTCACTGTGACTAAGCCCAAATTCGTTTTTCCGTCAGTTTACCTGAAGGATAAAAAAGAAGACGTCAAGTATCTTGATTTATATCACGGTGAAGTTATTGAAGTGACTCAAGCCAATGCCAATATTACGGTTAATATTCCCGTTGATCCAGAAGTTGAAGCGCCAGCGCCGGCCAAAGTTATTTTTCAATATTATTTGCGCAAAGTCCAATACGCCGCCGCGTTTTTAGCCGTACCATTAGCCGGGGTTTCTTTAGCGATTAATCCGGGGCCGCTTACTTTAACTTTATTTGGTTTTCATTGTTTGCTTTTTGTTTTATTCCATCGCTTAGGCTACCAACGACCGCCGAAAAGCTGGGGCGTGGTTTACGATAAACAAAACAAAAAACCGATTAATTTAGCAATTACGCGAATTTATGACAAACAATATAACAAACTTTTGGAAACGCGCGTGGCTGACGTTCGCGGCCGCTATGCCTTTTTAGTTGATAATAATGTTTATTATGTGACCGCGGAAAAATTAGGCTATCAGCCGTTTAAAACTCAAGATATTGATTTAGTCAGCCAAAAACGTGAAGCCGTGGTTGGTTTTGATATTGGTTTAGACAAAGCCGGAGTTGGCGTTGCCCAGCCAGTTGCGCCAACTGAATTGCCGTCAGTCGTGCCCGCGGCAAAATCGTCAATAACGCCGCCAACCGCCCCGCCGCCAACGGAAACCAAACCAGAGATAACCGCTGTGCCGCCGTCAGTGCCAATAACGCCGCCAGTAGCGGCAGCACCAAGGCCAACTGAAAAGCCAACTTTGGTTAAAAGAGTGGAAGGCCCGGGCGTGAGCCGTGAATCATTACAGGAATTGTTAACTACTAAACAGGCGGTTTCGGAAATTAAAGAAGATATTATTGAAGAAAAACAACATCTAGAAAAATTGGAAGAAAAAGTGGAGAAGATTGAAGAAAAAATTGGAGAAAATCAGCAAGATAAGCAAGATAAGCAAGATAAGTCCGCCTCCGCTGAAGCTTTGGCGGACAAGCAAGATGGGTCGATGCCACCGCCTGTTTCGTCGAAACCTGATCAAGACGGGACGGAGAAAAGTATCTTTGGCTAATAAGTTAAAAGTCAAAAATCAAAAGTCAAAAGTTTGGTAATTGCCTTCGGCAATAATTAACTTTTGACTTTTAACTTGAAATTTTGACTTTTGACTTTTAACTTTTGAATTAATTTATTTATGTTCTCCGAACAAAAACGTCAAAGCGTTCATATCCTCTTATTTTTACTGGCCTTTTTTTTGAAATATTTAAATCGCTGGCAGGCCGCGGTCTTGCTTTTAATTTTGCTTTTTGTCACGTTATTTTTAATTCCGCGCTTAAAAATTAAATCATTTTTTTACCGCCAGTTGGAAAAAAAATACAGCCAAGGCGCGGTTTGGTATTTTTTAGTTTTATTAATTTTAGTTTTAATTTTTCCGTTGCCGGTGGTGGCCGCCAGTTGGGCAATTTTGGCTTTGGGCGACGGCACGGCCACGATTATCGGCCAGAATTTTAAGGCCAAAGAGTTGCCTTGGAATAAGAAAAAAAGCTATTTTGGCAGCCTGGCCTTTATTTTTTTTGGCGTCATTGGGGCATTTATTCTATTAAAGTGGATGATGCCGGATTTAACCAATGGCGCCGCTTTTTCTATTGGTTTAAAGACTTCATTAATTGCGGCAGTTGTTGAAAGTTTGCCTTGGCGGATTAATGATAATTTGACCGTGGCGGTGACCAGCGCGGTGGTATTAAGTTGGTTAATATAGTGGCTGTATAAAATTATTATTTTTTATTGATCCGCCTAAGTTTTTGCGAAACAAAAATTTTGGCGGGTTGATACAACTTAGAATATGCTATTGTAAAAT
>Ga0155019_109_pt2 | contig 61732 bp, 58 predicted proteins | sample RifCSPhighO2_01_FD_105987 | JGI IMG/M metagenome (GOLD analysis project Ga0155019, IMG submission 105987) | Candidatus Buchananbacteria bacterium RIFCSPHIGHO2_01_FULL_39_14 | reverse complement strand
GTGGAATTTGGCAAGACTTAGTTAAAATCGTTCCAGCGGCAACGACACTGTGATGGCCAAGATAAACGCCGCCGCCAATAAAACAGTGCGAGCCGACAAAAACATCGTTTTCCAAAGTAATGTCTTTTCGTTCAATATCTTTAGCCAAGCCAAGTGTTTTTTTATGCGAATCCGCCACATTAATGCTGACAAAAGAAGCAATATCGCAATTATCGCCGATTTTAACTTTTGCCCCCTTAGCGTTTACTTCCGATAAAAGACCAATGTAAACATTTTTTCCAATTTCTGGCTCACCGCCGATATAAACCAAAGGATGAAATTGGTTTTTTGGCATTTTAATTAATTCGGATATTTCATTTTTTTGTTCCATATTGTTAAAAATCTTTTAAATTAATAATTTTACCGGATTCAATATTTCGTTTAGCAATTTTACCAACAATTTTTGATAAATATTTTGGCGGCAAACCTGTCCCCGGCCGCTTAACCACTAAATCGGAAGTTTTGATTTTCTGGCCTTTTTTAATATCCCTGTCGGCAATAACACTGCGCCGGGCGATTTTTTTCATTTTTAATTCCTCGGCTGATAAAATAAATTCCTTTTTACCCAGCATTAGTTCCGCGGCTCTGACATTTTTAACTAAGTCAGAAAGTTCTTTGGGATCAGCCGAAAACCGATGATCTGGTCCCGGCAGATTTTTATTTAAAGTAAAATGCTTTTCAATCATTTTGGCGCCTAAAGCTGTAGCCATCACTGCCGCCAGACTGCCAATGGTATGGTCCGAATAACCAATAATCAACTGCGGAAACATTTTCTTTAAAGTTAAAATTTGATTTAAATTCGCTTCTCTGGCTGGGGTCGGATAAAGCGAAGTGCATTTTAAAATCGCCAATTTTTTATTATACTTTTGAATCGCTTCAACTGCATCTTTAATTTCACCTAAATCCGCCATGCCGGTGGAAATAATCAACGGCTTTTTCTTTTTGGCGTAATAAGTAAGCATGGCTAAGTTGGTTAAATCATCAGATCCAACCTTAATCGACGGCATGTTAATGGTTTTCGAACAAAGGAAATCAACCATTTTAAAATCATTATCTTGTGGCGTGGAAAATAAAATGATTCCGATTTTCTTAGCATAATTAAATAATTCTTTTTGAATTTTTTGGGATAATTCATAACGTTTAAACATCTGATACTGGCTTTCCGTGATTTTTTTGCCTTGACTGATATAAGTGTATTTTAATTTCTGATCGCCGACAAAATCTTTGGTGACAAACGACTGAAGTTTGCAAGCATCAGCGCCGGCTTTTTTTGCCGCCAACATCATTTTTTTAGCCAAAGCAACACGGCCGTTATGATTAATGCCTAATTCGGCCACGATAAAAACCGGATAATTTTTGCCAATAATTTTTTTGCCGATTTTAATTATCATAAAATTTAATTAAATTTATATCTTCCCATTGTTAAATCTTTAATTCCTTGTTTTTCCAATTTAATACGGTCTTTTAAAGCTTGACTTTGATAGGCAGTTTTAATGACTGACTGCCATTTTCTTTTATCCGCGGCCAAAATCACCTTTTCTGCTGCCACGAATTTTATTTTGATTTTTTGATAAAACTGGTTTAATTTTGGCAAATATTTAATCATCGTTTTAATCCGCGGCAAGTGATAGCCATTAGAAATCAGCGTAATTTCTTTAATCTTTTTTTGTTTTAAAATTTTAGCTAATTCCCAAAGTTGACTTGAGGTTTTGCCTGATTTGGTTTCCGTTAAAATTTTATTTTTTGGCAGGCCTAAAGCGATTAATTCTTTTTTCAAAACTTGAGCCACGGCTGGCGCGCCTTTGATTTTTTTTAATTGACCCTTGCCGCCAACGGCAATAATCAAATAATCTTTTAATTGTCTCACTAAATAATAAGCCGCGTAAATTCTGATGTAATCGCCGCTAACGCCGAAAGTATCACCTTCGGTAAATTTCGTCGTCCGCCAAAGGCCATTTTTCTCTTTTTTTAACCCGCCGCCTAAAATCACGATAATTTTTTTCATCGCACTTTAAAAATATGACTAATTGGCTTGCCTTTTAAATTATTTCTCAATTTGCCGCTGTCAATTAATTGACGCAGTTTCGGAAAAATTTTTCCGTAAACCGCGATTAATTTATCAATTTCACTTTTGGTGTGGCTAAAACTTAAATTGTGCTGACCATGCCACAAAAAACCGGCTTGAATTAATTCTTGCTGCAAATAACTTTCAATTTCTTCAACTGAATATTTTTTAGTTTTTTTGAAAATAAAAACCGACCAGCACGGCTTGCCGGCTAAAGTCAAAACCTCTTGCAGATTATTTTTAATAATCAATAAATTGGTTTTCTCCGAAAGATAAGCGCCTAATCGCCATAAGTAATCCAAGACTTTTTTACTCTCTAATTCTTTAATCGTGGCAATGGCCGCCGCTATTGACAGCGCTTCGCCGCCATTGGTAAAAGAAAAGAAAATATCTGTCACTTTTTTCATGTAAATTTTTTTGCCAACCAAGGCCGAAATCGGCATGCCATTGGCCATGGCTTTGCCAAAACAAGCCAAGTCTGGCGTGACGCCAAAAAGTTTTTGCGCCCCGCCCAAGTGAAAACGAAAACCAGTCACGACTTCATCAAAAATTAGTAATGCCCCGTTTTTGTGAGTTAACTCTTTGACTTTTCGCAAAAAATTATCTTTGGGCTCTTCAAAATTCATTGGCTCTAAAATCACTGCCGCGACTTTTCTCGGATAATTTTTAAATATTTTTTTCAATGAATTTAAATCATTGTAATTAAAGCGGTGAGTTAAAACTTGAGTGCTTTTCGGTACACCCAAATTTCTGGTGGTTGAACCGATATACCAATCCTGCCAACCATGGTAGCCGCAAACCGCGACGTGCTCGCGGCCGGTCACTGCCCGGGCGATGCGAACAGCCCCAGCCGTCACATCAGAACCATTTTTACCAAACCTGACCATTTCGGCACAAGGAATGTGTTTAATTAAGAGCCGGGCTAATTCGTATTCCAAAACCGAAGCCATAGAAAAAGTAATGCCTTTTTTTAATTGGCGTTTAATTGCTTCATCCACGGCCGGGTATTGATAGCCCAAAACTATCGGCAAAAGACCATTAACAAAATCAATATATTGATGCCCATCAACATCCCAAACCCGGCTGCCTTGGCCATGAGTCAAAAATAATGGCGCAAAACCTTTGACATATATCAAATAACTTTTGGAGAAAGTCTGTGACGCCAAGGGAATCATTTCTTTGACTTTTTTGAATAATTGATTGGATTTTTTGAATTTATTTTTCATATCTTATTTAACTATTTTTTATTTTTGAAAGCATATTCGTTTCTATTAATATGAGCATTTAATTTTTTAATTTCCGGATTTTCCTCTAGTAATTCAACATAATTTAAATAGCTAGCATCAATCTTAGAATTTTGGGCTAAAAATTTTACGACCAAATAATCCTCTTCATTATCAACCGTTAAATGGTATTTTGAATAATTATTTTCAGCCTTTAAATTGCCTTTGGTAAATTTATCGCTGCCAAGCAGATATTCGTTGACATGTTCACGCTCAAAATCAGTAGTTGCTTTCTTCGCTGATTCTTCTAAAACTTCTCGGCGAAATATTTCCACATCCATGCCGTCCGGAAATGTCGGGGACACGACATTGCTGGCATAGTCATAATTTCCTTGTTCAAATAAATCAATTACTTGATCAATCACTTTTGGATCAATGAGCGGACAATCGCCGGTGACCCGAACAATATTTTGATACTCCGGATAATTTTTCAGGCATTGATAATACCGATCCAAAACATCTTTTTCCGAACCCCGAAAACAATCAATTTTTAACTTAAGGCATAATTTTTCAATCGGATCATTTTCTTGATTACTACCGGTTGCCACGACAATTTTATCAATTTTTTTTGCCAATTTAACACGCTTAATTAAATATTCCAATAAAGGCACACCGTCAACTTCAAGCAAAACCTTACCCGGCAGCCGAGTTGAGCCCATCCGCGCCTGAATAATGCAAAAATTTTTTGTCATCTTTTCAGACATATGGCCAAAGTTTTGGCGGCAAAATTTAGATTATTAAAAGTCTGTTTTTTATTTTTAACGCAAGCCAAAAAATATTTAATTTCCGAAATATAATCAGGATTATCGTTTTTTCTTTTCAGACTAAATAATCTTTGATTTTTTTTATTTTTTAGCCAAACCTCACCTAAATTAAAATCAAATTCCAAATTGCCTTTTTCACTGATCACTTTTAAATTGCGCGATGGCACTTGCTGTAAATAATCGCAGCGAACCGAACTAATAACCCCGTTTTTAAATTGAAATGACGCTATACAGATATCTTCAGTTTCAATCTGTAAATTACTGATTTTGTCATAAATAAATTTTGCCTTTTTAACTTCCGAAAAATTATTCAGCCAAAACAATAAATCAAATTCGTGAATATCATCTAAAATTATCCCTCCACCCCAAGCTCTTTTGGCTGCGTAATTTTTGCGGTAATCCTGCTTCGGCCGCCAATAAGGCAAATAATAGCCAAATTCATGATGAATCGCATAAACTCTGCCTAATTTACTGCTGGCTAAATATTTTTTAATAAATTGAATCGCTGGATTAAATCTTAAATTACAGCCAACCATGGTAATTAATTTATTTTTTTGGCAAGTCTTAATTAATTTAGAAACGCCAGCCAAATTGTGACTCAATGGCTTTTCAATAAATAAATGGCAGCCGGCTTTAGCGGCAAGCAATGCGTATTTAAGATGCAAATAATTAGGCACGCAAACAAAAACCACATTAAAACATTTTAAAGATTTTTCATCAATAATTTTGACTTTTAACTTTTGACTTTTGACTTTATTCTGGTCAACATCAAAAACCCAAACATTTCTAAAACCAATTTTTTTTAAATTTTGATAATGGCGTTGGCCAATTGAGCCAAAACCAATAATTAATATGCGCATATCTATTTTGAGACTTGAATGTTTAAATCATCAACACGAACTTCCAAACCAGACGTGGCTAAATAATCTCGAGCCTTAATCACGCTTTGATTAGTAAAATGCAAAATACTCGCTAAAGACACGGCTTGGGCGTGGCCATCTAAAATTCCTCTTTTTAAATCTGCCATACTGCCCACGCCGCCATTGGCAATGACTGGAATGTTCAACTGTTCTGAAACGGCTCTTAAAGTTTCTAAATCATAGCCAGTGCGCGTGCCTTCGCGGTCAATGTTAGTCAATAAAATTTCCCCAGCCCCAAGGGTTTGGACTTTTTTTGCCCAATCTACCGGCTTAAGACCAGTGGCTCTATTTCCGCTTTGAATAAAAACTTCCAAATTGCCATTTTGATTTTTTTTGTAATCAATGGAAACGACAATACACTGACTACCGAATTTCTTGGTCGCTTGGGTGATAAATTCCGGGTTTTGCACGGCCGCCGTATTAATAGAAACTTTATCCGCCCCAGCGCGCAAAAGCTGAAAAATATCATTTAAAGTTTTAATCCCGCCGCCCACGGTTAAAGGCATAAAACACTGATCCGCGGTTTGTCTGACAATATCAAGCAAGACTAAACTTTCTTTGCTATTGGCAATAATATCTAAAAAAATTAATTCATCCGCGCCTTGGGCTTCGTAAATTTTGGCATTAGTCACCGGATGGCCGACATCGCGGTGATTAGTAAAATTAACACCTTTAACGCAGCGACCGTTTTTTAAAAGCAAACAGGGAATAATTCTGGTTTTAACCATTTTTTTCTCCTTTGACGCCCAAAAAATTTTTTAAAATCTTTAAACCCAAAAACTGGCTTTTTTCCGGATGGAATTGGGTGGCAAAAATATTTTTTTGCCAAACCGCGGCAACAAAATCAATGCCGTAATTACACTTAGCTGAAACTATTTCTAAATTATTGGGCACAAAATGATAGCTATGAACAAAATAAAAGGCGGAATTTTGTTTGATGCCGAGAAAAATCGGGCAGTGGCCAACTAATTCAATATTATTCCAGCCAACATGAGGCACTTTTAAATCATAATTTTTCAGATCAAAGGCTTTAACTTGCGCGTCAAGCCAACCCAAGCCCTGGTGAATGCCAAATTCTTCGCTTTGTTTAGCCATTAATTGCAAGCCAAGACAAATCCCCAAAATCGGCTTTTTCTTAACCAGAACCTGATCGGCTAAAAAATCAATTAAACCATATTTTTTTAAATTCGCCATACCATCAGCAAAAGCGCCAACGCCGGGCAAAACCAAATGGCTTGCCTCTGAAATTTCTTTTTGATTATAAGTAATTAAAACTTTTGTATCTAAAAGCTCAAAAGCTTTGGCCACGGATCGAAGATTGCCCATATCGTAATCAATTATTGCTAACATTTTGTCTTGTCCCATAATTTTTGATCCCAAAGTTCCGGGCCGCGCACGGTTTTGGAAAAATCATGCTGATAAGGAGCGACCTGATGCGATAAAACAATCTGATTAAATTCTTTTTCTGTCATTCCCAAATAATCCAAAAAAACATCCAAACTCGCCGGCCGTAGACCGTCATAACGTTTAGTCAATTCAATGGCTTCTTCCCGCGTCATTCGGCCATTTCTGATGTCAATGCTGGTCAAGTGACACGTCCGACCTAAGCCGCGCTTGATAAATTTCAAATAATCATCTGTGCCCTGAAATAAATCCTCAACTTTTTCCCACCAATACTGCGGCGGAATATTTTCCACGGCATCGCCCTGCCAGCCAATTTGATCATGAATAATTTGCGCTTGGGTTCTGACATCCCAAGGGATATAACTGCCCAAACAAACCGAACGACAGCCAATCTCTTTTAATTCTTTCAAGCTCGGATAACGGTATGGTTCTAAATCACGCATGGTCACGCCTTTAATCATGCCGACCATATCTTCGGCGTTAATGCCTAAATTGACCAAACGATTGAAATGGCGCTCGTCAATTTCTTCATTGTCGTCATAAGCATAATAAGCGGTATATTCTGAACTGGGCTCACCCCAAATCACTAACGGCACTTCGAAACGAACCGCCATTTGCATCGGCAAAGCAAAACAACCGGTGTGAGCATGCCAATGAAAATCGCCTTTGCGCTCAAGGGACTCGCGCATTAATTTTTTAACCACTTGCCAATCGGTCCGAAAAGTTAGGCAATCAACGCCTAAAATCTTTTGGGTGGAAACGCGGTTGGCTAAAATCTTCGGCCGATAATACCAATGGTCAAAACTCACGACTAACGGCTTTAAACCAAAATCTTTGACTAAAGAATATAAAGTAAAAGTGCTGTCTTTGCCGCCGCTGTAAGGCACAATGCAGTCATAAAGCCCCTTGCCTTTATACTGGGTGATTAATTCAACAAACTCTTGGCGTTTTTTTTGCCAATCAATTTTTTGTTTGATTTCCGAATTGCGGCAAATATTGCAAACCCCATTTTCATCAAAATTAATTGACTCCCAAGTTTCCGGCATAATGCAGCGGCTGCACCGCTTTAGATTTGGAAATCCGCCTTGCCAATTTTGATAATCATTATTCATATCCGTTAGTAGAATTTTGATTTTAGATTAAATCAAAGCAAAATTATTAATTAACCTGATTAAAATTATTTGATAAATATTTCCCGGTAATCTTGCCGCCGAAGGCGGCTTATCAAAATTTCACTACCGGATATATTTTTTTATTTCCATTAAAATGGCGTCATGCCATATTCCGTTATGGTTAGCATAATTTTTTTTCACGGTAATTGGTTTAAAACCGGCCTTGCTAAAAGCTTTTTGGCCGCGGATATTTTCCGCCAAAACGCCAAGTTCAATTTCGTTAAAACCCAAAATTTTAAAGCCATAATCAATCGCCAATTTCGTCGCTTCGGTGCCAAACCCGGCTTGCCAATAATTTTTATCCCCAATAATAATGCCGAAATCCGCTCGTTTTTTAGCCTCATCTAATAGATAAAACTTGACGTTGCCGATATGATTATTATTTTCTTTGTCAAAAATGCCGATTAAAAATGATTTTGGGTCAGCAATTTGATCGGAAACATATTTTTTCAATTGATTAAGAGTGGTTTGCCGAGTTTCCAAAAATTGATTGACCTGTGGATCATTTAACCAATCACAATATTTCTGGCTGACGTCGTTCAAAGTCAGCGGCCTTAAATAAATTCTTTGACTAAAAAATTGATCATTCATATAATATCCTTCTCTATAAATTCAATTAAACCTTTTTCCTGAAATTTTTTGAGATAATCATAAACCTGATCAAAAGGTAAATGATATTTTTCCGCCAAGTCAAAAATAGTTATTGAATCATTACACTCACGCGGCAGACGATCCATTAACTCATACCAAGAATCATTATTTTTTTTGAGATCATCGTTTTTCATTGAGGGGTCTGTTCCCGGCACAATGTATAAATCATATTTGGGATTGCTTAAAGCGACTAAGCCGGTAAATTTACGCTTTAAAAAACAATCTTTTTCTAAAATGTCAATCATTGCCATAATCATTCCAACGGTTTCTTCTAATTTATCTTGATTGATAATATCAATATTATCACTGCTTAGATGATATTGAGGATAAGTGAAATCAACTGATTGACAGCGCGAAAGCGAAATCATTGGTATTTCATACCCAGCGGCTTCCCAAACGCTTTCATCATTGCCGATAATTTTTCGATAAGGCGCACTCCAGTAACCCTGACTTTTAAATTTCAAAACATGATGCGCAATCCGATCAATTAAACTTCTACCGTTAAAACTTTCTTGGAGTGAAAAAATCGGATTATTATGCCCCACCATTTCCAAAAATATTCCCAATTTAAAATTCTTAATTTCTTTGGGCTTTAAATCAATCAAGTAAAAAACCGTGCCTAAATGTTCCGGGGCAATCACTAAACGATAAGTGTACTTAGTTTTTCTTTCTTTTAACCGCTTCATCGCTTCCATAAAAACCACATAACCAGCCGGCCCGTCGTTTAATTGAGCGGCATGGCAATTATGAGCATTAAAAATAATGGTTTTTTCTGATTCGCCTTGATGGGTATATTCCAAAGCTTTCATTTTCCCTTTGGTATTTTTGGTTTCCAAACTAATTTCGTATTCTCCTTCACTTAAATCTTTATATAAATTGTAAGGCACAGAAAATCCCCAAGTTCTTTGATGCGGTTTGTAATAAAAATCACAATGGTAAACCAAATCATCTGGCGAATTTTCAAAATAAAACAGATGTTTTTTTAATTCAGTTAAATCAACTTTGCCATTAAAACTCGTTGAGTAGCCAATCACTCCCAAAGGATTAACCTTGCCGTCATAAATTAATTTACCGTCTTTTTTAATTTCGGCTTTAATCACCTGCCAGTCATCCGGCACGATCCAGCCATTATGTTCGCGGCCAGATTCATATTCTAAAACCTTAAACGGCAATTCTTGACGTAAAATTTCGTTTTGTTGATCAGTACCGAGTGAAACCGGCGCCACGGGCAAACCATTAATTTTTTTTAAAATTTCATACATTGAACTCATATTTTAAATCCTTATTGTGTATTTTTAAACCATTATTATCGTAACTGACTTTCAAAATCCGGGATTTTAAAAGCTCTGTGGGCGGTGCGTAAAATCGATCGCCCGCTTTAATTTTTTTAAATATTTCTCTTCCTTTTTCATCCAAGACTTTTTTTATTTGTAAAAGATTTCCAATGGTGGCGACAAAAATGCCATTTTTATTTTGCCGAACAACCAATCCTGAAGTAAATGGATGATATGCTTCTGGCTGGGGTAATAATTGACAATCACTTAAATAAATTTTTTGTCCTTGCCAATAAGCGTTCGCGCCCGAATAAGGGTCATCAAAAGCGTTGATAAAAAGATAGATATCTTTTCCTTGCCAAGACCAATCAATTAAACCGTGTAATTTAGTGAACAAAGACGGATAATGTGAACTTTGATTTTCATCTAAACGCTGTAAAACAAAATTTTTGGCTTTTTTAATATCATTAATAAATTCAAGAAAAAAATTAATTTCTTTTTTCAAAGAATAATTATAAAAATCAACGGGTTTAATTAGATTATTAGAAAAAATAAATTCCTGTCTTTTAATAACTTCGCCTTTTTGAAAAGTCTCTTGTCCGCCTTTAATAATTTGCAGGTTAATTGAACTTTGATAATTTTGGTGCATGATCCGCCAACTGTGATGCGCCCCGCCCCGATAGCGCGGAAGATCAATACTCATAAAATCAAGCAAATGATTTTTGGAAAATTTCTTAACCGTTTTTTTCTCAAAAAACCAAGAGCCCATAGCAATGGCTAAAGAATTTTTTGTAATTTCTTTTGCTAAATTTTTATCATTATTGATATCAGAAATTAGATAGTATTTAATTTTATATTTATTTAAAATACTTTTCAGGGTTAAACCGTCAAAATCTTCATTTAAATAACGGGGGTTAGTAAAAATCACTAGAGGCAAACCAATTTTACCTTTGGTTTTTTTAATTAATTCGGCTAGCAGAAAAGATCCGCCGATTAAAATAATTTTTTCAATGTTTTTATACTTCATAGCCAAAAAAAAATTTTATTTGATTACTAATATATTTAACTTGACTTTTCATTAATTGCGGCGGCAAGGGCAAGGTCAGAGTCGTCTGATGGTAAATTTTAGAATTTTTTAAATTATTTTTGCCAAAACCTAATTTTTGATAATAAGGATACGAATAAACTGCCGGATAATGAAAATTAACGCCAATGTCTTTTTGTTTCAAATATTTTGCCAACAAATCACGATATTTTTTATCAACTCTGACAATATAAAGATGCCAGCTTGAATAATTGCCCTTTAATTCTTTTGGTAAAATAACCTCTTTAACATTTTTAAGCTCTTCGTTATACCACTGAGCAATTTGTCTTTTTTTGCTAATAATTGGTTTAATTTTTTTCAATTGCGAAATACCTAGGGCGCAGGCCAAATCATTTAACCGATAATTATAGCCAAGTTCAACCATTACATTTTTTCCGTTTTTATCTTTATAAATCCCATGATTGCGCAATAAAATTAATTGGTCATAAAATTTTTTATTATTGGTCAAAATCACCCCGCCTTCGCCGGTGGTAATGGTTTTTACCGGATGAAAACTGAAAACCGCTAAATCAGAATATCGGCAATCGCCAATTTTATTGCCATGATATTTCGCGCCTAAGGCATGACAAGCGTCTTCAATCACTAGCAACCGATGTTTTTTGGCAATCTTTTTTATTTTTGCCAAATCAGCCGGCTGGCCGGCAAAATGAACCGGCACAATCGCTTTAATTTTTTTATTAATTAATTTTTCAATCTGATTTTCATCCAAATTATAACTGTCAAGCCGAATTTCAGTAAAAACTGGCTTGGCGCCAACGGCTAAAAGCATATTAGTTGTTGCCGCAAAGGTGTTGGGCGTGGTAATTACTTCATCGCCTTTTTTTAAGCCCGCAGCTAAATAAGCTAAATGCAGCGCCGCCGTGCCATTACAAGCGGAAACAGCATATTTGGCGCCGCAATATTTCGCTAAAGCTTTTTCAAATTCTAAAACTTTTGGGCCTTGCGTTAGCCAGTCAGATTGCAAAACCGCCAAAACTGAATTAATATCTTTTTGATCAATAGTTTGGTGGCCGTAAGGAATCATATTTTATCGATTAGGGTCAAATGGTGCAGTTTCCTGATTGGGGCGGACTTTAACAATCGTGTTTGATTGAATAAAGCCGCTTAAAAGCGATAACGGATAGCTGTAAACATTTTTCCCGATAAAAGTGGCTGGCTGGGTAACGGTATTGCAGCCAAGTGAACTATTATCGCCGATAATCGCTCCAATTTTAGTTAAACCAGTTTTGATTCCCGCAACTTCAATTTCTTTCCCAGTCACTTTTAAATTAGACAATTTCGTGCCCGCGCCTAAATTGACGTTTTTACCCAAAATACTATGGCCGACAAAAGCGAAATGCGGCGCCCGACTGCCGTTTAGAAAAACGGCGTTTCCGATTTCCGAAGCATGTCCCAAAATCACATTATCACCGGCCAAAGTGTTGGCGCCGACAAAACAGCCATGGCGAATTTCGCAATTTTTGCCGATAATCGCCGGACCCATAATCCAAGTGCCGGGCTGAACCACACTGCCTTCCCCCAAATAAACATTATCGCCGACATAAGCCCCGGGCATCACTTTGCCCAAAATTTGCGGCTTTAAATTTTTTTTAATGTAATCCGGCAAAATTTTAATAAAATCAAAAATATACTTGCAACCCTCAAATAAATCTTTATGGGCAAAGTCGCTTAAATCAAAATAATAACTAAAATCTTTTATTTCCATATTTTTAAAAAATCTTTAATAATCTTTTGGTTTGAGTCAAAGGCGATTTTTTTCGGAAAATCTTTTTTGGCAAACCACTCGCTCGCCGAAACGTCATCATTGGCTTCTAATTTTTTCTGACTACTTTCCGCGACAAAAACTAGATTCAAGGTGGAAAAAGGATCAAATTTTGACGGATAAGTCCCATTGTAAGTGCCAAAAAATTTTTTGATTTTTATTTTTAAGCCGGTTTCTTCTTTTAACTCGCGGATTAAAGCTTTTTCAGCGGTTTCCCTTTGATCGACAAATCCGCCGGGAAAATCCCACCAGCCTTTAAATGGATTACTAGCCCGCTTAGTTAAAAGTAATTTATTTTTATATAAGACTAAACCAGTAGCGGTTGGCCGCGGATTTCGGTAATTAACAAAATCACATCTGACACAGCCTAAGTTCCCGTCTTTTCGATTTTTTAATTTACTGCCGCAAATTGAACAAAAACGATAAGCCATAATATTCTAATAATTAATCAGTTATAAATTACTCCTTAATAATTCTATTATTTATTACCACTTGTCCGCCTAACTTTTCGTTAGAAAAGTTAGGCGGATTAATTAATAAATTAAGCTGACCTTTGGTAAGCCATTCAGAATTTGTATCGCTGGTGTAGCGAAAACGCGGCGGTAAAATTTTTCCCAAATTTTTATATTTTTCCTGCAAAACTTGGCCAAGCTCAAATTCCGGAATAACCACATAATATTTTTCTAATTCATAAGCATGGCGCGATTCGTCTTCGGTTAATAAAGTTTCATGCATTTTTTCGCCCGGCCGAATACCAATAACTTTTCTTTTGTATTGGGGCACCACTGCGTCAAATAAATCAACTAATTTCATTGAGGGAATTTTGGGCACAAAAATTTCTCCACCGGCCATTTGCTCTAAGGCAAACATCACTAATTCAAAACTTTGCGGAAGTGTAATCCAAAAACGTGTCATTACTTCATCAGTAATTTTTACTTCATCTTTGCCATTATGATTTAACAATGATTCAACAATACTGCCGCGACTGCCTAAAACATTGCCGTAACGCACCGCGCTAAATTTGGTCTGACCCGCCGCATAGGAATTGCCGGCAATAAATAATTTTTCCGCACAAAGCTTGGTTGAGCCATAAAGATTAATCGGCTGAACCGCTTTATCCGTGGAAATCAAAAGAACTTTTTGAACTTTTTCGTCAATCCCTGCTTCAATCACGTTTTGACTGCCTAAAATATTAGTTTTAACCGCTTCAAACGGGTTATACTCCAAAATCGGCACTTGCTTTAAAGCCGCGGCGTGAATGACAATATCCACGCCGGAAAAAGCCCGCTGCAGTCGCGACAAGTCTCGCACGTCGCCTAAGAAAAAACGCAATCTTTCATCATCAAATTCATGCGCCATCTGCGATTGCTTTAATTCGTCACGGCTAAAAACAATGATTTTTTTTGCCCCAGTTTTTTCAAGCAAATAACGAACAAAATTTTTACCAAACGAACCCGTCCCCCCGGTAATCAAAATAATTTTGTTTTCTAAATTCAACATAAAATTACGATTGATAAATCATTAAATTTCTAATTTGTCTTGTGGGCACACTATAAAACCGTCCGGCTTTAGAAATTGGATCAAACATATAAAATCCGCCAGAAAGGGAAATATAATTTTTGATGCCGGCCAAGCGGTCAAAATAGCGGCTTTCACTTTGGCCAATAAAGTAAAATCGGCCGTCATAAGCCAAGCCGCGTAAAAATCCGGAAAATTCGCCCAAAATCTTTTTGCTCCCGCGATACAAAATACTGTTCATACTGTCCAAATAATGAAGTTCATTGTCAATAAAACAAACGCTGTGCGGCATCCAAGCGTTACTGATTAAAATTTTTCGGTTTTCATAATTTTCTAAATCAACTTCCAATACCCCGCCGTCGTAAACGCCGTTTGGCCAATTGCCGGAATGAGAAAACATGGAAGCGTATAAATAGTCGCCTTGCACCCAAATGTCATTAACATGATGAGTGTCTTTTTGATAGCGCCGTGATTTTTCCGAGAGTATAATATCAGTGACATGTTCATAACCAGCTAAACGGTAAACCGAAACCTTGTCTAATCCAGCTTTAGCGATAAAAATTAATTTTCTTTTCGGGCAATAAGTTAAGCCGTGGGAAAACGAATCCATTTCAAAACCGAATTCCTTGGTGATTTGAAAATCTTTTGTCACTTCTAGGCCGCCGCGTTTTTCATCTAAAATTAGATACTTATCACCCAAGTCAATGATTTGATGAAAACTGCCAGCCAAAACTTTTTTTGCCTCTCGTTTTTTTAAATCATAAATATACAACCCACCGCCGCTGTTTTTATCCTGCTCTTTATCTAGCTCAGAATAAATCGGGTGTTCTGAAGAACAAATTAGTAATTTTGTCTGACAATTATCAAAATCAGCAATAATTTTTAAGTTATTCAAAGCCGGGGTGCAGCAAAAATCTCGGCCCGCCACTAAACCAAAAGATTCCAATTGAGGAATCACCGAAAGATAAGCACCGGTGGTAATAACAATATAAATATCTTTTTCTTTATTTTTTAAAACTTCAGGTGATTTAACGTCTAATTCGCCATTAACTTCATTAACAAAATATTTTTTGCTTTTGCGCGTCGGATTATTGTCAACAATATAAACCAAATTTGGATTTGAATACTGAAAAGTCTTTTTAAACCAATCATCAGCCACGCCGAAAAATACGACTTTTTTATCCTTAATAATTTGATTAAATTCCGGCCAGTTTTTCCAAATATTTTCCATAAGATTAAACGTTTTGGTTAATTTCACCCCGTTAGAAATTTATAAAATCTTTTTAATTTTAATTAAAAAGTAAATAACCAGTTAAACATTTCTAAATAAAAATAAGTGTTTTGTTAAATTTCTAATGGGGTTCATATTGTTTCATGAAATTACTAGTATCTTGCTCAAAAATTTTTTGGTCAAAATATTTTATGCCCCGGAAATTCTGGACAAAAAATCCACCAAAACCCCGCTTAAACAAAGCAATATTTAATTCTTTTTGAGTTGGGTAATAATCATATTGAGCTGATGGACTACAAGGCGGTTCAACGTCGAGATAGCGACAACCAAATTTTTTCAAATATTCCATAGCAGAGAAAATTAATGGGTGATAAAGCGACAAATTATTGTAATCTGGGTCATCAGCCGCCGAAGCATAAGCCGCTTTTTCTTTAAAGAAATCAAAATAGGAAAAAGCGACATTTTTCCCCTGATGGTTTAAACCAAACAAAACGGCATAACCTTTTTTCAATTTTTCAAATTGTAAATCAAAAGTCTGCTTTGGCCGAGTCACGCGACCGGAACATTTATGATGTAATAAACGATATTCCTCGTGAATATTGTAATTGGCGTTGTTTTTATCAATGTAGAAAATATTAAAATCTTTATTCTTTAAGATATTTTTAATATCACTTTTGTGGCCTCGCCGACAAGCGGCCAGCAAATCATCTTTGGTTAAATCAATGACATAACTTAAAATTGAAGTGTCCAAATAATGATATTTTTGCAAATAATTGTAATGTGACTGAAAAACCAAAGGATCAACTAAAAACATTATTTTTTTAACCTGATTTTCTTTAGCCAGTTCATTAATTTTTAAAAAAACATTTTTTTCAACTGACTGGTCCAGAAAAATTGGCGCATCAATATAATCGTCCATAATCGTGCCAAAAATATCATTACCTTTTTTTTCTAAGGGCAGAAATACACCGGCCTTTATTTGATCATTAACCAAGTAAACAAAGCTGAAATCGGCAAAGTATAACGATTTGTCTTGAGAAATTAAATACCAGCTTTTTAAAGTTTCGGGGAAATAGCGAATGCTCGCTTTGCTCTCAATCACTAACTGCTCCCAATAATGCCAAAAAAAATTTTCATCGTCTTTTTTAAAAATAATTTTTTCTGACATTGGATTTAAGCGGTAATATTGTAAACTTTGTAAAAATAAGTGTTTTTATCTTTCAAAAGATTATCAGGCACGCCTTGCTCAATAATTTTTCCATTATCCAAAACCAATAATTTGTCCGCGTCCATAATCGTGGACAACCGATGAGCAATAACTAAAACCGTAATTTTGCCTTTCAAATTTTTAATCACCTGCTGGATTTTCGCTTCTGATTTGTTATCAAGGGCTGAAGTCGCTTCATCCAAAATCAATAATTTCGGTTTTCGGGCTAAAATCCGGGCAATGACAATTCTTTGCCGCTGGCCGGCAGAAATTAAAATTCCGCGTTCACCAATTACTGTCTCAAATTTGTTAGGCAAAGTTTGGATGAAATCATAAATATTTGCCAGTTTTGCTGCCTCAATAATATCTTGTTCAGATAATGTTTGATTATAGAATCTGATATTATTGGCAACGGTATCATTAATCAAAAATAATTCTTGGGAAACATAACCGACATTTTCCCGCCACTCCTTTAAATCAATTTCAGCAATATCAACTCCGTCTAAATAAATTTTTCCCGCTGACGGCTTAAAAAGACGTAAAATTAAATCCACTAAAGTGGTTTTGCCTGAACCTGAAGGCCCAATTAAACCAACCATTTCACCTTTATTAATTTGAAAATTAATGCCGCTCAAAGTTGGCTTGTTTTCAATATAAGCAAAATTAACATTTTCAAATTTTATATCTTTGCTAAATTCAAATTTTTTACGGCCGCCGCTTTGTTCAAAATTATCAACTGCCTGTCCTTCATATTTAATAATACTTTGTAAATGAGGCAATAAATCTAAAATTGTCTGTAAATTCCGCTGCAACTGCTGAAAATAAATAAAAATTCGGTTGATTAAATAAACAATAGCGATTAAGACTGCTAAGTTGAAATCCGGCGAGCGATAATTAAAAATAAAAACTAAACAAATAAAAATTAGACTTAGGGGTTCGATAAAAACCGCGCTCAAAGTCTTTAATATCAGACTTTTCACCCATAACTTTTTTAATTTACTAAAATAATTATTAGCCTTATCAATAATCCCCGTCTCAACTGCCAAAACCTTAACGACTTTAATACCACTCAAATTCTCACTAACATGATGACCAATTGCCTTATTGACTTGGGTTCGATCATAGGCGATTTGTTTTGTTTTATAGATGATTGGCTTAATGGTCAAAAACAAAATCGCACCCAAAATTATGGTAACTGAAGTAATGGGTAAAGAAATATTTAAAGCAACAATGATATAAATAAATAAATTACCTAAAACAATAATGACACTACTAATCTGATCAAGTAAACTTGAACCAGCCGGCACGTCAATCATTAAAATAGTTTCCAAATGCCCTGATTTTTGTTTTAGAAGATGAGTCCAAGCGGAATTTAAAATCTTAGTAAAAAGCCGACTTCTAGTTTTTTCTTCATAATCAGAAGTAATATTTATTTTGATAAAAGCGATTAATAGAGTAATTAAAGCTTTTAAAATAAAAAGAACGATAATAAAAAATAATAAAAAATTGATATTAAATCCCAAGTGCAAAAAATCAAAAAAATTTTTCGTTAATTGAGAAATTAAATTATTACTGACCTGATTATTATCTAAAGCAAAGGAAAATAATGGAATTAACGCATTAACGCCAATACCTTCAAGACTGGCGCCAATCAAGCCTAGAAAGGTTAATAAAATAATTTGCCACCTGTAGCCAAAAAAAGCTTTGTGGGTAATATAGGCAATCTTAAAAAGTCGATTATTGGCAAGATCCATAGATTGGGAGTGTTACCACTGATTAATTTTATCAATAATTTTTTCTTTCATTCTCAAATAAGACTTCACCGCCTTTTGCTCAACGTCAGGCGAAACTAGCCGTAAAATCTCTTTACCCAAAATCCGATATTGGTGCCCGACCTTATTCGCCCTGATTAACCCCTTTTTTAAAAGCCGCTTAATCGTGCTGCTGCTGACTTTAAGCAATTGTTGAGCCTCGGTCGTGGTATAAACACTATTTGGCTTAATTTCTTGTTCCATAGGCCTATATATTTAACAAAATTAGCAAATAATTAAGGAATTTTAATATTAACATTATATCTTTAAGTATCATTAGGTGTCAAGAGATATCAAAATAAATAAAAAAATAGCTTAATTTAGCAAAAATTAAACTATTGCAAAAAAGATATCTTTATTCAGCTTCTCTAATTAAATTATTTTAATTATTTTTTGATTTTTTTCTTTTCCCGGTCTTTTTTGATAATCTCGGCAATCGTTTCCATCACTTCCCTCGGCGTGCAATCGCGCTTAAAAATATAGGCAGCCGCACCCATTTGCTCGCTTTTATCCCGATCCTGCGGCGTGTCCAAATTGGTAAAAACCACAAATTGAGTTAAAAAATTATCCTGAACCAAGAAAATACCGTTTTGTTCATTAAAGCCGATAATTTTGGCGATTTGATAACTGATTGGTTTTTTTGAAGGGTCAATTAATAAGACGCCAGTCCGTTGGTCATCGGCGCCCATGAGCATTTCGGCAAAGCCGCTGATAATGCCTTTGCCGGTCTGATTGACTGGGTGCGAATTTCTAAACGTGCCCGGACGCCAGCAGAGATTTTGGCAGTCAAACAAGCCACCGCCAAATAATGAACAAAAAGTTCTTTAATGCAGATTAAGCCCTTGGCAGTATTGCTCAAGGGCTTTTTTATTTTGTTAGAAATCCAACCTTATAACGACTTACTTTATTTGCCTTAATTTAAATTATCATCTATAATTAATTAAGGAGGGAAAAACTTTTTAGGCAGAAGCAAAAATCGCCGTGTCAGTTGTGATTTTATTACCGGGAGAACTGCGTAAAAAACCAAGATCCCCGTCCCGTTGCCACGCAGTGCATAATCGGGAAAACTGATGGAATTAACGGCAAAACCCTTTTACTAAAAAAGGTTCTCAAAGATACTGTTCGGAAACGCAGGGACGTTTGGGAAATAAGCTTCTGCCTCTTTTTTTATAACTAAAATTTTAGTAATTTTTTTATGGCTTTTTTAAGAAAGACGCCACTGGCCAAAAGCTCAAACCATTGGCTTTTATAAGTATAAGTGTATTCTTGGATTAAATCCTTGGTAAAACTTAATTTAAACTGGGCTAAATTTTCCTTGGCAAAATTAATTGAGCCTAGATCAATCCACTGATAATTATTTTTAATCCCCCACTGACAAGCTTCATAAATCAAGCGGCGCGTGGCATAGGAAATAATTTTATAAGTTTCTTTGTCTTTAATTAGCAATCGTTTGGAACAAATCGCTTTAGCGCGCAAAATTTGATTATTATCATAACAAATGACACTGGAAATTATTTCGCCGTTTAAATAAGCGGCAAATAAGCGGCAGCCGCGATACATCGCGATTTTTTCTGGCACTCTCCCCTGCTGATATTCAAAAATTTTACTTAACTGGTAATTCGCCGATAAATTCTGATCATTAACAACAATTTTTAAGTCGGGAATTTTATCGTCAAAAGTTCGCCTGATTTCATTTCTCGTTGTCTCATTAAAACTACTAAAAACTTCTTCGATTTTTTTATTTAAATAAATAATCGGCGTTTCCTTGATTTTAACAGAAAAACCAGGTAAGTCTTTTTTTTCATAGCTGACCAGATAAATTGCCGCGTAATTTTTTTTAAATTTTTCCCAATCCGGCCAAGGTTCAAGGACGTATCTGATGGTTTTAAACCATAAAACATTTTTTTTAAAAATCATAATTTTTTTTAAAATTGCGATAATAAGGAGTTAGTTTTGCCCTCAGTTTAAGCAGTGAGTCAGTGTTAAAAATTTCAATTCTAGGTAAATCCAAAATTTGGCTATTTTTACTAATCACCTCTCCCCTGCCAGCAAAAGCCAGTTGAACGCCAAGATGATCAAGTTGATTGATGATTGAGGAGTTATTTCTATTTTTTGGATAGGCAATGACATTAAATAAAAAATTGCGACCGGGAAAAGACTGGATAAAATCTTTAGCCTGATGATATTCAGTGGTGATTTGATCTTTATTTAATTCCGTCAGGGGCAGATGGGAACCGAAATGATTGGCGAAAAAAAATCCGGCTTGAGACATTTTCTCTATTTCCTCCCGATTTAACATTGGCCGTTTTTGATCAATTAAATTTTTGGCAAAACTCGCCTTTTTGCCGATAAAATTCGTGGCTAGAAAAATGGTGGCAAAAAAATTATATTTTTTTAAAATTGGATAAACCACTAAATAATTATCTCTAAAACCATCATCAAAAGTAATTAAAATCTTTTTTTTGGGTAAGACTTTTTTTTCTAAAGCTAATTTAAGCCTCAGTGGATCGATGCACTCATATCCTTTACTCGCCAAATAAGCAATTTGCCTTTTAAAATTTTTTGGGCTAACCGCCAAGCGGCTTTGATCCTCACTAATGGAATGATATAACAAAACAGGAATGGCCGGTTTTGACCAAATCCTGTCTAAAAAAATAACAAAATAAAAATATAAAATCTTTAGAAATTTCATTTGATTTTAATATTCAATATCATTTTTCGCGCTAATCACATCAATATCAAAAATGCCTTCCAGCTGGCTGATTTTGGTAATCAGTTTTTCAATTTCAGCGGCTTTGATAAATTTAATATTAAAAGTATAAGTCAGGACCTTGCCGCCTTCCTTGGCGGTCACATTTAATAAATTGTCGTATTTCAAAAATTCAGCGAAAACTGAACGTAAATTTTCCGCCGAAAATTTATCGGAAAATGCCGAAAAATTTAAGAGATAATCGTATTTTCGAATTGAACCAAAATTGATTTTCGTTAAGCCAAAAATAATTGCTCCGGCAAAAATGGTGGTCAAAATCGCAATCAAATAATTTCGTGTCCCCACCGCTAACCCAATAGTTACGACCAATAAAACAAAGGCTAAATCCCGAGTGTCTTTAATGGCCGTTCTAAATCTAATCAAAGAAAATGCCCCAAAAGCGCCGAAAGCAATGGCTAAACTATTACCCACGACCATCATAATAACAGCAATTAAAACACCAATTAAGATTAAAGTAAAAACAAATGACTGGGAATAAGAAATGCCTTTATGAGTACTCTTGTAAACCCAAGCGATGACTAACGATAAAACAAAGGATAAAATCAGCACGATGGCAATGGTTAAAAAATTCAAAGACACCGCGCTTGGCGTCAAATTAAATAAACTATCAAACATAAATTATTAGGTTAGTGAATAATTATTATCGTCAAGCCACGGCCGGACTTGGCGAAGTGAATTACAATATTTTGAATAAGCCAAGCGCTGGAGTTGATACTTCTGAATAATTTCCTGAAACCAAAAGGGTAAAACATTATTATATTTTAACTCCAAGACGACCCCTTCAGGATAAATCTCTTTCAGATTATTCTGTTTACTGGCAAAGTCATCTTGTGATTGAGTTTTAATGTCATAATCAAAAGTCACCCTGAATCCTTTATCCAGCTTACCGACAAAAGCTTTACGTTTATAGGAAATAAAAAGTTTAGGCTTCAGAAGATTTTTTTTCTTAAACCAAATAATTTCTTTAAGAAAATCATTGTCCGGCTGGGCGCGATGGAGTTTAAAAAGCGACTCGTCTAAATTATGGCTTAGGCAATTTGCCGCCTGCAGGTAAATCCGGTCTTTAATAACTAAAGCGTCTTTTTTTCTTTTAATTTCCAAAAAAACTGGGGAATTCAAATTTGACAATTGATTGTAATATCTTAAGCGCAGTTTTTTTCGGTCAGAAAGTCCGCTTTCCTTGTCCCAATAACAACCAAAAGTTTGATTATCGAAATATAAACTATTGACTTGATAGAAATCAGTATTTAATTCTTTAATATAAGGATCCCAATCCAAATAATTCAAGAGAGCGGGAATTAATTTATCCGCTTTACTTTTTGGCAAATAGTATTTAAATTCAAACCTTTGAAAATGAAGCTTTAATTTTGGCATTATTAATTCTTAACGATTTAAGCCAACTGGCGCCGTTTTTTGGTCAAAGCCTAAAATTTGATTTAAAATTTCAGCATTGCCGCCATTAGTAAATAACAGATTAGCATTTTTTTGATTAATTGTAAAGTCTGGATTAAAAGCTGGATCATGATCAAAATTTTTATTTTCAGTTGATTGCTTTTTGACATTGCTATTAAAAATTTCAATCTTGGACAAAGGATCAGTCACGATATCATTTTGGTTATTCCAAATGATGCTGTTATAAACTTTGGCGAAACCGCCGCCAAAAACCGGTTTTTTTTGATTTGCCTCAAGCGCACTACGGTTATTAATAATGACATTATTAACAATTAAAGCTTCCGATAAATCTTTAATTGCCACGCCAATATCACACCCATTCAAAACGTTATTATAAATTATTGGCTTAAGGCTTTTTTCGCCAATACTGACACACTTATCCCCTGACTTTTCAATAAAATTACCGCTGATTAAAACCGTTGAACCGCTTAAATCAATGCTATCGTTGCCATTATTAAAAAATCGGCTGTCGGCGACCATCCCCTCTTTAATAAAGTCATAATCAATAGCATCAGCCGAATTATTCCTGAAGTCACTGCTAACAATTTCGCTAACGGCATTTTTAACGTTTATTGAATCGTCAGCAAAAGCGCGACTGAAAAAAGAATTCTCAATCCTAACATCAGAGTGATAAATTGACACCATCCCGGAAAAATAAATTCCATTAATATAATCATCTTTACCGCCGGAAAAATTACTGAATTGAATCAAACTTTTATTGGCGGCATTAATGACCGCAAAAACTCCCCAGGGCTGATTATAATTCTGCCCGACGAAATTAATCGGTTGGCTGGCGGTGCCTAAAAGCTGCACCGGACTATAGCTAATCAGAGAAACGCCCGGAGCCATTTGCAAAGTGGCTGGCGCCATTATCTTTAGAATAAATCCGGCGGGAACAATAACCGTCTTATTAAATTGGTAATTGCCTGAAGCTAAAATAATCTGTTTATTTGTCCGACCAATTTGGAAAAAAGGATTATTTCTCTCAAAAGCATTAATGTTATTAATCGCCGAAAAATCTTTAAATGATTTTTCATTATATAATTTAGCGCTGATTTCCTCTTGAGGAATTAATTTACCACTCATCGCATTTTCAATTTCAGTATTAGCGGTTTTGAGATTATTGGCAAAATCAGTGCTGGCCGTCTTTTGGCTCACCAAATAAAAACGATATTTCGTCAAAATTAATTTTCCGCCTTCCGCTAATTCATTAAAATCTCTTTTGGTAGATAAAATGATATCTTGATAGTTATTAACTAATTTATCGCCATTATCTAAAATCTCATTAGCACTATTCTCAAAATATAATTGATAATCGGTTAAATTAAAGCCGCGGTTAAACTCAAAAATCGGTTTTTTAAAATACAAATCTGAATAGCTTTTTAAGTAAATATCAAAAGTTGCTAATAAATTTTTACCTAAAAACTGCCGGGCATTATCATTAGCTACCCCAATTTCAACAAAAACTAAACTTTGGTTAAATTTTTCTTTCAGTTTATCAATCGCTTCAATTACTTCTTTTCTTTTATTGGCGATATAATTATTAGCCCAATGATTAGTATAAATTTTTAACCGATCCTGGTATAAAGCGACTTTGATTTCTTTAACGGCTTGATCATAGAAAACTAAATCATCTTCTAAATTCTTTTCATCTGACAGGTATTGATAGAGTCTTTTATTTTTTTCAGAAAGATAAACCGGGTTAGAAAATATCCTTTTTGCCAACCGGCCATAAAGTTCAATTTCAAAACTTGGGTCAGTATTGCCTAAATCCCAAGGAATAAAATAAAATTTTCCCGAGGTATTGCTAAAATAAAGCCTGACATCATCGGTCTGATGGTTGGAATGAATCAGTTCCTGATGGATTTGCCAAGCATAAAAATTATTTTGGTCAATTAAATTAAAAATTTGTTGGTAAAAATCTTGATCGCTGGTTTGATTTAAAAGGGTTAAAAGTTGTTTGACTTCAGTATAATGCTGAAAATTTAATTTGCCGTCATTAACTAATTTGGTCCAACGATCTAAATTATCCCAAATGCCATAGTTGCGTAAAGCCAAAACTTCAGGAATTAAATCTTCTTCGCCAAAATCACTGTAAAAATTTGTTTCATCCGGCAGTTCTGCTTTGGCCAGCATCTCTTGACTCCAGCTTTCAATGATAAAATAAAGCCCATGCTTTTTACCGTTAATTTTTAGATTACCAAACCAGCTGTCGGGCACGAATAGACTTAATTTTTTTGCCCGCTTATTATTCAATTGCTCCAAAACAAAATGACGATCATCAATAATAATAAAACTTAATCTTTCAATGCCTTTAAATAAGTCATCACTTTTAAAGTTCACTAAATATGATTTTTTCGGTGCATTCCAGTGCACGGCATTGTCCCCCCGATATCTGACCTTAACGTCGTAAGTTTTGCCGTCATAGATAAATTTCGCCGGCACCCAGACTTTATTGCTGTAAACTACATTCATAAAATCTTTAGGCAAGCTATCGTCAAGTTCTTTCTGATCTTTTTCTGAAATAATTAACTCATAAGTGGGCAGTTGATTTTTCCGAAAGAAATAAGGGAAATATACAATGTCAGTGGTTTTTCTTATTTTCCAATACAAAGGAAGAACCTTAGTCAAAACCGGATAAGACCGAAGCAATTGGGCGCGTTTTTCCGCGCTGCCTAGTTTTGACGAAAATAACGGCACTGCGGTAAAAAAAATTAAAACTAATAATAAAAAGGTAATTGAAAATAAACGGTGACGTTTAAATAACCGAAACTTAATTTTTAAAAATATTTTTTCTAACCACATAAGAAATTATAAATTTTTTTCGCCCGCTCTTCCCAGCTATAATGAACTGAAATCGCTTTAGCGCTAACGGCTATATCAGCGGCTAATTTTGGCTGATTAGCCAATGATTCGATTTTTTCCGCCAAGTCATTGGCATCGCCTGGCTTAACCAATAAAGCAACTTTATTATCCAATATTTCACGGATACTTGGCAAGTCAGAGGCAATAATCGGCCTGGCGGCGGCCAAATATTCAAACATTTTAAGCGGCGACATATAAAAAGAAAAATGGGTTGTCTCGGGAAAAGGCATCAGTAAAATGTCGCAAGCTTGCTGAAAAACCGCTAATTTTTTTTGATCAACTGGGGAAAGTAAACTGATGATATCCGAAACACCGAAACCCTCGGCTAGCTTTTGGTATTTAATAATTTCATTTGGTAGGCCGCCCAAGGCGACAAAAAATAAATCGCTTCTTTTTGTTTTAAGAATCTTTAACGCTTTAAAAATATCACTTAAACCTTTATCCATCCCCTTAGTCTGATAAGTGCCAGTATAACCTAAAATAATTTTATCTTTGGGTAATTGCCATTGCTCTCTGGCTTGAGATTTGTCTAGATTAATACCAAAAATTTCCAAATCAACCGCGTCAGGTGAAACCAAAATCTTATTTTCTGCCAAACCTAAAACGATTAAACGATCTTTAATACTCTGGGTCAAAACAACTAATTTTTCTACTCGACTCAAGAATGGCTTTAAAAATTTCATCTTTTTTGGCAGGGCATGAACTTCCCAAACAATTTTTTTGTTAAATATTGAAAGCAAGGGCAATAAAATTTCATCGCGAGTATAAAAAACAGATTTTCTCGTGTCCTTTTTAAAAATTAAGTAAATCGTCAAGCTTAAGACAAAAAAAATTGTTTGAAATTTTATATATAAACCAGCTGGCCAGCCTAAAATAAAAACCGGGTCAAAACTTTTCAATCTTTTAATTTTAAAAGTTTGATTAATCTGATAATAATCAAAGGGGTTGATATTTTTAAAATTAGGATTCCGCCGACTGGGAATAATTAATTCCAAATCCTCTCCCGCCTTAGCTAAACTTTCGCTCATTTTCATAATTTGCCGGCCATGGGCCTTTTCAGTTGGCAATCTGACGTTAGCAATATAAAAAATTTTCATTTATTTAACTAGCCAGCTTGACGGCAAATTTTTGGTAATTTCAATTTTATCAAAATTTTGGCTTTTTTTAGCACCAACTTTCTTTGCCCACTCAGCCATTATTTTTAAACCATCGGCAATTTTAATCTTATTTTCATAACCTAAAACTTCTCTGACTTTAGCGTGATCGGAATAAGCTAATTTCACCTCTTGCCTAGCTGGCAGATAATTAATTGATGTTTTTTGACCCATAGCAGTAAAAACTAATTGAGCCAATTGATTAACCGTAATGATTTCATCCCCGCCGATGTTAAAAATTTGATTGTACGACTTGGGATTATAAATTGATTTGGCAATCACTGGCGCGATATCGCCGATATAACTAAAAGCGCGCTTTTGTTCGCCGTCGCCGAAAATCGTAATCGGCTGATTTTGCATAATTTGATTCATAAAAATTCCAACAACATTTCGATATTTATCGCCGATATTTTGCTTTTCGCCAAAAACATTATGAGGCCGAAAAATTATATAATTGAGGCCAAATAATTCATGGCTGGCTTTTAAATCAAGCTCAACCGCGTATTTGGCAATGCCGTATGAATCTTCGGGCTCCGGCTTCATCTCCTCAGTCATCGGCAATTGCCCGGCGCCATATACCGCAATGGAAGAAGTAAAAACAAAACATTTCACATTATTATTTACTGAAGCGTTAATCAAATTAACCGTGCCAATCAAATTATTTTCATAATTAAAATGTTTGATAAATTGGCTTAAGCCCTCGGCGGCATAAGCGGCCAAATGAAAAATATAATCAAATTTTTCTTCCTTAAATATTTTGTCAATTAAACTCTGATCATTAATGCTGCCTTCAACGAATTTTGCTTTAGGATTTATGTTTTCTCTAAAGCCGCCGCTTAAATCATCCAAAATCACGACTTCAGCGCCTAGTTTGATTAATTCATCAGTGATATGCGAACCGATAAACCCCACACCGCCAGTGACTAATATTTTATCCATAAAATTAATTATTAAATTGAGAAATTATTGTTTTTAATTCTTGGCCTAAAACTGCCGGGCAAAAATTCTGCCGATAAAATTTATAACCATTTTGCCCAAGTTTTTTTCTTAAATCAGAATTATTTTTTATTTCTAAAATTTTTTCTGCCAAACTTTTCGCGTCAGCCAACCGGCAAAATAAAACGTGCTGATAATCAATTAAAATTTCACAGCTAGCTGGACTCTCGGCGGTGATAACCGGCTTGGCCATGGCTAAACATTCATAAACTTTATTAGGAATTACGCGCTTGGCTTTGGGCGTGGCGCCGAAAATTCCTAAACAAATATCCGCCGACTCAATTAATTGAGGAATTTCTTCCGCTGGCAAAAATTCAATTAATTCTACCATAGCAGTTAAGCCCAAGTCAATCACCTGTTTTTGAGTTTGCTTAAAAAGCTGGCCGCTGCCAATTAATCTAAATTTAATATTTTCTTTTCGCAAAATATCAGCCGCGCCAATAATATATTCCACCCCCTGTAAAGGAATATAAGTGCCGTGCCAATGTGTTAAAAATTGGTCGGTTTTTTTGGTTAAATTTCTCGGTTTAAAAATTGCATCATCCGCGCCGATAAAAATCCGGCTAAATTTTTCCTTTTTAATTTTAAACGTCTCAACAAAGTAATTAATATGTTCATTAGTGTCCAGTAAAATTTTATCCGCCAGCCGGCAAGACAAATAGTCAAGCCACCAATAGTATTTTGCCTTGAGACTTTTCGGCGAACAAACTTTCCGATCAAAAACCATTGAGTCATAAAATGACAAAAAAGCGTCTAAAATAATGGGTTTTCGGCACAATAACTTGGCTAAAAACATCGCCTGTTGCCCCGGGAAACCAATAACCATCACCTCATATTGATTTTTAATCTGCCAGTATTTTTTTACTAATTCAAAATATTTTAAGATACCGGACAGACTGCTCTGGCATTCAGTCACTTCAACCTGATTTTGTTTTAAACCGCTGATTAAAATTTTATTGCGGCTATAATTTTGATTGTAAAAACCGAAATAGCAAACTTTCATTATTCAAAAATTTTATCTTTTAATATTTTCAGGCCCTCACTATAAAAAAGCGGTCGGCGCGGGCTGGTATAATGACGAACAATTGTTTGACTGTCAACCCCGCCTTTGATTAAATACTGATCAGATGGCAAGGGCGTTAAATTATTTAAACTAAAAGCAAAGGCCGCTTGTTCTAAAAAATGAATATTTGCCGAATTTTGCCAATCAACCTTTTGGCAATATTCGGCTAATTTTTCCAGATTAAAATTATTTCGGTGATATAAAACAATGCCAGAGTTAAAAAACGACAACGGTTTTTCTAATTTTGTGCCGTCTTTAAAAATCACCGGACAACCACCCCCTTCTCCGCACATCATCAAACTTTTTTGACTGCCGTCTTTTATTTCTTTTTCAAGCTCAGTTGGATTTTTAAACCAAAGCAAGTCACTGTCAATAATTAAATGAATTGGCGTTTGATTAAATAAATATGGCTCAAGTAATTTTTTTAATAATGGAATTTTCGGGTAAAAATTTCTTATTTGATCAATTAATAGCCGATAATTTGACGGTAAATTATCTAATTTTCCCATCTCCTCAATAATTTGGGTTTGGAGAAAAAATTTTTTGATTAAATTTTTATCTTTTTTGGTTAATGAGCCATCATTATGAATAATCAGATGACCAAAAAAATCAGATGCCAAATAAAAGCTGGCCAATGACCAGATAAATGGAATTAAATCGCGGTGGCATAATAAAAAATGAATTGACAAATTATTATAATTAATCGGATTTTGAAATATTTTTCTTAAATTTAAAATTTTTCTGGCGAAAAAATAACGGTGACGCAAATAATCCGGCCCTTGCCGATATTGGCGGAAAGCGGCCTGAAGATAAAAAATTTCTAATTTTAATTTTTTAAAATTAATCATCTCAAGAAAACTGACTGATAATTTTTAGTGATAAATTAGTGAGATTGTGATTTTTAATGATTTCCTCTTGCAGCTGCTGACGCAATTTTAACAATTGGTCTGAGGATAAGCCAACCAGCCATTTAATTTTTTCACTCAACATCTTCGGATTATTTTTTCCAACTATTAATTCTGTCGGCAAAATTTCTCTGAAGGCCTCATTGCTGGTCAAAACTAAACAGCCGCAGGCCATGGCTTCTAAAACCGCTTTATCTAGACCGCCGGTGCCGCTTAGATTAATGAAAATGTCGCTTTTCCTTAAATAATCGGGAATTTCAACGTGCTTGATTGCTCCTAAAAATTCAACTTTGCCACCTAAATTCATTTTTTCTGTCATTGTTTTTAAACTATTAAAATAAACTTGCTGTTCGGCTAAGCCGATTTCGCCGATAATTTTCAAATTAAGGTAATTAAAACCCTGATCATTTAATAAATTAACGGCTTTGATTATGGTTTCATAATCTTTAGTCGGCGAAATCCGGCCAACAGAAATTAATTGAATTTTTTCTTTTAGTGATTTTGACGAATCAATGGGATAAAAAGTTTTAAGGTCAATACCATGACCAGTGACAACCAATTTTCTTGACCGCAAGCGAAAACTTGCCTTTGAAGCCGTTAAAATTTGATTAGTCAATTTTTCCATAATTTTTAAGCGCCAGCTCACCGTGCCGTGAGTATACCAAGAAACGATTTTTTTTCTAAAAATTTTTGCCGAAGGTGCGGCTAAAATCGTATATTCCGGATTCATATGGCAAAAAACGCCGTCAACTTTCGGCAAAATTTTTATTAAATAATACTGAAACCAAAAAATTTTTAAAATTTTATTTTTTGGTAAGCTAATTAATCTGATATTTTCCCAATCAGCTTCCGGCCGACTTTCCTGCCAAGCAATAATCGTTAAAAATTTTAGCGATTTTTTTAATTCATTAGCCCAAGCCGAAACAAAACCAACTCGCGGATCATCATGATCAATTTTTCTGGTGATTACCAATAAATGCATAGTCTAAAATCTACGATAAATATAAATATTAGGGCCGAAATTTTTAATTTTAAAAAAATCAAAGTCAAAATAATTAGCCATTTTGCCGTCAGCGCCAAAGCTAACGAAAACCGGATTGGTAAAGGCAGCTTCTAATTCAAAATCGTCACCCATTAACGATTTTTCGCTAATGATAAAATTTTCTTTGTTTTTTGTATCTACATTTTGAGCCCAATCAGCTTTGGTATACTTATCAATTATTAAAGGTAAAAATTCTTTATTTAAATCTGAATTAATGACATTTGTACATTTACTGGAACAATAATTTTCAGCGGTTAATAAATATGATTCTTTATTTTTTGGCAAATCAAGATTTCTGATTCCATTAATAATCAAATTATCATTCTGATTTAAATTTTTTAAAATCCAATTCGCGGTTTCATTATAAGTGGTCGGAATAGAAAGATAGTATAAGGTAAAAACAAAATAAACTAATGAAATTAATCCTAATAGATAAAAATTTTTACTAAATTTTAAATCAAAGCTGGCAACAATCAGCACCAAAAAAAAGGCAAAAGGAAAGGAGTAATGGATATAAGAATAAATTTCTTTTGACCAAGTGCCGATAAAACTAATCATTAATAAATAAACCAAGAAATAAGTTGAAGCGATGATAAAAAGTGGTTTATTTTTTATCTTTTGAGTCAGTGCCAAAAGTAAAGTTAGTAAAATAATTGGAAAAAATACGACCGAACGTTTCAAATACATCATAAAAGACTGAAGAACCGACAAATTGTGAACGGCGATTTCATTATCCACCAGCGGCCGATAATAAGTAAATTGATTAACTAAAAGCTCTTTAATTCCAGCCAAATTAGTTAGAGTAATTAAAACAAAAATCATTGCGCCAAAAATTGTTGATAAAATTATTTTTTTCCTTAATCGCTGATTAGACCAAAAAAAGATTAAAAGTAAAGGAATATTAATTAAAAAAATGCCATTAAAAATAAAATTAGTCAGGGTAAGAAAAGAAAAAATAATGCTTAGAATAATGCTTCGGGACAAGACTGACGATTCAAGCCGATAGCGATAATTTAAGGCGCGATAAAGATAATAGAAGGAAGCTAAAGTCAAAAGTAGGCTTAAAACCCACATTTTACCGGTATGCAAAACCAAGACCGTCAGCATGTTGGTAAAAAGAATAATTAAAAGATATAGCTTGATTTTCCAGTCGGTAAATTCTTTTTTCAAAATTTTAGCAAAAATGACTAAATAAAAAATCGCTAAAACAGCGCTTAGAATTCTTGGAATTAAATAAATAATTTCCGACGACTGGATTAAAAATTCTTTTAATGAATTGAAATTGAATTGAAAAAACGGCAAAGCTAAAATTAAAAATTTAGCAATTAAGATGTAATTTAAATAATAAGTTAAAAGGCCGTAGGGCACGTCGCCGGCCCCAGGAAAAATCGTGAAATTTTCCATTGCCCGTAAAACACCCCCGACAAAATACATTTCATCGCTGATTACTTTCAGCATCGGAAAAGCGTGCCAAAGACCGATAAAAAAAGACAAAATCAACAGCCCATAAACCAAATTTTCCAGATTAAATTTTATTTTTTTCAATTCGCTTGCATTAATTTTAAAGATAGTTAAGAAAAAATTTAAAATTTCTTTTTTAGACAATTTTGATTTACCAAAACGCCGATCAGTAAAAGTAATCGGCACTTCTTTGATTTTATAATTCTTTTTTTCAATTAAATAAATTAATTCTTCTAAAAATGAGTAGCCGTTGCTTTTAATTTTATCTAGGGAAATATTTTCTAAAATGGTTCTGCGGTAAGCGCGAAAGCCGCTGGTTAGATCATTAGTGGTAATGCCTAAAAATATTTGCGAAGTCAGCATCGCCCCAGTGCTGGCAAAATGCCGCCACCAGTTCCAGCCCACAATTCTACCGCCGGGAATTTTTCGCGAACCAATGACCACTTCCGAGCCGTTTTCAATCGCGGAAATCAAATTGGGAATCACTTTAGGATCATGAGAAAAATCAGCGTCCATGGTAATAATAATCTCCGCTCCATTAGCCAAGGCCTCTTTAAAGCCAGCAATCTGAGCGCTGCCATAACCAAGTTTGCCTGACCGTTTAATTAATCGCAAATAATCATAACGATTTTTTAATTGTTCAACGATTTGGGCCGTACCGTCCGGCGAATTATCATCAATAATTAAAACTGATAAATTATCAATTTTCAAAGCAAAAATTTCAGTAATTAACCGCTCAATGTTTTCTTTTTCGTTGTAAGTGGCAATGTTGACAAAAACTTTACTCATATTTTATTTTCGCAAATCGCTTGCCAAAGATTAATAATTTTTTCCGTGTTATCGCTGAATTTTTCTTGAACTAATTTCCTGCCATTCTCTCCCATTTGTTTGGCTAATTCTGGATTATTTAATAATTCCAAAACTTTTTCGGCCAAGGCCTTAGCATCGCCAATTGGCACTAAAAATCCATTATAACCATCTTGAACAATTTCTTTCGCCCCCGTTGTCGCCGTGGAAACCACCGGCTTACTGCAGGCATTGGCTTCCACTAAAACTTTGCCAAAACTTTCGGATTTGGAAGATAATATCACAACGTTGGCCAAATTATAAGCTGTAACTAACACATCCTGGGTAACTTTATCATAAGATTCAAGGTTTAATTTTTTATCAATTATTCCCAGATCCACATCTTTATAATGATTTAATACGCTTTTTAACTTTTCACCTTTATTAGGATTTTGACTGCTCTTGTGAACTAATTTTAATAACCAGCGGTGTAATTTTTGACTATTAGTACCAACTAACCCTGCTAATGCATCAAGACCACCACACTGAATGAAAGCTACATCTTTGAATTTTTTTTTCGTTAATCTAAATGCTTTCATTAAGGTCCTATAATCCTTAGTTGGGTCAGGTCTGCCAACATGAAGTACTATTTTTACTTTATCTTCTGGAAAAAAATCTTTTTTATCAAATATATTCAAGTTAATTTGCGTAGAAATAACTCTTATCTTTTTCTCGGATATCTTGGCTTTAATCAATTTTTCTTTTTGACCTTGACTCATTACTCTAATGGCATCAGCATTTTTGACTACCACTAGCTTAGAAATAATCCAATAAATAAAATTTAATGGATGCTCAACTAGCCAACGCCAATTACTCCAAAAATCGCCGTGAAAATGAATCAATAGTCTAGCTTTAAACTTTTTTTTCAAAAAATAGCCGGCCAAACCGGTTAAAAACGGATCTTGAGTAATAATCAGGTCATATGTCGTTTTACTAAATAATTCTTTCCCGATTCTGACCGCATCGCGGCAATACCATAATTTTGATTTAGATTTCGTCGGAAAAGATTTTACATCATTAGATAAATCGTAATTGTCATAATTTTTATTGGAAAAAACTATAATATCAAGCTGATCAACATATTGCCCATACTTTATATGTCTCTCAATAACATCGCCAAGCTGGCCCTTACCGAGCAACCCTCTGTCAATTGAAATCATTAATATCTTCATACTTTAAATTTTTTAAAATTTTAGTAACCCCCGCAAAATATTAAAATTCTGAGTCTCACCCCGCCCCAAGCTTTTAGCTAAAACCTGATTATTAAAATTTATAAGCCGCAGGCGTTTCCGAGGAAAGTGTTTTAAAAATTAAATAAATCAATTCGGGCTTGGGGCGAGGAAATCATTAAAACTTTTAATTTTTTTCATAAAAAATTAAACAATCCCCCGCCAATAATCAAGCATGTCTTTTAAAGTTTGGTTTAAATAATCAATTTCTGGCTGCCAACCCGTGGTTTGTCTAAATTTTGTGCTGTCACCAGTTAAAATCGGCACATCAGACGGTCGCAGGCGGCCGGAGTCTGATTCAACTTTAATATTTTTAGCAGTTGACAATGATAACAATTTTTCCAAAACTTCTTTAATACTATAACTTTTTCCAGAAGAAATATTATAAGCCTCGCCGGGCTGGCATTTTTCTGTTGCCAGCCAATAAGCCCGGACAATATCACGCACATCAGTAAAGTCACGCTTAGCTTCCAAATTGCCGACCATAATTTTTGGCTCTTGCTTGCCTTTTTCAATTTTGGCGATTTGCAAAGCAAAATTACTATCCACAAAAACTTCACCGCGCCGCGGTCCGCTGTGATTAAATGCCCGGCTGCGAATTGACCTAATTTTATATGAATGCCAGTATTGAAAACCTAAAAGATCCTGGCAGACTTTGCTCACCCCGTAAGGTGAAAGCGGCCGCAACGGGTTAGACTCTTTAATCGGCACCTCGTTAGGGTGGACTAAACCGTATTCTTCGGATGAGCCGGCAATTAAAATTATTGGGTCATATTTTTTTTCTTTGACTCTGATTTTTTTAACCGCTTCGAAAATATTAGTCTGGCCGGCAATGTTTAAAATCAAAGTTTCCACCGGCGCTTCCCAAGACGCCGGCACATAACTTTGAGCCGCCAAATGAAAAATTTTATCCGGCCGAATGTTGTCAATGACTTCATAGACATTATGAGCGTCTTTAATGTCACAGTCAGAATATTTAACTTTGTCTTTAATATGCTCAATATTTTCCGTTTTGCTCCGCCAGCGCTTAATGCCGTAAATTTCAACTTCAGGATGATTTGCAAGCAAATAATCGGCCAAGTGACTGCCAGCAAATCCGGTGATGCCAGTTATAAGAATTTTCATAATCTATTTGGTTAATTGATTAAAAAGATTAATGGTTTGGTTAATCATATTGGCAAAACTAAATTTTTCTAAAACTTTTTTTGAATTTTCTATAAATTTATTTCTTAGCTCTTCGCTTCGGTATAATTTTAAAATCGCCTCTTTGAGTTGTGCTTTATTATTGTATTCAATTAATAAACCATTATAACCATCTTGAATCAATTCTGGATTACCGCCGACATTAGTAGTAATTACCGGCGCACCAGCAGTCATCGCTTCTAAAATCGTGTGCGACAAACCCTCGTAGCCGGTATTTAAGACAAATGTATATGCCTGCCGCAAATAGCTAATAACGCCGAGTTGATCGGATTGCATTATGACTACATCTTCGGTATTCAGTAAGTTAAGATCTCTTGCCTCTTTTAATAATTTTTCTTCTTCTGGCCCGGAACCTAAAATTATCAATTTAAATGAAGGATCAATTTTTTTTAACTCGGGCATAAGTTCAATCAAGAGCGAAAATCCTTTCCAGCTAACTAAGCGACCAACTGAAACAATAAACTTAAATTTTCCGACTGGCTGAATTATCGACCCAGACGGAACGTCTTTATTAAATGAATTATAAACAAGTTCAATTTTATTTCCGCTCACTCCCCAGCCTTGAACAATATTTTTTAAATACTGACTTGGTATGATTACTTTATCCGATTTTTGGCAAACCCATTTTTCAATATTTTTTAATTTACCAATTTTTCCATCTAGTTCTTGATTTTGAAATTCATCAATGCCGATATCGGTCAAGCCCAAATTTCTGGCCTGTTCCCAGGCATAATCGCCAACGACTTTGACCATTAATTTTTTCCTTAAAATTTTTTTGACAAAAACTGATGGCCAGCCAGAACTAACCGGGCCTTGGGCATAAATCAAATCACAATCTTTTGCCAGCAATAAAAGTTTAAAAAAATACCTTAGATAATGGTTTTTAAAAGTGCCTTTGCCTCGTAAAATTCGAGTAATGAAAAAATTTAAATTTTGGTCAATTGCCGGCTCCTGTTTTTGGCTATAACAAATTAATTTAACAGCAAAGCCGCGTTTGGTTAATTCCGTTGCCAATTTTTGACTGTAAGTCGCTGGACCGCCAATCTCCGGCGGAAAAATTTCTGCGGCAATAACAATTTTCATAAAATTTATAATGAGATCCCTCCCTTCGATGCCACTCAGGGTAAACTAGGCTCAGGATGACGGTCACTTTTAGATTTTCTTAAATTGTTGAAAGTGACTATCAACTTTCAAAAATCCCTGCCATTTTTTGGGCAATTTGTTGCCAATCATAACTTTGAAAAACTAATGACCGGGCATTATTAATTAACCTTTGCCTTAAAGCCTCGTCAGTTAAAAGAATTTTGATTTTGGCCGCCAGATCAATTGGGTTGCCAACTTCGACAAATAAACCAGTTTGGCCGTCTTTTAAAAAATCTGGGATACCGCCGACACAAGTGCCGATAACGGGTACGCCAGCCGCCATGGCTTCTAAAAAGGCGGAACCAAGTCCCTCTGACCGAGAAGTTCGGACAAAAACATCAGTGAGTTGAAGATATTGAGACAAATTATTCTGGCCAATGTAACCTAAAAATAAAATCTTATTTCTCACGCCTAATTCTTGAGCCAATGAATTTAATCTAGTTTCTAATTTACCGCTGCCAATAATTAAAACTTTAACTGGCAAATCTTTAACTGCCTTAATTAAGATATCAATACCATTTTTATAAACCAGCCGGGAAATAGTAGTAATCACTTTGTCAGACGATTCAAGACCCAATTGTTTTTTCAAACCATTTATCTCTTCTAACTCAAATTCCTTTTTAAAATTACTCAAATCAACGCCATTGGGCACAATAGATAATTGACCTTGGTAGCCATATTTTTTCGCTCGCTTAGCTAAAAAATTGCTAATCGCGGTAATCGCATCAGCCTTTTGGTAAATTTTTTTGTAAAGCGACCGAATTAATAATGTCCGGCTCCAAATTCTTTTCAATGAATCCCCTTCTTGCAAAGTCAAAACGTATTTAACTTGCGGAAATTCTTTTTTAAAAAACAAGGCCGCTAACCCCGCCTGGTTAGCCATAATCGCCCAAATTGACTGATAATTTTTTTGCCGATTTAACTCTTGAGCTTTTTTAACCGCCTGCCAAGAAAAAAAATATTTAGCCATTCTGCCTCTGCCTAAACGATAAACCATAACATTGCCGACTTTTTCTACTGATTTTTGCTTGCCGTCTAAATTAACGGTGATTAAATCAAATTCCCAGTCAGAGGCTTGTGCCAAAGGCGCATCAGCCTTTGGCTGAGGTCCGCCTTTGGCGGAAATTCCAGAAATCCGGTCGGTAATTTCTTTGACGGCTAGTTCCGCGCCGCCGATAAATGGCAAATAAGCTAAAGAAAAAATTAAAATGCGCATTAAAATGTTAAATTATTCGCATGGACGCATTGGTAGCGCGTTTTTCGCATGCATTAAAGTGTCAAATATTTAAAACCCAAATTTTCCGCTTGGGCTTTGTCATAAAAACCTTTCAGGTCAAATAAGACAGAACTTGTCTGACAAATATTTTTTAAATTTAAAAGATTATACTTGTTATCTTCAAAAATTTTATGCGGGCTGAAAACAATAATGGCGTCAAATTTCTCTTTTGGTGGCCAATTAGTAATCACCTGAATTTTAAAATGGTCAACGGAAATTTCTTTAATTTTTAATAAAGGGTCATAGCCATAAATTTCACTGCTCTGCTCTTTAAGAATTAAAGCTAAATCTTTGGCTTTGCTGTTTCTGATGTCCGGCACATTTTCTTTAAAAGTCAGACCCATAATCAAAATCTTTTTGCGGCCTTTCAATTTGCTGGCGACAAAATCAGCCATGGCTTCATTCACGCCGCGGCCGGCTAAAATTATTTTTGGCTCATAGCCCAAGGCTTGAGCTTTATGGGTTAAATAATAAGGATCAACGCCGATACAATGGCCACCAACTAACCCGGGATAATATTTATGAAAATTCCATTTGGTACCGGCGGCATCAATGACTTCTTTGGTTTTAATGCCTAAACGGTCAAAAATCAAACCCAGCTCATTGGCCAAGGCGATATTTAAATCGCGCTGAACGTTTTCAATGACTTTAGCCGCCTCCGCAACTTTAATTGAAGACACCGGGTAAACTTGAGTAATAGCGCCATAAACTTCCTTTAATCGACTTAACGCTTCCTCGTCACTGCCGGCAATAATTTTAACAATTTTATCAATGGTGTGGACTTTATCACCCGGATTGACCCGTTCCGGCGAATAACCTAACCTAAAGTCAGCGCCAAATTTTAAGCCAGAATATTTTTTCAAGATCGGCAAACAAATTTCTTCGGTGCAACCAGGATAAACTGTGCTTTCATAAACAATAATTGATCCTGATTTTAAATTTTTGCCAATGATTTCTGAAGCATTGTTCAATAAACTTAAATCCGGCTTTTTATTCTCATCAACCGGCGTGGGGATACAGGCAATAATAAAATTAGCTTGACTAATTACTTTTGGGTCACTAGAATAATTAATCTTATATTGTTTTAAATCCTTGATTTCACCAGTTTGATCAATGCCTTTTATTAATTCATTTATTTTTTGCTCATTGATATCAAAACCGATAACTTCAAATTTTTTAGACAATAAACAGGCCAAGGGCAAACCAACATAGCCTAAACCAACAACACAAATTTTTGTTTCCATAGTAAATTAATTGTTTACCGATAGTACTAATTAAAATTCTTAAATTAATCTTTTAAAGATAATTATTGTTCGAGCCTGCCTGCGCCGGCAGGCTGGTCGAGAACTATATCTATAAGATAACTTCTCGACTCTCCAGCCGTTCACGAACGGCTGGGTCGCTCAAAGAATAAATTTAGTACTACTTAGTAATTGTTTAAAAAATAAAAAAACGCCAAATTTTAGCCAAAAGTAAACTTGATTATTAATTAATAATACTCTAATATTATTATATAAAAACTATTTCTGGTCAAGCCTGGCTAAATTTTCAAATTAATAAGATATTTACCAATTTTATTTTGATAATTTTTAGCCAAATCTGTTTTAAAAATGTTCTCTAGTTTTATCCTCAAACTCCTTTGGCAATAGTACACATTTGAAAATTTTGGCGGGTCAAGCCCAACGTAATAGCCGAATAATTTATGACAAAACCAAAAATTCTATATTTAATCACTCAGTCTGAATGGGGCGGCGCTCAGCGCTATATTTTTGATTTGGCCAATAATTTAAAAAATGATTACGAAATCACTGTTGCTGCGGGTGGAGAAGACGAACTGCTTAAAGAGATAAATGAAATAGGGGTTAGAACTTTTCCACTTAAAAACTTAGTTCGCGAAATCAGCCCAGCAAAAGATATTTTGGCTTATTTTGAAATAAAAAAATTGGCTAAATTAATCAAGCCGGATATTTTACATTTAAACAGCAGCAAAGCTGGGGTCTTAGGCGCTTTTGCCGGTAAACACGCCGGAGTTAAAAAAATAATTTATACTGTTCACGGTTTTTCTTTTAATGAACCGATGGCGAAATGGAAAAAATATTTATATCTTTTGGCGGAAAAGCTTTCCGCCAAATATAAAGACAAAATTATTTGTGTTTCTGAATTTGACCGACAAACCGGGATAAAAAATAAAATCGGCGATCAAAAAAAATTAATTACTATCCATAACGGCGTTGGCCAAATCGAATTATTAGATAAAAATCAAGCGCGGCAACTGTTAAATTTGCCACCAGATAAAATAGTTATTGGCACCATCGCTAATTTTTATCCAACCAAAGGCTTAAATTATCTTATTTCTGCGGCAAACGAAGTAATAAAAAACTACCCTAATATTTTATTTCGCCTGATTGGTTTTGGGCAGCTAGAAAACGAATTAAGACAGCAAATCAAAAAATTAAATTTAGAAAATAATTTTTTTATCGGAAAATTATTGGCGGGCAATCGATATCTTTTGGCATTCGATTATTATGTTCTGCCATCAGTCAAGGAAGGGTTTCCTTATGCGATTTTGGAAGCAATGCAAACCGGTTTGCCAATTATTGCCACCAATGTCGGCGGCATTCCAGAAATAATTAAAGACGGACAAAATGGTTTATTAGTCAATCCAGCCGATCCCAAATCAATTACTAATGCAATTGATTATTTAATGAAAAACCAAGGGGCTGCTGATCGCTTAGCTAAACAAGCTAAAATTGACGTTGTTAAAAATTTCAGTTTGGAAAAAATGCTTATTGAAACTAAGAGAGTTTATAAAAATTAAAAAAGTTGCTGAAAGCAACTATCATAATTTTTCATTTTTAGTTTTTAATTTTTAATTTTTTTACTGCCAATAATAAACGGCGAAAACCGACCGGCTATCCAGCCGTTTTATGATAGACTTCGGTGAACTATTTAATTGTTCACTTAAATTTTGAGCCGCTTGGCTTCTTTCCGCCTCTGGCCGCTGAAGAATTGCTGGATCAATAATTTTGACAAAATAAAATTCAGTGATGCCTTGACGGCGCCAATAATCTTGGCTTTGGCCCAGGTAAGCATCAGCGGTAATAATCGGCCAGCCTTCATAGATTAAACGCCGATGAAAAAGCCAGAGTGTAGCTAAATCATACATATTCTCATCATAAATCAATAAAATGGTCGCTGGCTGTTTATTTTCCTTTTTTGCCGTGGCTGTAGCTTGCTGTTTTATTTTTTCTAAAAAAGGATAACGGCCGGTAAAACTAACAGCCGGTCTTTTATTTTTAAAAATTTCGGTTAAATAGTCGTCTAATTGATTATAACCCCAATTAACGCTGTCGTTTCTAAAATAAGCATAAGTAAAGTCTTTTTGACCAATCGGCGTAAAAGCATACAAAGTATTATAACTGAAAAAAATCTCGCTAAAAGTAATTAAAATTACCAAAGTCATCATTATTTTCTTTGGCAGTTGCGGTAAAAACCAAACAATCAAAAGCAGAGAAAAAGGAATAATCATCACCACAAACCGACTCAGCGGACCAATTAACATAAAGAGTAGGATATGAAAAATAATGGCTAAAACCACTAATGGCGGAGCAATTAGTGGCTCTGAGCGAGCGCCACCGGATTGCCAAGACGGCGCGAGTTGAAGAGTCTCTTTAATTAATTGGTAGACAACGCTTAATAGACTAATGGCAAAAAGTAAAAACATCGGCGCCAATAGACCGCGAAACATGGCTGGAATTAAATTTATAATTCGATCAAATAAACTGCCGGCCTGAATTTTACCCGGCAAAAATTGCCATTCATTTACTTTTTGACCGAATAAAAAAGATAATTGCAAATCAAAATGACCGCGCGCCTGATAAAGTTTAAAATTATAAATTAAAACCGGACTAAAAATAAGGATAACTAAAATTATCGCCAGCCAAAATTTTTTATCAAATAATATCTTACGATTAGAAATTAGAAGATAAACTAAAAAAATCGGCAACAAAATTATTGCCGTATATTTTGATAACATGGCTAAACCTAAAAAAATCCCCCAACGCCAATGCTTTTGATTTCCTAAAGATAAAATAAAAAAATAAAAAGCCAAAAGCATTAAAGCCATAACCATTGATTCCTGAAGACCAACTCGGCTAATCCAGAGGTGGTAGGGAGAAATCGCTAAAAATAAAGCGGCTAATAAACCGCTTTTTTGATTAAATAGTTGAGAACCAATCAAATAAATTAAAATGACCGATGCCATGCCGGCTAAAACAAAAGGCAGGCGCAGACTAAAAACATTGACGCCAAAAACTTTAAAAAATAAATTTTCAATTAAAAAAATTAAAGGCGGATGGTCATGAAAAGAAAGTTTCACCCAAGCCGGAGTATCAGAAAACCACTCATAAGGAGTGGTTTGATAAGGCGAAACAAAAAAATCAATATAGCCGATGGCGCGAAAAGCAATTAGAGCTTCATCAGTAATAACGTCGGCTGAAGTTAAATTATATAAACGTAAAAAAGCCGCTAGAATTAAAATTGAGATTAATAAAGACCAAGTTTGCTTTTTTGAAAGCATAGAAATGAAAAGTTAAAAGTCAAAAGTTTAGTAGTTGCCTTTGGCAACAATTAACTTTTTACTTTTAACTTGTAATTTTGACTTTTGCCTTTTGAATTTTGACTTACAGTTAAATCAAATTATTTTCTAAGCGCTTCAATCTCTTTTCTCACCACTTCATTATCTGGTTTAATCACTAACGCCTTTTGGTAATACTGCAGCGCTTTTTCTTTTTGACCAAAATCCCGATAAAAACCAGCTAATAAAATATTAAAATCATAATTATCGGGCTGACTCGTTAAACTCTCTATCAGCATATTCTCGGCCTTATCCAACTGATTAGTCTTAACATAAAGATCAAAAAGACTTCTGACATAAATCCAGTTAATGGCCTCACCTTTGGAATTTTGAATCGCCACTTTAAACATCGCTTCGGCTTTATCATATTCATTCATAAAATTAGCATATAAATCACCTAAATTATTAAAGGAGACACTATTTAAAGGCCAAGTTTTATTAACATAAAGCCAAATTTCTTCGGCGCCACGATAATCGCCAACGGCTTTTTTTACCCAGCCTAAATTCAACCAAATTTGAAACCCTTCGGGGTCTAATCGTAAAGCATCTTTTGTCGCCATAAATTCTTTGGTAAATTTGTCTTTTTCCCAGTCAGTTAAATCGGTTTTGACAATTTTAAATTCAAAAAATTTCTCAAGCTGGTCTTGAGGTTGTGTTTTTGGCCAGAAATAATAACCCAGTAATCCAACAACAACCAATAAAACGATAATTGAAATAATTGTTGAAATTTTTTTGTTCTTCATAGTTTAATTATTTAAGGTTAATTTATAAATTTTAAAAGCAACTTTACCTTGCTGATCTTTAATTGCTTTAACCTCCGAACCGCTGCTGCTGGCAAACAAATCGGCAATCCGGGCGGAAAACTGCCGATTGGGCTGGGCCGCGACTTTATCCACTTCAAAATCAGAAGTGCCATAAATGTAATATAAATGCTTTGCCCCAGCTTGCTGAAAAAAATCCCGAAAATCTATCTTAGGCATTAAAATCGCTAAATCAGTATCGCCAATGACAATACTTCGGTAATAAATGCCATAACGCCGAAGCGACCAAAGACTGGAAAACCAATGCAAATTTCGGTCATAAATAATTACATCGCTTCCGGCCGCATCTTCTGACAAATTGAGTCTTAAATCTTCAATATTTTTAATCTTTAAATTCGGCTTTTGTAAAATATCAGTTTCTCTGATTAAATAATTTCCCAACTCTTTAAAAACACCGTTGTCAAAACGCAAATTATTGGCGTAATGTTTGCCCCCTTGGCCAATGGCTTGATAAAAATGATTGGTATTAAGATTATAAAAAATCTCAAAAATAAATATTAGCACAAAAATGCCAACTAAGCAAGAAAAAATCATTTGATAATTTTTCTGCCATAAATAATGGCCAAAAGCATAAAGACTCGCGGCTAAAACTAAGGCAAAAAACGGATTTAATAAAGAAAGCAATCTCTCGGACGCGCCCAAAACGCTAAATTCAATTAATAAAACAGCGATTACTAATGGCAATAAATAACTTTTTTCGGTTTTTAATCCGGGTAAAATTCTAAAACTGGCAGCTATTATTGAAATGACAATTAAAAATAAAACTGGCAGCGAATAAAGGCCTAAAAATGACTGGCCTAAATTAACAATATTATTAAAACTAAAACCCTTGACTTCGCGGCTGATAATCGGCCAATCTTGACTGATATCTTGGCCAAATAAAATGGAAAACTGCAAATCAAAATGACCGCGAGCGGAAAACATCATTAAATTATAAATAATCACCGGTGAAAAAATAAAAATGGTTAAAATTAAACCAATAATTAAATTTTTATTGAATAAAAGTTTTTTGTTTTCAAAAAAAAGATAAGCCAAAGCGGCAATCAAAACAAAAATTGCCGTATATTTTGACAAAAGCGCTAATCCGGCAAAAACGCCAAACCAGAGAAAAAATTTATCATTTTCTAAGCCTTTAAGAAAAAAAAGAAAGGTAAATAAGGCAAAAAATAAGGCCATGGGCTCTAAATAACCGACCCGGCTGGCCCAAGTCTGATAGGTAAAAATCGTTAATAAAAAAGCGGCGAGTAAACCGATTTTTTCGTGATAAAGCCGGCGGCCGATAAAATAGACTAAGATAATTGAACCAAGACCAGCGAAGGCAAACGGCAAACGGGCGGAAATTAGAGAAACGCCTAAAATTTTGAAAAAAATAAATTGAATTAAAAAAACTAAAGGCGGCGCATCATGAAAAGACAAGCGCGACCACCAGGGATTTTTTTCAAACCAAGTGAAAGGCGAAGTCTGCAAATTGGAATCCAAAAAATCAATGTAACCAATAGAGCGAAGGGAATATAAAACATCATCGGTGCGCAAATCAAAACGGCCTAAGCGGAAAAAAATCAGAAAAGCCGCGAGTAACCCTATAGCCGCTAAAATATAATAACGATTTTTAGCAATGAAAGAAGACATATTTTTAAAAAGTCAAAAGTCAAATTTCAAAAGTCAAAAGTCTGGTATCCCGCTTTCGCGGGATTTTATTAATTTTAAATTTTGAATTGTAATTTTGATTTTTGACTTTTGAATTATAAATAATTTTCAATTTGATTTTACTAATAATTATTCTAACACTTCTAACTAATAAAATCAATAAATTACCAAAACCAAAAGTCCCCGCTTTCGGCAGGGACTTTTTGGTTTTTAGAGATTCTAGAGTTATCGACTAAATGACCAAGTGACACCAGTTGAAGTTGCCGCTAAGTCTTTACCAGTTGAGTCTTTAATCAGATAACCATTTGACCACTGTTCGGTCTGGGTTGCCGTAGTTGAAGAGTTCTTCAAAACCGGCGTGCGCCAGAAGTCGGTCCATTGGATACTTCGATCAAAAGCAATGGTTGCCGCTGTTCTGGAAACAGAATTGGGCAAAGTAGTCATTTGGAATGGATCACCTAACAACTGGAAACCAGCAGTACCACCAACTTTAACTTCGGTACACGCAGCACCAGTACAATAGAGCTGACCTCTTAACTCATAGAGTTTAGAGGTACCCATACTTACTACCCCATTTTGAATCAAGGTATCGTCTCCATCATCAAAAAGGAAGATGGTGACATGGGCATCGTTGTTCGCATTGTCAGTCTGATGAGCACCAAATAAATCAACTGCGACTTGAACTCCACTTTCGTAGATCTTCATACCGGTAATAGTCGCCGTGGTGGTGTTAACCAAGAAAGCCACGCTGGCAAGACCAATATCACCGGTACTACCGGCTGTCACCTTAAAGCGATAAAGGGCAGTTTCAGTATTATTCTGTAAGGTGCCGCCCACTACTTTCTCACCAGTTGGTAATTGGTCATTGGGCGTAATCACTGGTGCGCTGCGGAACAAAATCATGGCGTTGCCGCTCGCATTGTTAATGGTTTTGGAACCAGCCGCTAAAGTAGCGCCAGATTGAGATCCTTTGGCAATAACATCACCAGCCGCATTGATCTTAATCTTTGAGCCTATACCGGAAGTCGCCACTGAACCTAATTCATAGTTAGCGTCTTGAGTGTCAACTTTAACGGTAATTAAGACTGAGCTGTCTTTTGGCACCACAATTGGACTGTTGGTCAGATCAACTAAAACTGTCGGGCTTGAAGTCGCTGATGAGGTTGGCGTCACTGATTTAACCAGTTCATTTCCTTTGTAGATATGAACCTGTTTAACCGTTTTCCAACCAGCATCATTAGCGCCAACAACTGCGCCAACAATACCGTTAATACCCGGTGCTCCGGCCGTCAGATAGAACTTTTCTAAATTGACGTTCTCGTAACGAGCTGAAGCATTAAGCACGGTAACAGTCACGCCAGTGACACTATTAGCGGGAATCAACGAGGCATCTGGCGAGGTGCTGTCTTTGGTCAGGGTTAAGGTTCCCGCATCAGTCAAGGTTTGATTCTGACCATCAGAAACACTCATCGTAATTCCGGCATCCGCGCCGCTGGCATTGCCCTTAGCGGTGATATGATCAGCGCCTACTTTATCAGGAATACCAGCGCTCACCGTGCCGCTGGTCGCGGAAGTGGTAATATTGCCTTTCACGGTTAAAGTCTTGGTTGTTCCCTTAGTCATAATTAACGGCGTGGCAAAGGTAAAGGTCGCGGTCGCCGAATTACCAGCCGTGGTTTTAGTTGACGTATCGCTACTTGGATCATTAGTCACGGCCAAGGCAGTTTGACCATCATAGAGCGTCCAGCCCGAAGTCTGGCTTGGATTTGCCGTGGTGGTATGAATGGCGACTTTCACAGTCGTGACTTTAATGTCCTCGCCGCTGTTTGCCGCATCCAAAATCACATTAGCAAATGTCCAATTCTGGGTTCCACCGACCACTGATTGAGCGACAGGCGAAGATGACATAGAAACTGCCAAATTGGCGGCTTTCACGGTCATAATCGCTGAACTCTGTTCAGAGGAAGGCGTTGGGGTAATGGTAATCCCCGTGTTATCTCCTTTAACCGTCATTTGATTCGGCTTAATGTGAGCCGTAATCGTGTCATCAGTCTCAAAGTCAGCTTTAACATCACCTTTAATGGTGTAAATATTGATTCCGACCGGAATGGTAATCGTATCCGTGGAAGTAGCGGACACCTGCTCTTTTCGGTCACCAGCCGCAACCCAGTTATTGTGGGCCGTGTCAATCGGACCAGCGACAATTTTACCATTAGGGTCATAAACCGTAATATTGGTTAAGTCAGCATGAGTGACATTACCAGCTGTTGAAGCGGAAGAAGTCGCCAAATCAAAGCTAATCGGCAATCGAGTAATTACTGCTGGTTCACCTTTAGCTTCAAATTCAAACTTACCTAAAACCACCTGACTAGAATCATCAGCAATATTAGCCGCAACTAAGGTCGCTGGGCCAATGCGCAATGAGCCTTCACTGACGGTGGTCACGACGGCAGTCCAGAACGGATCCGCGTCAGCCGTCGCGCCAGAACCGGCCGCGACTTTAACGTTGGCGCCGTAAAGCTGGCCAACCGCCTTGATATCAGTTTCGTCTTTGATGTCAAATCGGACAGTTCGGGAAGAACCACCGGAAACGTCTAAGCGCAAATCAAAAGTCTTTGACTTGCCTTTGATAATCGTAATGGGATTAGCGGATAAATCAAAGGTGGCATATTTGCCTGACGAAGCGCTGATCGTTGCCACCACCGCGTCATCAATTAACAAATCAAGATTGGAAACATCGCTGTCACCAGCGGTGCCGCCTTGATTGAAGCGAATCCGGGAGACTTTGAAGTCTTCCGTGCCGTTCGCGGTTAATTTAACACCAGAAACAATATAATCAGTCACGCCAACCCGCTGGGTTGAAGCTGACGGATTATTACCGCCATTAGCCAAAGTCAAAGTGCCAATGGTAATGGTGCCATCTAGTTGCATGTAATTGCCGACAATTGGCAAAGTGCCAATCACCGCCGCGCTACCGGAAAGTTTAACTGAAAACAGATCTAAACTTGGAATCTGACCGGCATAACTGCTTAAGGAAGAAGCCATGTTAGCACCAAGGTAATATGATTTGGTCGTCCCGGCGGGAATGGTCAAATCTTTATTGAAGATCGCCTGATGATCAGAATTCAAAGTCTTAGCATCTTCTGTTTGCTGAAGGCTCGTGCCATCAAGCAAAACGATTCCGGAAAAAGCCGCATCAGAAGCAACGGTGCCGCCCCGGCGAGCCACGATTTGGTCAATCACGATATCGCCGTCAGCGGAAGCCGTAAAGTTAATCTTAGTGAATTTATTGTGAATTGAGTTACCAACGACATAATTGGTTGCTGGCGTATCGGAAGCTAAGGCCACGGTCAAACCGGTACCAGTTGAAGCGCCGCCACCACCGAGATTTTTGTCATCATTAATGGTAGTGGCATTGCTCGTTTCCGTGGTCTTATTGTAATCAGCCGCCGCATTAACGTCTGAACCAACGGTGTAGTTGACGAAGAACGCATCTGGTACATCTTCAACCATTGAGGCCCAGCTTGAGCCGTATAGGCTTTCCGCAATCGCCGCCGTGGTTACCCAACGTAAACTGCCATTGGAAGCAACGGCATAAACTTTTGGATCAGTCGTGATTTTCACTAGCTTCACGCCCGGGCGATAGGTCGCATTGCCGCCGATTGAGTAAGAGCTCATTTCCGTTGAAGAGACCGTCGTCACACCGGAGAAATTTGAATACCAGGTCTTATAAGTCTTTTCGTTCGGGAAAACATATCTCTTACCGTCAGCGCCAAGGTAATAGACCGCGCGGCACGGATCATTGACGCCAGCGCCAGCTGTACACTGGAGCTTAATCAAATCACCGGACACCGCGGCACCCACCGCTAATGGCATGGCTAGTAACCCAACTGACCAAGCGACCGTCGTAATGGCAACAGCGTAGGTTAATAGTCGTTTTATCATTTTAATTTTTCCTTTCTTTAGTCCTCCAAACCTTTTTGGTTAGGCGACAATGTTGTTACGCCTAGGCGAACTTAACAACATGGTTTTTCTAAATTCATTATCCTTATTACCGGCTTTGGCTTCCAGTCACTGGAATCGACCTTTGCCTAAAACTTTCAAAGGGAATTTAGATCCTAATTGGTCCAAAAAAATTTGAATGAACTTTTATGCCCGATAAATCCTAAACTTTTTGGGCAATTTTTTAATTAATTTAATTTTAATTGACAAACTCTTGCGTGGTTTCCGTCCCGTTATCTGAACTAGTGGCAACGTCACCGGCGCTATCCCCGGCCTCTGAATCTGGAGTGGAAACACCTTGAACTTGGCCTTCAATTTTTATTTCAGTTTCCGCCTTAGCCTCATCAATTATTTCTTGGGCGGAAACACTGGTGGCTTGAGCCGTTTCCACCGCCTCGGCCACGATTTGTTTAACCTCAATATTTTCCTGCTCTAAGCCGGAAGTCTTCTCATCAATTGATTTGGCCAGATCTTGGGCTTTTTGTTCAACGGTCACGGCCATCTTCAAAGTTAATTCTTTTTGAGCGGCATTAACTGACTGTTTGTTTGATTCATTAATTTTTGCCAAACGATCACTGACCGAACTAACATTATTTTTAAATTCACGGACTAAAACTTCAATTTTTTTCTTTTTTTCTTCGGGAGTAATATCAGCTTGAGCGACAACTTTGTCCAATTCGGCCATCCGTTTTTGAGCAAACTCAATTTTTAATTCAACTTTTTGTTCTTCACCGGGCGTTAAAGCCAAATGAGTTTCTTCTAAGGCTAACTTCACCCGATAAAGCGGCTCACCGGGCAAACTATAAAAAGCGGCGTTAATCATTAAGCTGCTGGAAAGAATTGAAACAAAAACCAAAAGCATCACCACTACTGGCTGGAAAAAACTCTGGCGGAAAATCTGCGCCGCGGCCACCACATAGTCCATCGCTTTTGGTTGGTGAAAATTTTCCGGAGTTTTAGCGGCATGGCTGATTTGCTGTAATAAAATATCCCGACTCAAAGCTACCCACTCTGGCCGGGGATAAATCTGGTTTTTTAAATTTTTGAATTCCTTAATCACTTTGTTGTTTTCCATCTTTAGCTAATAACGACTTAGCCACCTTTAAAGCCCGATGAAGCAAAACGCGGACTGAACCTTTGGATTTGTCCAAAATCTTTGCCATCTCGCTAATAGGCAACTCTTCAATAAATCTCAAGATAATGACCTCGCGATATTCATCTTTCATCTGCCGCAAAATTAACTCAATGTTTTTCATCTCCAACTTGGTTTCAACTTGGGAGAGCAGACTTTGCTGCCGGTCATCTTCAAGGATAAACGAAACTTGGTCCGCCGAGATTATTTCTTTATTCGCATTACGGCGATAAAAATCAATGACTAAATTTCTCGCCGAGCGATAAAGCAAAGCGCGCAAGTTTTCAATAATGTCTTCTGTTTCCGAAACATATTGCCAAATTTTCAAAAAAACTTCAGAAGTTAAATCCTCGGCATCCTGGCGCGTCGGTACTTTAAAATAAATAAATCTGTAGATAGGGGTTACATACAGATCATATAATTTGGCAAAAGCTTCAGGATCTTTTCTTTTCAACCTTAATAATAGCAAATTTTCCTCAAAATTTAAAGGTTTCATTATATATGACGCAAAAGCTTAATAAACGTTACACTTTAAGACTTGTACTATAACGATTTTTTTAATTTTAGTCAATTTTTTTTAATCATCTCTTGACTTATTTTTAATGAATTTGTAAAATTAATTTAGACTATTTGTCCAGACTATTCTAGACAAAATACATTATTTGATTAACCCCCGCACCAAAGTCCGCGACAATTTTTTATAAGATTTAATAAGTATTTTACACACGAAGTCGCCTAACGACTCTTACTTCTCCCAAAATCAAAATTTTAAACAATTGACTTGGTGCGGGACAAGCTTAATTCACTTAATAACTTGATTTACTCATCTCTTATGCCTAATGTTATTCGCGTGACTGTTTCGGAGGCCGCGCGGCTTTTCGGAATAGACCAAAAAACCATTCGTCGAGCCATTAAAATCCAACAATTAAGATATATCGTTGTCCAAGGCCGATATAAGATTAATTTTAGCAGTCTGCTGGAATGGTCACAAGGAAAAATAACGACAAAAAATAAACTATCTAATCGCGGTATTGGCCAATATGTAGATAAGTGGAAAATCAAAAACCGACTTTATTCTCCGGATCCAAAAATTTTTCAAAAATCTGATGATAATCAAAAAACCGATAAGGCATAAAATAATCCTAGTAACTAAATTTGACTTTTATTATGCCATTATCTATGATAATGGTGGAGGAGATACTGCCCTTTAAAATTCAGGAAAGGAGAAAGACTGATGACAAGAAATAATGGTGAAGTTTGGCTTGTCCGCGATCCATCTTTTGGTGATTGTGGCAAAGCAAAAATTGTTGATCATTTATCAGCTGATCCACGCGTGGCAGCGATTGTACGTTTCAATGGTGGTGATAATGCCGGCCACACTATTGTGGTTAATGGCACAAAAATTGCGGTTCACGCCATTCCCTGTGGTGTTATTCGCAATCTGGAACACCCGGTTTTAAGTGTTATTGGTCGGGGTATGGTGATTAATTTAACGCGCCTTTTCGCGGAAATGACATCTTTGAGAGAACGCGGCATTAGTGTCATCCCTGAAAATCTTTTAATTTCTGAGGGGACACATCTGACTTTAACGTATCACATGGCTTTGGAAAAAGCCCGAGAAACCAGCAACAGCAGAAAAAATACCACCAGTCGAGCCATCAGCCAAACTTATGCTCTTGCCCGGCTTTACCAAGGCGTCCGCGCTGGTGACCTCCGCAATCTCGACCGTATGTCTGAACTGATTGATTTGCCGCTTGCTTACGTTAATGCCATTCTCGAAAAAGTTTACGGCTTAACCGCCGTAACGAAAGATGAAGTGATGGCGGAAATTTTAGCCTATCGTGAGCAACTGCTACCTTTTTTAGGCAACGAGATTATCGTCTTAAATCGTCTCCTTAAACAAGAAAAGGTAATTATTTGCGAAGGGGCGCAATCAGGGATGCTTGACCCAGACTTAGGGATTTACCCCAATACAACTGCTTCCAACACTTGGCCGGGAGCGATTCAAAGCGGTTGTGGTCTTAATCCGCGATGGATTACTCGCGATGTTATCGTGGTCAAAGCCTTTACCAGCCGCGTCGGGGATGGACATTTAGTAGCGGAAATTCACAACGAAACCGCTGATCTGATTCGTCAAAAAGGTCAAGAATACGGCACCAGCACCGGTCGGCCGCGGCGGATCGGTTGGAACGATCAAGTCGTCGGACGCTTTTGCGCCATGGTTGGTCCTGGTACAGAATTAGCAATCACTAAAGTTGATGTCCTAACTGGCATTGAACCTCTGAGAATCTGTACCGACTACCTCTTGAATGGTAGGCTAATCGAAATTTTCCCGACCACCGTTGATGAATTAAATCACTGCCAACCCGTTCTTGAAGAACTTAATGGCTGGACGAAAGACATCACCGGCGTTACTAGCTGGAATGAATTACCACTAAATACCCAAGCCTATTTAATGATGGTGGCTAAACCGTTTGATTGTCCGATTTCTATGGTCGGCACGGGGCCGGATCGTAAACAAATTATCGTTCTCTAAATATTACAAAGCCAAAACGCAGAAGAAAACTCTTATCCTCTGCGTTATTTTTTAATTTAAATAGTTAATCTTTTACTTGCCCCAAAATTACTTTTTTATTGATAACCTTGCCGGCTCTTAAAATTTCCAAGTTAATTTCATCGCCAATTTGATACTGCTGGATTAATTCCGCCAAATTGTTTTCCTGGTCAATCGTCTGGTTTTCCACGCTTAAAATAATATCATTTTTTTCTAAACCAAATTGTTGGGCAGGACTATTATTAACCAATTGATAGATTAAAGCGCCGGCCTCGCGGTTTTGCCTTAAAGCCTGATCTAAACCAAGCGTTTGAGTTAAGTCAAGATAAGTTACCCCTAAATATGGCCGCTTGACCAACTGATTTTTCAAAACCTCCTTCAAAAGAAAGCGAAAATGATTAACTGGACTAATCAGTGCTTGTTGATTAATCTGATTGACCAAGCCAATGACCTCGCCGTCTAAATTAAACAAAGGTGAACCCATAAAACCATCCGTCGCCAAATTTTCCAATAAAATTGATTTACCGTACTCTTCTGAGGTTAAAACTAAACTACTAGCCGAGCTAATGAAATAGTAATCAGGATTTTTGATGCTGTTAACTTTAACCTCATTAACGCTATTTAAGTTCACCACCACTTGACCGGCCAAAATTTCGTCGGAATCGCCCAGTGTCGCCACCGGCAGATTATTCGCATCAATCTTTAAAAAAATGACTTGGGAAATTTTATCGCTGACAATTTTTGTCACGGGAAAAATTTTTTGGCCATGAACAAGGGTAAGTTGATCAGCCCTCTTGCCGGCAATTGCCGCATTGACTGTCGCTAACCAGCCATCATTAGTTAAAATTATGCCGTTACCTAATAAACTGCCGGGTAAATAGATCTGATTTAAAACATTGGTCGTAGTTGGCTTCTTTTGATAAATGCCTAAAATAGCGGGACTGATTTTTTGAACCGCTTGATAAATGGCAAAATCCTGATCGCTGGCAATAATTCTTTTTACCGGCTTAAGTTCGCTTACCGTCGGATCTGAATTAACGGCAGAATTAGTTAGATAGCTATTATGCCAAGGGTCAAGATAAACATCAGCCACTAATTCTCCGACGATTCCGCCGGCAAAGCCAAAAATGGCGGATAAAATAACGATTTCCGAAATCAGTTGTTGTCTTTTTTGTTCAAAAAATTTCATCATTCAAGTTAAATTATTTGCCCGCCCAAATTTTTGTTTCGCAAAAACTTAGGCGGGTTCGCATACGCTAAAACCACTTAGCCGTCAAAAAAACAATCAATAAACAAATTAAACTGACAAATAAATAACGTTTAATTACTTTTTTTTCCTTGACGCCGATCAGCCAATTCCGAGCTAAACCAGTAATTAAATAGTAGCTTAAGCTAATAATCAAACCATCAACATAAACACTGGTGGGCAAAAAATTAACGGCCCAAAAAATTTCTGTCATGGCTAAAGTAATCACTAAAGAATAAAGCCAACCTAATTTTGGCGCCACGCCGCTGCTCCAGATTAATTCATAATTTAATAAAGTGACAAAAAAAACAAAAATAATTATCATCAGCCAAAGCGGCAAGCCGATAAAAATTACTAAACCGACTAAACTACTGGCCGTTAAAAAAATTGTGACTAAATTAAGGTGAACGGAAATATTTTCTAATGAATGCGCCTGATACTTAAGGCGTTCGCAAAACCAGAGAAAAATCACTTCCAAATAAACCGCTAAAGCAATCACTAAAGCAATCGCCACCCCTTGCCGAAAATAAATGCCATCCAAAAAAACAAAAAAAGTTGTTCCACTTAAAAAAAATAAAATCGGAGTAATCAAATAACGCCAAAATTTTTCATTTTTAATCTTTTTTCCCGTTAATTGAAAAAGACTCAAAATAATTAAAAAGCAGGCGAAAGGCACCAACCAGTAAATTTGCCTCGGTTTTTGCAACAAAATTTCAATTAAAATTAAAATGAGAATTGGGGTAAAAACTGGAATAAAATGGTTAAGTAAAGTCATAGATATCTCAATAATTTTTTTCTGGCTTTGGTTTAATTAAATTATTCACTAATTCAGGAATTTTGCCGCCGGAGATGAAAATTTTTATCTGTCTTTCCTTTAAATTAATGTTGGCTATTTTAAGATCCCCCACCTGATTTAACATTCCACCAAAAAAATAATTAATTAATTTCTCGCCGATGACCGGCGGCAAAGATAAATTACCAATCTTTAATTCAATTAAATTAAGATCAAATTTTTGATCAAAAATTTCTGGTTTAAAAACAATGGTTATGTTAGCCGAGATTGGCTTTAAAAGCAAACCAAAAATTTCAATTTGATTATCACTAATGGCCGCCTGAAGATTGGACGCAAAAATTAAATTATTTTCACCGGTTAAATGCCGCCTTAAAATAGAAGTCAAATCTTGTTCCGTTAAATTGAAAGAAAGATAGTTTTCCTCCTGATTTAATTCAAAATTAAGCGGCTTTTGGAAAAAATCATCATTAGCTTGGACAATCCTTGGGGGTTTAGGTATTTGGTAAAAAATCTTTGTTAAAACGGGAATTTCCCAAATACCAGTTTTAATCACTGCGGCGGCGGCGACAATTAAAATGAAAAGAAAAATTAGAAAAAAGAGCAAACAACAGCCTTTTTTAAAACCAATTTTTTTAGAACGACGCCTTTTTTTAGTAAATCCTCGGGGCAGTTCAAATTCATCGGGATTAAAATTTTCCTCAAGGCTGATTCGGGCCATAAATCCAAGGATAATCATTTTTTAAGCGATTGATTTTTTCCTCGCCCTGTTTGATTTTTTGATTGTCAGCTTGAGTTTTCCCCTGCTCCAAGAATTCTAAGGCAACCACTAAATTAAAATGAAAATCAAGATACTTAGCCGGCGCCCTTAAATCTAAAATTTTTCCTTTAAGGCTTGATATTTCACCGTTTAACCAGTAGGTATTTAAAACTTCGCGGACTTTGGCCTGATACTGGCTTTCTATTTCCTCTTGATTGGCAACATTAATCGATTGATTTTGATTAACTAAACTATTATTGTTATTATTCCTCGTCGCCAAGCAGCCACTCAAAAAAAATAAAGTTAATAAAATGAAAAATACTTTTTTAATCAGCATAAAAAAACAAATTTCTAAATAATGGTAATGAGGAGAAAAACTAAAATACCAATTATAGCAAGCGTCACTAAAGTGGTGGCTAGAGTCATAATCGCTTCCGCAAAACGATTTTGGACCGCCAAATAAGCGGGATAACCAAAAACAAAAATTCCGGAAACCGCAACGCTAAAAACAAAAACAATCAAAAATAAAAGGGCGGCAGCAATTTCTGGTGGTGGTGGCAAATTCATTCTCCCAACAATGGTCACAGTAAAAGCAAAAGCAAAACAGTAAATTGCCTCTGCCATACCTCCTAAAAAACCAAAATTAATCACCACCGAGTCATTAAATTTTTGTTTTTTGAGCATAGATTTTAGATATTAGATATCAAAAAATCATCTCTTTGCGTTCCATTTTTATTTCCAGCCATTCATTGTTATTTTCATCAAAACGATAAGCTTTGAACTTATGGATTTTTTCACTCTCTGAATAAAGATACTTAACTGTTGTCTGGCTGCCAATGCGCCGAGAACCAATCGTTTTTTTCCCTAAAACCAAGGGCTGGGTCGTGCGCTCTAATTTCATCCGGCCCAATGGCCCAATGAACTCAACAATTTCAACACTCCCCCGCCCCCTCTCTTCAGGCAGATCTTCTGTTCTCTGATCAGAAATCTGAAATTTATCTTTAATTTGACCAATAATTTCCTGCCAACGTTCGTCAGTCATAAGTCAGGATGTTAGGAATTAGGAATTTAGGAAGTTAGGAGATAGCTTTTTAGATACCTAAAAAGCTAAGAAGCTAATTCCTACAAGCTAATAGTACGTGCCTAAAGTTTCACTGTTACCCAAACGGTTCTCATAAACTTGTTTTTCTATTAACCCTTTTTCATAAAGCTGTTTTAAGCAAGCTGCCATGGTCATCATTCCCTCTTGGCGGCTGGTTTGAATGACTTGCGGCAGGTGGGCAATTTTTGCTTCACGAATTAAATTGGCCACGGCTGGCGTATTAATTAAAATTTCCCGAGCGACAATAATCCCGCCGTTTTTTTTAGGCAAGAGCTGTTGGCAAATAATTGCTCTTAAAACCGATGAAAGTTGAAGTAAAATTTGCTGCTGGCGATGAGCGGGAAACATATCAACAATGCGCTGAATCGTTTCTGCCGCGGTTCCCGTGTGAAGCGTGGAGACGACGAAATGACCAGTTTCCGCGGCGGTCAAAGTGGCGGAAATCGTTTCCAAATCGCGCATTTCACCAACCATAATCACATTGGGGTCTTGGCGCAATGCCCGTTTTAACGCCTCATGAAAAGAATGCGTATCCCGACCAAGCTCGCGCTGCTCAATAATACTTTGATTTTCCTGAAAAATAAATTCAATTGGATCTTCAATGGTAATGATATGAGCCCGTCTTTCCTGATTAATCAAATTAATCAACGCCGCCAATGTCGTTGATTTGCCGCTGCCGGAAGGACCAGTGACTAAAATCAAACCCTGATTCAAATGGCTTAATTGATACAAAATTTCATCAAAACCAATTTCTTTTGGCGACGGAATTTTATTGGGGACAATGCGAGCGGCAAGCCCGATTTGACCTTCCTGTTGATGCAAATTAACCCGAAAGTGACCACCGGCAATATCTAAAGCAAAATCAAGCTCTTTTTCTTTTTTGAAATAATCAATATCCTCTTTGCTCATCAGGGAAAAAATCGCTTCAGTTAAATCTTTAGGTTCCAAATTATCTGGGCTGATTAATTCTAATTCACCTAAAATCCTTAAGGCCGGCCGGTTGCCGGAAACCAAGTGCAAATCAGAAGCATTTTTGGCTAAAGCCAATTCAAAATATTTTTTTATCTCCATAGATTAAGTAAGATAAGCAAGATAAACTTGTAAACAAGATAAGATTAAGATAAAGTATTCTCTACTCTTATCTTGCCTATCTTGCTTAAAACTTATCTTGCTTGATATTATAGCACAAAATCCTGCTGTTTCAAAAGGAATTGAGACGCTTTTTTTAATAAATTTTGACCCCGTTGATAAAATAATCTTTTTAAAGCCGTGTCATAGTCAAACCAACCAAAATCTAAATGCTCATTAGAAATTTTGACTTTTGTCTCATTGGCTTCACCAAGATAAAAAATTGCGGTCTTATAAATTTTTTCCTTAACCCTATCTCTAATTTCCGTGTCAAAATCATAATCATATTGCTCGCAAAAACCATCAATGATTTTAACTTCGGTAATTCCTGTTTCTTCTGCCAACTCCCTTAAAGCGGTTTGTAAATCAGTTTCCCTTTTCTCCTGCGTCCCTTTGGGAAAATTCCAATATTCCCCGCCGTGATGCAACAAAAGATAGCGAATGGCTTTGCCTTCGCGTTTGAAAATGATCACCCCGACTGATTTTTTGCGAACCATAAAGTTTAAATTCTAAATTCTAATATCTAAATTCTAAACAAATTCAAATTACTGAAATTCAAATGACAAAAACATTTTGAATTTAAAAATTTGGATTTTGATATTGTTTAGAATTTAGGATTTAGTGCTTAGAATTTATTTATTAAGATACTTCCGGCCTTTCAATTTTTCCGGCAAGTATTCCTGCTTTTCTTGCCAATCATAATCCGGCGAATATTTATAATCCTTGCCATAGGCCAAATCTTTCATTAATTTGGTCGGCGCGCCCGCCTTGCCTCCCGGCAGGCGAGGCAGGTTGCGCAAATGGAGCGGCACCGGCTCGTCCATTGTGTTTTTAACATCTTCCTTAACCTTACCATATGCTTGATAAACTTCAACTGATTTTTTTGCCCGAGCCAGATAAACGACGCATTGGGCTAAAATAATATCACATTCCGGATAACCTAGAAAATGACAACCCTGATAACAAGCCACGGCTTGTTCTAAAGCTTTTGGATCAGCTAAACTGATATCTTCAACGGCCATGCGAATTAAGCGCCGAGCAATATAAAGCGGATCTTCGCCCGCTTCAATCATCCGGCCCAACCAGTATAAGGCCGCATCGGCATTATTACCCCGGACCGATTTATGTAAGGCGGAAATAATATTATAATGCTGTTCACCGGTTTTATCATATAAATAATGAGATTTTTGCAAAGATTCTTTAATAATCTCTTGATTTAAAACGATTTTCCCTTGGGTGTTTGACTTGGTTGATTTGACCGCAAATTCTAAAGCATTTAAAGCCACCCGGGCATCGCCATTGGCTAAACTCGCCAAATAACGGATCAGGTCATTGGTTAAATCAATTTTTAAACTCTCAAAGCCAGTTTTAACCGCTCGCTCTAAAATAATTTCTAAATCAGATTCGGCCAGTTGTTCTAAAACAAAAACCCGGCACCGCGAAAGCAAAGCCGAGACTACTTCAAAACTGGGATTTTCTGTTGTCGCCCCGATTAAAGTGACAATCCCTTTCTCCACATCCGGCAATAAAGCGTCTTGTTGGGCCTTATTCCAACGGTGAATTTCGTCAATAAACAAAATTGTCCGCTGCTGATTAAATTTTCGCCGGTCCTGGGCGGTTTTTAAAATTTCTCTTAAATCTTTCAACCCGGAATCAACCGCGGACAACTGAACAAAAACCGATTTTGTCATTTTGGCGATAATCCGCGCCAGCGTGCTTTTGCCTGAACCCGGCGGTCCCCAAAAAATCATAGAGGGAATTTCGTCTTTTTCTATAGCTTGGCGCAACAATTTATTTTCACCGATTAAATTTTTTTGACCAACAAAATCAGCCAGAGTCTGGGGACGCAGGCGATCAGCTAAAGGCGCATTAGCTTTAATGTCTTGTTCTAATTGCTGGGAGAATAAATCAATCATAAAAATGAAAAATGTAAAAATCAAAATTTAAAATGACAAATCAAAATGTTAAAATTTTTTAATTTCAGACATTTTGAATTTTTACATTGTAATTTTACACTTTGATTTTTTAATTTTTAATTATCTATTTGCCAAATCGCCGCTGCCGCCGTTTATATTCAGTCACAATCTTGTCTAAGTCTTTTTCCGTGAAATCCGGCCAATGCTTTTTAATAAACATTAGTTCTGAATAAGCTGATTGCCAAGTTAAAAAATTAGACAAACGTTGTTCACCGGAGGTGCGGACAATTAAATCTGAATCAGGCTCGCCAGTAGTCCAAAGATTTTGCGAAATTAATTTTTCACTTACTTTTTCCGCCGGAATCTTTTGCTTGATGATATTTCTGACGGCTTGGGTAATTTCCGGCCGGCCGCCATAAGAAATAGCAATATTAAAAATCAATTTTTTATTCTTCCCTGTCCTCTGCTCTACCTTTTTAATCATCTTTTGCAAATCCGGCGCTAATCTATGCTTTTGACCAATGACCTTAACTTTGACATTTTGTTTTTCAATTTCTGAAATATCTTTGGTTAAGGCTTGGCGGAATAGATTCATTAAATAACTAACCTCTTTTCTTGACCGAGTCCAGTTCTCGGTGGAAAAAGCATAAACCGTCAAAATCTTAATTTCTTTTTTAATGCACCATTTCACTAAATCTTTCATTTTATTATAACCACGCCGGTGGCCTTCTAAACTCGGCAAGCCGTGAATTTTCGCCCAGCGACGATTGCCGTCCATAATAATCCCTAAATGTCTTAATGGCTGATTTTGGTTCATAATTCAGCAATATTTTAATAAATAAGACTATGTTATTCTACCCTTTTAATAACTCTTGGTCAAAACAGGATAATTCTGCCAAAACTTGACAGGATTATTTAAATATGCTATATTATAAATTATTACTGAAAATGGTGAAAAACTAAAATCGCGGAAGCGGAAAAGGAGAAATAAAAAAATGAAGCTCTTTAAGTTTTTGTGTCTGGCACTGTTGGGAATAGCAATCATATCTGGCGTATCAACGGCGAGTCTTGATCCAGAATCAGCCGCCTATCATACGCGCCAGTATGTTTGCTGGGTCGCCCTCGGCACTGCTTTCTGCCTGATTTTCGGGGCCATAGTATTTGAAGTGGCCGCCAATAAAAAAATTAGGCTGATTGCCCATACATTGGCGCCGCTGGCGGCTTTGGTCGGAGTAGTCATGGTCTTGTGGACCATAGTCTTTCCGGTTCTGGCTAGCACCGGCCAAACTGGCTATTGGCAAGAAGCACCCCTTCAATGCTGGTTTATCTTGATTGTCAGTATTGGCAGTGGCGCATCTATCATTACCAGCGCCATCAAACGTTACTGGTGGAGTGTACCGCCGCCAAACAAAATTTCTCTCGCCAATCTTAGACGGCGAGAAGAATAGTTCTCCCAAAGGCGAAGTGCCCTTCCGCTGGCGCCTCGCCTATTCGGCCGCTTGCTAAAATAACCTTCTCCTTCCGACGAAAATCGAAAAAGAGGTCAATGGCAAGCGGCCTCTTCTTTTTAATATTTGTCTGCGAGGCCAAATTCCGCCAAAGGCGGAACGCCGACCGAGCAGAAATAAAGAGTATTGACTCCAGAGCAAGCTCTGGACTCGCAAAGATGCTCGCTGCGCTCGCCCTTTGCACCCCGCAGCAAGCTGCGCGGGGTATTCTTTGTTTGCGGCGCTCCGCTCGGAAATGAAAGCAAGCTTTCATTTCGCTCGCTACGCTTGCAAATAAATATTAACCCCGCTTCAATTTTACAAAATAATTTAGAGACAACCCGCTGCGCCCTAAACAGAGTGTGCTTATTCGGCACGCGCGGGTTGCGAAATTTTAATAGTTAAATTAAATAATATCTGGTTTTATTTTTTATTCTAAGGTAAAATTGAAGCGGGGCAAACAGTTAACAATAAGTAAGTGGGTTAATTGTTATTGGTTAAAGGTTAATGGTTATGATCGAGGTGTAGCGTCCCGACGTACTGATTTTAATAAAAAATAAGGAAGTCGGGATCCCGACCGAAGCGTCGGGATAATTGTCCACCAGCTGGCGGAGCACACTTCGGCTTGCCCGCCTAAATTTCGGGGTATAGCGCAGCTGCCCGCCCGCCTTGACTGCCGGGGATTAGCGTAATTGGCTATCGCGCACGCTTCGGGTGCGTGAGATTCCGGGTTCGAGTCCCGGATCCCCGATAGTCAAGGCAGTCGGGCGGGGCTAGCGCGCATCGTTCGGAACGATGAGGTCGCCCGCCAAAATTTTCCAATCTATTATAAGTCTTATCTACTGATTCAAAAAAGTAAATCATTACTGGGGTTTTAAGGATTATTTCTAAATGACGTCC